>Ga0194035_1000971_pt1 | contig 15684 bp, 15 predicted proteins | sample JunL2320m_MetaG_FD_148680 | JGI IMG/M metagenome (GOLD analysis project Ga0194035, IMG submission 148680) | Anoxic zone freshwater microbial communities from boreal shield lake in IISD Experimental Lakes Area, Ontario, Canada - Jun2016-L239-20m | ecosystem: Environmental > Aquatic > Freshwater >...
GTCATTGTCAGCCCCCGAGACCACGCCCGTCACCGAGGTCTCAAAGGCCGATGCGTTGTACCCCAATGGCATTCGCAATGTGCGTTACTGCGAGATCGCGGTGCTCAAAAAGGTTGACGCCGATTTTGTGCTCGACGTATGGAACACGATGGGTTTCAGTGAATGCCCGCAGGCCGATTGGGACGCCATCAAGGCTCCAGAGGCAGCCGCCGCGCAAGGTGGCATCGCGGCCATCAAGAACGGTCCCCGCTATTGGACCATCGACAGGGTCACCACCGACCTCGTGAAGACGGCCGACACCACCACATACGGTGTGCTCGAGATGTTCAAGGGCACCTCGATCAACTTCGGGCCAACGATGCCAGTGCAGACCCCGTACACGATTCGCGAGATTCCTCGCGAGACGGTCTTCTCGTTCGAGGCGGGCACACGGGTGTATGAAGTGACCGACGATGCCGGCCACACCTACGCCATGCAGTCGTATGCGCAGATCATCGATCCGACCCAAACCATCGACAAACTCGAGAACCTTGGTTCGGTCCTGAAGTTGCCAACCGGTTGGACCTTTGAGAGCAAAGTGCTCGACGCCAAACTCGACGTTCCAACCACCAACGGCATTGCCTACGTGGTTCAGGACGAACTGCAGAACACGTACCAGCGCATCGGCGGCTGAGCGCCCAGTTCAGGGTCGTTCGAGAATCGGGCCACTGGTTGGCACGCCTGTTGTAGTTCGGTTCTTCATCCACGAACTCATGTCGACGCGACATTTACGGGCAGACCAATCACGGCAACACCGCTCACGTGATCACCAAGGTCGTTGGTGGCTCGCAACGAGATCTCAATGATGCCTTCGGTGGCAATCTGCGACATGGCGGTGACGGTGCCGGTGTAGGTGAGCGTGGACCCGGCGAAGGCCGGCACACCAAGGCGAATCGACAGTTTGCGCACCATCGCGTCGGGGCCTGCCCAATCGGTGAGGAACCGACTGCAGTAGGCAGTGTCCGAGAGGATGTTCATGAAGATCTCGGGAGCGCCCTGCTTGTTGGCGTAGTTGCGATCGTGGTGCACGGGCATGAAATCACGTGTGGCGATGGCACCGGCCACCACCACGGTTGCGGTGACATCAATGAACAGTGGGGGCAGTTCGTCGCCAACCTTTACCTGATTGAAGTCGAGGGTGTTCGGCGTGTTCATTGCTGTGCCGCCGGCTGGAACTGGGCCAACACGAGGTCATCCCAGAAGAACTGCGTATCGGGGGTCATTGACGGCGCAGGGCGCATAGTCATGACGGCACTCCTTCGGGCTTGAACTTGAGGATGCGGAATCGTTGAATGCCAACGGTTTCGCCGCTGTTGTCGACATAGGTGGTGACCCACGTAACGAAATGTCCGAGTCCGATGCGGGTCTTCTTTTGCTCGGAGACCGACTCGATGACGGTGGTGGCAGCGATGGTCTCGCCAATGCGCAGGTATCGCATGATCTCGAACTCGGAGTTCGAGGCCAGGGTTCCCACGAATCCGGCTTCGTCGAACACCGTCATTGGGCTGGTGCCTTCGGATGGAATGGGTGCGCCGCCACGGTCGGCAATGCCGGTGATCATCGGCGTGGCCATGGTCCACGTTTGCAGCATGAGCGGCGGGGCAACAATGCCGCCGAATCGAGTGCCAGCGGCGAACTCCGGGTCGGTGTACACCGGGTTTGCGTCTTCGAATGCAGCCGCCCAATGTCGAATCATCGGCTGGTTGACGGGGTCGGGTGCCACCGAGGCCTTGCCCGATCCAACGGGTTGACCCACAAGGGCAGCCACCGCGTGGGCAAAGTTCGCAGAGGCGTCGTTTTGCTCGGCGTTCATCAGCAACGTTCTAGCGCTGCTGACTCGTGTTGTCTTAGTTGGGTGATCAGTTCGATGTGGCGCCGCGCTGAGACCGAACAACCGCTGCATCGAGTTCGACGTGGTCGCGGATTGCGCATCTGCGCACGAGATCGGCGGCCTTTTCGCCAGGAGCGTGGCGAATCTCGTCCCAGTCTTGAGCGGTGAGCACCACTGGCTCGTGGCGTTCATCGCGTGGTGCAATGACCACGAGGTCGCTGCCATCCACGCACATGTGGCCCTGCAGATGATGGGTTTCGTCCCAACAAAGATCTTCGGGCGTGGTGCCGAGCAGTTGCTTCAAGAAGACCTTTGCTCGGCGCTGTCCTTCGTCGTCAGTCATCGATTCACCCCGTCAATGAGTGCTCCGCCAGTTGATGCGCGGTGCTTGTCCCCTCTATTCATCGGCCGTTGCGTGGGAAACTTGAGAACTTCCTGACAAATATTTTGAGAAAACTTTTGACCTCAGAGTGGGGCGTGCACGGTGGCGTTGGCGTGGCCATTGAAATCGGGTTTGGCCTGCAACAACATCTCGTTCGAGAGGGCAATCTCGGCCTCGGTGAACGGCCGTGTGGTGTGGCTGAACTCGACCATATTTTCGTCAGGGTCACGGATGTAAATGCTTCTGCAGAAGTCGTGATCGATCTCGAGCACATGGTGGCCGTGCTTGCGCCAGCGATCGCGATGGCGATACAAGTCTTCGAGAGTTGGTGCATCGAACGCAATGTGGTTCACCCACCACGGCAGGCCAGCATGGGTGTTGATGTCGACTGGAAATTTGTCGCCGATCTGTTCGTCGTGAATCTCCCAGAACGCGATCATGCCTGCGTCGCCACTGGGCGTGGTGCCTTCGCCAGCGGTGGAATAAAAGAAGTGCTTGCTCCATCCGTCGTGCCCGCCAGGCGTTGGCGAGGCGACTACCTTCACCAACGAAAAGCCCATCACGTTGGTGTAGAAATCGTGAGTTGCGGCGGTGTCGCGGGTGGCGAGCGCTACGTGGTGAAAGCCCATCAGAACTCCTCTGGATTAAGTTGTCGAAAGTTTCGCACCTTTGGTGCCCGTCCCGTTGACTGAAGCCACCTTCGGCTCGCCATGATGGGGGACATGCTGTTGGGTGACGATCTTCTGGCCTGGTTGGTGCTCGCAATGGGCGGTGCGTTGTTCGTGGGCAATTTGCTCGCGCTGCTCAAGCCGCCGGCCAGACCCAAACCTGGCGAACTCACTCGAGCACCAGTTGGACGCAGTTTGATGATGACGTTGGTCGGTGGCGTTGCCGCCCTGTGGGCCATCGGATCGCTGTTGTCCAAGTAAGTGATTCACCCGCAGCGTACGCTGGCTCGATGCCTCCGATTCCGCTGCGGTTCTTGAAGTCGGCCACGCGCGTCGACGATCTTCCAGAGTCCGATCGCGAGGTCGCAGTAGTTGGCCGATCCAACGTCGGTAAGTCGTCGCTCATTAATGCGTTCGCCAATCGCACCCGCCTTGCTCACACCAGTAAGACCCCGGGCCGCACGCAACTGATCAACATCTTCGAAGTCGAGCCCGGCGTTACGGTTGTCGACCTTCCTGGCTACGGCTACGCCAAGGTTCCCAATCGCGTGAAGCAAGATTGGGGCCAAATGATCGAGGGCTACCTACTGCACCGCGATTGTTTGGAGATGGTGATGGTGCTTGTCGACGGCGAAATTGGGCCCACCAAACTCGACGTGCAGATGCTCGACTGGCTCCGCAGCAACGAGATTCCGCATCAGGTCATCGCCACCAAGAGCGACAAAGTGAAGTCGAGCAAGAAGCCCAAGCGGCGTATTGAGCTCTCCGAGGGCTGCAACCTTGAGCCCGGCGACATCGTGTGGGTCAGCGCATCGAAGGGCATCGGCATCGACCGACTGCAAGACCTGATCTGGTCGTGGCTCGCGCCCTAACCCAACTACCTGGGGCTCTAGGGCTCGATGATCGGGAAGAAGAGGTCGAACTGATCCAGCAGGGCGATGAATTCACCAAAGCGTGCTGTGTCGCCCGTGATCGAGAGATCGCCGGTTTCGGTTTCGGCCTCGATGGTGCTCACATGGGTGGTCACCATCACCATGGCCTCGACCGTGGTGTTGATCTGCGTGCCGGCGGTGCCAAGACCGCGGTTGCCGTAGTGCAGAACTCCGTTGGCGACGGTGACATTGAAGTGCACGTTGTGGTCGGTGAAATGAATGTCGAACACAAAGCGCAGATCTGATGCCGCTGGCGCGTTCAGCTTCACGCCGCAGTTGTCGAGCACCATGCGAGGGGTCATTGCGCGCATCACGTCGACACGAGTTGCCCCGCGAAAGCCGGGCACCGATGGTGAACCGTTACGCAGTTCTTGTGCGCCGGTGAGATAGAAGTCGCGCCACGGCGCTGACTCGCTCTGATAGCCCAACTGCTCGAGCGCATCGGCCTGCAACAGCCGGGCCTCTTGGTTGGTGGGGTCAGCGAACACCACGTTGTTCACCACCTGCGCCACCCAACGGAATTCGCCCGCCTCGAAATCGACCCGAGCCTTCGCCAACACTTCGGCAGCGCCACCCATGTATTGCACGAACTTCTTGGCAGCATCGACAGGGATGAGTGGATGCAGCGTTGCCGGATTGGCGTCGAACCATCCGAGGTAGCGCTGATACACGGCCTTCACGTTGTGGCTCACCGTGCCGTAGTAGTCGCGGTTGAAGAACTCGTCGCCGATGGCCGCAGGCAGCGAGATCTCTTCGGCGATCTCCAGCGCGGTATGGCCGTGGTTCGCCAAGCGCAGCGTTTCGTCGTGCAGGTATCGGTACAGATCGCGCTGGCCACCAAGCCACGCCTCGATGTCGGCGCTGCCCCAGCGCGGCCAATGGTGGCTGGCAAACGCAACGTCGCTGCGATCGAGGAAGGTCTCGAGCGCTTCATTGATGTAGCGGCTCCAGCCGAGCGCATCGCGAATCTCGGCACCGCGTGGGGTGTAGAGGTTGTGCAACGTGGCCACGCAGTTTTCGGCCATACACACGGCGCGAAAGTCGGGGAAGTAGAAGTTCATTTCGGCCGGCGCTTCGGTGCCGGGCGTGAGTTGAAACTCGATGCGAATGCCGTCGATGAGTAACTCGGTGCCGGTGAGTTCAATCGACTCGGTAGGAGCGATGAGGCCTCCAGAGCCAAGGGGGATGCCCTTGCCAAGGCCAGCGTCGATGTGGCCCCGTGGACCAACCGGCAGCAGTGAGCCATACATGTACATCGCGCGGCGGGTCATGGCTGGCCCTGCGGTGACGTTCTCGCTGATGGCTGCCTCAAGGAAACCGGCTGGGGCGATGAGACGAACGTTGCCACTGTTTACGTCGTCGTCGGTGATGATGCCGCGGACGCCGCCGTAGTGGTCGGCGTGGCTGTGGGTGTAGATGACGGCGACGATGGGTCGAACGCCAAAGTGAGAGTCGACCAAGCTGCGAGCTGCGGCAGCGGTTTCGGCCATGGTGAGCGGATCAATCACGATCCAACCGGTGTTGGTGCGTACGAACGTGATGTTCGAGATGTCGTAACCACGAACTTGGTAGATGCCGTCGGTCACTTCGAACAGGCCGTGCAGGCAGTTGATCTGCGCTTGGCGCCACAAGCTGGGGTTGGCCTCGGCTGGCGCATCTTCGTTGAGGAACTCGTACGTACCCATGTCCCACAGCGCATTGCCGAAGGGGCCGCTGATCACTGGCGGTTCAAGTTGGGCAAGGAGTCCCTGTGAGGCACGCTCAAAGTCGGCCCGGTCGGCGAGGTTGAGATGCGAATGCACGGCGGCATTGCGGGCCCGCGTGGTTTCGGTGGCGGGCTTTGGTGTGCGCTGTTCGTCGATGCTCATGAGCCCCGACGGTAGTTGACCTCTTCGGTCATCGCTGACTTCGGGTGAGGCGGCCGGTATCTGAAGTGGAGCGGGTGACGGGAATCGGACCCGCGTCATTTGCTTGGGAAGCAAATACTCTGCCATTGAGCTACACCCGCGTGCGTTGCTTTCGCAGCACGGGAGAACACTAGCGGCGAAGCTGATCTTGCCGCACCCTTCATTTGCGGGGGCCGCAGTCACTAGTGTGGCGCTGTGATCTTGTCAGACCGAACTTTGCGTGAAGAGATTGCGGCTCGCCGCATCGTGATCGACCCACTCGACGAACGGTGCATCCAGCCGTCGTCTATCGACGTGAAGGTCAGCAACCTGTTTCGTGTGTTCCGCAATCACACTGCGGGCATCATCGACGTGAAGCAAGACCTCGAAGATCTCACTGAGATGGTCGTCGTTGATCCCGATGGCGTGTTCATGCTGCACCCGGGCGAGTTCGTGCTCGGCTCCACGCTCGAGCGCATCACGGTGCCCGACGACCTCGTGGCACGTATCGAAGGCAAGTCGTCGCTTGGTCGACTCGGTCTGCTCATCCACTCGACTGCTGGCTTCATCGACGCTGGTTTCGATGGTCACATCACCCTTGAGCTCAGCAATGTGGCCAGCCTGCCCATCACCATTTATCCGGGCATGAAGATCGGCCAGATCAGCTTTGTGCAGATGACCACGCCCGCCGACAACCCATATGGCAAAGGCGCCCGGGGCAGCAAGTATCAGGGCCAGCGCGGCCCAACGCCGAGCCGCTATTTCGAGAACTTCACCTGAGCAATCAGTCGCCCGCTACAGGAGCCTGTAGCGGCGCTTCGTTCTGCATGGCGGCGAGCTGACGCTCGCCGTTCTCAATGGCCTCGATGAGGTGGATGGCGATGTCTGCCACCTTGACCTCGGACTCGTCCTTGCCGGCGGCCTTGACGCCGTCGTCGAGCATCACGTAACAGAACGGACAAGCAGTGGCCACACGGCTTGCGCCGGTTGAGATTGCCTCCATCGCACGTTCGTCGTTCACCTTGGTGCCGATGGTCTCTTCCATCCACATGCGTGCGCCGCCGGCGCCACAGCACATGCCTTGGGTGCCGTTGCGCTGCATCTCGACCACTTCGATGCCCTTGATCGAGGCAACGACCTTGCGAGGCGCGAGGTACACATCGTTGTGGCGACCGAGGTAGCAGCTGTCGTGATAGGTGATGCGCTCTTCGAGCGTGGCTTGGCTGACATCGAGCTGACCGCTCTCGATGAGCTGCTCGAGCAGTTGCGTGTGGTGCACGAGCTCGTAGTTGCCGCCCAATTGTGGGTACTCGTTCTTGAGCGTGTTGAAGCAGTGTGGGCACTGGGTGATGATCTTCTTTACGCCCATGCCGTTGAGCATCTCGACGTTGGGCATTGCCAACATCTGGAACAGGTACTCGTTGCCGCTGCGGCGCGCTGAGTCGCCGGTGCACATTTCGGATGGGCCAAGGATGGCCACGCTGATTCCGGCACGACGCAACAGCTTGGCCATTGCCTGGGTGACCTTCTTGTTCTTGTCGTCGAACGAACCGGCGCAACCAACCCAGTAGAGGTATTCGCTCTGCAGGGGCTCGCCCGGATCGACGATGGTCACGTCGAGGTCTTTGGCCCAGTCGCCACGCTCGCCTTGGTTCATGCCCCACGGGTTGCCCTGGTTTTCCATGGCGCGGTAGGCGTTGCCGAGCTCGGCTGGGAAGTTGCTCTCCATCAACGAGAGGTAACGGCGCATGTCGAGGATCTTGTCGAGGATCTCGATGTTGACCGGACAGATTTCGTCGCACGCACGGCAGGTGGTGCATGACCACAGTTCTTCGGCCGTGATGCGCTCGAACAGCGAGTTGCTGCTGATGGTGATGGCCGAGTCGGTGCCGATTGGTGGCGACACCCGGCCGCCCGAAGCGTGTGCTGCGGTGGCGGCCATGACTTCGCCGGCCTTGAGCACGATCTCGCGAGGGTCGAGTGGCTTACCGGTTGCGTGCGCTGGGCACACACTGGTGCAACGGCCACACATGGTGCAGGCGTCGAGGTCGAGCAACTGCTTCCAGGTGAAGTCTTCGACAACCGCTGCGCCGAAGCTCTCGAGCGAGGTTTCGGTGAGGTTTGGCATTGCCTTCATTGCGCCCTTTGGACGCTCACGATCTTTGAGGTACATGTTCAGCGGTGAGGTGAACATGTGACGCAACATGGTGATCGGCAAGATGGCCAAGAAGGCGATGAAACTGATCACGTGGCCGCCCCATGAAATCTGGTGCCACAGGTCGAGGGTGTGCGCCGACATGCCGTCGAACAACTTGCTCAGTGGGTAGCCAATGAAGCTCCACTTTTCGTAGCTGGGCTGCTCGATCTCTGCGATGCGGAAACCCTCAGCTAAGAATCCGGTGACGCCAATCGCCAAGAACACGCCCAAGATCAGCGCGTGCTCGGGCTTGGTCTTAATGCGGATGCGGTAGGGCCGCTGGACGTAGCGGCGGGCGAAGGCCCACAAGATGCCACCCACGAATACGGTGCCAGCAAAGTCGCCGAAGAATGAGTAGGCCATGTACACGTGGCCGTGCAGGAACTTGAGCGATGGAGGCAACTGGTGATCGACCTCGAGCACGGTGGTCACTCCGAGCAAACCGAGGAAACCGAAATAGATCATGCTGTGCATGAGGCCAGCCGCTGAGTCGCGCAACAGGGTGCGCATGTACACGCCGGCGCGGAAGTCGGCGAGACGACGCTTGGCGTTCTTTGGTGTGGTGCGACGACGATCTGGTCCGCCACGCTCCCAGTTCTTTACGCGATCGGCGAACGCAAATGCTGCCCACACGATGAGTGCAGGCACCACTGTGTAGAACGCGATCTGCAATGGTCCGGGGATTCCCTCGAACGGTTCGCGGGTAACAGCTTTCTTGCTGTGCCACTTGGTGATCAGCGGGATGATGCCCGAGACCACGGTGAAGACAGCCATGAAAATGCCCATTGCGAGGACAAGCTGGTGTGGTTTGAAGCGCTTCGGTGTTGATGCCGGCGCTGGGGAGGACGCGTGCGTGCTCATAACGAGCCAAGACTAGTTGGCAATGTGCTGCGCGCCCATGTTGATGGCGCGATTCATGTCAGCGCCGGGTGAAGAAATCAGCCGTAGTACTGGCGGTCGAGGTCGCGAATACGGCTTGCGAGCGACCCAAGAAGCTTGTGAGCGAGTGCTGGAACATCATCGACAACGGCCAAGAAGTGGCGTTGGGTAATGAGCAGCAGCGTGCAGTCGGTTTCGCAAACCACCGTTGCGGTGCGGGGACCATGGTCGAGCAGCGAGAGCTCGCCCACCACGGTGCCGCTGCCGAGCGTGGCAACTTTCTTGCCGTTGCGGCGCACGGTGACGGTGCCATCGAGAACGATGAACGCCTCTTTGCCGGTCTGGCCTTGGTCGACGATGGTGGTGCCGGCCTTAAACGGCAACTCGTCGCCAGCCTTCGCGATGCGCTCGAGATCTTTGGTCGAGCACGACGAGAACAGTTGAACTTTGCGGAGGTGCTCGAGAGATGCTTTTTTGGACGCCATAACCGTGACTATACGACGTTGGCACCTGCTGGTGTGACTATCGAGCCCAGCTCAGGGCAAGTGTTAGGCGCCCGCTTGGTTGGCGACGGCTGCGGCTGCAGCAGCAATTGCGGCAGCGTCGCCGAGATAGGCCGAGCTGGCGATGCGCAAGTTGTTGTCGAAGGTGTAGCGCCGCGGGGCTCCGGTGGGGATATTGAGTTCGGCGATGTCGGCTTGCGAGATGTTCTCGAGGTGCATCACTAGTGCCCGTAGCGAGTTGCCATGGGCCGTGATCAACACGTCGAGTCCAGCACGCAACTGTGGTGCCACGATGTCGTACCAATACGGCAACACGCGGGCAACAACATCTTTGAGACACTCGCTAGCGGGCAGCACGTCGGGCGGCAGCAGTCGGTAGCGAGCATCGTGGATGGGGTGCTCGGGGCTCGACAGATCTACAGGCGGCGGTGGAGTGTCGTAGCTGCGGCGCCACAACTTGGTTTGCTCGGCGCCGTACTGCTCGGTGGTGGCCTTCTTGTCGAGGCCTTGCAGTGCGCCGTAGTGGCGTTCGTTGAGCCGCCAGTTGCGCTGCACCGGCAGCCACACCATGTTCATGGCCTCGAGGGCAAGGTGGCAGGTGAGCACGGCACGGGTCTGCAGCGAGGTGTGAGCAACATCGAACGAGAGTCCTTCGGCCGCCATCGTGACTCCGGCGGCGGTGGCCTCGGCGCAGCCCTGCTCGGTGAGGTCGACATCGTGCCACCCGGTGAAGAGGTTGAGTTTGTTCCATTCGCTTTGCCCATGGCGAAGCATCACAAGCGAGCCAGTCATGTCGGGCAGCGTAGTCCCGAGCACGCAGACGTAGACGACCGCTAGGGTCGCGCCATGGTCTTGCCCTTTGATCGTTACGTTCGCTTCGACGAGCTCACCGCAGCGTTGCAAGCGTTCGCTGCCGAGCACGCTCACCTCGTCACGCTTGAGCAATACGGCACCTCGTTCGAGGGTCGGCCGTTGTGGCTCGTTGCAATGACCGATGCAGCCACTGGCGAGGCGCACACCAAGCCGGCCTATTGGGTCGATGCCAACATTCATGCCGTCGAGGTCACGGGCGGCGCTGCCGCGCTGTATCTGTTGCATCATCTCGCCACCGCGAGCGAGCGCAACGATGCGGCAACCCTGGAGGCGCTTCGCACTCGCACGTTCTATGTGGTGCCGCGGGTTAACCCCGATGGGGTCGAGGCGGCGCTAGCCGATTCGCCGGTCTATCGCCGCAGCAGCATGCGGCCGTGGCCGTGGCGAGATCGCCATCAGTGGCCAGGCCTTGTTGAGCACGACATCAATGGCGACGGCCGTGTGCTCACCATGCGCATCGTTGATCGAAACGGTGCGTGGATGCCCCATGCCGACGACCAGCGCGTGATGGTGCCGGTTCCGGTTGATGGTGTCGTTGCGCCGGGTGTGCTGCGTTATCGACTGTTGGCCGAGGGAACCATCGAGGGCTACGACGGTTTCACAGTGCCCCTACCACGGGCCCCTGAGTCACTCGATATGAACCGCAACTTTCCTGCTGGTTGGGGTTCCACGACGCGTGGAGCGGGCGAGCATCCGCTCAGCGAACCCGAGATCGATGCGTTGGTGCGAGCCGTCGTGGCGCGACCCAACGTGTGTGGCTACAACGCGTTTCACACCAGTGGTGGGGTTTTACTGCGGCCTTCAAGCACTCACAGCGATTCAAGCCTGCCGTCAACCGACGTGTGGGTCTGGAAAGAACTTGGTGCGCGGGGCACAGCGCTCACCTCGTATCCGGTGCACTCGGTGTACGAAGACTTCACGTGGGATAAGACCGAAACAATGAGCGGCGCTGCCGACGATTGGGCGTACGAACATCTCGGCCTGTTCGGCTGGACCACCGAGTTCTGGGATGTGGTGTTCGCAGCAACAGGCGTTCGCAGCAGCACTGATATTTGGTACATCGGGCCATCGGTTGCTGACGAGCTCGCGATCGCGCGTTGGTGCGATAGCAACGGCGGCAACTACTTGCCCTGGGAGCCGTTCGATCATCCGCAACTCGGGCGTGTTGAGATTGGCGGTATGGATTGGTTCAACGTGATGACCAATCCGCCGCTGCATTTGCTGGTTGATGAGATCAAGCCGCACGCCGACTTCGCCGTGTTTCAAGCATTGGCGTCGCCATGTCTCGAGATCATCAGCGCATCGGCGACGCCTCTTGCCGATGGTGTGTGGCAGGTCGATGTCGCCATCGCCAACACCGGTTGGCTGCCAACGCAGATCAGCGCTCATGCCACCAAGAACCGCCTTGTGCTTCCGGTCATCGCCGAGCTTGCCTTGCCCGCTGGCGCCGAGATCGTGGGCGGTGTCAACCGTGTGCAGCTTGGCCAACTCGAGGGTCGCAGTGGGTTCCGCATTGATGGTGGATCTCGTAACGACGGCACACCTGACCGCGCGTTGGCGCGCTGGCTTGTGCGCACAGCCGATGTCGCCGGCATCGTTGCCACAGCCAGCCACCAACGCGCCGGCAGCGTTCAATGCGCCGTGGTTGCTGCAGGTTGATTTCTCACGAGCGCACCACAACTTCAGATGGTCTGCGCCTTCTGGCGACACGCGGCATTCGCGGGTTTGTCGACGGCACCGTTTCGGTAGTGCTCGCCGCCTATTTGAAGTTGCTCGGCTATAGCAACTTTCGCATCGGAGTTGTGGTTGCCGCAATGTTGCTCGGCTCGGCCGCGCTCACGTTGCTGGCCGGTCTGTACGGCCATCGGTTTTCGCGGCGAGCCATCCTGATCAGTGGTTCGGCTCTGATGTTTGTCACTGGCATCACCTACGCAACGACCACAGTGTTCGTCGCGCTCATGGTCGTTGGAACCATCGGCACGATGAACCCCTCGAGCGGTGATGTCAGCGTGTTCTTGCCGATCGAGCAGTCGTTGCTTCCGTCAACAGTGGCCGACAAACGTCGCACCGCGATGTTTGCGCGGTACGCGTTTATCGGCAGCTTCTGCGGTGCTGTCGGGTCGCTTGTTGCGGGTCTCCCCGACTGGCTGGTGCGGCACACCTCAATCGATCGGGCCACTGCGCTGCGCGGCGTGTTTGTTGCGTATGCGGCTGCCGGCGTGATCACGTTGTTGATCTATCGGTCGTTGTCGCCAGCCATCGAACCCGCTGATTCGACTCCGGCGGCGCCGCTCGGCGAATCGCGATCGATCGTGTACAGACTCGCAGCAGTGTTCAGCCTCGACGCGCTGGGTGGCGGTTTCGTGGTGCAGTCGTTGCTTGCTCTGTGGTTGTACGAGCGGTTTAATCTGTCGGTCACGGTTGCTGGCGCGTTGCTTTTCTGGACCGGCGTGTGTTCTGCCTTCTCTGCGTTTGTATCGGCTCGCATTGCCAAGCGCATTGGGCTGATTCGCACGATGGTGTTTACGCACCTGCCCGCGCAACTGTTGCTGATCAGCGCTGCGCTGGTTCCCAATCTGAGCCTCGCGGTGGTGTGCCTGATTGCGCGCAGCTTGCTCTCCGCAATGGATGTGCCGGCGCGCAACTCGTATGTCATGGCCGTGGTGTCACCCCCCGAGCGCGCTGCCGCAGCCAGCGTGACCAACGTGCCGCGCAGCCTTGCATCGGCGCTGCCACCCCTCGCTGCGGGGTGGATGCTCGATCACAGCACCTTCGGTTGGCCGCTCATTATCGCCGGAACGCTGAAGGCCATATACGACCTGTTGTTGCTGTCGATGTTCCGCAATATTCGCCCTCCCGAAGAGCAGATCGTCACCTAAACCGCCCTCGACGCGCGGGCTCTTGTAACGTGCGCGTTGACCATGGAAGACAAGCGCCGCACCACCACGTCGAACTTCGGAGTGAGCCGACGTGAGAGCCACGATGCCTCGGGCTTCTATGCGCGTTTCGCTGCACCCGTTGTCTCCGACGACGACACCGTGCTGGCGCCCACCGCAATCGCTCAGCCATTTGTGTGCGGTGATGCACGCGACATGAGCACCGTGGCCGATGGCTCAGTTGCTCTCGTGGTCACGTCGCCTCCCTACTTTGCTGGCAAGGCCTACGAAGAAGAACTCGACAAAGAGGGCGTCCCGAGTTCGTACATCGAATACCTCGAGTTGCTTCGCGGCGTGTTCGCCGAATGTGTGCGCACGCTCGAGCCTGGTGGACGCATTGCGGTAAACGTCGCCAACCTTGGTCGCAAACCATTTCGAAGTCTGTCGGCCGACATCGTGCACATTTTGCAGGACCAACTCGGGCTGTTGTTGCGCGGCGAGATCGTGTGGCGCAAGGCCGAAGGCGCCAGCGGTTCATGTGCGTGGGGTTCGTTTCGCAGCCCAACGAATCCGGTGTTCCGTGATGTCACCGAACGGGTCATCGTGGCCAGCAAGGGTCGTTTCGATCGGGCGCGTAGCACCAAGGTGCGTCGAGCCGAGGGCTTGCCATGGCAGAACGACCTAGCCACCGACGAGTTCATGGAGCTCACTCTCGATCTGTGGGACATCCCGCCCGAGAGCGCCCGGCGCGTGAACCATCCGGCGCCGTTTCCGGTGGAGTTGCCCGAGAAGCTGATCAACCTATTTACGTATCGAGACGACCTGGTGCTCGACCCGTTCATGGGCAGCGGCAGCACGATGGTGGCTGCCGAACATCTTGGCCGTCGCTATGTGGGCTACGACCTTGATCCCGCCTATGTCGAGATCGCTCGCGAGCGGGTGCTCTCGGAGTCGCGTGAGTCGAACCCGTTAGACACCACCGAGGTGGGTTCGGGTATCGGCGCGGTCAAGCTTGCTGAAGAGTTGTTGTTAGCCGCAGGATTTCAAGATGTTGCCGTTGGACATCGTGTGCGCCGCACGGGGGTGGCGGTCAGTTTGATGGCCGCCGATGCCCGCGGCGCGCGTTGGTACTTCGACGTTGCTGGTGCAGCCACGAGCCATCGCGGTGGCCTCGTGAAAACCGATGTTGTTTGGCGCACCTTGGGGCGAGCGGCAGCCGTGGTCGCTCATCTCGATGGGCCATTCGTAGTGCTCACCACGGCGTTGGCGCGTGAAGGCACCCCAGGCGACTTGGCGTTGAGGTCTGCCGGGCCCTCAACGGTGTACGACGTGATCAATCTCACCGATGCCCAGGCCTTGGCGCGCCTTGGTGCATATGCCCGCGGCGGCCATGCCGACGAGCCGCTGCCCGGCTTCTGGAAGCCCGGTCAGACCGCTCCAAAACAGTAGGCATGAAACTTGAGTCACATCGACTCAAGTTTTGTGACTGTGGGTTGTGCGCACTCATGTTGCGCCGGTAATCTTGCGTGGAGTTCGCTCAGCATTGCTCAGAACTCCCCCCAAAACGCACGACTTACAGCACTACTGAACACAGGAGCACACCATCATGGCCAAGGCAGTCGGAATCGACCTCGGTACCACCAACAGCGTCGTTGCCTTCCTCGAGGCGGGCGAACCAGTCGTCATCGCCAACGCCGAGGGCGCACGCACCACCCCCAGCGTGGTGGCTTTCAGTAAGGCGGGCGAAGTACTCGTTGGCGAAGTTGCCAAGCGTCAGGCAATCACCAACCCAGATCGCACCTTCCGCAGCATCAAGCGCCAAATGGGCACCACGTGGCGCAGCGAAGACATCGATGGCAAGCGCTATACCGCACAAGAGATCAGCGCTCGCACGCTGATGAAGCTCAAGCGCGATGCCGAGGCATATTGCGGCGATGTTGTGACCCAGGCCGTCATCACGGTCCCTGCCTACTTCGACGATGCTCAGCGCACCGCCACCAAAGAAGCCGGCCAGATCGCCGGCCTCGAGGTCTTGCGCATCATCAACGAGCCAACCGCTGCGGCCTTGGCCTACGGTCTCGATAAGAGCACTGAAGACGAAACCATCTTGGTGTTCGACCTCGGTGGCGGCACGTTCGACGTGAGCGTGCTCGAGATTGGCGATGGCGTTTTCGAAGTGAAGAGCACGCACGGCGACACCAAGCTTGGTGGCGACGATTGGGATCAGCGCATCATCGATTGGCTCGTGCAGCAGTTCAAGTCGGCGCACGGCGTCGATCTCGCTAACGATCGCATGGCCACCCAGCGCCTCAAGGAAGCTGCCGAAAAGGCCAAGATCGAACTCAGCCAGGTGCAGCAAACACAGATCAACTTGCCGTTCATCACGGCCAACGCCGATGGCCCGTTGCACCTCGACGAGTCACTTACTCGCGCCAAGTTCCAAGAGATGACCGCCGACCTCATCGAGCGTTGCCGCATTCCGTTCGAGCAGGCGCTCAAAGATGCCAACGTGAGCAAGGGCCAACTGCACCACGTGATCTTGGTGGGCGGCTCTACTCGTATGCCTTCGGTGAACGATCTCGTCATCAGCCTCACCGGTAAAGAGCCAAACACGAGCG
>Ga0194035_1000972_pt1 | contig 15679 bp, 17 predicted proteins | sample JunL2320m_MetaG_FD_148680 | JGI IMG/M metagenome (GOLD analysis project Ga0194035, IMG submission 148680) | Anoxic zone freshwater microbial communities from boreal shield lake in IISD Experimental Lakes Area, Ontario, Canada - Jun2016-L239-20m | ecosystem: Environmental > Aquatic > Freshwater >...
GCCTGCATGCAAGGGTTCGTGCCCCGATCCGCCGCCAGAGAGCAGCGCCACCTTGCCAGGCTTCAGCACCTTGCGCTGCACGAACTTGTGCTCCGCTCCGAGTGTGATGATGTCGCCATGCGCCGCCACGAAGCCATCGAGGCTCTCAGTCAGCACGTTCGATATGTCGTTGATGAGCTTCTTCATCGCCGTTTCCCTTTTTCCCGTTCGTCCTCGATCAGCCTTGCAATGTCCCGCACGAAAGCGCTGACCAGCCCGTGCAGTTTTCGGTTCTTCGCCTCGTCGCCGAGGTCCGGCAGTTCCACCGCAGCGGCGGCGCGTGCTGGCTTCTCCGCCAGCATCTTTTTCGGATGGGCGCGGGCATAGAGCCTGGTGAATTCCTGCCGTTCAGCGCTTGAGAAATGGCAGACCTCGAAGATCTGCGCCAGATGGCTCGCGGGGATCGGCGTCGGATAGGCGGGGTTGGTGATCTGGCTCACGAAGCTGCGGTTCTTGGCGAGGGCGGTGGCAAGCCGCTGGCGCGCGCCCGAGGGTCGACGGTCGATGATGGCGGCGAGCAGCCGCTTGTAGGCGGCAACCGCATCCTGTGGCGTCTGGTTTGCTGCAGCCTGCGCCATGTCAGAGCTCCGCAATCGCCGCCTTGAGGCGGGCAATGCGTGCAGGCGCCACGGAGAGGGAGGTGAGCCCTGCATCGAGGAGGGCTCCGAGGTGCTTCGGCTCGCTTGCCATGTCGCCGCACAGGCTGACGGGAATGCCGGCCTCGCGGCCATAGCGCGCCACCCGGGAGATGAGCGCGATCACGGCAGGGTGCGACGGATCGTTCAATGAAGCCACACGGGCATCGTCACGCGAGGAAGCCGTCACATATTGCGTGAGGTCGTTGGAGCCGATGGAGAAGAAGGCTGCGGCATCGAAGAGTTCCGGCATGACGGCGACGGCGGGAACCTCCACCATGATGCCGAGTGGTGGTCTCTGGCACGCCACACCCTGTTGGCTGAGCTCCGCCACGCAGGCATCGAACAGCGCGGCGCTGCGGGTGATCTCGTCCGGCACGGTGACCATGGGCACCATGACCTTGAGGTTGCCATGCACGGCGGCGCGTGCGAGCGCGCGCAGCTGGGTGCGGAACACATCCTCGCGGGTAAGCGTGAGGCGGACGCCGCGCAGGCCGAGGAAGGGATTGGCCTCGCCATCGGGTGTCAGCCCGCGCACCGGCTTGTCGCCGCCGATATCCAGCGTGCGAATGGTGACGGGCTTGCCGCCGGCCCATTCCACGAAACGGCGATAGGCGCGATACTGCGTCTCCTCGTCAGGCAGTGGTGCTCCGTCACGGAACAGGAATTCGGAGCGCATCAGGCCGATGCCGTCACAGGAAGCAGGATCGATGTGATCGAGTTCCTCGACACCGGCCACGTTGATCAGGATGTCGATACGTGAACCGCTGCGGCGCGTTGCGGGAGCAAAGCGGAACTTCTCTTCGAGGTCGCGCGCCTGCGCGTCGGAGGCAAGCGCGGCAGAGAACGCCGCGTGCTGTGCATCATCCGGGTCGGCGACGACGGTTCCGCTGCCGCCATCGACGACAAGTGTCGCAGCATGTTCGGGCAGCTCACCGAGGCCCACGACCATGGGAATGCCGCGCGCACGCGCCAGCATGGCGACGTGGCTGGTGGTGCTGCCGCGCATCAGCGCGATGGCGCCGCCGCCGCTCCAGTCGGTTTCAAGGAAGGTAGTGGGGGCGATGTCCTCGCCCACCAGCACGGCACCGGAGGCGATGCTGGAGGAGTCGCCACCCGAGAGATTGCGCAGCACGCGATCACGGATGTCGCGCAAGTCGGCAGCGCGGGCACGGAAGTAGTCATCGTCAGAGGCTTCATAGCCCGCGATCTCGCCGTCGAGTGCTGCGGACCATGCGACATGCGCAGGCGTTCCGCTGTCGAGTGCCGAGAGGGCGGGTGCTGCAAGCGCGTCGTCCTCCAGCATGGCCACCTGAAAGCCCAGAATGTCCTGCGCCTCGCCCTCGACGCGCTCCATCAGTCCTGCGAGATCTGTGACGGAAAGTGCTATGGCGTCCTGCAGCGCGGCGCGCTCGGTTTCGGAACTTCCGGTTCCCTGCCGCTCGGCCAGCGCGGAGCCGAGCCTGCGCAGCGGGCCGAGGAACAGCCCGTCGGAAGCGCCTGTGCCGTGGTGGCTAGTGCCCATCGCCCGCTTCGTCGAAGTCGCGGCGCACGAGCGAGATCACGGCATCGACGGCGGCCTGCGCATCCGCTCCGGCCGCGCGCACGAACAGCGTCGAATGCTGTTTCGCCTTCATCGCCATCACCTTGACGATGCTCTTGGCATCGATCCAGGGCCCTTCCGCCGATCCGCCGATTTCCAGCGTCGAAGTATAGCCCTTCGCAAGCTTGGTGAGCTTCACCGAGGGCCGTGCATGCAGGCCCACGTCATGGGTGATCACCACGGATCCGTTCGCGGTCTCGCTCATTGCGGTGACAACTCCTCAGCGGTGCGCTTCACGTCAGCCAGCGAGCCGCCGCCCCAGGCTTCGGTTGCGGCCATCACCGCACCCTCGACCACGGGGGCATTGCAGATGACGATCTTCTTCTGCTTTTCTTCGGGCAGCATCTCGATGGCCATTTCGCTGTTGGTTTCCGCCCCGCCGAGATCGACGAGGATTGCGATTCCATCCTCCGACCATGCGGCATCGATGGCGGCCATGATTTTTTCCACACTGGTGCCGAGGCCGCCATCCGGGTTGCCGCCGCAGAAGCCCAATGGCACATCGTTGCCGACCATCTGGCGCACCATGTCGGCAGCACCCTTGGCCACATCGGGTGAATGCGAGACGATGACGATGCCGACCGTCATGACTTGCCCTCCAGCACGTCGCAGACCGTGGTGATCATGATTTCGCTCGACCGCGCGCCGGGGTCCATGTGGCCGATGGAGCGTTCGCCGAGGAAGGATGCGCGGCCGCGGATCGCCTTCATGGGGATCGTCGCCTTCGCACTCTCTGTGGCGAGCGCGCGCACGCTGTCGAAGCTGGCCGAGCCGGATGCGAGGTGTTCCGCCACGGGGCTCAAGACGTCGAGCATGGTCTTGTTGCCCACCTCCGCCTTGCCGCGTGCTTTCAGCGCCACCACGGAGGCCTGCAGGGCGCGGCCGACATCAGCGAGGGTGGGATCTTCGGGGAGTTCCTTGCCGAGCGTCATGAACAATGTGCCATAGAGCGGGCCGGAGGCGCCGCCCACCTTCATGACAATCGTCATGCCAACGGTTTTGAGGGCCTCGCCGGTGGGCTTGGCAAGGATGTTTGCCCTGTCTGCCTGCACCGCCTCGAAGCCGCGCTTCATGTTGAGGCCGTGGTCGGCATCGCCGATGGCGGAATCGAGATCTGTCAGTTCATCGGCTGCGGCGATGATGCGCGCCGACAGCGTGTCGAGCAGGGGTTCGAGGGGAAGCGCCATCAGGCCATGATCCTCTGTTTAGTGATTATGTTTACTGAACACGAAATCACTAAACAGGCAAGGCCGTCGTCTCGCGGCTGCGAAGGGAAGGAATATGGCGGCGGCCCTCACCTTTTCCGGGAAATCCCGCTAGACTGGCGCCAACGTGATTCTCCTGGACGGCCGGATGAAACGAATTGTTGCGATCCTTGCCCTGCTTTTCTGGCTGCAGCCTGCACAGGCGGGCGAGCTGGCGCAGGGCCTGTCCGCCTATCGCGCCGGCAATTACCCGACGGCCATCGCACTGCTGAAGCCGCTGGCCCAGGCGGGCGACCCCTGGGCGCAATACACTCTGGCGGTGGCCTATGACGACGGCTTCGGCGTGCCGCGCAACTTCAAGCTGGCGCTCGAATGGTACAAGAGGGCGGGCTCCCAGGGTCTGGCGGATGCGCAATACATGGCGGGCCGCTTCTATGGAAATGGCCGTGGCGTAAGGCAGGATATCGCCAAGGCGCTGTTCTGGTTCGAGCTGGCCTCTGCCGGGGGCTTCCCGCTGGCGCCGCTGCTGCGCGACCAGCACTATAACCAGCTCAAGGACCCGGTGCGCCAGCGCGTGATGACGGATGCCACCGACTGGCAGGCACGGCACCCTCATCAGATGAACTGCAAGTTCAAGAACTGCATCTACCCGAGATGGACCAAGCGGCCGATGTGGTTCAGCATCGGCGACGACCAGTTCTATCCCGGATTCCAGTGAAGCCTAGCGGCCGAGCAGGCCTTCCGGCCCGAAATGGCGGGGATAGAGCAGCTGCGTGCAGGTCCACACGGTGGCCTTGGCTTCCCGCTCGTCATAGGGATTGAGCAGCGTCATCATCTCCAGCCATGTGCCTTCGATGGTGATGCGGACCAGCCGTGCAGCACGCGCCGGATCGATTGCGTAGCCATGCGCGGCATTCATCCCGGCGCAGACGCCCTCCAGCGTGCGGATGTAGAGCGCGTCATTCTCACCGCACTTTGAAAGGTAGAGCGGGCGACTCTGGCTTTCGCCCCAATAGGCGGACCAGGCATTGACGCGGCTCGGTTGGCAGACCTGCGGGCTGAAATCAGCATCGATGAGGGCGGCCAGTTTCTGCTCGGGAGCGGGGCCGGCGCCATCGAGCGCGGCCTGCCAGTTCGTCCTGTACTCGTCCGAAAGATAATCGAGTGTTTCGACGAGAAGCTTTTCCTTGGACTCGAAATGAAACAGCACCAGGCCATGCGAAAGGCCGGCACGGCGCGCCACTTCGGTGAGGGTGGTGTGGGAGAAGCCGCATTCTGCTATGGTGGCCAGCGTCGCTTCGAACAATTGCTTGCGGCGTTCTTCGCGGCTCAAGGTGCGCGGTGTACGAGGTGGTGAGGCAGAAACGGTGTTTGTCACGAAAGGACCTTGTTCATCCGTATTTTTTTAAACGATCATGTGAGAAGAGCAACCGGCAAGAAGTTGATTGACAGTTCAACCAGTCAAATGGCAGCCTGTCGATATCCGGTGCGACAGAAGACGGCTGTGCGCGCCCGGGAGAGATTGTAATGGGACTTGAACGCCACCCGCTTTCGCCGCGCCTTGCGCGCTGCCCGGAAGGCCTGCCGCGCGAGGCCTATGTCGACGCAGGCTGGTTTGCCCGCGAGATGGCGTCGATCTTTTCCAGCCAGTGGGTGATGGTCGGCAGGCTTGCCGATTTTACGCCGGGCCGCATGCGGCGGGTGCAGATGGGCACAGCACCAGTCATCGTTGCCCGCAGCGGTGATGGCGATGTGTCAGCCTTTCACAATTCATGCCCGCATCGCGGCTCCGAACTCTGCCGCGCGGAGGAGGAGCCCCTGGGCAAACTCATCCGCTGTCCCTATCACGCCTTCTCCTTCGCCGCATCCGATGGCGCCCTGGTCGCCACGGGCCATGCCGTGCCGACGTCCGACTTCGATCGCTCCGCACACGGGTTGAAACGCGTCGCGAGTCACGTGTGGAATGGTTTTCTCTTTCTCAATCTTGCAGCCGAGCCGGGCGAGTTGATGGCCGATGTGGGCCTCAACACCCTCGACAACTGGCCGATGGCGGAACTCGTCACCGGGCACCATTGGGAAACCGAGGTCGCCTGCAACTGGAAGACCTTCTGGGAAAATTACTCCGAGTGCCTGCATTGCCCGGGCATCCACCCCGAACTCTGCGACATGGTACCGATCTACAGCAAAGGGATCATGGGCCAGTCGGAGGCGCTGGGCTGGACGCCGGATGAACCCTCGCGGCCCAATCTGCGCGACGGCGCCAGGAGCTGGACGATGAGCGGTGATCCTTGCGGACCGGTGTTTCCAAATCTTTCCGATGCCGAACGTCTGGCAGGCTACAGCTTTGTCACTTTCTGGCCCACGACCTATGTCGTGGCGCATGTCGACTACGTGCGCTCGGTGCGCATCCAGCCGCTCGCACCGGAGCGCACCCGCCTCATCGCCGAATGGTATTTCAGCCCGGAGACGATGGCGCAGCCGGGCTTCGACGCAGCGGCCGTCGCCGGCTTCGCGAAGATCGTGATGGAGCAGGATGGCAAGGCCTCCGAGATGAACCAGCGCGGCATGTCTTCGCCCGCCTTCCGCGCGGCCCGCCTGATGCCCGAAGAATATGAAGTTCACCGTTTTCACCAGTGGGTGCTGAACAAAATGGAGACGCACGCATGACCGAATTGCCCTACGAGACGATTCCTGTTCCGAATGACTGGAACCGCAGGGGCCTGCCGGCCTGGACATATCATTCGCCCGCGCTGTTCGACCTCGAGCGCGAGAAACTTTTTCTCACCCACTGGCAGGTGGTTGGACATGTCGGTGACATGCCGGCCGCCGGAGACTGGCTCGCCTTCGACATGCTGGGCGAGCGCGCCGTCGTCATGCGTGGCAATGATGACGTGGTGCGCGCCTTCCACAATCTTTGCCGCCACCGGGGCGCCCGCGTCGTTGACGGCGAGAAGGGCCATTGCAAGGGTGCCATCGTCTGTCCGTTCCATGGCTGGGTCTATAATCTGGATGGATCGTTGCGTGGCGCGGCACGGCCGTCGAGCTTTGGCGAGTTGAAGCGCGAAGACTTCGGCCTGAAGCCCATCGAGATGGAAATCTTCCACGGCTTCATCTTCCTGCGTTTCAAGGACGGCCCGCAGCCGTCCGTCGCCGAATTGCTGGCGCCCTATGAGGCCGACTTCGCGGCCTATGGACTTGGCAATCTGCTGCCGGTGCGCAATCTCGACTGGACCGCGGAACTGCCGGTGAACTGGAAATCGGTGCGTGACGTCGACAACGAGGGCTACCATGTGGCGCTCGCCCACCCGAGCCTGCAGGAGCTTTATGGACGGACCTATCGCGACATGCACCTCAAGAATGGTCTTTCGGTGTCGATCGGCTGGTTCGATGAAGGCATGGCGCGCGGCTGGTCGGTGAAAAACTATGTCCGCATCTCGCCGCCGCGGCCGGATCTGCCGGCACACCTGCAGAAGGCATGGACCTATTACGGGCTGTTTCCCAATGCGGTCTTCGCCATTACGCCGGAAGGCGCGCAGTTCTATCAGGAGATTCCGATGGGCCCGGGCCGCACGCGGATCACCGGCCGCATGTATCGCTGGCCCGACGAGAGCCGCCAGACGCGGCTTGCCCGCTATCTCGCCTTCCGCATCGACCGCGCCACGTCGGCCGAGGACCAGCAACTCTCCATCTGGTCGAATGAGTCGATGAAATCGAAAGCCTTCGAGGGTTTCCACCTCTCCGACCTCGAGTACGGGTTGCGGCGCCACCATGATGGCCTGCGCAGATTGATGCCGGTCGTGACGCTTCCCGAGCCGCCATCGGAAAGCCAAATCTCCCGTTCGAACGAAGATTTAATTTGCCAGCCGTCCAACTCGTTCTAGGCTGACAAAAACAAAACCTTCCGGGAGGAATAGATGAAACTTACCCGACGTCACGCGCTCGCCACGATGGGTGCCGCCGCTGGACTTGCGATGCCCTATGTGCGCCGTGCACGTGCCGATGCCGGAACGGTGAACGTCTACAACTGGGCCGACTACATTGGCGAGAGCACCGTCGCCGACTTCACCAAGGAAACTGGCATCAAGGTCGTCTACGACATGTATGCCAGCACCGAGGAGATGGAGGCCAAGATGCTGGCGGGCTCGTCGGGCTATGACGTGGTGCTGCAGTCGGGCCTCGCCTTGCCCCGCATGGTCACGGCCAAGGTCTACCAGAAGCTTGACAAGGCAAAGCTCAGCAACTGGGGCAACCTCGATCCCGAGATCCTGACGATCCTTCAGGGCTTCGACCCTGGCAATGAATATGGCGTTCCCTACACCTGGGGAACGGTCGGCTTCACCTACAACATGGACCTCGTGAAGAAGGTGCTGCCGGACGCCGACTTCAACAGCCTCGACACCATCTTCAATCCCGACAATGCCCAGAAGCTCGCCTCCTGCGGCCTGTCCATCCTCGACAGCCCCAACGACATCGGGCCGGTCGTGATGAAGTGGCTGGGCATCGACCCGAACAAGGCCGGGCCTGATGACTACAAGAAGCTGGCCGAGGCCTTCGCCAAGATCAGGCCCTACATCGCCACCTTCGACAACACCAACTATCTTACCACCCTGCCCAACGGCGAGGTCTGTGCCGTCAACAGCTGGTCAGGCGACTATGGCGTGGCCAAGAAGCGCGCGGCGGACGCGGGCATAAAGCTCGATCTCGAATATTTCGTGCCGAAGTCCGGCGCTCCTGCCTGGTTCGACGTGTGGGCCATTCCCTCGGATGCGAAGAACGTCGACAACGCCTATGCCTTCCTCAACTACCTGCTGCGGCCCGAAGTGGTTGCCGCCGCCACCAACTTCATCGGCTATGCCAACGCCAACAAGGCGGCAACGGAGCTGGTCGACAAGGCGATTTCCGGCGATCCGGCGGTCTACCCGGATGCCGCCACCAAGGAGCGCCTGTTCACCCTTGCGCCGATGACGCCGGAGCAGGAAGAGGCACTCACCCGCACCTGGACTGAAATCAAGACGGGCGGCTGACATCATGGCCGCGGCGGGAGAGCCCTTCCTCAGGATCGACAACGTCTCCAAGTTCTTCGGTCCTTTCCAGGCGGTGAAGGACGTCTCGCTCGATGTGGCGAAGGGCGAGATCTTCTCGCTTCTCGGCGGCTCCGGCTGCGGCAAGACCACGCTGCTGCGCATGCTGGCGGGTTTTGAAGAGCCATCCTCGGGAAAGATCTTCCTCGACGGGCGCGACATGACCGGGGTTCCGCCATGGAGCAGACCCGTGCACATGATGTTCCAGTCCTACGCGCTGTTCCCCCACATGAGTGTGGAGAAGAACGTCGGCTACGGCCTGAAGCACGAGAGCATGAGCAGCGAGCAGAAGGCCGCGCGCGTGCGCGAGATGCTGGAGCTGGTGCAGCTCGTGCCCTATGCCACAAGGAAGCCGCACCAGATTTCGGGCGGCCAGCGCCAGCGCGTGGCGCTTGCAAGGGCACTCGCCCGCCAACCCAAGCTGTTGCTGCTCGACGAGCCGCTTGCGGCGCTGGACAAGAAGCTGCGCGAACGCACCCAGTTCGAGCTGATGTCGATCCAGCAGCGCACCGGCGTCACCTTCATCGTGGTCACCCACGACCAGGAAGAGGCGATGACCCTGTCCGACCGCATCGCGGTGATGGACAAGGGCGAGGTGAAGCAGATCGGCAGCCCCGGCGAAGTCTATGAATATCCCAACAGCAAGTTCGTCGCCGATTTCATCGGCTCGATCACGTCCTTCCCGGCAACCATCCTCGAACGCCAGGACTCGCAGCTTCGGCTGTCGGTACCCGCGCTGGGCGGCGAGGTGCTGGCACGCGACGTGCCGGGCCTGAGCGAAGGCCAGGAGGCGAGCCTCGCCATTCGGCCGGAGAAGTTGCACATCTCGAAGGAGCGGCCCGAAGGCCCCAATGCCTTCCAGGGCACGGTGAAGGACCTCGCCTATTTCGGCAAGGACAGCCTCTACCGCGTCATCCTGCCGTCCGGCGCACTGGTGCAGGCGCATGCGGTGAACGCCAAGCGTGGCGGCGAGGCGGCCCGCGCCGCCGACTGGGATGACCGGGTCTGGATTTCCTTCGTGCCGTCCTCCGCCATCGTGCTGGCGGAGTAGGATCGATGGAGGACTGGCAGCCGGCGCGCTGGTTCGACCGCAGGGGCTGGTCCGACGTGCTGATCGGCGCGCCCTATGTCTGGCTGCTGCTGTTCTTCCTCCTGCCCTTCCTGATCGTGGTGGCCATGAGCCTCGGCACCAAGACGCCGACGGCACCGCCCATCTCCTTTGGCGGCGATTATCCGCTGCTCAATTTCCAGGGCTATGTGCGCGCCGTCAGTGACACGCTCTACTTCCGCGCTTTCATCACATCGCTGGTCAGTGCCGGCATCGCCACCATCTTCTGCCTGCTCATCGGCTATCCCATGGCGCTGGGCCTCACCCGCGTGTCGAAGAGCTGGCGCAACATCCTGCTGATGCTGGTGATCCTGCCGTTCTGGACGTCTTTCCTGCTGCGCGTCTACGCGTGGATGGGGCTGATGGGCCGCTCCAGCTGGTTCAATGAAGGCATCACCAAGATCTGGAATGCCATCGTGCCTGCAGGCTGGGCCGTCGACTTCATGCCGATGATGCATTCGAACTTCGCCGTCGTGCTGGTGATGGTCTACACCTACCTGCCCTTCATGATCCTGCCGCTCTACGCGAGCCTCGAGCGCCTCGACCCGACGCTCGACGAGGCGGCACTCGACCTCGGCTCCAGGCCCTGGCAGGTGTTCCTCGACGTGACGTTGCCGCAGAGCATTCCCGGCATCGTGGCCGGCGGCATGCTGGTGTTCATTCCGGCGGCGGGCGAACTCGTGATTCCCACGCTCGTCGGCGATGCCTCGAGCCCGATGATCGGGCGGGTGATTTCCGACCAGTTCTCCTCGGCGCGCGACTGGCCGATGGCCTCTGCCATCGCAGTCGTGCTGCTGGTGCTGATGGTGGGGCCCGCCATGATCTACAGCCACTACCAGGCCAAGGCGGAGGGCTCCAAGTGAAGCGCCGCCACACCTTCCTTCTCAGCATGTTGGCGTTCGGCTTCGCCTTCTTCTACATCCCCATCCTCTCGATGATCGTCTATTCCTTCAACGCATCGCGGCTGGCCAGCGTCTGGGGCGGCTTCTCCACCAAATGGTATGTCTCGCTGTTCTCCAACAAGCAGGTGATCGATGCGCTGATCCTGTCGCTGGAGATTGCGCTCGTCTCCGCCACCATTGCCACCATTCTCGGCACCATGGCGGGCATCGCACTCGCCCGCTTCACCAAGTTCCGCGGGCGGCTGGTGTTCTCGGGGCTGGTCACCGCGCCCCTCATCATGCCGGAGGTGATCACCGGCATTTCCTCGCTGATGTTCTTCATCCTCATGGCACAGTGGATCGGCTGGCCCGCCCAGCGCGGCTTCACCACGGTGACGCTGGCACACATCACCTTCTCCATGGTCTTCGTCACCACGATCGTTCAGGCCCGCATGCTGCAGTCCGACCGCTCGATCGAGGAGGCGGCGATGGACCTGGGCTCTCGCCCCTGGGAGGTTCTGCGCGACGTGACGATTCCTGTCATTTCACCCGCCATCATGTCGGGCTGGCTCCTCGCCTTCACGATCTCGCTCGATGACGTGGTCATCACCTCCTTCACCACCGGCCCCGGCAGCACCACGCTGCCGCTGCTCATCTGGTCGAAGGTGAAGCTCGGCGTCACGCCGGACATCAACGCCCTGGCCACGCTGATGGTGAGCGTCGTCGCAGTGGGCGTCGTCATTGCCGGCATCGCCATGAACCGCGCCGAACACCGCCGCCAGCGTGACGAGCAGATGGCCTTCCGCGCCAATGGATGAAGCTCTTCGCCTGTTGCACACGCCGCTTGGCATCGCGGGCTCCGGCCGCGTGCGCTATGGCGCCGCCATGGAGCTGTTCCGCCGCGACGTGATGAGCGAGGCCCAGCTCGACGTCTATCGTGAGGCGTCGCCCTTCGACGCGCGCGACCCCGCCTTGCTTCTGGCGGAGCGAAGACTGCCACCCGCCCTGCCGCCATCCACCGGGCGGTGCGCCGCCATGAGCGCGCTGTTCAGCGAGGCACGGGACTATCTTGGATCCCTGTGGCATCCGGGCAGCGCGGAGGTGCAGGCCGGGCTGTCACGATGCGCGACCGAGGTGACGGGCGGGCCTGCAAGCTCGCACCCCGTGGCGGAGCGCTGGCTTCAGCCTGCCCTGCAGCAGGTGGAGATGACGCAGCCGCATCTCGCGCGGGCAATCGCCGCTGCCGCGCCACACCTCGCCTGGATCAGTTACGACCTCTATCCCCCCAAAGAGATTGGCGACAGCTTCGCCGAAGGTCACGCCTTTGCCCCCATTGCCGGCGGCGATGCCCCCTTGCGCGCGCAGGAATTCGAGCTCGGCCTGTTCCTGATCGCGCCCCATGTGCTTTATCGCGACCACTGTCACCCCGCACCTGAGCTCTATGCTCCGCTCACCGGCCCCCATGGCTGGCGCTTCGCGCCTGACAGGCCGCTCATCATCAAGCCGGCGGGAGAGCCGGTGTGGAACCCGTCGCTCCAGCCGCATCTGACGAAGGTGGGGCGCACACCCTTTCTCTGCATCTTCGCCTGGACGCGTGACGTGAATGCGCCCGCACGGGTGATACCGGCAGGTGACTGGAAGGAGCTGGAAGAACGGGTCATCGCATGAAGGGGCGGGCATTGGCCCCGGCGCATCATGAGCGTTGCCTCGGCACGGCGATTCGTGTTCTCGTCCTGCCCAGACGAGGAGAAGAACGATGATGCAGAATATCCTGTCCGCATGGTGGCTTTGGGCCGTGCCATTGGCCTTCGTGGCCGTGCTTGTCTATGCGCTGAACCCCAAGCGCAAAAAGGAATTTGAGGAAGAGGCCCGCGTGCCGCTGGAGGACGACCCTCCCGTCAAGTGACGCATCCTTGCCGGGGATTCGCGCAAGCTGTCTGCATGGCGCAGGCGCATTGCCCCGTGACGACGCTGGCGCCGTGAACGCCGTCTCCGAGTCTGATCGCTGCGCTTGACAGGAGCGGCACGCGAGTGTCTTCCTCCGGCTGAATGACGGAGCGACACGCAATTGGGAAAACTCACCCTTGCCCTCTATAACCGCCTGGCCGGACCGCTCTCGGCCGCGGGGCTGATTCTCGGTGCGCTGTTCTGGGCCGCTGCCCTGACGCCGAGCCTGATCCCGCGTGATGGCCTCTTGCAGGGTGCGATCGGCGGCTTGTGCTTTGCTGCGGGCTATGCGCTGGCTGTCGCCGTTCTGGCGCTGTGGGTGTGGCTCGGGTTGCCGGTTCTGCCAAGGCTGCTGTTGAATCCGATCCGTGTGCTGTCCGCCGTTGCCGCGGTCATCATCATGCTGGTCGCGGCCTTCAAGGGAGATGGCTGGCAGGACGAGGTGCGCCGCGCCCTCGACATGCAGCCCAATGGCGGAAACTGGCCGTTCATCCTCATCGCCGTGGGCCTGCTGCTCATCGTGGTGCTGATGCTGGCGGGGCGCTTCTTCGCGGCGCTGCGTGATTTTGTCAGTGCGCCCTTGCGCCGCGTGCTGCCGCCGCGGCTGGCTGTTCTCATCGCGGTGGTGCTTGCCTCCTGGGTGTTCTGGTCCATCGGCAACGGTGTCCTGCTCGATGCACTGCTGCGCGGGCTCGATTCATCCTACCGCCGGGTCGACGCATTGATCCCGCCGGAAGAGGCCCAGCCCGCGGACCCGATGAAGGCCGGCAGTGCCGCATCCCTTGTGCAGTGGGAAGATCTCGGTCGGCAGGGTCGGCTCCGCGTGCTGTCGCAACCGACGGCAACGGAGATCACCGCGATCACCGGCCACGAGGCGAAGGACCCGCTGCAGATCTATGTGGGCCTCAATTCCGCCGAGACGCCGCAGGAGCGCGCCGACCTTGCATTGGCCGAGCTGAAGCGCACCAACGCCTTCAGCCGCAGGTTCCTGGTCATTGCCTCGCCCACCGGCACTGGCTGGGTGGACCCAGCTTCCATGCTGCCGCTCGAGGTGATGACGGGCGGCGACCTCGCGTCTGTCTCGGTGCAGTATTCCTACCTGCCGAGCTGGCTCACACTGTTCGTCGATCCCATCTATGGCGAGGAGACGGCGGAGGCGGTGTTCGACACCATCTACGGCCACTGGCGCAGCCTGCCGCGCGACCAGCGCCCGCGCCTGTTCCTTTTCGGCCTCAGCCTGGGCTCGCTCAATTCGGATCTCGCCACCGATGCCTATGCACTGCTGGGCGACCCGTTCGAGGGCGCGCTGTGGGCGGGGCCACCCTTCGCCAGCCGCACCTGGAACCAGGTGACAGCGACGCGCGCAAAGGGTTCACCTGCCTGGCTGCCGCAGCCGCGCACGCCCGCCGTGTTCCGCTTCTTCAACGCGAGTGACCGCAGCGAGCTGGCGGCCCCTGGCTGGGGACCGGTGAAGATCGCCTATCTGCAATATCCTTCTGACGCGATCACCTTCTTCGAGACCGGCATGTGGCGCAGGGAGCCTGATTGGATGAAGGCGCCGCGCGGGGCCGGTGTTTCACCTGCACTCACCTGGTATCCCGGCATCACCTTCATTCAGCTCGCCTTCGACATGATGACGGCAACGACGGTGCCGAAGGGCCGCGGCCATGTCTATGCAGCGCGTGATTATGCGGCAGGCTGGCGCGCCCTCATCCAGCCGGAGAATTTCGGCGATGCCGAGATGCAGAAGCTCGACGACTGGATGGAAGCGAAGGATCTCTGAGAGCAATCACCCTGCCTCGTCTTCCACGTTCCGTCACCCCAGCGAAAGCTGGGGCCCAGCTTTCCGCGCCTTCACACAGATCAATTCGTAACGATTGCTTTTGGGCGTATCAGTAGGCATCTAGGACCCTAGCTGAGAGAGGAAGAAAGCCATTCAGCGGTCACCTGCGGCCTTTGTGCACCACTCTCTCTGCCATCATCCCTGCGAAGGCCGGGATCCAGCTGTCAACAAGCTCCAACGCCCAAAGCTGGACCCCGGCCTTCGCCGGGGTGACGCCAGGAAGGGGAGGGGTGGGGTGACGGCGTGACGGTGCGCCTACGACACCGCATTCGCATAATAGAAGGCAATCGCCTGCGAGCGGTTGTTGAGGCCGAGCTTCTCGTAAAGGTTCCGGAGGTGGAACTTCACCGTGTTGATCGATATATCGAGTTCGGCTGCAAGCTCGATGTTGGTGCGGCCCTTGGCCAGTGCGGCGAGCAGGGTCTTCTCGCGCTCCGTCAGGCTGTCGCGCGGGTCGCGCTTCAGCCCGCGCACATCCATGTAGGGAAACACCATGCGGCCCGCCGCCACCGTGGCGGCCACATCCAGCAGCTGCTGTTCCGGCGCATCGCGGGTGAGGAAGGCCGCCGCCCCCGCCGCCATGGCGCGGCGCGGCAGGTCCGGGTCGCTGCTGCCGGAATAGACGATGATGCGCGGAGCATCCGGCCGGTCACGCAAGATGCCCAGCAGCCGTTCGGCCCCCAGCTGCGGGATGGTCCAGTCCACGATGCCGATGTCGACCGGTACGCGCAGGCAGGATTCGAGGAAGCCCTCGGCCGTCTTGGAGGTGGCCACCAGGCTGAAGCGCTTGTCGCGCTCGAACAGGTCCGACAGGGCCTGGAGCATGATGGTGTTGGGGTCGGCAACGATGACACTGCGAATTTCTGTCATAAACCTACCCTATCGGGTGGGTGTAACCCCTGACAAGCGGAATTTACAGCCGGAAAAAATGGCAAAATACCCACCCTAACGGATGCCAAAAGGCTGGTTTTCCGGGTGTTTTCAAATTGCGCCTACCCGCCCATGGTGGGTGCAACAACAAAACACATGGGAGAAAATCAATGCCAGGAACTCGCGGCCTTTTCATTCCGGGCCCCACCAACGTGCCCCAGGCGGTCCGCCTCGCGATGGACATTTCGATGGAAGACCAGCGCGCGCCGGACTTGCCCGCCTTCACCCTGCCGCTCTTCGCCGACGTGAAGAAGGTGTTCAAGACCGAAAAGGCGCAGGTCTTCCTGTTCCCGGCATCAGGCACCGGCGGCTGGGAAGCCGCGATGACCAACACCCTGTCGCCCGGCGACAAGGTGCTGATCGCCCGCTTCGGCCAGTTCTCGCTCCTCTGGGCCGACATGTGCACC
>Ga0194035_1000977_pt1 | contig 15631 bp, 11 predicted proteins | sample JunL2320m_MetaG_FD_148680 | JGI IMG/M metagenome (GOLD analysis project Ga0194035, IMG submission 148680) | Anoxic zone freshwater microbial communities from boreal shield lake in IISD Experimental Lakes Area, Ontario, Canada - Jun2016-L239-20m | ecosystem: Environmental > Aquatic > Freshwater >...
ACTCTCTGCCCGCCTCTGCGGTTATACCGGTCGCGACCATCACCAACTCGCCAGCCTGGTGGAGTTCATTCATACTGCGTCGCTGCTCCATGACGATGTGGTCGACGAAGCCGATATCCGCCGGGGACGGCGAACCGCCCGAAAAGTCTGGGGCAACCAAATCAGTATCCTCGTCGGCGACTACCTCTACTCCAAAGCCTTCTGCCAGGTCGTCGACTTCCATCACCATGGGATTAATGAAGTGCTCGGCGAAGCCTGCAAGAAGATGGCGGAAGGCGAAGTGCTTCAGCTCTATTACAACGGCAACCCCTCCATGTCGGAAGCGGAATATCTCAAGATTGTCGAATACAAAACGGCCGGCTTGATTTCCGCCGCTTGCCGCATGGGCGCCATGCTCGCGGATGCCTCAGAGGCCAAGCAGGATGCCCTCTTCCGGTTCGGCCTGCATCTTGGGATCGCCTTCCAAGTAGCCGACGATACGCTCGACTACACCGCCAACGGCGAACACTTGGGCAAGTCGCTGGGGCAGGATCTCCGCCAAGGCAAAGCAACTCTGCCGCTCTTACATCTTCTGCATCATTGTTCTGAGCAGGACCGGCAAATGATCGTCGACCGTATGGAAAGCAGAACCCTGACAGAAGAAGACCTTGGGCGGTTCATCCACTTGATGGATAAAATGGGCTCGATTACCTATGCCATGGACCGTGCAAAATCCTACATCGCTGCAGCCCAACGAGACCTCGACCAGTTCGAAGACAGTACGGCCAAACGCGCCCTCTCGGTGACCGCCGACTATATGGTCACACGCGATCGATAACCTTTTCTTCTGCGTGTCCACGCCACCGGGGCGTCGGAGGGCACCGCGCAGCGGTAAAGGTTCCACCCCTCATGTCGTTGCACCGCAACGGCCCCAACCACTTACGGAGTAAAGGACTTCGCTATGTCGACAATCATTCCATTTCATGGCATGCGGTACGATGCGACGGCTGTCGGAGACGTCAAACAGGTCGTGGCGCCGCCCTACGACATCATCGATGCAGCAGGACAAAAGGCTTTCCACGATCGCCATCCACAGAACATCATTCGACTCGAATTGGGGCTCGATCAACCAGGCGATGGTCCGACTCAGAATCGATATATCCGTGCCGCATCGACCCTTCGAGACTGGCTGAAGAGCGGAGCACTAAAATGCGATGCGCAGCCCACCCTCTACTACCATACAATTGAATACTTACCACCCTATGCTCTAGCCGGCTCACCGACGAAAACTCTCAAGGGCTTTCTCGCCACCGTCAAACTGGAAGCCCTCGACTCCGGACATATCTACCCGCATGAGAATACACGCTCGGCCGCCAAAACAGATCGGCTGAATCTCCTCGAAGCCTGCAAGACGAACTTCAGCCCCATTTGGTCCCTCTACTCCGACCCGCAAGGAACGGTGATGGGCCTGCTGGAAGGAGCCATTAAGGGGAAGCCGGCTTCGATCGACTTTCGCGACGATGTGGGGTTCCGGCAGCAACTCTGGGCTGTGACGGATCCGGCTGTACTAAAGCAGGCAGTCGACACCTTGCGCAGTAAACCGTTATTTATCGCTGATGGCCACCATCGCTACGAGACCGCGTTGAACTATCAGAAGATCCGCCGGCAGCAGGCCGGATCGCCTGTCGGTCAGCAGTCCTACGACGCGGTCCTGATGCTGTTGACTTCCCTAGAAGACCCTGGCTTAACCGTGCTTCCAACACATCGGGTCACAACCACAACCTTGCCTCCCTATGACCATGTGCAATCATTGTTAGGCGCCACATTCGACCTGCAAGAGTTTCCGTTCACTGTTGCTACGCAGGCGGCCACTCGCACAAAATTTATCGAGGCCTTAAGAACTCACGGTCATCTGGTTCCGATGTTCGGCCTGGCGTTGAAGGGCGATAGCCGCTACGTCACCCTGAGCTTGAAACCGGCCTACCGTCCTCCTGCTCAAGCCTCTCCTCGCGCCAAGCTCGATGTGTCGCTACTCCAACAACTCGTCGTCGCGGCACTCTGTCCGACGCCACAGGAACAGGAGGCCATCCTCTATACGAAGGATGATCATGAAGCCCTGGATTGGGTGGCGAAGGGCACGGGAACGGGCGCCTTGCTGCTCAACGCGACAAAAGTCAGCGAAGTGCAAGCCGTCGCAACGGCTGGAGAACGCATGCCCCACAAGTCGACGTACTTCTTCCCGAAACCGCTGACGGGCTTGGTGATGAATCTAATGGAGTAGCAGTGGGAGAGTGAGGACGATTCCCCTGCTCGCGGAGCCCCCACGATAAAAGGGTGGTCGCTCGATGCGCGCAGTCGGAATCATCCTCACCCTCCCACGAAATGGAGGCGAAGATGAAGGCGAAACTCCTCATCGTCGACGACGATCCCGATATTGCCACGATGCTGGAGGACCGTCTGCAGGCCTCCGACTATGGAACCGTGCTCGCGCGCGATGGGGTCGAGGCACTCGAGATGGTCGAGCAGGAAGCGCCTCACCTCATGTTGCTCGATCTGGATATGCCGCGCCTGACCGGCCTTGAGGTCCTCAAGCGACTCCCGAAAGTCAGACTAGCCGAAGATCTCCCTGTCATTGTCATGACTGCCCATGCCTCGATCGATGCCGCGGTCGAGGCGATGAAAACCGGCGCCTACGATTTCCTGACCAAGCCGTTGGATAAAGATCACCTGCTCCTCGTGATCGGCAAAGCCTTGGAGCGCGATACCCTTAAACGGCAGGTCGCCTGCCTCAAGTCAGAAGTCGACAGCCGCTACGCCTCGATTGTAGGCATGAGCGAAAAGATCCGTGGAGTGATGGAGTCGGCCCGACGCGCCGCGAAGTCCGATGCCAGCGTCTTACTGCTGGGGGAGAGCGGCACGGGCAAGGAGCTTTTCGCCCGTTCCATCCACCAGTGGAGTCTGCGTCATGCCATGCCGTTGGTGGTCATCAACTGTGTCGCCCTCACGGAAACGCTGCTCGAAAACGAACTCTTCGGGCATGAACGCGGCGCCTTCACCGGCGCGGATCGCCTGCAAAAGGGCAAACTGGAGATGGCGGATGGAGGCACGATCTTCCTGGACGAGATCGGCGACATGTCGCTCCCGCTGCAAGCCAAACTGCTGCGCGTACTCCAAGATAGGGAATTCCATCGAGTCGGCGGCACACGCCTTGTGTCGATCAATATTCGGATCATCGCCGCGACGAACAAGAATCTCCGACTGGCCGTGAAGACCGGTGAGTTTCGCGAGGATCTTTTTTTCCGTTTGAACGTCATCAGCCTGACGCTCCCTCCGCTCCGCGAACGGTCCAATGACCTCCCTGCCCTGGCCATGTTTTTCTTGAACCGGCATGCCAGGGAAGCAAAACGTCCCGGCATCATGTTCAGCCCTGCGGCAATGGAGGCGATGGGCCGGTACCATTGGCCTGGCAACATTCGCGAATTGGAAAACGTCGTCGCACGGGCCGTCGTCTTGAACCAGTCGGACACCATCAATCCGGATATGCTGTCGTTGGATAGCCTAGACCGCACTTCACCGGGCGAACGCCACCCCCCTTGCTCTCTCCCGTACCATGAGGCAATGGACCAACATAGCCGTTACATTATCGAGCAAGCCATTGAAGAAGCGGAGGGCAATCAGACAAAGGCAGCAGACCGCCTCAAGCTCCAACGCACGTACCTGGCCCGCTTGATTAAGCGACTGAAGGGGAAAGAGGGGCCAAATTAATTGCAGCCGCACGAGACAGGGGATGGTTGATCTGGATCGTCTGGTCTATCCGGTCTATCCAGTTAAACCAAACAAACGAGACAGACCAAACAAACCAAATGAACGAGAGAGCATCCTGCTACGCAGGCAACTGTCTTGCTGCCAGAGTGATCAAACCGGCTGATGCATCCTGTTCGGCTTGTGCGTAGCGTTCCGGCGTCCCGATGTCTGACCAGTACCCTTCACAGTCATACCCGAGCACCGTTTCCCCCCGCTCAATCGCCGCCACATAGGGATCGATAATCGTCGAAGCCACGCCCTTCGGCACATCGCGCAGAAGCCGTGGACGGAGCACATGGATCCCGGCAAACATGCGAGGTTGAGTCGGCGCCTGATCCGTGCGTCCACGCCCGGTGATCCGCACGATGCGGTTGTCAGAATCCATTTCCACCAGACCCCACCGTGCCGCCTCAGGGTCTTTGCGCAGAACCAGCGTCGCCACGGCGTCTCGCTGCCGATGAAACTCGTACAACGCGCCGAGATCGATGTCCACGAGGGTATCGCCGTTGAGCACTAACACCGGCTCACCGGAAAAATACGGCTCTGCCTGCTTGAGTCCGCCTCCCGTGCCCAAGATCGTCGGCTCGCGCGAATAGATTATCCGCAACCCGTACCGCGAGCCGTTGCCGAGCGCTTGCTCGATCATCGGTCCAAGGTGGTGCAGATTGATCACCACATCATGGAACCCATGCCGCTTCAGCAACAAAAGATTCCAGACAATGAGCGGTGTGCCGGCGATGGGAAGGAGCGGCTTCGGGATCGCGTTCGTGAGCGGTCTCAACCGAGTCCCCAAGCCCGCTGCAAGGATCATGGCTTTCATATAATGCCGTGAAACGTAAAAGGTGAAAGGTGAAAGGTTTTGAATTTCTGGTGATTCAGACTTGGCGTCTTACGTTTCACGTCTCACGTCTCACTTTTTACGTTTCACCTTTCACGCCTCATTGCAGTTCCGGTACGTAGAGGGTGAGATGCTTCCGGAGCGTTGCCAACTCTGGGTACTTCAGGAGGTTGCCTTTGACGTAGTTCAAGACACGCGGAATGTCGGCGAGGAAATTGGGATTACCTTTGACGCGATCGATATAGACGAATCGCCCCGCCGCTTTCAGGTTACGCTGGATGCTCGTGAAGTCGAACAGGCGGCGGAAGGCCTCCCGGTTGGTTCGCACCTCCTGATGCTTGGCCATCCGATCGAGGAAACGGTCGATCAAGCGGTCGATCAGTGACTCATCGAGTTCGATATAGGCGTCGCGCAGCAGCGAGGCAAGATCGTATGTCGCCGGCCCCAGCAGCGCATCCTGAAAATCGATCACACCCAGCCTCACGCCATCCACCATCAGGTTGCGGGAATGATAATCCCGGTGGACGAACACGCGCGGTTGGGCGGCGAGCGACTCGGCGATCTTCTCGAATTCGGCACGGATAGTCAGGTAATCGTCGGCGCACATCGGTTTCCCCTGCCTCGCTACGATCCCATATTCCAGAAAATGGTCAAACTCCCACATGAGGAGCGGCACATCGAAGCTCCGGTGAAACGCGAGACAATTCTGGTCAGCGAGTGAGGTTGCCTCCGATTGCATCTGCGCGAGGGCATCGACGGCCTGCATATAGCGCGCTTCCACGTTCGCCGCACTCGCCTTACGACAGGCTTCCGACAGGGTGAGATCCCCAAAGTCTTCAAGATAGAGCAGCCCTGCCGATTGATCGTAGTGATAGAGGCGAGGAACGGAGACCCCGGCTTTAGATAAATGGGAGAGGATGTTCAGAAACGGCAATTCGGCGACGTGATGAGCCGCCCCGCTGACGGCTTCTTCCGATTGCTTGAAGGCCTCCGGCTCGGCCAACTGCATGAGAATCATCGAACGAGCAGCGCCCCCGGTCAACTCGATGCGAAAGTACCGGCGGTTGGAAGCATCACCAGCCAAGGGCGTGAGTGATTTGAACTGTCCCTGAAGGGGAAGCAGCGCCTCGACCGTGGCCGCCACGAGGGCACGATCCGGCAAGGCCAGCGGCTGTTTCGGCGTAGCAGGATTCACAGTAGCCATAGGCTGCGCATTATACTGATGCGAGGAAAACTTGTCACTCCGAGAAGGAGCAGGGAGCGGCCAGGTGCCCTTCTTGCTCGCAGAACGCGCACGATAAGAATGTGCTCGTTCGATGCGCGCAGTACGGGCAGCCTGGGCCACTCCGTTAAAGAGAGGTAAAGAGAATTGGAAAGCCTTCGTTATGCGGGAGCACTCAGGACAGGCCATCGAGCCAAATGAACTAGTACGCTCTTCAAGATGGCTGCGGCTCTGTGGGATCGGTGGATTCGGATCGGGCCTGCAGCGCGATCGGTTCAGTCTCGGGTGTGATACGCCCGACATCGAGAAGGATGGCGACCAGCATGTCGCTCAAGACGTTCACGCCAGAGCGGGCCCGGGCGATGATCCAATCCACGGTCATGATGAGCGGAATGGCCGCACCGATGACGTGAGGCGGCAAGCCGGCAGCTGAAAGGACGAGCGGCAGCACGATCATCCCGGCCTCCGGAATGCCTGCGACACCGGCCCCCGCGATCATCGATGCGGCGACGATCAACAACTGACTGCCCATCGGCAGGTCGAAGCCCAGCGCTTGGGCAAGGAAGAGCGCGGCCATCGCTTCATAGAGGGTGATGCCGTCATTGTTGAGGTTGGTGCCGACACAGGCGGCGAGGCGTGCCGATTGAGGCGAGACCTGCATGCGATCGAGGCATCGGAGAGTAACCGGCACGGCAGCGAGGCTGCTATTGCACGACATGGCGGTCATGATCGCGTCGGCTCCCTGTCCCAGATAGACCTTCGGCGACTTCTTCCCTACCAACCAGGCGACGAGCGGGTAGTAGCCAAGCGAGTGGATAGCGAGTCCCACGAGCATGGTGACGAGGAAGATCCAGAGGACGGCGAAGACGCCGATGCCCGCTTTGCCGACGACCTGGGCGACGACACCGAAGACGGCGAGCGGTACCGCGAGGATGATCCACCCGAGGATCTTCACAAGCCAAGAATAGATGTGCTCAATGACCCGCACGAGGGTATGAATGACTCCACGCCCCTGGTCTGCATTACTATGCAAGCGGCGAAGTGTGGCGCCAATGCAGAGGGCCAGAAGGACGACTCCTATGATGTTGCCGCTCGAAAACGGGGCCATGATGGTGCGGGGAATATAGGACGCCAGGTATTCGATCGGACTCTGCTCCCCGGTCTGCACAGCTGCGGTGGCGCCTGCCGATGGCTTTGAGCTCGGCACGACGTTCAGCAATTCATCGACATGGCCTTGCCAGGCCAGACCCGGCTGCCAGGTGTTCATGATCACGAGACCGATCGTCATGGCCACGGAGACGTTGACGAAGCAGATGAGGAGCAGTTTGGTGCCCTGGCGCAGCGGGAGGCTGGTACGGATAAGCGCATCGAGGATCGCAAAGAAAATGAGCGGGATAGCGAGGGTCTTGAGCAGCGTAACGAGCAGCAGGCCGAGCGAGCCCAGATCCTCGTTGCGCAGACCGCCCCAATAGGGCGCCTGACCAAAGACCCCGCCAAGCATCGCACCACAGGCCACGGCAATGAGCACTTGCGTGTAGAGCGGCAGAGGGATCAAGCGTGGTGTGTCTTGCATAATGGTCGGTTGTGGCCCGCGGATGGTTTATCTGGCAGGGATAGCCTTCTCACCCGTCTCGCGGTTCATCATCCCGGGCTGATGGATCGCCAACTCATTGCCCCTATGACTGCGCCGGCTGTATCGGCTAGCCAATCCAGCCAGCTCGACTCGCGGAATGGGACAAAAAATTGATGTCCTTCATCCGTCATCCCATATAGCGACGCCGTGACGATAGCGAAGAGGAGCGCCTGCGACGCGACTTGCCCGCTCACACCCCAACGGAAGGCCCGATAGCAGAGTCCGCCAAGCACGGCATACTCCACCGCATGCAGAACTTTGTCGCTGATTTCTTCAAACAAGAGCGGTGGCAGTTGCTCTTCCGGATGAGACTGGGACGACAAGTAAAAAATCGTTCCGGCATACAGCGCCACCGGCAGCCAGTACCAGAACACTTGAACCATCACACCTTGCCGGGCTACGTCACGCATCAATTTCCTCTCGCTCCATTTCCGGCCCTATGCCATACTTATATCTGACAGATTGCTGAAAGACTACAAAGCCATGCGAATACTTCAATGATCCGCATCGGTGATGTGGCCGACAAAAAAGTAATCCTGTAGGAGGTGAAAAAAGGCTGTCCAACGATCCGTGAGACGTGAATCGTTAATCGTGAAACGTTTCTGAAAATGCGTATTTGTCCGTCCTACGTTTCACCTTTTACGTCTTACTTTTCACAGTGCGTGAGAGCGACTTTTTCAGCCTTCTGCTAAGCATTCGATTATGAAGATTGCTCACATCTGTTTTCTCTGGCACATGCATCAGCCCTATTACACGGACCCGGTCTCGGGGTCTGCCAGTATGCCCTGGGTGCGCCTCCACGCCACCAAAGCCTACTACGATATGGCTTATGGGCTGGAGAAGTTTCCTGAAATCAAAGCCACGTTCAACTTTACCCCTTCGCTCCTGCGACAACTGCAAGAAATCGGATCAGGGACGGTGCGCGACCTCTTTCTGGAATATGCGCAGCGTCCGGCGGCGGACCTCCATCCGGAAGAGAAAGCCTTTCTCGTCCGGCATTTTTTCTCCGCCAATTGGGCCACGATGGTGCGCCCCTACCCTCGCTATCATGAATTGCTCGTGAAGCGCGGGGCCGATACCTATGGCCGCGACTTGGAGCGCGTGGCGCGGCAATTTTCCACACAGGATCTGCTCGACTTGCAAACCTGGCACAACCTCGCCTGGTTCGGCTACGGCACGGTCAGCCGCTATCCGCGCCTAGCTGCACTGCGTGCAAAAAATAAAGGCTTCACGGAAGAGGAAAAGCAGGAGGTATTGGCCCTCCAACTCGTGGCCGTGCGTGAGATAGTCCCGCTCTATCGACGACTCATGGAGCGGGAACAGATTGAGCTCACGACGACTCCCTTCTTCCATCCGATCATGCCCCTCGTCATCGATACAGACTTCACTCGACGTGCCAGACCGGATCTCCCCCTCCCCTCGCGATTCCATTCGCCAGAAGATGCGGAGGCACAGCTGCAACGAGCCGTCGAATTTCATGCCGCCACATTCGGCCGAGCCCCCGTGGGCCTCTGGCCGTCGGAAGGCTCCGTCTGCCCGGAATTGATTCCGATGTTGCCAAAGGTCGGACTGCGCTGGCTGGCGACCGACGAAGGCATCCTCGCTCGCTCGCTCGATGCGGCCCAGCAACCCTGGCAACGTCACCGGGATCTATATCAGCCCTACCGGGTTGGGCCTGAAGGCCAAGACGCCACAATATTGTTTCGCGATCGGGAAATCTCCGACGCCTTCGGGTTCGTCTATCATAAGACAACTCCTGAGATGGCCGCCGAGGATGTCCTGCGCCGGCTGCGCCACATCATTCACGAAGCGCCGCAAGAGCAGGTCACCGTCGCGATTGTGCTCGACGGGGAAAATCCATGGGAACACTACCACGAGGGAGGCGAACAGTTTCTTTCGCTCCTCTACAAGGCCTGCTCGACCGGCGCGCTCAGTCACGACGGAGTTCGCACCACCACCGCGACAATTTCCCAAGCGCTCGAAGCCGCGCCGGCCACTCCAAGGATCAGCCACCTCCATTCTGGCTCCTGGATCAACCAAGACTACAAAATCTGGATCGGCCACCAGGAAGATAATCAGGGATGGGATCTGGTGAGTCACACGCGATCCCGTCTTGCCGAGATTTCTGCCACGCTTCCTCCGGATCGCGCGCAAGCCGCCTGGGACGAACTCTATGCCGCCGAAGGCAGCGATTGGTTCTGGTGGTATGGGGACGATTTCGATTGCGGCTACAATGACGAGTTCGATCGGCTCTTCCGTACCCACCTTCGAAACGTCTGGACGATCGCGGGGCTGACTCCACCGGACCAGTTCAATCAGCCGATCTGTCGTCCCCGCGGCCTGCCGGAAGGAGACATCGTCACAGCGCCGCTCGCCTTGCTGAACCCCTCCCTGGATGGGCTTGCGACCGACTTTTTCGAGTGGCGTGGAGCAGGCAGGATCGAGACTCAGCCGCCGCTCGGCGCGATGTGGAAAGCCGAAGGAGTGCTGACCGATATCCAGTTTGGCTGGAGTCTTGACCGGTTATATCTCCGCCTCGATCCGGACGAACAGTCACAACCACGCCAGGCTGAGCTGACGGTCGAGCTACAGCTGCAGACGCCCGAACATCTCTACCGCCTGTCGTTTTCACTCGCGCCGGCTGAACAGCATCAGTTTCTGCTCTCGCAGAAACTCGCAAACGGAACCTGGCAGGAGATCGGCCCCTATCAATCGATCTGTCATCAGAAGATTATCGAACTGGCTGTGCCGTTTAAGGACTTACAGCTCACCGCCGACCAGGAAGTCCATATGACTATCTTGGTGCTGGAACATCGCTTGGAAATCGCACGCTACCCGCACCACAAACCTTCGACCTTCCTTGTGCCAGGACCGGAATTTGAGGCGAACCTGTGGCGCGTTTGATGGACGTGAAAGGTAAAAGGTGAAACGTGAAACGAAAGAGAATTAGCCAGCCTTCTTCAATCCGGCACATCACATTTTACGTTTTACCTTTCACGTTTTACGCCTTATGCTTCACGTGTAACGGAGGGAAAGATGCCCGATCTAAGACGTGATCCGATTGTCGGTCGGTGGGTGATTATTTCGACGGAGCGAAATGCCAGGCCTCACGACTTCGTTCCTGTGCAAGCTGCCCGGCCTTTGGCCGCAACCCTCTGCCCATTTTGCCCAGGACAGGAACGGTTGACACCGAAGGAAATCATGGCCTACCGGCCGCAGCCGGTCGCACCCAACAACCCGAACTGGACCGTGCGTGTCGTGCCGAATAAATTCCCCGCACTCCAGGTTGAAGGCAATATCGACCGCCAAGGCCTCGGCCTCTACGATCGCATGAATGGGATCGGCGCTCATGAAGTCATCATCGAGACCCCGAACCACACGGATAGCCTGGCCGACATGCCGACAAAACGGGTCGAGGATGTGCTGTGGGCCTATCGCGATCGTATGATCGATCTGAAGAAAGACGTGCGGTTCCGCTACATCCTGATTTTCAAGAACCACGGAGCGTCAGCCGGCGCGACGTTGGAGCACAGCCACTCACAACTCATCGCCCTGCCGATCATCCCCACCAGCGTCATGGAGGAGATCGATGGCTGCCGGGCTCATTATGTTCAGAAAGAGCGCTGCATCTACTGCGATATTATCCGGCAGGATCTCGCTGATGGCGATCGCATCGTGGCGGAAAATCCCGAGTTCCTCTGTGTCACCCCCTTTGCCCCGCGCTTTCCCTTTGAAATGTGGATTCTCCCTAAACGCCATGCCGGGTACTTCGAAGAGAGCCAGAAGACACAATTCGAGTTCCTCGCGCCGATTCTCTCGGAGGCGCTCCGACGGATGGACAAAGTGCTTGCGCGGCCCGCATACAACTTTATCCTCCATAGTTCCCCCCTCCACGAAAAAACCGGGGATTTCTACCACTGGCACATCGAGATCATTCCGAAGCTGACCCACGTGGCGGGATTCGAATGGGGCACAGGCTTCTACATCAATCCCGTGGCGCCGGAAGAGTCGGCGAAGTTTCTGAGGGAGGCATCGCTATAAGTGCCTGTTCGCTTTCGTATCGAGGATCCGACACTCGCTGGTTCTCTGCGGCACATTGAACAACTGATTCGTCGTGCCGGCGGTCGGATGTGGCTGGTTGGCGGCTGTATACGCGACCTCGTACTTGGCCGGCAACCACACGATCTGGACATCGAAATTTCTGGGCTGCCGCCTGGCCGGCTCCATACGTTGCTCACCGAACATTTCTCCGTGCAGTTCGTCGGCAAGACCTTTGGCGTCTTCAAGTTGCAGGGCCTGCCCATCGATATTTCCATTCCTTCCCGCCTGCTCACCGACAACGAGCCCGCCACAGGACAGCTGAGACAGTCCGATCCCGACATGGACATCGACGAAGCACTGGCGCGGCGCGATTTCACCGTGAATGCGATGGCCTGGGATCCGGACACATTGGAGTTCCGAGACCCTTTCAACGGCCGGGCCGATCTCGATGCACACATACTCCGCCACATATCGGATCGTTTCACCGAAGACCCGCTTCGCGTCTTGCGCGGCATGCAACTGGCCGCACGGTTTGGGTTGACCGCCGCGCCAGAGACAGTTGCTCTCTGTAAGACCGTGACGCAAGACGGGCAACCGCACGAACGGCTCTGGGAAGAATGGAAAAAGCTCCTGCTCCAAGGAGTCAAACCGTCCTTGGGGCTACAGTTCTTGAGCGACTGCGGATGGCTCCGCTTCTACCCGGAACTTGCGGCGCTTCAGGGCTGCGCGCAAGACCCAATCTGGCACCCGGAAGGCGATGTCTGGATCCATACCCTCCATTGTCTGGACTGGTTCGCCTTGGAATGCACCGGCAACCAACATGATGACCTGATTACAGGCCTCGGCATCCTCTGTCATGATTTCGGCAAACCTGCCACGACCACCACGGACTATGGACGCATCACGTCGCGCGGCCACGATCAGGAAGGAGAGGCCCCGACGAGACGCTTTCTCGAACGGCTGACAAACCAAGAAGATCTCATCAACGAGGTCATTCCCCTTGTGCTCTACCACCTCCGCCCTCGCGCGCTGTTTGACGCGAACGCCTCAGACAGCGCAGTTCGACGGCTGGCGAAGCAAGTCAAACGGATCGACCGACTGGTGCGGGTCGCGCGGGCCGATCATGCGGGCCGTCCGCCAAAACCCTTCGACGGATTTCCGGCAGGCGCCTGGCTGCTGGAACGTGCGCGCAGATTGGAAGTTGAAGACCAGGCCCCCGTTCCGCTCGTCACTGGCCGCCATCTGCTTGAGCTGGGCATGCTGCCGGGACCGCGCATGGGAGAGATCCTGGACGACTGCTACGAAGCGCAGCTAGACGGACTTTTCACGACCCTCGACGGGGGGGTGGTCTTCGCAAGAACCAAGCTCCCCTCTATGCGTTAACGAACGCGATTTTTTCTCATGTTCTCTTTCTTCATTTTTCATTTCTCATTGTTACTTTCCCTGAACGCCCCTTGCTCCATCATGTATCGGCGGCTTATGATCCCCCCATGCAAGTCCAACTGAGCCATCCAGCCAGAACCGTCGAGGTCAAGGGCCCCAAAAAGGTGAAGGATCTCTTGCGCGAGCTGAATCTCGTCGTCGAAGCGCATCTGGTCATCAAAGGCGACGATCTCGTTACCGAAGACGAAATGCTCTACGACGGCGATCAGGTTGAAATCCGGCCGGTGATCTCGGGGGGATGAAGACGGTTTATCTGGTTGCTCTCGCCCAAACCAAATAGACCAGACAGACCAAATCAACTAAAGAAACCAGCCCATGAATTGCACAAAATGTAAAACCAAAGCGGTCATCGGCCTCCCGCGCCACAATGCGGCCTTCTGCAAAGACTGCTTCAACGGCTTCGTCCACGATCAGGTGGCGCGGGCGATCAAGTCGGAGTGGATGTTCGGAAAAGAAGAACGAATTCTCGTGGCTGTGTCAGGCGGGAAGGACAGTCTGGCGCTCTGGGACATTCTGCTCAAGATGGGCTATCGCGCCGATGCGCTCTATGTGGACCTTGGTATCGGAACCTACTCCGAACAGTCACATGCCAAGGTGACGAAGTTTGCCGAAGCGGTGGCTGCTTCACATGGAGCTAAACTGCACCTTCATACAGTCGAGCAGGAGGCTGGAGCGGGAATCAAGGAACTGGCTCAGCTCATCCATCGCCCGACCTGCTCCACTTGCGGGACCATCAAACGCTACCAATTCAACCGCGTGGCAATTGAGCAGCAATACGATGTGATGGCCACGGGCCACAATCTCGATGACGAAGCGGCTAGGCTTTTGGGCAACGTGCTCCATTGGCAGGAGGAATATCTGGATAAGCAGGGACCGTCGTTGCCGGCCTCGGTGGAAGGGTTTGCCAAGAAAGTGAAACCCCTCTTCCGGCTCTCGGAACGAGAACTTGCGGCCTATGCGGTCCTAAACAAGATCGATTACATTGTCGAAGAATGCCCCATGGCCAAAGGCTCCAAGATGCTCCAGTACAAAGAGGTCTTGAATCGTCTGGAGACCGAGTCGCCTGGTACAAAACAGACCTTCTACTGGGGCTTTCTCGACAAGCAACGTAAGAAGCAGCCTATGGCAACTACCATGGCGGAAAAAGACCGTGCCGTTCTCCACCCCTGCGCCTCGTGCAGCCAGCCCACCACTGCCGAGGTCTGCTCCTACTGCAAAATGATGGCACGGGCCAAGGCCCATTCCACATCGTGAATATCCGACACCGCCGACTCCTGATCATGGAGCCGGTCTGCTTGTTTCCGCTCATAACTAGCGCCAGTGAACCGATCTCCCCTCCTGCCAAGAGCACACAGTCTGTGGAACTCGCCATTGCCCCTTCTTTCCCATCCGTCTGCTGCCCAGCCAATCCTCCAAGCTCTTTGGCACAGCGGCAATGCCATCCTGGTCCATGACGGTCACCGACCCCATCGGCTCTAACCTGTATCGAGGCCAGGTTTCCTTCGGCGCCGAGCTGTTGGCTTTCGGGACATACGAACCACTGACCAGCTATGGAATCGGGATCACGCCAAAACTGCAATATACTTTCGTCGGCCTCGATCGGCTGCATCCCTAGATCGAAAGTGGCGGAGGTCCGATATGCACAGATCTCGCTGGCCAGGTGCCGGAACAGCCGGGGCAGTTCAACATTGTTGTCTGGGGCGGGGCCAGAACCGCATGGATTCTGACACCGCAATGGGCACTGAACGTAGGTTATCGATTCGTTCACATTTCCAATGGTGGAACACGTACGCCGAATTCCGGCCTTAACTTCGGCCTCCCATCTGTGGGACTTTCCTATTCCCTCTTTTGATCACTCAATCAGCTCTTGCAAAGCCTTAATCGACCCCGTAAGCTGCTCAGCAACGAGTGCTGGGTGATTAGTGACGGGTGATCGGTAAGTCAGTTTTGGGACAGAGCTGCTCAAACGTGGGCAGACTCGTTCGTCTCCCACCCCTCATCACCTGTCACGCATCACACTCCGCTATCGACTATGGCTACAACTCCTCGCGATTTCTATCAGATTCTCGGCCTTCCCAGGTCTGCCTCAGCTGACGACATCAAGAAGGCCTATCGTCGCCTCGCGCGCCAAGTCCATCCCGATCTTCACAGCGGTTCCAAGAAGTCAGAAATGGAGAAAAAGTTCAAGGAGTTGAACGCGGCGCATGAAGTTCTGAGCGATCCGGACAAACGAAAGAAATACGATCAATATGGCGCCGACTGGGAACAGGCCGAGGCCTACGAGCAGGCGCGCCGGCAAGCCGGCGCCCGTGGGGGAGGCGGCCAAGAGGCCACGTTCGGGGCAGAAGGCTTTTCCGATATCTTCGAGAATCTGTTCAAAGGGCGAGGGCGAGCCGGCAACAGTCGCGGGTTTGCCATGCAGGGTGAGGATCTTGAAACAGAAGTGCAACTGACGCTGGCCGAGGTGTTCACCGGTGTGACGAAGCGCATGACCTTACAAGAGCCAGTGCCCTGCTCCACCTGCCACGGGAGCGGAGCCTTTCGCGGACGCCACTGTCCAACCTGCCAGGGGCAGGGGGCCACATTGCATCCCAATACGATCGAAGTCCGAATCCCCGCCGGGGTCCAGGATGGGACGAGGGTGCGCGTAGCCGGCAAGGGACAACCTGCG
>Ga0194035_1000978_pt1 | contig 15607 bp, 15 predicted proteins | sample JunL2320m_MetaG_FD_148680 | JGI IMG/M metagenome (GOLD analysis project Ga0194035, IMG submission 148680) | Anoxic zone freshwater microbial communities from boreal shield lake in IISD Experimental Lakes Area, Ontario, Canada - Jun2016-L239-20m | ecosystem: Environmental > Aquatic > Freshwater >...
GGCGATCGCAGCAGCGATGATCGCGTCGACCTCACTCTGCGGCATCTGGGCAGGTAGGTACTGGTCAATCATCGCGGCCTCCTGCTCCTCCTTGACGGCGTCGTCTTCGCGCCCGCCTTCCCGGAAACTCTCGGCCGCCTCGACACGCTTCTTGCGCTCTCGCGTCAAGACCTGGATCGCCCCAGCATCATCGAGAGAGCCAGCCGACTTCTCGGCATCCTTGAGTGCGGCCAGCAGCATTGAGAGCGCGCCGACCGTTTCGCTGTCGCGCGCGAGACGCGCAGTGCGTAAATCTGTTTCTACTTGCTCAATCATGCTTTCGAGAATAGCCGCCCCGGACCGCAGCGCGATCACTCTCAATGTAGGGCTACCCCCTCAATCGTCATACCTATGTTGCGACACCACGGCGAAGATGGGACGCTCTCCCAATGAAACCTCGTCATCTGATCCCCATCATTCTCGCGTTGATGCTCACACTGATCGCATCCAGTACCGCAACCGCCTCGCAACGTTACGACCATGCGCGCCAAGCAACGTCGTTCTTCGGTAACGCCGTGCCGACACCCGGAACGTCGATCGAAAACGTGTGGGTCGTACCGGAAAAGCTGCTGGCGAAGAAGATCAGCGTGACGGCCGACGACATCACCACCCACGTCGTCACGGCCACCGTGGATCTCGAGGCGGGCAACGGCAGCACGATGAGTGGCACGCTCACGTGGGAGAACAAGTGCCACTGGAAGCTCGCCTTCGTCGCCGACTCGACGGCCACGCCGTCCACCGCGCCGACGACGACAATGAAGCTCAACCACATCGACGGCTTCATCGATAACGTCGGTTGCGAGCATCACGCGCAACTCACACTCAAGGGCTACTCAATCGGCGAGAGCAAGGTGGACATCAACCTCTCAATCGTCCCGGGTGGCTTTGAGGGCACCACGGAGATGACCGATCTCGTCCTCGGCGGCACGACCTATCCCCGCATCAAGCTGAGCGTCTCCAGCCTGAGCCATGCGGTACGCCTGGAGGGCACGATGAAAAGCGATGAGGGTACCTTCACGATCGACGGGCATCTCACCGGAAAGGAGATGGCGCTCGAGATCACCGGCGCCGACCTCGCGTTCAAGACCGCGAGCTTCGAGATCACAGCCTTCCGCGTCACGACCAAGTACGAGGTTCCGGAGACCGGGTGCTCGACGATCTCCGGCGGCATCGGCGGCACGCTCGTCATGAAGAAGACGACGTACACGCTTCACGACGCGTCCATGAAGCTGGTCTGCGGCAAGATGACGGAGTTCAAGCTCGCCATCGACATCGAGCACGAGGCCTCGCCAACCGAGATCTATACCGGGCGCCTCTACCTCGCCCTCGATGGCGACGGTGGCACCTTCACCGAGCTGACACAGGGGCACAACGGCAACGGCTATCAGCTCGCGTCGACCGACAAGCAGTTCGGCAAGGCCCTCCTCGGCACGCTCGACATGTCGAAGACGCGCCGGATCAGCAAGCACGTCCAGGGCAGGACGTTCGAGCGGCACATGACGATCGGCATGGTCTTCGGCCTCTCGATCTACACCAACCCGGGCGGCTCGACGTACTACGGCTACATCGGAGCCGGAGGCTATTTCCACGCCGACCGCCTCAGTGGCGGCTTCGGCTGCTCGTACGGCAGCGAGCACTCGGACTTCTCCTGCCTCGGTACGGTGCGGATCAATCCGAGCTGGGCGGGCGTGTACCGGATCGGCGTCACCGTCTAGGTCTGTAGGTGATCACGCACCAAGACCGCCGCCACGATGGCGGCGGTCTCGGTGCGCAGCACGGTGTCGCCGAGCGTCACGATCGGACAGCCAACAATGCGAGCCGCAGCCAGCTCATCCGCACCGAAGCCAGACTCCGGTCCGATCAGCAGGGTGATGGGGCGCGTCGCCGCGGCAAGCGCGTCGGCGAGCGGCGTGTCATGCTCCTCGTGCGAGCACACGATCGCGCCAGCCGCGAGCGCATCGGCATAGCCCATGGGTTCCCGGATGGTCGGAATGCAGGGCAGCTTTGCCTGCGCCGCGGCACCGGCAGCGATGCGCTTCCAGCGATCGGTTCGCGCCTCGCGACGGCGCCCCGCGGCGAGAAGTGGGCCGATCTCGCCCACGCCTAACTCGACGAGTTTCTCCACGGCGTCGTCAGCACGAGGGCCGCTCTGCGCGAGCAGCACGCGGATTGGCATGAGCGACGGCTGCCCGGCGAGCTCCGCGCCCAGCAGCACGGTGCCGAGCTTCGGCGCATCGATGGTCGCAGCAAAAACGCGGCCAGTGCCATCCGCAACCTCGATCGCCTCTCCCGCCTCAAGCCGCAGCACCGTTTGCATCCTTTGCGCGTCGTCGCGCGAGAGCTCCACGCGTTCGCCCGCAGCGACAACACCCGTGGCTGGCAGGAAGAAGCGGAAGATGTGCGCCATGACATGTAGGCTAGCCATGCTCCTCGAGTTCCGATGCAACGAGCTCCCCGCGGGCGCTCGCGGTGGCTCGGCACACGTTTAGATCGATACGTGCAAGCAGAGCATTACGATCGCCAGCCGTGCGGAGTACACTTGAGTCGTTCAAATGAGGGAATGGTCATGTCGGATCGACAGCGCGAGTTAGTCACGAACGAGATTTTTGTGAAACGAAGCAACGTCCACGCCGCCGGCTTCACCGATCACAATCGGCAACTTCATGACGATAATGACGTAATGGTGAACGCACGGTGCATTGCAGGAAACCGCAGATAGGCCGCGCACGATGATCCGCGCACTCGTGGTGGAGGACGACACGCTCCTACGCAGCGCGCTCGCGTCTGCGCTCGAGAGTCACGAGCTCACCGTCGTCAGTGCCTGCGCAAGCGCCGCCGCGGCAAACGATGCGGCGGCAGACATTGAGCTAGATGTGGTGATCACCGATCTCGATCTCGGCGCGGGCCCGAACGGCATCACGCTCGCGCATGCACTGCGTCGCCGTCACCCTCTACTCGGCGTCGTGCTCCTCACCTCTTATTCGGATCCGCGCATCGTCGGAGAGAAACTATCTCAGGTTCCCGAGGGCACCCAGTACATCGTCAAACAGTCGGTCAGTGATTTTGGCGTTCTACGAACGGCAATCGAACGGTCGATCACGCGTGCCCGAAACGACCACCCGCTGGAGCATTCTGAGATCAACGTCCCTGTCAATCTCACCGATGGACAGATGGATACGCTGCGTCTGCTCTCGCAGGGCCTCAGTAACGCGGAGATCGCAGAGCGACGAGTGATGACCGTCAAGTCGGTCGAGGTTGCGATCTCGCGGCTCGCCAAACACCTTGGAGTTTCCGCGGGTCACTCACACAACCAACGCGTCCTCTTGACGCGCGCCTACTACCGCCTCAGCGGTCTCCCGAACCATGCTGACGACCTCGTCCCCTAGCGCTGCGGCGCGCATTGGCGGTCGCTGGGCAGTTTCGCTCCCAACCTTCGCCTTCGCAAGTCTCTTGCCGGTGCTCGGCGCCTTTGTGCTCGACATGCCACCGCTGGCCACTCCAGCACCGCTTTCCTTCCAACTACTCACTACCGTCGCCCAGTGCGCCGCGATCGGCGCGACGCTACTGATCGCCGATCGCACAATCCTCAGGCCTCGCCGATCCGAGCACGTTCGTCCGTTGGTCATCGTCGTGATCAGCGCGACAATGGGGCTTATGCGCATCGCGGCTGCCGTCGCCATGAGCACCTTGTTCAACCACTCGTTCGCCGCTGGCGTAACGCCAGTCAATCTGATTCTGATGGGACTGCTGACAGGCGCGCCGATCCTGCCAGCGATTGCTTTTTTCTTCTCTACGCGCGAGTGGTATAAGACCGAGCGCGAGCGTCTGATCGGCATCGATGTACAGCTTGAGGTCAGACGCCTACAGGAAACCGGCGCGATCACCGCAATGCGTGAACTCGCGGTGGAGTCGCTTCGCGCGCGCTTCGACGAGACACGCAGCGCCACTGTTGCGGTCCTCGCTGATGCCGAGACACTGGAGCCGGCCGCACTCGCTTCCGCGTCCCACGCGCTCCTCGCGGCTGCGAACACAACCGTGCGCCCGACCAGCCACGAGTTGTGGGCCGGCGACACCAGCGACTATCCGAGCATCAGCTGGCTGGATGTGCTCCAGACCGCACTACGACGCTCGCCACTGCCAACCGTCAGCGCGCTCGTCATGTTCATCACGCTCATCAGTTCGCCGCTGCTGATGCTTTTTGGTACCGCGGTAACAGTCGCCACGCTGGCGGCTTTCATCGCCGTCGTCGCGCTGGTTTATCGACTGGGACGCAGCGTTATCGAACGTGCCCCACAGGCCGCCCTCCCCGTCACTATCGCCGCAGCAGCCCTTGCTGGCGTGACAAGCGAGATCTTCGCCGGCATTGCCGTCGACCACCCCGTCAGCATCACACGACGTATTAGCGTTATCGTCCTACTTGTCGCCGTCACGGTGATTGCCAGCATCGCCAAGGCCTCTCTTGCGGCGGCTGACTCGACCATTCTTGTGTTGCGTGGCATCGTGCAGCAGACGGAGATTGAAGTCCGCGCGCTCGAGTTGAGCCATGAGAGGCTCAACCGCGAGCTCGCCACCCATCTTCACGGCACTGTGCAGTCAGGTCTCGTAGCCGCATCGTATGCCATCCAGGATGCGACGAACCGAGGTGACGTACAGGCCATGCGTGCAGCTGTTAAATCCGCGCGTGCCGCACTCGAGGCGACGCTGACCAACACGACGCCTGGAGCGACTGCAGCATTGACAGAGGTATGCAATTCGCTTGAAGCGCGATGGCGTGGGACGCTTGCTGTCGAGTGGCTGCTACCAGCGGGCGCGATCCCACCGCAGGCCGCAGCCGCCGTCTCGGATCTGATCGAAGAGTGCCTAACAAACGCCGTCATCCACGGGCAGGCGCTTTCGGCGCGCGTGCTCGTCGAACGGGATCGCGAGCGACTTGTCCTAACGGTCGAGGACGACGGCATCGGCCCGCAAGGAGGCGCACCGGGCATGGGATCCGCGCTCATGCAGGCGACCACGGGAGATGACTGGTGCATCGCACCTACACCTGCAGGGGGAACGGTCGTGCGTGCCGCCGTTGCTTTGTGATCAGCGCGTCAAGAGAGCCGAACGCCAGCCATCGAGCACATGCTGAGTCACCAGGGTCCAGCCACGATGGTCGACCGTGTCCTCGATCCGCAGGCCACTGACGATGATCCGGTTCGGCAGGCCTTCTCGCTGCAGCAGCATCTCGATCAGTTTGCGTTCGATGTTTGCGACCACAAGGTCGGACTCCGGCAACGGTGCCACGATCACGTCCCCGAGACGCGTCTCAATCTGATCTTGAAAGCCGTTGACCTCGGCGTTCTCGCGCGTCGAATCAATCGCGTGCTGATCGATATCCATCGCGAGGATCGGCCCGTGCCCGCGATAGGCACCGAGAATCGAGAGCAGCCCCGAGCCGCAGCCGAGGTCGAGCAATCGCCCGGGTGGCTCGTCGAGTAGCAGCATGCCCGCGCCTCGTGTCGTACCGTGCGAACCGGTGCCGAAGGCGTGTCCCGGCTCGAGAATGATCGCGTCGGCAGGTTCGGCGATCCACGGTGGTCGCACCCAGACGTCGCCGATCTGAACGGGGTGATGGAACTGGCGCCAGGCGTCGCGCCAGCCATCCGGCACGTGCTCGGGGGTCGCCACCATCCAGTCGGGCAGATCGGGCGCAGGCTCGTCGACGCCAAGGAAGCCGGCGTAGCCGATCCCGCCACCACGTGCGACCTCTTCGAGCCCACCGGGGAAGGCCTCAAGCAATACGGCGATTGCCTCCTCCGCGCGCTCGGCGGGAACCTCGACCTGCCAGCGGGTGAGCGGCGGATCAACCACCGCTAAAACCTCTCCGAACACGGTTGAAGAAGCCCGATTCGGTCTTGTAGGCATCCTCAGGGATCGCCTTGTCGAGCTCTTCAACCAGTAGGCGTGCAGTTGGTTCCAGCTTCTTGGGGATATGTACGGCGAACAAGACGTGAAGGTCGCCGCGCCGATTCTCGTTGCCAATCTGCGGCATACCCTTGCCACGCAAGGTGCGACGATCGCCCGGCTGGGTGCCCGACTGGAGAACGATCGTCTCCGTGCCCTCCAACGTCGGCACGTGGACGGTGGCGCCCAACATTGCCTGCGTGACCGTCAGGTCGACCAACACGTGGAGGTCGAGTCCTTCGCGCTCGATCGCCGGGTCGTCTTCGATCTGAATCGCAACGTAGAGGTCCCCGGGTGGCGCGCCTGCGTCTCCGGCATGCCCCTGCCCAACGACGCGCACGCGCTGCCCGGTGTCGACGCCAGCAGGAATACCGACGCTGACGGTGCGGCGCTCGGGTTGCTTGCCTTGGCCACGACAATCGCTGCACGGAGTTTCGACCGTTGCACCGCGTCCCCGACAGGCCGGGCATGGCATCTCGCGGACGATCTGACCCAGCGGCGTATTCGAAATTTGCCGCACCTGCCCAAGACCGCCACACGTCGGACAAGGAATCGGGCGCGTCGGCGGCTCGGCACCCGAACCCGCGCAGCGGTCGCACGGCGCCACGATCTCGACTTCGATGTCTCGTTGCACACCAACGGCGGCCTCGCGCAGCGTCAGCGAGATTGCCGTTGCGGCATCGGGACCGGCCTGTGGACCGCGTCGTGCTCCACGCCCACCAAACATGCCGTCGCCAAAGAACATCCCGAGGATGTCATCGAGGTTGCCGAAGCCCGCACCGCCGCCACCACCAGCGCCCGAGATTCCGGCGTGCCCAAAGCGGTCGTACTGAACGCGTGTCTCCGTAACCGAGAGGACCTCATAGGCCTCGGCCACCACGCGGAACGTTTCGGCTGCCTCCGGGTTGTCCGGATTGACGTCTGGGTGATGCTGGCGCGCGAGGTTACGGAACGCCTTCTTGATCTCGTCGTCCGACGCGTCGCGCGGCACACCAAGAGTCTCGTAGTAATCGCCAGGCGTAGACATTCGGGGGGCATCCTATCGGGGTTGACGCTCCCGGCTGACACCATCACTGGCTCGCGCGGTAGAGCGCTCCGATAATCAGCCCGACTCCGAGCAGCCAGCCCAGCCCCCGCGTCAATATCAACGTCCAAAGCATGATCTTGCGATCAGCGGGCGGCAGACTACGCGCCTCGCGCCACCGCAGCCAGATCGCCCACGTCTGATAGCTGGCGAGGCCAATGCCCGCCGCCAGCAGAGCCCAGTTCACGCCACGACCGTCAATCCTCGTAGACGTCTTCGACGTACGAACTGAGTGCGGCAGCGGCACCACGCACAGCGACAATCGCATGGGCGTAATCCATCCGGACTGGGCCAATGACCGAGATCGCACCCAACACGCGATGCGGCAAGCCGTAGCCTGCGGTGACCATCGCCACCGGACGCAACGCCGGCGCCAGGTGCTCCTCGCCGATCCGCACCGTCACTTGATCGCCACGCAACGCACCCCGCAACTGATCGAGCATGACGGCGCGCTCTTCCAAAACGGAAGCCAATTCGTTGAGCTCGTGTTGGTCCTGCGCGCGCAGTTCGCTCATCAATCGCGACGCTCCACCGACGAACAGGCGATCGGCGCTGGAATCAAAGATGTCGTGGAAGACCGGCGCGATGGCGTTCAAAAAGCCGCGTTCTCGCTGGTCGATCTCGTCCGAGGCAAGCCGCGCCCGCACCGAGCGCTCCGTCAGTGATCCGCGTGTCAACGTCTCGTTGAGGTACTCGCGTGCCCATTCGGCGAGGCCCGGGTCGACCGGCCCTTCGAAGGCAAAGACACGCTTAGCGACGGCACCCGATCCTGTGATGACCAGCACCATCACAACCTGCGGCTGCAGCGTTAGGACCTCGATATGGCGGACGTCAATCGTGGCGACACTCGGCGCACTCGCGATGGCCAACAGTCGCGTCACCTGCGACAGCGCCTCGGTCGTGGCGCGCAAGGCGTCGTCAACCTCCTGGGTGGCTTCGTTCAGATCAAGCACCATCGGCTCGGCGGCAATGCGCTCAGACAACAACTCGCCAGCGTAGAAGCGGTAACCGAGTTCCGTTGGTACGCGACCCGCTGAGGTGTGTGGATGCCCAAGCAGGCCCACCGATTCGAGCCAGGCGAGCTCGTTGCGCAGCGTCGATGCTGAGGCCTCAAAGCCCCGGCGCACCGTCAGTGTCTTCGAGCCGACCGGCTGGCCCGTCGAGATGTGCTCCTCAATAACGGCACGGAGCACCAGTTGGCGGCGTTGGGTGAGGTCGAGGTCAGGAAGCATCGTCATCAAGGAGATCTGCGACGCAGTCATGCAAAAGCATGCGGCCACGCCGTTCCAGACGGATCGTATCGTCCGTCGTGGTGGCAATGCCAATCTGTACCAGTCGCTCCAGGGCTGGGCGGTTGAGCACATTGGCAACGTCGGCAATCGGCACACCCTCGGCGAGACGTAGGCCGAGCATCAGGCGTTCGGTCTGACGTGTTCGTTCGTCGATGAGTTCAATCGTGGCCGGTGCCGTTGCGGGGTCATCGATGTAAGCCGCGAGCTTTGGCCCGTTGACCCGGCGAGCGCCGTCGATGGTCGAGACTGCACCGATACCCAGGCCGAGGTAGTCGCGCCCGAGCCAATAGGCCCGATTGTGCTGGCCTTGATGTTCCGGATCACGCGCGAATGAGGCGATCTCGTACCACGTGTAGCCGGAGTAGCCGAGTGAATCGATCACGAGATCCATATGGCGCTCCAACAGTTCTCCCTGCGCCTCGAGCTCCGCACCATGGTGGATCGAGAACCGCGTCCCCGGCTTTGCTTCCAGGTCGTAGGCCGAGACGTGGTCGGGGCCGAGTTCCTCAAGCACCGCCAGATCGCGCGCGAGATCGCTCTCGCGCTCTCCTGGAATGCCATAGATCAGGTCGAGCGATAGCGACGACACGCGGGCCTCCCGCAACAGGCCGACGGCAGCACGAACCTGCTCAGGCGTCGTCTGCCGTTCCAGCGTTGCGAGCAGCGGCGCCGCAAAGGTCTGCGCCCCGAGCGAGACGCGTATGCCGCGCTCGCCGAGCACCGCTGCCAGCTCGCCGTCGACACCCTCGGGGTTACATTCGACCGTCGTCTCCACCGTGGCCTGCGGAAGCGCGTCCAGCAGGCGAGCGAGGAGCGGCGCACCCAGCTTGGACGGCGTGCCACCGCCGATGTACACCGTCTCGACGGGATCGGCAAGCACGGCGCGGTGCATCTCGAGTTCGCGCAGCAGCGCATCGACGTACGCTGCATGGCGATCGTCGTTGCCCGTGACGGTGACGAAGTCGCAGTAGCCACAGCGATGTGCACAGAACGGAACGTGCACATACAGGTGCTTGACGTGTCCCATGTGGCAATCGTGACCCATCCGCCGCCGAGAGAGCCGCGATAGGCTTTCCGTATGCCTCCTCGACCCTGTGTCTGCGAACTTGCTCTCGACCGTTGCGATGCCTCGTGCAACGCCAAAATGCTCGAGAAGACCTTCTACATGGCGTGCCTTGATTTGACGGATCGCCCGACACTCGTCGTGGGTGCCGGCCCGATCGGTCTCGAGAAGATTGAGGGACTATTGGCGGCCAACGCCGCAGTCCACGTGATTACGAAGACTGCCTGCGCAGAGGTGCACGAATTGGCCAGCGAAGGCGCGATCACGCTCGAGTTGCGCGAATACACGCCCGCCGATCTTGAGGGTCGCCTTCTGGTCGTCGCTGCCACCGAAGATACGCAACTGAACGTTGAGATCTATCGCCGCGCCGAAGAACGCGCGATGCTCGTCAACATCGTTGACGTTCCACCACTCTGCAACTTCATTCTGCCGGCGATCGTTCGCAGTGGCCCAATCGCGATTGCGATCTCGACCTCGGGCGCCAGTCCTGCGCTCGCCAAGCGCCTCAAGCGCGAGATTCTCGAGACCTACGGCGAGCCGCACGCCGAGTTCGCCGTGATGCTCAACGGTATCCGCGGCTGGGCGAAGGACCTGTTTCCGACCTACGACGACCGCAAAGTCTTCTTTGAAGGACTCGTCAATGGCGATCCCGATCCGATCGAAATGCTGCGCGCAGGAGACACCGAGGGCGTACGCGCCTTGATCCGCGAGCGTCAGGACATCGCCGAAACGCTGTTTACCGCGTCGTAGTGAATTGACGGCTCCCCTGTCGGGGACGTATCGTGCAGGCATTGACTGCGCGATCAGGCGCACCGAGGAGGACACCATGGCGGTACGAACACCCATCGAACTAGATCGCGGACGCATCGCGGAGCTCACAGCACGCGAAGCAAAAGTCCTCGATGGCACCACCACTGCCTCGGGCGAGATGTACAAGCGCGCGAATCACGTGCTCTCTGGCGGCGTCGCCTCGTCGTATCAGTTCCGTGATCCTTGGCCGATCTACCTCGAGCGCGGCGTTGGCTCGAAGGTCTGGGACGTCGACGGTACCGAGATGATCGACTTTCACAACGGTTTCGGTTCGATGGTGCAGGGCCATGCACACCCCGTGATTACGAAGGCTGTCGCGGAGCGGATGACGCAGGGCACCCACTTTGCCGCCCCCACCGAGGATGCGATCGTCGTCGCTGAGGAACTTCAGCGCCGCTGGGGTCTGCCGCAATGGCGGTACACAAACTCGGGCTCCGAGGCCACGATGGACGCGATTCGTATTGCCCGCGCCGCGACGGGTCGCGACACGATCATCAAGATCTTTGGCTCGTACCACGGCCACCACGACTACGTGATGGTGTCGATCGGCGTTGACTATGCCTCGATTGGTGACCGCGAGAACTACGGTTCCCTGCCCTACGGTGGTGGCATTCCGAAGGCCGTGTCGGACATGACGATCGCTGTCCCCTTCAACGACGCGCCCGCGATGGAGCGCCGCATTGAGGGCCTCGCCGCCGAGGGTCGCCTGCCGGCCTGCGTAATCATGGAAGCGGCGATGATGAACCTCGGTGTCGTGCTCCCCGAGCCCGGCTACCTTGAGGCCGTCCGCGAGATTACGAAAAAGCACGGCATCATCTTGATCTTTGACGAGGTCAAGACCGGCATGACGATCGCTGCGGGTGGCGCGGTCGAGAAGTTCGGCGTGATGCCGGACATGGTCACGCTCGCCAAGGCGCTCGGCGGCGGCCTGCCGATCGGAGCGATTGGTGGTACGGACGAGGCCATGGAGATCGTCCGCAACGGCGGCGTCTATCAGGTCGGCACCTACAACGGCAATCCGCTCGGCATGGCCGCAGCACGTGCCAACTTGCTTGAGGTTATGACACCCGATGCCTACGCCCACCTTGATGGCCTCAACGACCTTATGCTCAGCGGATGCTCGGCTGTGCTCGAGAAGTACAACCTGCCTGGCTACACGGTCGGCATCAGCTCGAAGGGCTGTGTGACTTTCGCACACGACCCGATCGTCGATTACGAGTCCTTTAAGGCCCAGCAGGACGGCGAGCTCTGCGACCTGGCGTGGCTGTACAACATGAACCGCGGCGTCTTCATGACTCCGGGTCGCGAAGAGGAATGGACACTGTCCATCCAGCACTCGCTCGAGGATTGTCAGCGCTTCGTTGACGCCTTCGAAGAGATGGCGTCCGACCTCACGGCCTAGAACGGATTACGGATAACGGGGGGACATCACAACCGCGCGGATGTGATGTCCCCCACGCTCCTCAGCTACGGACGAACGATAAACGTCTGGCTGTCGTTTGGATCGCCGTTCGGATCTTGAACGAGGTCGGCGCCGATCGTGATTGCGTGCAGCGTCGCTCCACGCGGAACCCGCGGCAGACAGAGGTCGTGCATGTTGTCGTCCATCGCTGCCGTCCCGCCATGATCAAGCAGGTCAGCAACTGCGAGTGGCGTGAACGCCTTGAGCCCCCCACCCGCGAGACGGTAGACAGCCCTGTATGAAGCAGTGATGGCATCGCCGACCTCGCTGATCGCACCGCTATCGGAGTAGGCCGTAATGCCGTTCGACCAGACGACTCGAACGAACGTGGCGCCTACTCCCGGACTGCAGCGGTTGCGATCCCCCGCGTAGAGCGGGGGCGTCAACGTCCACGCATCGACAATGTAGGGCGCAGCCTCCACCTGAACGATCTTCTGAGCAGGTAGCGCTCCGACGGGCCGCCACTGCTGCGCGCCAACGGGACGACCCTGAAGGGATCCCGAGAATTCCACGCTGACGGGACGCTGGCCGGGTTGCGACTCACCGAACGAGCCAATCAAATTGATGGTTTGGAGCTCGTTCCGCTCGTCTGGCGGATATTGCAGGGCGCAGATGGGATGGGTTTTCGTGCCGTTCTGATTCCTAATCGTGAAGTCACTAGCTCTGACCGACGTGGGTCGAATAAACCAGTTGAAGACAACCGGCAAGTTGTCGAGCCCCGTGGCCGAGCTGCCTGGACAGGAATTGGCCGTCGCGTCGTTGCTGCCCATTGCGGCGCTCAAGACCGAGATCTTGACGCGCGCGCTCGGTGCTGTACGAGCGAAGGACGGCGCGACGAACACGCTGAAGAGAGCGAACATGATCAGACTGACGCCGAACGAGCGTGCGGACTGTTTTCTCAGCATGGTTGTACGGCCTTCCGTTGTCGACGTACTGTCCACGACCACTACCCAAGATTGCCCTGGTCAGCGAGTGCGCATTTCACGCTTCGGGCCTGCCCATCATAGGCCGAAGGGGAAACGAAACGACTTACCCCGTTGTCACGGCAGGTACTGTCACGACCGGTGTCTGATTCGCCTGGGCGATGATCTGCTGGGCCTGTTCAATGATCTTCTTGTACGCGTCGACGGCGGCCTTGACGCCCGCATTAAATCCGTCTTGATAGCCGCCTGCTTGACCCGTGTTGTTCGTAGCAGTATCGCGCCCCTTGGCGTATCCCTTGGCAAAGCCCTGGTCGTAACGCGCACTCAATTGATCGGCAGCCTGCTGTTTCGTGTCGCGCACACCATCTTTGTAGCCTGCAGCGCGCGCCGCATCGTTGGCGCCAGCCTGCGGATCCGAGCCCGAAACAGAGGCGGCGATCGGATTAGATCGCCCGTGCACGGCATCGACCACGATCGCGGTGACCAGCGCCGTGACGATGATTAAGACCATCGCGGCAATGATCGCTGTGAAGACACCACGGGCACGCCGAGGACGCGTCTCGATCGTGTCCTGATCGTCACTCTTGGACTTCGTTCGTTCGCGCGGCGCCATCTGCTCTCACGATACGCGCCAAAACGCAAACTTCCTGCGCGCTGGCTTACAGACTGCCAACAGCGACTCGAGCGCGCTCGAGTCGTTCCAGCGAGGCCTCACGTCCAAGAAACGCAATTGACTCGTAGAGACCCGCAGCGACCGTCGAACCGGCAATCGCAATCCGGATCGGAAGAAACGCCTGCCGTGGCTTCAGTTCGAGTTCCTCACAGACACCCCTTAAAGCCGATTCCACGCTCTCTGCGTCGAAGGACGCAAGTCCCGCGAGCGCGGTGATCGCTGCGTCGAGAATGCGACCAGCGTTCTCGTCGCTGAGCAGCTTCTGCCACGACTCCGCCTCAGGCTCACGCGCTTCGAGCAACGAGCCGACAAGGGAATCGAATTCGCCGAATGCGCCGAGCTTCTCCTGGACCAGTGGCACGAGTTCCTCAAGTCGCGCAGAGCTCGCAAGCGGTGATCCAGCGTCTTCCAAATAGCTGCGCAAGGCCGTCGCGTAGGCCACTGCGTCGAGCGCACGCAGATACTGCCCGTTCATCCAGGCCAGCTTCTCGTGATCGAAGACTGCCGGCGCCGGGTTGACACGGTCGAGCGAGAACCGCTCGACGAGCTCCGCGACACTCATCAGTTCCGTTTCGCCGTCCCATGACCAGCCACAGAGAGCCAGAAAGTTGACGAGGGCCTCAGGTAGGTAGCCCGCGTCCCGGAACTCCTCCACGCTGGCCGCACCGTGACGCTTGGAGAGGCGCTTCTTGTCTGCACCGAGAATCATCGATAGATGTGCGGTCTGGGGAAATGTTCCGCTAAGCGCCTCCACGAGCAATTTCTGGCGCGGTGTTGAGGACAAGAGGTCCTCGCCCCGGATGACGTGCGTGATGCCCATCTCGAGATCGTCAAGCGGGTTTGCCAACTGGTACGTGGGCCGCCCACCGCCCCGCATGAGAACGGTATCGCCAAGCAGTCGATGCTCAAACACGACTCGTCCACGGACGAGATCGTCGATCACCGTCTCACCCTCGAGTGGAGTGCGGAAGCGAATGACCGCTGGGCGCCCCTCTTGCTCGAACGCGGCGATCTGTTCCGCCGTCAAATCTCGATGCAGTCGTGTCGGCAGTGCTGGGTCGTCGGTCTGGCGCGCTTCGGCGCGCGCCACCTCGAGCTCTTCCGCCGTCTGATAACAGCGATACGCGTCACCCTGGGCAAGCAGGCGGTCGACCGCGGCCTGATAGCGCTCGCTGCGCTCGCTTTGAAGGTACGGGCCATGTGGACCACCTGCGCTCGGCGATTCATCAAAATCGAGTCCCAGCCAATCGAGCGAGCGCTGGATTTGCTCGATCGCACCGGCCTCTTCGCGTTCCGTGTCCGTGTCTTCAATGCGGAGGACCGTGGTGCCACCGTGATGGCGAGCGAACAGCCAGACGTAGAGCGCAGTGCGCACGCCACCGACGTGGAGAAATCCTGTGGGCGATGGGGCGAAGCGGACGCGTACCGACATGCCTAAACCGTACCGCCCCTCCCCGCTGTGTCCGTCAGGTCGCCGCCGGGCCGGCACCTATGCTGGCCTGATGATTGCCGGTGCCCACATCTCCTCCGCTGGCGGACTTCATAACGTGCCGGCGCGGGCCGCCGCGATTGGTTCCGATGGCGTCCAGGTCTTTATCCAGAGTGCGCGCACGTGGAAGCCAACCGCACACAAGCCGGAAGATCTCGCCGTGCTGCGCGCAGCGCGGGAAAGCGGTCAGGTGCAGTACATCGCTTGCCACGCGATTTACTTCATCAATCTTGCAACGGATGAACCCGAGCTCCTGAAGAAAAGCCGTTCGGCTCTACTCAACACGATCGATGTGGCCAATGCGATCGCGGCTGACGGAATTGTCTTACACGTCGGCTCCCATAAGGGTCGTGGCCTCGAAGCGACGCTACCCCAGATCGTCAGGGAACTGCAGACGGCACTGAAACGCCTGGATGGTCCGTGGCTCCTGCTCGAGAATTCGGCTGGGGCTGGTGGCACCATCGGTCGCGATCCGGTCGAGCTGGCGAGCATCATCAACGCCGTCGATCACCCGCGACTTGGGATGTGTATCGATACCTGCCACGCCTACGTATCGGGCGTGGACGTGACAGACCACCAGCAGCTCGATGCGCTCGTCACCGAACTCGACACACGCATTGGTATCGAACGGCTGCGTTGTCTGCACGTCAACGACGCGGCTGCAGCCTGTGGTTCGAATCGGGATCGCCACGCCAACGTTGGCCAGGGTGAGATGGGCAAGGGCCTCGCGGTGACGCTCTCGCATCCTGCGCTCGCCGGCCTACCGATGCTGCTCGAGACGCCTGGTGCCGAAGGTAACGGTCCAGACGCTGCCGAACTTACGGCTCTG
>Ga0194035_1000979_pt1 | contig 15592 bp, 15 predicted proteins | sample JunL2320m_MetaG_FD_148680 | JGI IMG/M metagenome (GOLD analysis project Ga0194035, IMG submission 148680) | Anoxic zone freshwater microbial communities from boreal shield lake in IISD Experimental Lakes Area, Ontario, Canada - Jun2016-L239-20m | ecosystem: Environmental > Aquatic > Freshwater >...
CGTGGCGATTAGAAAATGCTTACTCGATGCGCTGACTTCGGCAGTTAGCGCCCTGTCGCGACTTGCCTTTAGCGCAACGCCAATGCGTGTCGCGAGAAGCTCAATTGTTTCAAAGCCAACATTGTGACGAGTGCGCGCGTATTTAGAACCAGGGTTTCCTAATCCAATTACTAATGCGTCAAAAGGTGTGCCGCGACGCTCAAGATGCTCGGGCCGCGTGGTGCGACCGAACAGCCCCATTTAGTTTTAAGCCGACGGTTTGGCGTCGCCTGCTGGAGCAGCGCCCGCATCTGGAGTAGCGGCAGCGGCACCTTCGGCTGCAGCGGCAGCAACTGGTGCAGCCTCTTCAGTCTTGGTTTCGAGCACTGTTACGACAACAAGATCAGGATCGCCAACCGCGCTAACGCCGTTCGGCAGAACAACGTCTGACAAGCGAATTACATCCTGCATGCCCATTGCTGTTACGTCGATCAAAATTTCGTTTGGAATATTCGCCGCTGTTGCGCGAACCTGAATTGTGTTAACAGTCGCGTCGACTAATCCACCTTCTGAGAGAACAGCCTTGGCAGTGCCAGTGAGGTGAACCGGAATATCCATCGTGATTAATTCGGTGAGCGAAATTTGCATGAAATCAATGTGTCGCACCACGCGCTTTACTGGGTCACGCTGAAGTTCTTTTACGATCGCAGGATATTTTGTGTCGCCAACTTGAAGTTCAAGAATTGTGTTCACGCCGGCTGGGCCAGCAAGTGCTACGCGCAAGTCGCGTCGCTCAACGGTGATTTTAACTGGCACCATGCCGTGACCATAAATGACACCTGGAATGTGATCTGTTGCGACAAGGCGACGAGATTCGGCACTGCCAATTTTGCGACCGATTTTGGTTTGAAGGATAGTAGCCATGAGAACTCCGAAAGTCGAATAAGACGCCAACTGATTGACGGCTTTTTAGTCTATGGGCGGGCGCTTGAACTTGCCACACGCCGGAAATTAAGACTGGTTTTCGCCCCCGAATAACTCGCTGACGCTGGTGTCTTCAAATACAGCGGATAGTGCGTCGGCGAGAATTTTTGCAACAGAAAGGATCTCTATTTTGGCGATTCGTTTTTCAGGGGCAAGTGGCAACGTATTTGTCAAGATAACGCGGCTAATTCGAGATTTGTCTAGCCGTTCAATCGCGGGGCCAGACAGCACACCATGGGTTGCCATTGCCCAAACTTCTTTTGCACCGCGGGCATAAAGCAGATCGGCTGCGCTGCAGATTGTTCCACCTGTATCAATCATGTCGTCTGCCAAAATACAAAGACGGCCCTCAACTTCACCGATCACTTCTTTAGCTTCGGCGATATTAGTTGTATTCTTCGGACGACGCTTATTAACGAATGCAACATCTGCGCTCATGTCGGTTAGATGTTGTGCAAATCGCTCAGCAACTTTTACTCGACCTGCATCGGGCGAAACAATTACGAGTCCTTCTTTAGCATTTTTTCGAACGTATTCTTCAAGAACCGGTATCGCAGTCAAGTGATCAACTGGTCCTTCAAAAAATCCTTGAATTTGTCCGCTGTGTAAATCAATTGAGACCATTCGCTTTGAGCCAGCGGCCTTGAACATGTCGGCGATCATTCGTGCAGTTATTGGCTCTCGACCTTCAGCTTTGCGATCTTGTCGCGCGTATCCATAAAACGGACAAACTGCGGTGACGCGTTTTGCTGATGCGCGATATGCGGTGTCGATCATGATTAGTTGCTCCATGATCGAATCGTTAATGCTGCGTCCACCGAAACTGCAATGCGTTTGCATAATAAACACATCTCCACCACGAATGCTTTCACCGAATCGTGGTCGAAGTTCTCCGTTGGCAAACTCGACGATGTTTGCTTCGCCGAGTTGAACGTTTAAATGTTGAGCAACTTCTTCTGCCAGCGCTGGATGTGTTCGACCCGAATAAAGCGCCATCCGCTTCGTCGTGACTTTGTCTATCGTCTTGTTAACTTCATTCGGCCGAGTCATTGCTGACCATCATAGAACGAACTGGTGATTGCGTTGTCAGCAACCGAGCTTCCGGGCTCAAGGTTTGCGAACGGTCCAACTTTTGCGCCACTGCCGATAGTTGAACCACGAGCAACTGTTGATTCAACGCATGTGCCTGATCCAACAACCGTGTCAATTAAGCGCGTATTTGGCCCGATTTCGCAGTTGTCGCCGATCACAGTTGCGCCTTGCAAAATTGTGCCCGGCAACAATGTCACGTCTTTGCCAATCTGCACAGTTACATCAATAAATGTTTGACGCGGATCAAACATTGTCACCCCGTTAACGAGCCATTGCTTATTGGTTCGCGCTCGCAGCTCACGTTCGGCAAGTGCCAACTGCCAACGGTCGTTGACGCCAGCGACTTCATTGGCTGGGGCAGTGCGCGAACCAACATGGTGGCCCATGCTCGCCAGAACTTCAACAACATCTGTTAAATAATATTCAGACTGTGAATTTTTGTTTGAGATTCTTCGCAATGCTGGGCCGAGAAGATCTCGACGAAAAGCAAAAATGCCGGTGTTGATTTCGTTAATCGCACGAATCTCGGGTGTTGCGTCACGCTCTTCAACGATTTGCAAAACGCGATCATCTTTAGCCCGCACAATTCTGCCATAGCCAGTCGGTTCATCAACGAATGCAGTCAGCAATGTTGCAGCATTATTTGATTGTTGATGTTCTCGTACGAGATTAGAAATTGTTGAAGTTCGCAACAACGGAGTATCGCCAGGCATGACAATGATTGTTGAAGTATCGTCAATTTCGGTTTGCGCGCCGACACTTTCATCAATTGCGGTTAATCCAACAATTGTTGCATCACCCGTGCCGCGCTGAACTTGCTGTTCAGCAAACGAAATATTTGCCCACTGCGGCGCATCTAGTGCAATAACTTGTTTTACTTGTTCCGCAGAATGACCAACGACGACCACAGTCTGCGTGATTTCAATTTCATTTAGTGCATGAATTACATGAATCACCATTTCTCGTCCACACATCATGTGCAATGGCTTTGGTCGAGTCGACTGCATTCGGGTGCCTTCTCCTGCGGCGAGGACGACGGCGTAAATTCTCACGACTCTTTTATACACGATTAAAAGTTTGCGGGCGTGAGACCAGTTCTCACGCCACTTCGAGTTCCGGGGAGAGGACTCGAACCCCTATATACGGGACCAAAACCCGTTGTCCTGCCATTGAACGACCCCGGAAAGGGCATTTCTTAACGCCTCCACGGTAGCCAATTTATGTGCCGATTCTCATCTTAAGCAGATATCGTGTTGCGAGTCATGGGATCACTGGTCAAGCGCCGTCGCAAACGAATGCGCAAAAAGAAGCACAAGAAGATGCTTCGCCGTACCCGGCATCAACGCAACAAATAGAACCGCTTCGCGCTGTTTTTACGCGACATCACCGCAATTACAAGTTATTTTTTCGCGGTTAATTGCTTTAGTCCAACCGTTATTGCGTCCGTCAACAACAAACTTCCTTTCACAGTTAAGTGAAGCGAGTCATAATACAGTGCTTGTCCATTAAGCGTCTGTTTGCAATTAACTCCATCGCACAATGTTGTCGCTGGGTCGACAACCACAAAGTTTTCATAGTTTCTAAATAACTCGGATTCGGCGCGAGTTATGCGGTTACGAATTTCTGAAGTCTTTAAAGAAATCTTTTCGTCGAAAAGTTTCTGCAAAAGAACCAAATCACGCATGTTAGACATCGGTGGTTGAAGTATCACGAGCGTCTTTTGATTTTTGAAGTCATTGTTAATTTTCTGTCGCAACATTGAAATCCAGATAGCGATTGACTGATTCACATCGGCTGCAGGTTTACCATTTAGGTCTCTTAAAACTTCACCTCGGCTGACATTGTCAACATAGATACTGCTCATGTTTGAAATCACCAAAATATCAGGCTTGATTTCGGCAATTTTCTTTTCTATCTCTGGGAAGGTTGTGATGCAATAAGTTCTATTTGAAACAGGTTTCAAAATTATCGGACAACCATAAGAGTAATAGGCAGAAAAGTTCATACCTAAGGCGTGTGTTGCAGCGGCGACTCCATCACTGCTGGCAGTCGCCGCCGAATCGCCAACTAGAAGTAATCTTTTCGCTGTACTGCCGAACTCGTTACCGTCACAGTTCGGAATTGCTTTGCCTTTATCGATCCGACAATCGTGAACATCAGCAAACGAGCCCTTTTTGATTTCATCGTTCTTTATTTCTCTTAAGCCCAGACCACTGTTGCTACCAAATTGCACGACTACCGATACGAGAATCGGCGCAATCGTGCAAACCACTCCAAGCTTCAGCGCGCGCTTTCCACGTATTTCGGGGTTATGTCGAATCGGGTTTTCAATAAGTCGAAGTGAGATGATTGCAAATCCTGCAGAAAATATTGCAGCTGATATCGGTGCGAAATAATGTGAGTTCGGCGAAAGCCTGTGTGCAAAAACAATTAACGGCCAGTGCCACAGATACCAAGAAAAAGAAATAGTGCCAATCCTGATGAGCGGCTTAATTGCGAGAAGGCGGGTGGTGGCACTTGAATTAGTGCCAAGGTAGATCAAAATAGCTGTGCTGAAAACTGGTGCTATTGCTGCGGTGCCTGGAAAGATAGTGAATGAGTTAAAAGTAACTGCTGCCCAAAGAATTACTATTAAAGAAACTGTGGCGAAAAGATTTGTGGCAATCTGCGGCAAACTGCGCCGTGAAGTTGGCGAAAGGGCGAGTATTGAGCCAACAAGAAATTCCCACATTCGCCAAGGTGTGCCGAAGAATGCCATTAACTCTGGTTTTGGAAGAAACTGGTTTCCATTTGATAAGTAGTAAGAACCTACGAAAGAAATCACCGAGATAGTCAAAAGCGAAATTCGCATCGCCCCGGATGAAATCTTGACTCTTACAACTCGCAATAGAATTATCAGAATTGGAAAAATTAAGTAGAATTGTTCTTCAACCGCGAGGCTCCACAGATGGCGTAGTGGATTTTCTGCAAGCGCCCAGTAACTATCCTGCATATAAAAATAAAGATTCGATCCAAAAAAGCTTGAAGCTCTAGACGTATCAACGACTTGTTGTTGCTCTCCAAATGGTGACAAAGCGACCACCGAAATCAAAAGCGTTCCGATTGTTGCAAACGCAACGGCTGGGAGAATTCTTCTAACCCGCCGCGAGTAAAATTCAGATAATCGGAGCGTGCCGGTTCGTGTGTACTCACGTGATAAAAGCTGCGTTATAACAAATCCTGAAATGACGAAGAACATGTCAACACCGATATAGCCACCAGGGAATGCAATGCCAGTATGGTAAGTAACAACTAGAAGTATCGCTATCGCTCGTAAACCTTGAATGTCTTGGCGAAAGTATGTTGTGCTTTCGGTTACCTCGGCCACTAACAGAGACTACTTTGTTCGAGTAACGACGACTGTTGCATCTGCGAGTTGCTCAGCGAGATTTTCGAATTTTCCCTCAAGCCACCAGGTTGATCCGCTTCCGGCGAGAACTGGCTCGACTCCGGCGGCTTGCGAAATTTTTTGCTTCCATGTTGCCAAGCGTGGTTCAACTTTTATCGCAGCAATTTCTAAATCATTAACACCAGAATTGTTTAACTGAACTTTGCCAAAATCTGTTAGCTCGTCAAACGCTCTATAAACCGCAGGCGTTGAAACACCGAACGGGGGAATCACGAGAGTTATTTCGCGATGCAATTTCTCCAACGGTTCAATAATTTCGCCGATTCCCAAAACTCTGGCACGACCTCCAACAATACAAAAAGCAATATCGGCGCCAAGTTTTGCAGCGCTGACCAAATCAGTGAATCCTGCCCACCGCAGAATTGCCGCCGCATCAGCAGAGCCGCCACCTAATCCGCCGCCTGCAGGAATATTTTTGGTTACTCTCACGTGTGCTTTTCGACCAGCGAGTAGTAGCGCTCTTGAGACAAGATTATTTGACAGATCTTGGTCAGTTGTATTTAGATCGCCAGCGAACTTGCCAGTTATTTCGAGGCCAGTTCGCGAAGGGTCGACAACTAATTCATCGGCGAGATCGAGAGTCACCATTTCAGCGTCAATTAAATGAAATCCATCTGCGCGCACGCCAGTGACTTTTAATGAGACAGTGAGTTTGGCTGGTGCAACAAGTGAAACGATTTGTGGGTTCATTGATGCGACCCCGCCAAACGACTCTTGATTATTTTGCAAAGTCTTCCCCATGCCGCCAAGTCAAGTTCTTCAGCACGAGATTCAGGGTTCACACCCGCAGATTCAAAATCTGCTGGTAGCGCAACATCGACCAGGGCACGACGCAACATTTTTCTTCGCTTTGCGAAACCCGCGCGCACGAGTGCGAAAAGTTCACTTGCTTCAACATCTATGACTCCAGGTTCGTTTCTTCGGCGAATATCCACGAGTGCCGACTCAACACGCGGCTGTGGAAAGAAAACAGATGCCGACACAGCGCCAACGATTTTGGCTATTGCCCAGTAATTAATTTTGACGCTGACAGCGCCATAGGCATCGCTACCAACTTGGGCGACTAATCGATCGGCAACTTCACTTTGCACCATCACTAATAGATGATCTACTTGTGATAGTCCATCCAATATGTCGGCGACAATTGGGGTCGCCAAGTTGTAAGGCAAGTTAGCCACAACATGCCAGTTTTTTGACTTTGTAAGCAATGGTTGCCAGTCAAGTTGCATTGCATCCCCGTGGATTATCTCAACATTTGGCAGTAACGCAGTATTTTCTCGCAGCACTTCAACTAATCCATTATCTATTTCGACGGCGACAATCTGTGCGCCAGTTTCGGCAAGTGCGAGTGTTAGCGAACCGAGGCCAGCGCCGATTTCAAGTACAAAATCTCCAGTTCGAACATCGGCAAGACGAGCAATCTTTCGAACTGTGTTGGCATCAACTACAAAGTTTTGACCGAATGCTCGCCGTGGCGCTAGCCCATGTTTGGTTAATAGCGCAGAAACTTCTGTTCGTGTGAATGTCACCAGGAGACGTTCACTGGGATCGGCGCGTCAACAAGATTTGAAATCCTTTCAAAAACTTTGGTGTGTAACAACGCTGTCGCTCCTGCTGGCATTGTCTCACGGTAAACGTTGGTGCACTTTGTGGTTCTGCCGTTATTGATATTTTTTATCGTTAATGAAATACCAAATGGTGCTGCAGGCACAAAGCAAACGACATCTGGGGCGTTGTCGAAGTTACTAAAAGTTGCAATTAGTTGCAATCCGCTAGTTTCGGTGGCTGGGTAAGCGATTTGTGCCGAGCCGTCCTGAACAATTGGCGCAGGGCCACTGAGAATTATCGGAGCGGGTGACTCTTCGTCTGAGACAACTCCAGAACTTGGCGCAATCGTGCTGAAGGCAGGGTCAATGGTCGTCGCTGTAGTTACGGATTCAGAGGAATTATTTCCGCTACAAGATCTCAAAATAGGAAATAAAATTATGGTTATTACTGTCAAAACGACGATCCGTCGGCGCTGAAAAGTCGATAGTAACAATTTAATTTCTCCCTGTTACTTAATTGGTTCTGCAGTAAACAAGGCTACGCACATAGCCCTGCGAAAGCAATCAGCGCGTTGCTGGTTGTTTGATTTGCAATCTCATTTATTGAAACATTTCGTACTTGTGCTAAACATGCGCCAACATCAACGAGATATGCCGGCTGATTCGAAACTCCGCGATGTGGCACCGGTGCAAGAAACGGGCTGTCAGTTTCAACGAGCATTTTGTCGATGCTACAAATTTTTGCAGCATCGCGAATTTCTTCGGCTTTTTTAAAAGTGACGATTCCTGAAAATGAAATAAATGCGCCACGATCAAGACATTTCTTTGCTTCAATCGGCGAACCCGTGAAGCAATGAAAAATAGTTCGCTCAGGTACACCGCATGAATCAAGAATCTCAAATGTTTCATCCCATGCGTCACGAGTGTGAATCACGAGTGAAAGTTTGTATTCATGTGCCAAAGCAATCTGCTCGGCAAAGATTTCACGTTGCACGGCACGGTCAGAATGATCGTAAAAATAGTCAAGACCACATTCACCGATCGCTACAACTCGACGCTGGGTGATTAACTCATGCAAGCCATTGAGACCATGCTTTGCATCATGCGGATGCAAGCCGACCGTGGCCCACACATCTTTGTGTTTTGCTGCAAGATCGATCGCCGCGCGCGAAGTTGTTACATCGGTGCCGATGGTGATCATCCGCTTAACGCCTGCGTGACGAGCCGCGTCAAGTGCTGCGTCTGCGCCCCCAGGAATATCTTCGTAGGTCACATGACAATGCGTGTCAACCCACTCGGGCAACTCGTTTTGCAAACTTGTCATTGCTAAATCTTCTTGCGAGGAAACAGCGGTTCGCCTTTCGTCACGGTCGTGCCACCGGGGTAGCGACCCCATTGTGTATCAGTGCCGACTCGTTGATCAGAAACCTGGCCAGACATTCCGAGGCGTTGCCACACATCTTGAGTTGTCGCCGGCATTGCTGGGCTTGCCAAAATTGTCACAATCCGCAATGCTTCAAGCGCGTCGCCCATTACCAAGTCAAGATCTTTGCCTGGTTCCATCTTCCACGGTTCGTTCGTTTCAAGGTAAGCATTCGTTGCGCGAATTAGTGACCATGTGGCATCAAGCGCGCGACCAGGTTGAACATTTTTCCATTCGGCAATTGTTTCGCTGACACTTTGCGCGGCAATTGCCGCAAGCGGGCTAGTTGAAGACGGCATAGGCCCGATACCACCGCATTTTTTTTCAACAACGGTTGCAACACGCGCAGCAAGATTTCCAAAATTGTTTGCGAGATCTGAGTTGTAGCGCGAGAGTAATCCTTCATAAGAAAAGTCGCCGTCATTGCCATAGTTAGTGTCGGCCAAAACGTAATATCTAAAACCGTCTACACCGATTTCATCGATCAGGTCAAGCGGGTTCACTACGTTGCCGGTTGTCTTCGACATCTTTTCGCCGCCAACTAATAGCCAACCGCCGACTGCCCAACCCTTTGGTGGCTCCAAGCCTGCCGACATCAACATCGCCGGCCAGTACACGCAGTGAAAACGAATGATGTCCTTGCCGATGAAGTGATAGTCGACAGGCCAGTTAGCAGCAAACTGTTTTTCGTCGGTTCCGTATCCGTGTGCAGTGATGTAATTCGCCAATGCGTCAAACCAAACATATGCAACATGCGAGTCATCCCACGGCAACTTGATGCCCCATGTCAAAGTTTTTCGACTCACCGAAAAATCTCTGAGACCCTGCTTAATGAAACCAGTTACTTCATTGACACGATGATCTGGTTTGATTGCGTCAGGGTGGTCTGCGTACCACTTCAGAAGTTTTTCTTCGTAGCGTGACAGGCGAAAGAAATAGTTTTCTTCTTCGACATACTCGGCCTTCGTGTTATGGATTTTACATTTGCCGTTGTCAAGCTCTTCGGGTGTGTAATAAGCCTCGCACGCAACGCAATAATGTCCGCGATAAACATCTACTTCAATGTCGCCTGCGTCATAGCAGGCTTGCAATAGTTTTTGCACGCCAATTTTGTGGCGTTCTTCGGTTGTGCGAATAAAATCATTGATATCGATATCCAGGCGATCCCACGCATCTGCGAATAACGGTGCAATTTTGTCGACAAATTCTTTGGGCGAGATACCTTCGGCATCGGCGAACTGCTGAATCTTTAAACCATGCTCGTCTGTGCCAGTTAATAGGTGTACTTCTTCGCCACAAAGTTTGTGCCAGCGGCAAACAGCGTCAGCGATGATCGTCGTGTAAGCGTGACCTAGATGTGGTTTGGCATTGACGTAATAAATTGGCGTCGTTGCCGAGAACTTTTTCACGTATATAACTTACAGTTTCAGGCTTGTTGCTAATGGTTGTATTAGCGGATGCAATAGCGCTCGTTAGTTATCATCACGAACTTGCAGTGCAAGTTCATAGACATGGCGTTTGGCAACGCCAAAGCGAGCCGAAACTCGCGCCGCAGAATCTTTGCGACTTACACCTTTGGCAATCTCGGCTTTGATTGCGGCGACTAGTTCTTCATTAGTCGGTGGAGTAGGTGGTTTGGCCGGTTCAAGAATAATCACATATTCACCGCGAGGCTCGGTTGCCGCCACGAGCATGTTTGCATCTTGCAAAGTTCCACGCCAAATCTGTTCGTGCAGTTTTGTAAGTTCGCGCGCCAAAACAACACGACGCATCGCGCCACACGCTGTTGTTAAATCGCTCAAAGTTTTTACAAGTCGATGCGGTGCTTCATAAAGCACAATCGTGCGCGACTCTGTTGTGGTCATCGCAAGTCGATCGGTGCGCTCAGCCCCACTACGTGGCAAAAAACCCTCAAACACGAATCGCGAAGTTGGCAAGCCACTAATTACGAGGGCCATCGTTAGTGCCGACGCGCCAGGCACAGCAGTTACATTGCCGCCGGCTTCAACAACCGCGACAACTAACCGTTCGCCCGGGTCGCTGATGCCTGGTGTTCCGGCGTCGGTAATTAGCGCAACTGTCGACCCAGACGAAACTAATGAAACGATTTCTTCGCGGGTGTCGTATTCGGTGTGTTCGTTGATCACGATAAGTTTTTTGCCAGTTACCCCAAAATGTACGAGAAGTTTTCCAGAGTGTCGCGTGTCTTCACAGCAAATTACGTCTGCACTTTGTAGCGCTTCAATTGCTCGTTGCGTCATGTCGCCAAGATTGCCAATTGGTGTTGCAACTAAAACCAATGAGCCAGACAATTTTGAACCGTTACTCATGTGAGTCGCGCTTCAAGAGTGTGGCCAAGTACAAGTCCCCAATTTTCAAATGTGCCAGCACCGGCCTCAAGCACATGGCTTGCGCCAAACACAGGCAATGCAACGCGTCGTGGTTTGATGGTTTGAATCTTGATGACTTTAAATTCAGAATCAAGATAGGCGACGTCGAGCGAACATTTCACGCCAAATGTATGAATCCACTTACAACTGTCAATAAATAGTGGCGTCTCGATTTCGGATTGACCGATCAAGCCGTGTCGCCGAGTTTGCGCAGTATCGGCAACATTCAAACTTGAAAGCACTTGCGCTTGGCACATTAGCCAGCCAGCCTTAAATTGAGTCGGCTTGCTCATCGCTAATTTATGTGTTGTGGCGAATTTCTAGGGTGTCGCCGTCAACGACCTCGTAATCTTTTCCTTCAACGCGAATCTTGCCGACATCTTTTGCTTTGTTCCATGAGCCAATCGCCAGCAGTTCATCCCACGCAATAACATCGGCGCGAATGAAACCGCGTTGTAGATCGCTGTGAATTTTTCCTGCACACTCGGGTGCTTTTGCGCCAGCGTGAAATGTCCAGGCGCGAGTTTCTTTTTCGCCAGTTGTGAAATAAGTTCGAAGTCCAAGCAAGTGATACGCCGAGCGAACCATTCGTGGCAAAGCACCTTCGCCTAGACCAAGTGCCTCGAGCATCTCTTTACGATCTTTGGGCTCTAACTGCGCGGCTTCGGCTTCAAGTTGCACGCTCATGCCAAGCACTTCAACTTGGTTCTCACTTGCCGAACCAGGTGGCGCAAGTTCTTTGCGCACGATTGCCTCAAATTCTGGAATTCGCGCCAAGTCGTCTTCGGCGACGTTAACAACTGCCAACACTCGTCGAGTCGTCAACAAAAAATGTGGGGCCAGTAATTCTAAATCATCTTTTGAAATCACCGCTCGATATAGCGGTCGACCTTCGGCGAGATTTGCCTGCGCGCGCGTCAACGCACCAAGTTCATCTTCGAGAGATTTATCCATGCGGACAGCCTTCTGCATCCGATTAATTTTTGTCTCAACAGATTCAAGATCGGCGAGCGCAAGTTCGATTTCGAGTACTCGTAAATGTTCAAGCGGGTCACTCGGCCCAGGAATATCATCGTCGGCGAATGCACGCAACACGTAAACAATGGCATCCACTTCGCGAATGTTGGCAAGAAATTTATTTCCGAGTCCTTCACCTTTGCTTGCGCCTTCTACCAGTCCACCGATATCGACAACTTCAACAGTGGCGTAAACAGTTTTCTGCGTCTTTGACATCACTGCAAGCGCATCAAGTCGCGGGTCAAGAACTTTGGCCATGCCAATATTCGGATCTTTAGTTGCAAACGGGTAGGGCGCCGCGAGCGCATTCGACCCGGTCAACGCGTTATATAAGGACGACTTTCCAGCATTAGGTAAACCGACAAGCCCGAAGCGTTCCATGAGAGGCGTCAGGCTATCTGTGCCGAACTACCTGTCTAGGTTTGAGCATTTAGATGCGGTAATTGTTACTATGCAGACAGTGTTAATTATTTAACTAACGGCTAGTTATCTAGCAAGTCCAAGGAGAATTTGAAGTGACGTCATTTGATCTAGATCTCAGCAAGTACCAACTCGGCTGGAGTGACAAAGTCGAATATGCATTTGAGCCAGTTAAAGGATTGAACCCTGGTGTTGTAGAGCAAATCTCGTGGTGGAAAGGCGAGCCAGAGTGGATGCGCAAAATGCGTTTGCGCTCGCTGCAAACTTTCGAACGCAAGCCGATGCTCGACTGGTTCGCAGTCAACATGCCAGACATCGATTTTCAAGACATCTATTACTACTTGAAGCCTGCAACCGCGCAAGTTGACGAATGGGAAGACCTTCCTGAAGAGATGCGCAAGACTTACGAAAAACTTGGCATTCCAGAAGCAGAGCGTAAATATTTGGCAGGCGTTACCGCGCAATACGAAAGCGAAGTCGTGTTTCACCGCAATCGTGAAGATCTCGAAAAACTCGGCATCTTGTTTTGCGATATGGATACAGCATTGCGTGAATATCCAGATCTCGTCAAGCAATATTTTGGTTCGGTTATTCCGCCGGGCGACAATAAGTTCTCTGCGCTCAATACTTCGGTTTGGTCCGGTGGCTCATTTATTTATGTTCCGCCAGGCGTCGAATGTGAAATGCCGTTGCAGGCTTATTTCAGAATTAATAGCGAAAATGCCGGTCAATTCGAGCGCACATTAATTATCGCTGACGAAGGTTCAAAAGTTCACTACATCGAAGGTTGCTCTGCTCCGGTTTATACGAAAGACTCGTTGCACTCAGCAGTTGTCGAAATTATCGTCAAGCCAAGTGCGCATGTCACCTATACGACTATTCAAAACTGGTCGCCGAACGTTTACAACTTGGTTACCAAGCGTGCCCGTGTTGAAACAGAAGGTCACATGGAGTGGATTGACGGCAACATCGGCTCGAAACTGACGATGAAATATCCAAGTGTTTATTTGATGGGGCCAAAAGCAACTGGTGAAGTTTTGTCGGTTGCTTACGCAGGCGCAGGGCAGCATCAAGACGCTGGTGCAAAAATGGTTCACGCTGCGCCCGAGACGACCTCAAAAATCGTTTCAAAGTCAATTTCTAAAGATGGTGGAATCACTGCATATCGCGGTTTGGTTCGAGTTGAAGAAGGCGCAACTAATTGCAAGAGTCATGTGCAATGTGACGCGCTGATTCTCGATGAACAAAGTGAGAGTCGCACGTTTCCATACATGGAAGTTGGTGCGCGCGATGCACAGATCGGTCACGAAGCAACTGTTTCAAAAATCGCTGACGAACAACTTTTCTATTTGCAGAGTCGCGGCTTGTCACAAGAGCAGGCGATGAGCATGATCGTCAACGGTTTCATCGAGCCAGTAACGCGCACATTGCCGATGGAGTATGCCGTTGAATGGAGTCGTCTGATTGAGTTACAAATGGAAGGCTCGGTCGGCTGATCAAAGCCCACTGAAGTAAAATCTAGATATGTCAATGCGAACTGAGTGCAAGCACTTTGAAAGTCGCACGTATTCAAATGGCGACGCAATGCGTCGTTGTCGGCTTGATCTTGCGCCAGACGCACCGTGGCGTTGCCCAGACGATTGTGTGAAGTTTGATCATCGTGCTGTTGACATTGGTTGGGCGCACGGCACAATCGTGCCAAATGTGACCCCTGCCGAGCCGGTGAGCGTCAAAGACGGAACAGCGGCATCGGTGTTGAGCGAAGCAGAAGCGATAATTAATGCAATGGCTAACGACATTGCTGCAGAAATTAAAGAAAAGCAGAACAAAAAGAAAAAGCGCAAACGCAAATGAACACACTCACTTTGCCAACAGTCGATGAAGAGATCTGGCGCTATAGCCGCATCGGCGAACTCAATCTCGACCAATTCAATCTCGGCAAAGTTACAACAAAAATCGACGTTTCTAGCCAGGCAAAACAATTTGTTTCAGCAGCGACGAATATCGCGCCACGCAATGCAACAGACATCTTTGAAGACCTAAATGTTCGACATGCTCAACTAACGTCGATCAGCGTTGCGAAGAACCAAGTCGTTGTTGACCCAATAGTAATTACACACTCGCTCGACGAATCTGGAGTTGTCGCTTATCCACGATTAGTGATCGAGGCGCACGAAAATAGCGAAGTAACGGTTGTCGAACGATTTATTTCGAGTGCCAACGCAAAGTCGCTGATTGTGCCGGTTGTAGATGTGCGTGCTGCTCAGTCGGCGCGGGTTACATATGTGGCGATTAACGAACTTGGCGCATCAACTTGGCAAATCGGTTATCAGCAAGCCATCGGCCAACGCGATTCAATGATGAAGTTGTTCACCGTCGCCCTTGGCGGCGATTATGCCCGCATGCGCGCCGAAGTACGACTCGAAGGTCAGGGCGCCAACTCGCAACAAGTTGCGCTCTATTTCGCAGACGCAAATCAAATGCACGATTTTCGTACGTTGCAAGACCATGCCGCACCGCGCACGCACAGCAGTTTGCTATTTAAAGGCGCAGTTAAGGACACATCGAAAAGTGTTTACACCGGTTTAATTCGCATTCGTGAGAACGCCACAAAGTCAGAGGCGTTTCAGACCAATCGCAACCTGACTTTGTCGAACGGCGCGTGGGCAGAGAGCGTGCCGAACCTTGAAATTGAAACTAATGATGTTAAGTGCAGTCACGCCAGCACTGTCGGCCCAATAGACGAAGAGCAAAGGTTTTATCTTGAAAGCCGCGGCATTCAGCCAGATATCGCCGAGCGATTAGTCGTGCTTGGGTTTTTTGATGAAGTGCTTAACCGTCTGCCTGCGTTGCCGTTTGTCAGCGGTTTGCGCGAACGCGTTAGCACGAAACTTCTCGGAGCAAAATCATGAAACAAAAAATCTGCAAACTCGATGAATTGATTTCGGGCAAAGCGCGACGTTTCGAAGTCGCCGACCGAGCAATTGCTGTTGTAAGAATCGATAATCAGGTTTATGCAATTGGCGACAAGTGCAGCCATGCAGATGTCGCGCTTTCCGATGGCGAAGTTTTATGTGACACCAAAGAAATCGAATGCATCCGCCACGCGAGTTCTTTCAGTCTTGAAACCGGCAAGCCAAACACGCTGCCAGCAACTCAACCAGTTCCTGTATATGTTGCCACTGTTGATAACGGCGATGTTTTTATCGAATTGAAATGAGAGCACAACAATGACCACGCTTGAAATCAAAAACCTCGCTGTCGCAGTTGGTGGCACACAAATTTTAAGTGA
>Ga0194035_1000980_pt1 | contig 15556 bp, 18 predicted proteins | sample JunL2320m_MetaG_FD_148680 | JGI IMG/M metagenome (GOLD analysis project Ga0194035, IMG submission 148680) | Anoxic zone freshwater microbial communities from boreal shield lake in IISD Experimental Lakes Area, Ontario, Canada - Jun2016-L239-20m | ecosystem: Environmental > Aquatic > Freshwater >...
ATGGATTCAGAGGCTTCTCCGTAGCGGGAGCGAGCACGGGGGAACGCTCTTGGGGCTCGTGATAGCAGCAGGCCTTCTCAGCCTTCCCGCGCTGGTGTTTGGGGCAGATGTCGCACCGGCCGCCCCGACCGAATATCGTGACATTCCCTATGTCGGCAGCCGCAACGTCATCTGGGTTGTGGCGCAGCTGCATTTGCTGCTTGCGGGATTCGTGCTGGGTGTGCCGATGTTCGCCTGGGTATGCGAAGTCGTCGCTTGGAGGGGCGGTGAAAAGCGCTACGACAAACTCGCCAAGGAATTCACCAAACTCCTGACATCCGCTTATTCCACAACCGCGCTCTTCGGCGGCATCTTATTGTTCCTGCTGATCGCGTTTTATCCCAAGCTGATGAACTATCTGACCGATATTTTCTTCCCGTCGTTTATTGTCTATTGCATCCTTTTCCTGGTCGAGACCGCGACGCTGTACCTCTACTGGTATGGCTGGGACGCAATGCAGTACGGCGGCAAGAAGACCTTTCATATTTTTCTCGGTCTTATGCTCAACGTTTTTGCGTTTTTTATCATGATCATACCGAACTCCTGGGCCACGTTCCAATCCAGTCCTGTCGTGATTGCGGAGGGGACGGATATGGCGCGGGCCTGGGCCGCGACATGGAATCCGACCTGGTGGCCGGTCAACATTCACCGGATCATCGCCAACGTCGTGCTGGGCGGCTATATCTGCGGCGCCTACGCCGGGATTCGTTATCTGTCTGCCAAGACCCCTGAAGAGCGCGATCACTACGATTGGATGGGCTACGTCGGGAACTTCATCGGTGTATTCGGTCTATTGTCTTTGCCATTTGCCGGCTACTGGCTCATGCGGGAAATCTACCAGTACAACCAGCAGATGGGTATCACGCTGATGGGCGGCTTCCTGTCATGGCTCTTCATCTTACAAGCCATGCTCATCGGGGTGCTCTTTCTCGGGTCAAACTATTATTTCTGGCTGGGGATCACCTATCGTATCCCCGGGTCTGCGTTGAAGTACCGGAAGCCGATGTTGGCGATGTTGGTGGTGCTGCTCTTGTGCCTGGCTGTCTGGATGACCCCCCATTCGCTCGTGGCGAGTTTGGAAGAGGCGGCAAAGATGGGAGGGAGCCACCATCCGCTGCTGGGGGTTCTTGGCGTCATGTCGGCCAAAATGACCGTATCGAACTTGATGATTCTCGTGACCTTCATGAGTTTCATTATGTATTGGCGGGCTGGTAAGCAAGACACGGCCGGCTGGGCGAAGGTCGCCAAAGCAATCATGGGCGCCGTGCTCGTCCTTGCCGGAGTCGGGGTGATTGTCCTCGGTGTGTGGGGATATTTCGTTCCCGCGATCATTCGCATCAATTATTTCTCGACGTCGCAGGTGCTGATCGTGATCGGGGTCATGTTGACCATCACGCCGCTGACGGCCTTGCTGCTCAAGAGCGCCAAGACTACGACGGAAATGGCCTGGGGCAAGATGCCGCCTCGTGCCGGCTACTCCCTAGTCCTCAACGCGATCATGGTCATCCTCCTGATGACCTTGATGGGGTATGCACGGTCGTCCTCTCGCGTCCATTGGCATGTTTATGGGGTCGTCCGTGATACCTCACAATACGCGTTTTCACCGGCGCTCGGCTATGCATCCGGGATCATGGCCTTGTGCACGTTCTTTTTCTGCATGATTGTCGCGTTCATTTTCTGGGTGGCCACGATGGGTGATAAGGCCAAAGCGGCCACGACGTCGCCAAGCAAAGGGGAATTGCCCCATGGCATGCCGGCAATGGCAGGCGCATCGAGCGCGCTCGACGCTCCAAAGGTGCCTAAGTTCTGAGTTTTGAATTTTGAGTTCTGAGTTATGGGTTTTGAGTTGAACTCAGAACTCAGCACTTCTAACTACCCGAAGGGGAAATATGAGCGAAGTAGCCAGACTGCAGTTGATTTGTCTCTCGGTGATAGGGTGCGGGATCCTCATCCTCCTCTTCATTAAGTCCGTGTTCCCGCGGGTCATTGGATTCGTTGCGATTGTCCTTGGGCTCTTCATGCTCACGGCGTTGGCGGTGCCGCAAATGGCGTCATTGCCGCCCGTTGAGGAGAAGTTCGACATCGCCACGGTAAAAACGCCGACGGATATGGCGGCAATTGGGCAGAAGATTTTCTTTAGTAAGGGCCAATGTGCGCTGTGCCACACGATCGGCCCCAGCGAGTCGGCCCGTTGCCCGGACCTGAAGGGAATCGGGGCGAAACTGAGCCGTGAGTTTCTCTATGAAAGCCTGACGCAGCCGCAGGCCTATATCTATAAAGACTATCGCCATGAAGGCTTGCCGAAGATGTATCCAGCCGAGATGCCTGCCATCAATAAGAACCCGATCGGGCTATCCAGGAACGAAATTCTTTCGGTCATCGCATTCCTGCAGCAGATGAGCGGCGAACCGATTTCTATCAATCCATCTGAACTGGACGTGCCGGGACAGGCGCCTGCCTCTCCGGTGAAGGCAGCTCAGTCCGGTCCAGTGGCCGTGGCGCAAGCGCACTGAGGAGGAACGTATGGGGCCGTTGATCAAGCTGATCCTGTTGAATGTCATCACCTATCTCATTTTGAAATTTGTGGTGCCCAATATCCCTGGCTCGGCGCCGCTCCCGGCCAGCTTGATGTTTCTGTACCTATTGCTGGTGACAGCAGGGTTTCTCATTCTCGCCACCGTGAGCGCGGAGTCCAAAGAGGAGTTTTGGGGTCCGATTCAACGCTTCCTGACGGGAGAGAGTATCGGCGGGCTGCAAGCATTACGTTACCTCGTCTTGATTCTCTTTCCGTTGCTGGTCGGCTGGCAAACCTATAACAGTACGGCGGTCAGCGATGCGCCCCCCGGTGAAAACAGGACCATTCATCCGGCTCCGCCAGGCGAATATGCCGGCTTGTCGAATCCGGTTCCAAAGACTCCGGACACGATCCAGCAGGGGAAGGGCTTCTATGCGGCATTCTGTTCCCCTTGCCACGGAGGAAACTTTGACGGCAAGGGGTCGGCAGCCAGGGGATTTAATCCTCCCCCGGCCAACTTCGCCGACCCGACGACGATTGCGATGCTCCAGGAAAGCTATCTCTTCTGGCGTATTAAAAAAGGCGGTGTCGGTCTCCCAATCGAAGGAATGCCATGGAAATCTGCGATGCCTCGCTGGGAACTCGAACTTCCCGACGAATGGATCTGGAAAATCATCATGGGCGAGTACGATGGCGCGCATCAATCGCCTCGGACCTGGGAATAGCGAGGCAGAGGATGGGATGGAGCCTGTTGATCTCCTGTGCTCGCGCAACGCGCGGCCTCGGAAGGCCCTCGTTGGACGCGCGCAGTGGGAGATCAATCAGCCCCCATCCCTAAAAGAGATATCGAGGAAGGCAAAGAGCCACACCTCTGATGAAGTAAGTAGAGAGAGAGGACGGAGCTTATGATACGCGGACTCAGTCGAATTGTTCCGATGATTGTCGTCGCAGTAGGGGTCGCCCTGGCATTCTTGCCCCTGCAGCCTGTTGGAGCCGAAGAAAAGCCCAAGGCCGCCGCTCCGGCCGGTGAACCAACGGTGGCAAGCTCGTCGGTCAGCGCTCCGCTGGTGAAGGGCACCCTGCCTGCTGATGACCCGACTGCGGCAGTGTGGAGCAGCGCGCCCATGGCAACATTCCCGATGTCGCCTCAAGTTCATTGGCCGACCCGTAATCTGGAAGCAACAGTCAAAGATATGATTGTGCGTGGCTTGCATGACGGGACCAATGTGGCCATTCTCTTGGAGTACGCTGATCCGACGGAAGATCCGGACGATGCAGCTGCGGTTCAGTTCATGGTGGGCGACAAGAAAGCTCACTTTGCGCATGGCCAGCCTATGGCGCAGGTGGAAGGCGGCCCGGTCAATATTTGGTATTGGAAAAACAAGGATGGCAAAGGCGTCGACATGAACGCCAAGGGTTTCGGTACGCTAAAAATTCAAGATCACCAAGATGTGAAGGCCAAGGGGGCCTATGCCAACGGCAGATGGAAAGTGGTTTTTTCACGCCCGCTCGACACCGGGCATCCTGAAGAAGATACGCTGATCACGACAGCTGGATTTATCAATATCGGCTTCGCTGCCTGGGACGGCAAGAAAGATCCAAGCAGCGGCGAGCTGAAGGAGAAGGGCTCCCAAAAGGCTGTCTCCTCCTGGTGGTATTTCCGCGCAGAGGCGCCACCGGATTACACTGGTTATTACTATGCGGCCATTGCCGTGGGCCTGGCTCTCGGATTTCAGTTCGTTCTGATCCGCAAGCTAAAGAAAGGGCAATCAGCATGAAGGCGGCTCGGCTATACGCAATGGGAGTGGTGGGAGCAGTGGCTTGGGTCGGTGCCTTGATTGCCGTGGCAGGCTGTACCAGTGAGCAAGGAGGGAAGGGCCATGAACTCTACGGCCACTACTGTTCACACTGTCATGGTGAGAGTGGAAAGCAGAACGAAGGATTCAATTGGTCCTCGATGCCCGATCCCAAGCCCAAAGATCTGACGAACAAGTCAGAAATGAGCACGTTTAAAGACGAGGACATCTTCAATACGATTTCACGCGACATGAAGGACACGACTGATGTGGCTGAAGGTGGGGATGAAATCGGCGACGACGACTTTGCCGTGCCGACCATGCCGACCTTCAAGTACACCCTATCGGAAGAAGAGATTTGGGCCATTGTCGGGTATGTTCGCGGTCTCCATGGCGGAAAGATGGAGTTTAAAGTCGAGGAACGGAAGAAACAGCTGGAGACGGCGCTCCAAACGGCAAAAACGAATTTAGAGCAGGCGACAAAGGCCTATGAGGCGGCTGAAAAACAAGCCAGCGAGGAAGCGGAAAAGAAGAGTGAAGCGCTCAAGAAGGACGTCGAACCAGACGAATCCTCCTATGCCAATGAGTTGGCCGCCATGAGTAAGGCGAAAAAGGAACTCGATACCGCGCAGGCTGCGATGACGAATCTCGTGACGAGACCGGGAAAAGGTACAAGTGTTGCCAGGCCTGATCTCACGATAAAGCCGGATCAGCTTGCCAAGACGGTGGCCCTTGGCCAACGGCTCTATGAAAACAAGTATGGGTGCAACGGGTGCCATAGTATCGGTCCCGATGGCGGCAAGGTTGGGCCGGCGCTCGATCGGGCGGGATTCAGATTGAATGGGACCTGGGTCTACCGGTGGTTGAAGAACCCGCAAGCGATGAATGCGGAAACCAGGATGCCGGCGCTTGGAATGAGCGATGTCGATGCCAAGGCCGTGACGATATACCTGACGACGTTGAAATCGATGACGACCGAGGAAGACATCCAGAAGGCTGCAGCTGCGGCTGCGGCGGAAAAGGCTGAAGCGGACAAAGCCGCCGCGGAAAAGGCCAAGGCAGAGAAAGCGAAAAAGTAGACGTAGCAGGCCTGAGGCACGGTCGGTTCATTTGGTTGACTTGGTTTATCTGGTTAGTTTCGCTCAACCAAAAAAAACGAAACAGACCAAACGAACCAGGTTACTATTTTTCCGGTTACAGAAGAAATCCTGCGATCATTCCTATAAAGACGGCGGTTCCTACCAAGACATGTTGTTGAAACATGCGGAAGGCCGTGGGGGGCGTCACGGTTTGTCTGAGCTGTAGGGCTTGCCTCAGGCACCATGCTCCAATGGCAGTGAGCGCTGCGTAGTAGATCCAACCGATATCGGCGAGCCAGCCCGCAAGCCCCAATAGCAGCAGCATCGCGCAGAAAACTGTGCCGACGGCGATCCAGGCTGATGAACCGAACAATAACGCCGAGGATTTCACGCCGATCCGGCGATCGTCTTCCCGATCTTGAAGTGCGTAGATCGTATCGTATCCAATCGCCCAACAGACTGTCGCAGCGAATAGGCACCAGGCCGGCGCTTCGATAGCTCCCCGCGAGGCGGCCCAGGCCATGATGGTACCCCATCCGAAGGCGATACCCAGCATGGCTTGGGGGATGTGGATCACGCGTTTTGCCAGGGGGTAGAGGGCGGCCAAGAGGACGGCGATCGGGCTCAGAAGAATCGTCAGAGGGTCAAGGAACAGCACAAGCATTCCCGCAAGCAACAGGAGGAGACCGGCGACCAGCACAGCATGTGTGGCACTGAGTTCACCCGATGCAAGTGGCCGTACCTTGGTGCGCGCCACGTGCCGGTCGAAGGATCGATCTGCAAGGTCGTTCATCACGACCCCTGCGCTACGCATCACAAAGGATCCTGCGGCAAAGATCGCGAACAAGCGAAGCGGAGGTATGCCGCGCGCGGCCAAAACCAAAGACCAGAGGGTCGGGAGCATGAGTAGCCAGGTTCCAGTCTGGTTTTGGAGGCGAATGAGCCGGCTGACGGCGGACCAGGTGAGTCGAGGTGATGATGGCGCTCCCGGCGCCGGTGAAATTGCGTCGCTCATGCGGGTGAACTTAGCCGAGGGGTGCGGGGCTGTCAATCGCGGGATGCGGCTGGTTTCTCTTGTTCATTTGGTTTGTTTTGTTGAATGGAACTAATCAGATGAACCAAATCAACCAGATAAACAAAACAAACCAGATAGACCAGGTTCGTTGCGCTCATGTAATGGTTTTCTGTATAAGAATGATTGTGCAGGTGATTGATTCAGGGCATTCCTCCCTTCTGTTTCGTGCAGCCTCATGGGTTGTCGCTGGAGTGGGTGTTGCGATATTAACGAGCTGCTCGCTCTTCTCAGGTCGAGATAGTTCGACGATCAAATACGATCTTCCCCTGACCGTCCAGCTTCGATCTGACCCCAGTATCGCCGCGGCGCAGCTCACCTATCTGGACGCCTGCGGCCAGAGCCAATCTTTGCCGATCAGCGTTCCATTACAAGAAACGCTCAAGCGGAAGACAGGGCGAGTTTTTGAAAAGGTTCTGACGGATGAGACGAGATCCTCGTCTCCGTCGGATGGCTATGTTGATGCGGCGCTGGGTCCGGCCCATATTGATTTGGTTGTTCCCAGAAAGGCCAACAAGAGCTATCCAGCCACGGTCAGCGTGGGCTTGGACTTTGCCTACACGGCTGCGGATGGGAAGGTTCTCTATAGCAAGAAAATTCAAAGTATTGGCCGTGGATCGGTCGATGTCACCGACGCCTCCTGTGAGGTGAAGGGGCTCGATGTAATTGCCCAAGAGGCGATCGGTTTGGTAACGGAGGGGATGGCCTACCACCTCGGGACATCCAGCAAGATTACCGCTGCCGCTCAAACGCGCCAGGCCGGTGGCCCCAAGGTGGCCTCGGCGATGGTCGCCCCGCCGTCGTCGGCAGTTGTGCCTGTGCCGGCTATAGTGGAGGAGCCTGCCACGGTGATATTCCGGGCAATTGTCCGTAACGAGAGCCGCGACCAGGTGCTCTACAGCGGTGAAGCCGTCGCGATTGAAATTGAAATCAAAAATGAAGGACCTGGAATTGCGCGGGCTATCGAGCTGTCGATGACAGCCATGCCATCATTGATCGAGGGGATCCCCAGCCTGGTCTCCGTCGGCGATCTACAGCCTGGCGAGGTGAGACGCCTGACGTTGGACGGCAAAGTTGGCATGGTCAAAGACGCCGGGCAAGGGGAGTTGACGCTGCTCTTGCTTGCCGGATCCCCATCGGCACAGTTGCCATCCGCCAAGAAGTTTCGGGTCGCGATGAAGCCTGACTCTACGGCGAAAATTATGCCGCTGTCTGCCGATGTCGACCAGCTGCCGAAGCGAACCAGCATACTCAAACAGCCGAAGGCCGTAGGCATTGTCATCGGCGTAGAGCGATTTCGGGAGAGCGGTATTCCCGGGGTTAAGTATGCTGCACGAGATGCGGCGGTCATGGCCAAGTACCTCAAATCGATCGGAGGGATTCCTGCCGAGCGGGTGCGCACCTTCGTCGATACCCATGCCATGAAGAGCGACCTGGTTGAGGCGTTGGAAGAGTGGTTGCCGGGGCAGGTGGACCGCACCACCGTGGTCTATGTCTCGGTCACGGGCCGGGGAGTGGTTGAGGCCACCACCGGTGCTGTGTCGATCATGTTGTTCGACGGTATGGCTACGTCAGGCGAGCGGCTCTTCTCGCTTCGTCGGCTGCATGAATCCTTGGCAAAATTGCCGATTCAGGCGGCCATCGTCATGCTTGATCTCTCGCTCGAACTGGCACCGGGCAAAGGAGCAGGAGGCATGACGGCCCCACGCTGGGAACAGGAGGGCAGCGTGGAAGAAAAGATCATGTGGATGGTCGGCAACAAGGCAGTCCGGGAGTCCTATAGTTATGAGCAGGGCCGGCATGGGTTATTTGCCTATCAATTGCTTAAAGGCCTGGGCGGTGCCGCAGACCTCAATAAGGACGGCACCATCCTTGCCGGCGAACTGTGCACTTATACAAAGTGGCAGGTCATCAAGGTGGCTCACGAGCAGTACGGCAGCGAGCAGGCGGCCCTCTGTCTCCCCAGGCCAGGCCAGGGGGCCTCAGTCAGGTTGCAGCCGGTTGCCCAGTTCAAGTAGTAGCCATCGGCGCCGGCTCGAACTATCCATGAGTGATCCGCGAGCCACGATGGCTGATCAGTCAGCCGGAGCGCCGTGGGTGGAGCGCGATTCTGTCGCCCATTGTCTGTTGTTGAACGAGAAATCCCTTGAGGCTGAGAAAAAACCCGTGTAAGTTGAGATCCTTCGTGCAAGGGCCGGCGTAGCTCAGTTGGTAGAGCAGCGGTTTCGTAAACCGCAGGTCGTCCGTTCAATCCGGATCGCCGGCTCCATAGATAGCTTAATTACCCCGGAACGCTCTACGATGCGTGACGGGGTCAATCCTTTCGGTACTCCTTTCCTGAACGTTACTCCTCCCGCCTGTCGCCGCGTTCCATCCTATCGCTGGGGATAGGTTCGTTGTCCCCAATTAGTCCTCAGTGACTTCATAGGGGCCGAAGCCTCATTCTCGATTTATCAAAATGATGGCGTCAGATCGGTTCATCCAGTATCCTTCTCAGTGAACCGACTCGATCCTCTGGTTCGAAGTCTTGTCGCTGAGAAGAACTAGTTTTCATCTTGTGAGTTGTGATCGAACATCCGGTTATGTATGGGATAGGGGGGGCGCCCCCCCCTCCCGTGTAGGCGGTGACGGACATTTGTGAGGACTGTATGATTCGAGTATTGTTAGTCCAGGATAATCCACGTGACGCAAAGCGTGCCATTGAGATGCTGCGGGAGAAGGAAATAGGGCAGATCGAAGTGACCCATGTGGAACGTCTCAGCAGTGCCTTGCGCCGGCTTAATCAAGAGTCTTTCGACGCCATCATCATGGATCAGACCTTGGTCGACACCCATGGGTTGGATACGTTGGATCTTATCCAGGCCGCGCTGGGCCGGTTGCCGATCGTGGTGCTTGGTGAAAAGGACAATGAAGCGGCGGATCATCAGATGATTCAACATGGCGCCCAAGAGGTTGTGATGAAAGACGGGTCGACCGCGGCGCAGCTCATTCGTGCGGTCCGGCATGCCGTTGAACGGAAAAAGGCCGAGCAAAATCTGAGTTATCTCGCGCAGCAGGATCCGCTGACCACCCTGGCAAATCGCGTGCTCTTTCGAGACAGGATGATCCATGCCGTGGCCATGGCCAAGCGTAAAAAACAAGTGGTCGGCCTGGTACTGTGCGGGTTGGACCGTTTCAAAGAGACTGTCTGGGCATGTGGGCAGGAGTTGGGAGATTTCCTGTTGAAAGAGGCTGCCGATCGCCTCAAGACGTGTTTGCGAGAAGTCGATACGGCAGCGCGTCTCGGCGGGGATGAGTTTACCTGCTTGATGGAGGGGGTCAGCAGCCGATCTGATATGGAAATTATCGGCGACAGGATTCTGAAGGCTTTCGTCAAGCCTTGCGTCATCGAGAGCAAGGAGGTGACCGTCACGGTGAGCCTCGGTCTCGTCGTGTACCCGATCGATGGCCAGGAGATCGACGGCCTATTCACCAGTGCGAAGGTGGCGATGGAGAGTGCGAGAGAGGCGGGTGGGAATAGATATTGTTTTCCTTCGCTTCAAGCAGCATAGGCCTGTTCATCGATCGCTCTGTCCGCGCAGTTCCCGCCAGCATTATTCATCAACATTTGCTGTCAAAAAATGAAAAATAGTTGGCCCGGTGATCCAGTGGCGCTAGCATGTCCATCATGATGAAGCATCACCTCACGGCTGGTCTTGTGCTCGCGTTGGCGGTGGTCTATCCGACTCTCTCGTGGGCGGACTTTGTTGCGAGAGTCGTCACTGTCCATGAAGGCGATCGATTGACCATTCGCCACGATGGCCGCAGCGAAATAATCTATCTTCAAGACGTCGATTGTCCTGAGCTCAAGCAGCCCCATGGGAAACAGGCGAAGCACGCGGTTGCAGCCTATGTGGGCAATCGTGACGTGGTGGTTCGCTCTCTCAAGCGGGACCGGCAGGGACGGGCCACTGCCGAAATCTTCCTTCAGGACGGGCGTAACGTGGGTCATGAGTTGGTCAAAGAAGGGCTGGCGTGGGCACGACCTGATACATCACAGGGCCAGAGTCTTGATGATGTCGAGCAGCTGGCCAGGGCCGAGAGGAAAGGCCTGTGGTCGGAGTCCAATCCTGTACCGCCGTGGGAGTGGAAATTACCGAAGAGCACCAGCCAGAAGTAGTCCAACTAGCCTCTTCCCCGTCGCCTTCGGCGCTCTCCCAATCTCTTCATATCTGCCGTCACTACGAATCGCAACGGCTCTTGCGCCATCGTTCGCATCCCTCCTACAATAAGATTTTTGCGAGGCTGACATGGGGAGCTGGATTGACGCGGTGATATTTGAGTTTACTCGCGTGACGTTCCAGCAGTGGCTCTATACCATCATCGGAGGCTTAGGGCTCGCGTGGCTCGCGGTGCTTGTGACGTGGTTCCGACGCAGAAAGTAACCAGCAGTCGTCCCATCGGAGGCTCCTCTACCAGGCCGATCTCCGCGCCATCGAAGACTGCAAAATTGACCCCGCCACCTTTGGTCAATCGATCGCTCAGGATCTCCTAAAACAGAAAACGGTATCAGAATGCGAGAAAGGGTAGCCTGTTGATCTCCTGTGCTCGCGCAACGCGCGGTCGCGGACTCCCCTTGTTGGACGCGCGCAGTGGGAGCCCAAGCAGGCCACCCTCCCGTGAAAGGGATAACGAGCGAGCAGTAAGGGGCCGCCTTGGCCACTCCCCCTGTGTGGATAAGCGCAGGCGGTTTCAGTAAACTTGCCCTCGACAGATTGTTAAGGCTTGTCTCGCTGTGCTGTAAAAGTAGGTCTCAGCAAACGTACCAGTTATGCGAATTGAATGAGGGCACACTATGGCTTCAAACGACAGAATCATTCTTGATGAAATTCTTAAGCAGAGGCATGCGGAGCTTGTCCCTACAGCTACCCCCAGCGACTTCTTTGAGCTTTTCACCGCAGAACAAGTACTGAAGGACTTTGATCTCTCATACGATGAGATCGAATCCGGCCTTGTGGGTGATGGTGGTGACGGCGGTATCGATGCGATCTACCTTTTTGTAAACGGGGAATTGGTCCAAGAGGACCCCGACTATACTCACCTTAAGAAGAACATCAATCTGGACATGATTATTGTGCAGGCAAAAACCTCCGCGGGATTTCAGGAAACGCCCGTTGAGCGATTCATTACCGCTAGCGACGATATCTTCGATCTTTCCAAGCCGCCCAGTACACTTGCAAGTGTTTACAATGAGGCCCTTGTTGAGGCTATTAATTCTTTTCGTTTGGTGCATCGACAGCTAGCTGCAAAATTCCCTGCATTGAAGATTTCATTTTTCTCCGTCTGCAAAGGTGAGAAGCCGGATATCAATGTTGAACGCAAGGTGGATAAGCTTAAGGCTGTCGTTTCCAAACATTTTCCCTCCGCCGAATTTTCTTTCCGTTTCCTGGGTGCATCTGAGCTTCTTGCGCTCGCGCGGCGCACACCTCAGACCACATATACTCTTCCTCTAGCTGAGAACCCTATCTCATCTGAAGGGCAGGTGGGTTTTGTTTGCCTAGTTAGAGTTAGAGACTACTTTGCTTTTATAAGCGACGAAATGGGAGCGCTTCGTCGTCAAGTCTTTGAGGCAAACGTGCGAGACTATCAAGGTCGGACCGAGGTAAACGACGAGATCCAGCAATCATTGCAAGAGAAACATTCCGAAGATTTCTGGTGGCTCAATAACGGGATTACAATCCTTGCAGCCAAAGCGTCGCAAAGTGGGAAGGCTCTCACGATTGAAGATCCGCAAATTGTAAATGGTCTCCAGACATCTACTGAAATATTTAACTACTGCAAAAAGTTCAATACTGAGTCCGATAGCAGGAAAATTCTTGTTCGCATTATCGTTCCGACTGAGCAAGAGAGTAGGGACAGGATCATCAAGGCCACGAATAGCCAAACCGCCGTTCAGCAGGCATCTCTTCGAGCGACTGATAAGATCCACCGAGATATCGAAGAATTCTTGCGACCAAGGGGTCTGTTCTATGATCGACGGAAGAATTCGTATAAAAATGAGGAAAAGCCGCGAGATAGAATCGTCGGCATCCCGCATTTAGCACAGGCAGTCATGGCCATTCTACTTCAGAGGCCGGATACGGCCCGAGCGAGGCCGTCTTCACTTCTAAAGAGGAACGAAGATTATGAAAAGCTATATAGCGGGATCTATCCTATTCAGTTGTACTACACTTGCGCGGAAGCGATGCGGCGGGTGGAGGAATATCTGAAATCATCTGCGGGCAGCCTCGCCACGAAGGACCGAAACAATTTAAGATTTTATGTGGCAATGCATGCCATCGCTACGTTATCCGGAAAGGCATGTCCAAGTCGTGACGATCTTGCGAGGCTGGATTTGTTAAAGCTTGATGATGATTGGATCAACGCAAGTCTTGTTTTGGTGAAAGCAGAGTATGACGTGTTGGGTGGAACTGACCAAGTGGCTAAAGGGCCGGCTTTACTTGAAGCCGTCAGAACAAAGCTAGCCAGTGATTTCCCGCAACAATACATTAAAGGCTGAAGATGATTTGGCTGAGCGAAACGGTCACGGAAAACAATCTCAGCAACCATTTTCACCTCGGAATCAATAAAAGACAGACACGTTGAATCCATGGACGGCGAAGACTTAGTCGTATGATTCTGACCTTTCCTGTTGACGCGAAACTCAAGGACGGTTCGCCCGTTCAGTTGGTACTGGCTGATGAGCGGGATGTGGAGCCGCTGCGGCGGCTGTATCGGGTGATTGTCGATGAGGGGAACTCTTACCCGCATGATCGGTTTCCGGAGCAGGATGATTTCATGGACTATTGGTTTCGCGGCAAGAGCACTGTGGCAGCTTATGTGCCGGATCGGGCTGGTGAGGCGGGGATGGTCGGGGCGTTTTATCTGAAGCCGAACTGGCCTGGGCGGGCGGGACATGTGGCGAACGCCGGCTTCATCGTGGCGCCGGACTGGCGGAGCAAAGGTTTGGGCTGGCTGTTGGGGACCACGATGCTGGCCCACGCTAAGCAACTCGGCTACCGTGGCGTGATCTTCAATCTTGTATTCTCTGAAAATGTGGGCGCGCGCCGTCTCTGGGACCAGCTTGGTTTCAAAGAGCTGGGTGTGATTCCCGGTGCGGTGCGAAAGAACGATGGGACATATCAGGATGCGGTGATCATGTTTCGATCGTTGGGTGATTGAAGGAATTGATCCTCAAGACGAAGCGCGGTGTGCAGTCGAGAAGGGCTTCGTGCTCCCAGCACCAGGCTTGACGGTAATCACGCTTGGCGTTACTATCATGTGTTGTGATCAAGACGTTCAAGTGCGCTGATACGCAGGCGCTTTCAAAGGGGCAACAGGTCGGACGATTCGCGAGCATTTCGGCTGTGGCGCGGCGCAAGTTGCTGCAGTTGGAGATTGCAGGACGATTGAGCGATCTGCGGGTGCCCCCAGGGAATCGGCTGGAAGCCTTGAAAAGAGATCGTGAGGGGCAGCATAGCATCCGTATAAACGATCAGTTCCGTTTGTGCTTCCGTTGGACGCACACAGGTGCTGAAGATGTCGAGATCGTGGACTGCCACTGAAGGAGTATAACGATGCGCAAACTCAAACCTGTCACACCCGGCGAACTCTTGCTCGAAGAATTTCTCATGCCAATGGGGGTCAGCCAGTATCGATTGGCGAAGGAGATCGGTGTGCCTGCGCAGCGCATCGGCGATATTGTGGCGGGCAAACGAGCCATTACCGCTGATACTGACTTGCGGCTGTGCCGGTTTTTGGGTCTTTCGAATGGCTACTGGCTTCGGGCACAAGCGGTCTATGACACAGAAGTGGCGGAACGCATGCTAGGCGCAAAGCTCGCAAAAATAAAACCGTGGGCGCAGTCGAAAATCTTGGAAGTTGCGTCTTGACCAGTGCGGTTGTGAATAATCAGAGGAGCCGCCATGAAGTTTACGATCACCATCACGCGTGATGAAGATGGAGTCTACATCGCTGAATGCCCTGCTATTCCGGGATGCCTCAGTCAAGGTAAGACGGAGGCGGAAGCGCAAGCTAATGTGCAGGACGCAATCAAGCAGTGTCTTGAAGTGCGTGCTGAAAAGGGGATGCCTCTGACGGTTCTCACTCGTCAAGTGGAAGTCATTGCGTAATATCGCCAGTTCCCGTTCTCCCTCCACCCGACATCATCAAGGGAGAGATAAGGCCCCCTCCCTAAAAATTCCCTCACTTTTCTCAGCCTTGACCTGGGCCTTAACCTTCCAGACAGGCTGGCAGACTTTTCCAGCATCCTGTTGAGGAGAAACGTGATGCCGAGTGATGAAACTAAAGAATCAACGCGCCGGGCTTGGCGCGAGTTGGGATTTTTCTGCGGTCGAGATGCTGCTGCGAATGAGTGGCGCATAGTCGGGTCGGTGAAGGGGTTGAGGATGTTCGCAGCCGAGATACGGAAGTACGCTTCCAATTCGGCGCACGATCGGCTGTCTGAGTACACGCAGCTCGGACCGGCCATGAATCTTGAAGTCGGCACTTCGCATCAAACGGAAATCACTGAGCAGTGGATCGGTGGTCCATTGGTGGATCTTCTCCGTCTCGCGACGTTGATTGAGCGGAGCGCGCAAGCCAATGTGGTCGGGAACCGTATTGCCTTGCGAGCGAACTTCTCGCCCATGGCTCCCTATGAACTCATCCTGGACGTGCGCGATGAGGCCTTCGATCCTGCCTCCGCCGATCCAACTTGTTGCTGAATGTGAGGTCGGTCATGCGGAGTGCGGTCGGGTAGGGCTTTGTCGGCATGGCGAAGAAATGCTAAGCAGCCGTTCCGACGAGGCTTTCCATGGAAATGTGAAGTCTGCGGGTCATTTCAGGAAATAACCTTCGTTTCGTGGTGAGAATTGCTGAAACTCGCCCTCCGAGCATCGCTTCCAGAAGACCTTTCGCCATGGGATGTCGTTTCCAGAACTCGCGAAGGGTCCATTCGTTGCATACTCACGGTTCACGGTTTCTGCTAATGCCCCGCAATCTCGTCCAGGATTTCTTGTATCTCCTGCTTGGGCAG
>Ga0194035_1000981_pt1 | contig 15552 bp, 11 predicted proteins | sample JunL2320m_MetaG_FD_148680 | JGI IMG/M metagenome (GOLD analysis project Ga0194035, IMG submission 148680) | Anoxic zone freshwater microbial communities from boreal shield lake in IISD Experimental Lakes Area, Ontario, Canada - Jun2016-L239-20m | ecosystem: Environmental > Aquatic > Freshwater >...
CTTAACGTGTTCTAACAGGTCGTCTAGAGTTGCTTCTGGGTTGTCTATTAATGTAACCGTAGCGTCTACTAGTTCGCTTAGGTTGTGTGGTGGAATGTTAGTAGCCATACCCACAGCAATACCAAGCTGTCCATTTAATAGTAGGTTTGGTAATTTTGCAGGTAATACAGTTGGTTCGCTTAGACGACCATCGTAGTTTTCACGAAAATCTACAGTGTCTTTGTCTATGTCTAACAAAAGCTCTTCGGCAAGTTTGTGCATTTTAGCTTCGGTATAACGCATAGCAGCCGGTGGATCTCCGTCCATGCTACCAAAGTTACCCTGACCATTCACTAACATATAACGCATGCTCCACGGTTGAGCCATACGTACCATTGCATCATATATAGATGCGTCACCGTGCGGGTGATAGTCACCCATTACAGCACCAACTACGTTAGCACTTTTACGATGCTTTGATCCGCTGCGTAATCCGTCACGATTCATTGTATACAAAATACGTCTATGAACTGGCTTAAGACCGTCGCGTACATCGGGTAGCGCACGTGAAACAATAACGCTCATAGAATATCGCAGATAGCTATATTCCATTACGTCTTCGACTGTGCGCATTTCTACCACGCGTGAATGGGCAAAACTAGTGTCGTCACGGTCTACATTATTATCAATAATTTCTACATCAGCATCCATAGGATTATTAATCACTAATTCATCATTGTTTGTAGTTGTATCTTCGTCCATTATATCGCTCCCTCGGTATTACTGGTCAGGAAAAGACCTTTTATTTTGAGTGCAGTTTGGTTTGCTAGCGAGCATCGGAGCACAGCCGCACCAAATGGTGCGACAAGCACCGAAGCGCAAGCTACAAGCCAAAATGTGCCAAAAGAATAGGTCGCCATTATACGTCCAAGTCCTTTACAAATTTTGCATGTGTTTGAATAAAGTTCTTGCGAAGCTCTACTTCAGTACCCATAAGCTTATTAAATATAGCGTCTGCTTTTTCACCATCTTGTACTCTCACCTGAATAAGTACGCGCTTTTCTGGGTTCATAGTCGTTTCGAACAACTGTTCTGCATCCATTTCACCAAGACCTTTATAGCGCTTTTGTTCAATAAATCCAGCTTGCTTGTATTGTTCGTCTTTTGGATCAATAGTTGCAGCAGATGCTTTACGTGCTGCAATATGTTCGTCTAATAGCTTTGTTAGCTCTTCGTCGCTATATGCATAAATGCTGCTTTTGCGTCCTGGTTTAATAAGTTCAAATAGTGGAGGCTTAGCTAGATACAAATGACCTGCTTCTACTACTGGGCGCATAAACCTAAAGAAGAACGTTAATAGCAAAGTACTAATGTGGCTTCCGTCGACGTCGGCATCGGTCATAATAATGATGCGGTGATATCGCAACCCCGAAAGGTCGAATTGTTCATCTATTCCGACGCCCATAGCTTTAATAAGGTTAACTATTTCATTATTTGCTAGCATTTTATCTAGACGTGCTCGTTCGACGTTTAAAACCTTACCACGTAGTGGCAAAATAGCTTGAGTTTTGCTGTCACGTCCACCTTTGGCAGAACCACCAGCAGAGTCACCCTCTACTAAGTACAGTTCTGAGTCGGCAGGATTTTTGCTACTACAATCGGCCAACTTACCAGGCATGCTTGCACCTTCTAGTACGCCTTTTCGGATAATGTTGTCACGGGCAGCGCGGGCAGCTTTACGTGCGCGGGCAGCAAGCAAGCTTTTACCTACAATTTTACGTGCAACACCGGGGTGTTCTTCTAGGTAATAACCAAACCATTCGGTCATAACTTGTTCTACATAACCACGAATTTCTGGGTTACCAAGTTTGTTTTTAGTTTGACCTTCAAATTGTGGGTCAGGCATTTTAACCAAAATAACAGCGGTCAAACCTTCACGCGTGTCTTCACCAGACAAGTTTTCTTCTTTTTCTTTTAATAGACCACTTTTTCTGGCGTATTCGTTTATTACACGAGTAAGTGCAGACCTAAAACCAGTAAGATGAGTACCACCATCAGGCGTAAGGACGTTATTTGCAAAGGGTTTAACAAGTTCTGTGTAAGATTCTGAATACTGCATTGCTATTTCGACTTGGCAGTCTTCTACCATTTTGTCTATATAAAAAGCCTCGTCGTCTACAACTTCTTTACCAAAATTTAAATGCTTAACATAACTTTGTATACCACCTTCAAAATAAAAACCATAAGTATTACCGGTTCGTTCGTCGGTTACATAAGTTTTTATGCCTTTTGTGAGATATGCTTGATGTCTTAAATAATCTACAACCCATTGGTATTCTAGTTCGATAGTTTCTTTAAAAATCGTTGGATCAGGATAAAAAGTAATTGTGGTTCCAGTTTTGTCGGAATCACCTATTCTTTGGATTTTTGTAAGCGGCTTACCTGTTGCGTATTCTTGTCTGTAGCTACCACCGTCTCGTTGTACTTCGGCTATAAGTTTAGTAGAAAGTGCGTTAACAACACTGCTACCAACACCGTGTAGACCACTAGAAACTTTATATCCACCGCCACCAAACTTACCACCAGCGTGTAAAACAGTTAAAACTGTTTCTAGGGCGCTAATACCAGTTTTAGCCATTTTATCTACAGGAATACCACGACCATCGTCGCTTACACGACAACCACCATCGGCAAGTAATGTAACTCTTACCTCTGATGCATGACCTGCAATAGCTTCGTCGATACTGTTATCGGCGATTTCTTTTATTAAATGATGCAAACCTTCTCGGCCCGTACCACCTATATACATACCCGGTCGTTTACGTACTGGGTCTAAACCCTCAAGTACTTGGATTGATTCAGAACTATAGCCAGCTGGTGCTGTTTGTTTTTTAGCCACAAGTTTTCCCTCTTACTTTGTCACTTTTATACCCTTTATTATAGCAGATTACTACAGTTCATAACAAATACAGAAAATATACTTGTCTGAACACCTAAATATGTGATTAAATAAGCGCGAGCGTATTGAATACATAAATATTAAAAAACAATCAAAAACGATGTTCAAAAAATTAATATCAAATCTACCATTTAACCCTAGTCTGGTATCTCAGGTTTCTTTTTATACTAAACGGATTCAGCAAGAAGCATCAGTCAGACGAATGGGATTTGGGTTAATAGCACTTGCTATGTTTATTCAGATGTTTGCCGTTATTGCCCCACCAGAACGTTCGTTGGCTGCATCTGACAACCATATTATTAATGGTCTAAGAACAAAAAGAGACATTTTGGCTGCCTGGGACCGAGCAGGAAGCGATATTCCTGCAATATACGGAAAATTTGGACTCACCAGAGCAGACATTAACAGTCTTCCTATGAACCCAAACACAACACTAAAGTCTAATAGCGGTCCTGATTACTGGACTATAGGACGAAATTCTTTGTCTAACTACTCTAACGTTAACTATTTATACAAACTTTCTGAAGTTGCATTAACAGTATCCCCTTCAACGACTGTATATATGAGACAACTAAGTGCTTGGGATATTCAAAATCCATTTAACACTTACAGCGCGTTTACGGGCATTAAAGCCGACGGAGCAAGGTTCTGGATTTTAGTTGATTGCGGAAACTACACACAAGAAGGTAAATTTACACTAAAAGAACCAAAAATGGAGTTCCGTAAAACAGTCGTAGGAAATCCTGCTACTCTTAAGCCGGGTGATAGTTTTACATTTAGATTTGAATACCGCAACGGAGTTCAAGACTCATTAGCGCGAAACGTTATTTTAGCCGACACACTAGACTTAGCAAACTACGATATTATTTCGCCTTCTAACCTTACTTTAAGGGACAGCATACTAAGATTCCCATTGTATGACATAGGATACACGCCTAATTTTAACGTACTAGATATTACCGTTAGACTTAAAAACCCATTCCCTGGAGTGACGGGCAAAACCTGTAACGTAGCAATGTTAGAATCAGCCAATTCGCTTGGTGTACCAGGTGGACCAGCCTGCGTTAATGTTGTGACGCCTTGTACTTATAACCCTGCGCTTGCAGCAAATGATCCTGCTTGTAAGCCACCTGTGCCGCCAAAAAAACCTTGTGCATTCGATCCTAACCTTAACGAAGGCGACGCCGCATGTGAAGCTCCAAAATTAGTTTGTAGCCTTGTAGATACAGATCTTAACAAGTCGACACGAGTCGCCACATTTAAAACAACCGTCGAAACTACCAATGCCAAATCTACAAAAATAATTAGCTACGGCTATGATTTTGGTGACAAAAAAACCGACACCGTACTAAGCAACACGTTAACCAATACAACCAAGCATACATACGCAGCTGGAATATATGACGCTAAAGTTACCGTAAACTACACAGTAAACGGTGATGTTACTCAAACTGCTAAAAAAGTAGAATGTAGCGCGCCAATTAGTTTTGAAGCAGACAAGCCTTTTGGAACAATGAAAAAAGTAAAAAACATTACACAAAATCTTGAAGGTGACAAAGCTTTAAATTCTAAAGTAAACGCCGGCGACGTAATAGAATACACTCTTATTACGACCAACACTCAAGACTATTCACGCAAAAACTACATAGTTAGTGACTATGTTGGCGACCTTATGGACTACTCAGAAATCGACGCACCTTTTCTTGCCTCTCAAGGTGGCTTGTTCGACTCTACAAACAAAAAAATAACATTTAGTATTGCAGATATTGCAGCCCGAACCGACGTTGCAAAAACATTCAAAATCAAGCTAAAGAACCCTATTCCAGCCACTAATTCCCCGTCTAACGTTAGTGGAACATATGATTGTAAAATAAGTAACAAATACGGTAACGAACTTACTATGAACATTGCTTGTCCTGCAGTAAAAGGCATAGAAACTATACCAAACACAGGACCTGGTACAAGCTTAATATTTGGATTTATGATCACTGCAATTGTAGGATATTTTTACGCACGAAGTCGCATAATGGCAAAAGAGTTACAAATTTTAAGGGCAGAATTTGCCCCATCAGGAGGCTTCTAATATGTCCGAAAAACTACAGCCTTCTAGTAAAGAAACAGTCACTAGTCATTCAACAATAGAACGAGCCAAAGAACATCTAGAAAAACTAAAAGCTCAGGCCGACATAGAATCAAAAGCGCATGCATCATCAGAAACATTAGAAAAAGCTAAAGTAGCAGTAGAATCATTGGCTATAAGCGGAAAAGAGATGACCCCTTCCGAGTCTAACAAAGACGTAAAACCAAGCATGGGCTACGTTAACCGCGAACTTAAAGACATGGCGTTTAAACGTAGCTTAAGCACAGCAAGACGTCATATGAACGCCCCATCACGCACAATGAGTAAGATCATTCATCAACCAGTAGTCGAAAAAGTAAGTGATGCAGCAAGCGTAACTGTCGCCCGCCCTTCAGGCATTTTGGGTGGAGGTGCATTTGCTTTAATAGGAAGCATTATTTTATTATGGACAACCAAGCATTACGGCTATAAATATAATTACTTAGTCTTTTTTATGCTATTTATTTGTGGCTTTATAATTGGAATGATTACCGAACTTGTTATTCATTACTTTATTCGTCGCAAAAACAACAAAAAATAATTAAAGTTTAAATACATCTAACAAAGCAGATTCTATTCTAAGAAATCGTCTGGAGTTTGGTGATGTAGCTGACCGTTTTGATCTATGTTTATGTATCTAGAATCGTTGGTATCGTCTTGGCTGGCGACTTGTTGACCAGGCTGAGGATGAAGCAGTAATACACCTTCATCTTGGTTTACGGGCTTGTTAACAGCAGGCTGTGCGATAATTGACGCAGGATTATTTGTAACAAAAGGACTTTGATATGGGTGAAGCGACTGGGTCATTTGATTAAAATCTGACTGGCTAGTTTGAGGCGCAACCTGTGCTGCTATTGGGCCGTCTAGCACTTGTCCTGAAGTAGTTGGCATATTTTGAGCACCACTGTCCAAAGGCGTCTGAACAGCCTGCATTTGTGTCACAGCATCAATAGGTTGAGTAGGATTAGCTGCCGGTTGTTTGAATGGTGATGCAGGAGTTTTAAATGCATTAGTTTGTTTTTTGGTTAACCAATCATCCAGGAATGAACCGTTTGATTTTGGCGCAGTTGGCGCTGGTGCTGCAGCCATTCTGCCAGCTACTGGTTTTGCTGCTGGTTTTTCGTCTTCATGAGTTGCAAGTCTTGCAAAAATCTCTGATTCTACTACAGATTTAGGACGACCATATTTAGCTGCCGACAACTGCTTTAATGCATCGCCTAGACCTTTGTTTGGTGTTCCTAGCGGCGGCAATCCGGTCATACTAAACGGCTGAGTTGGGACTCCTCCAATAAGTGTTCTAACCACTGCATTATAGTTTGGTACACGCAATAAATCGTCACCATCAAATAATGGATTAAAGTATTTAGTTAAGCTGTCTACGTCGTTTTGACCTATTCTAAAGGCCACAATTGTACCCATATTACCAAACACGGCATCACGAATTTCTTCACTTAACTGAGTCGTAAATTGGTTAGCTACAATAAGGTTAAGATGATATTTACGCGCCTCTGACATAATTGTCGCAAAACTATCGGTACTAAAGTTTTGGAACTCATCTACATACAAACAAAAATCTACACGTTCGCTCTCTGGTATACTTGCGCGGCTCATAGCTGCTGCCTGAAACTTCATAACAAAAATCATTCCAAGTAGTTTACTGTTTAGTTCACCCGTGCGACCCTTACTAAGGTTAACTAGTAGGATCTTTTTTTGATCCATTATTTCACGCAAGTTAAACGAACTTTTTGTTTGTCCTATGATGTTTCGCATCATTTCGTTACTTAAAAATGCACCAAATTTACTTACAAACCAACCAAGCACTTCACTCTTATGGTAGTCACTAGTACTAGCCATTTCTTTATTCCAAAAATCCTGAACAGTTTGGTCGGTCACAAATTCTAGTTTTTGCTTAGCGTATTTTGCATCTGTAAATACCTTAGGAATATCTATAAACGTAGCGCCCGCAGGGTCGGCCATAATGGTTAATGCGGCGTTTCTAAACCAATGTTCATACCTAGGACCAATAATACCTTGATGCTGAGGATCGTACAGTTTATAAAGCATATTTATAGCTTCCTGAATCAAAAAGTCTTTTTGTTCTGGACTATGAAATTCAAACAAGTTTAGGCCGATTGGGTAATCCATGTCTGCAGGACAAAAATAAATAACATCTTCGGTACGTTCTTTAGGAACCATACTTAAAAGTTTTTCGGCTGTATCGCCGTGTGGATCAATAAAAGCAAAACCTTCGCCGGCAAGCATGTCTTGAAGAGCTAGGTTTTCTAGGAATGTAGACTTACCTGTTCCTGTTTGACCCACTACATACATATGTCTGGCACGATCCTGATTTGCTAGTCGTATTGCTTTTTTGGCTCCTCTAAACACGTTATAACCCATCAAAAGTCCGTCGTCAGGAACGTTTCTGGGACCGTCTACCTGCTTACTAGACTGGCGTTCTAGTTGCGAAGTAGGCACATTATTTTGGTCAGGAAAATGAAAAATACTAGCCAGCTCTACTGAGTTTAAAATATTCTTATTTGTCTCTTGGGGGAAGAATCTCATTATGTATGCAGTCACAAATGAATCAATGTCTTTTGCTGCGCTAAATTTAAAACCGTTACGACCTGGGGCATCAAATAATGCAAAGGTTGCAACAATATTACTAAGTACCGATTGTGCACGCTGAGAAACGTTAGACGATGCTACAACTCTAATTAATACTTCATAGCCTGCGTACTTACTTTTTTCTTCTATGGCGTTAACAACTTCTTGATCTACTCCAGACAAGTCTGAACCACCACCATCTTTTTTGTCGCCTTTGTCTTCTGGGGGTTTAAAAGGTGCTGCAAATATTTGTCTTAGCCATCCGCCAGAAGCAACTGCACCTTTCTTTTTGTCTTTACCTTTGCGCTTTTTAGAAGCCAAAGCTACGGCATTTTTTCGCCAAAACGATTCGGCTGGTCGCATTAATATTTGTATACCTGCTCCATCTTCTTTTTCTAAGGTAGATAATGCGTTTAATATTGACTGCATAGCATCACGTTTTAAGTCTTGGTACGTTGCAATAGGATAAGCGTAGTTTTCTTTTAGTGTAAGTTCGCCGCCAATCGTGCCACTAATTTTTCCGACGGGACTAAATATATTGTGTTCTGCAACTTCTTCGAGTCTTGCTGCTGGATACGCGCTAACAATAGCCTGTTGAACAACATCGACTAGCGCAACAGGAACGGCGGCGTAAAAATTAACAAAGCCTTTGCTTCCAACTATTTCGAACGCAAAATGACGCTGACCATAATACTTACTTTTAAAGCCCTTTTGCACTGTACTAGATATAATGTTGTACATGACTTGAGCCTTACTAATAGTCTCGTCCGTAACATCACGTGCGTCCCTAGATCCTATGTCTGTATCGTCGCTTGTAGGGGGTAAATGAATAAGCAACGGAACCATCTTAAGTCCACGTTCAAAGTTTTTTTGTTCTCGGTGAATGTTACGAATGTGCAAATACAAAAACATGGCGCCTACAATAAGCACCGTTAGCAAAATCATAATTATAACAAGCACTGACGACATTTTTCCCCTGTTACTCGCTTACTTGTTTTATATCTTTATTATATCTCTTTTTAATGTAGTCTGCTTTTATTTTATTAATTTCTTTATTTTGCGTAAATGGGTCACCTATGGTGTGTTCTACGATTGCCTTAGCTTTTTGAACCCACTCTTTTTCTATAAGATCAACATCGGCGGCCGAAATGTCTGACGAGTGAGTGACCGCGGGGTCAACTGCACTAGCCGTATTACCAACAATCGATTGAATAGAACTTGCGGTTTGAGCACTAACAACAGGGCTGGCTGTAGGCGGTGGCGATGCAATTGATTCTGAACTTGGCATAGATTCTGGCGAAGACTCTGGAGGAGGTTGGACTACATCTTGGTTAGGCCTTGGAAGTTCCGCACCTTGCTGCAAATTTTCTTGGTTATCCATTATGTTTATATATTATCAAAATAACCTTATAAGCACGAGTGTTTTATTGCTCTTTTTCTGGCTTAAACATTCTAATAATATAAAAGCTTCCGATTGAACCCAATGCAAGAAGTAAAAAGAAGTCTTTAAACGTAAGCTGACCAAGTGACAAAAGGATAAAAAACACTGCGTATACTAAACCAACAAAAAATAATATAAAACGCGAAAGTGTTTTATTAACGTGCAAAACCAAAATAATGATCCTGGTTAGGCTTAAAACGGCTATTAGTAGTGGCACAGCAGGAAAAATAATAAATATTAAAGGCAATTTGTAAGGAGAAGTCAGGTTAATAAACAAAATAAATACTAAAAATGATAGAAATAATGAAATTATGTTTTTTTTGTTCACATATACATAGTAATAAACAACCGCACTAAATGAAACTGCTAAGTTTTTATTCAATAAAATTTAAATGCCACCCTACTTTGTTGGTGGCACGTTATTTAATTTATGGAGTCAAGGACAGTAAATCCGCTTTTATAAATAGACTATTAAGCGCTTACTGTCCATTGACTTTTGACTGACCGCTCCAAGTAGCTTTAAGGCTACAGGGAACGATATATTCTTATCAGCTTTTTTTAACTTTTTGTTTCTTGCTGATGCTCTATTTATAGCACAAGCGATTTAAATAAGCAATAGTAATATAAAGCCCATATTGTTGTAATAATGTCCAAAGTACCCTATTTAACAGATTGAGTTTATATTATTTTGAACAAATAAAAGTGTTGTGGTAATCACTACTTATGCAACAGTACCGTCCAGTACAAACTGAACAATAAAACAGTGTAAATTAATGCTTAGTATGCTGTATAAAACATTTACCTATTTGTAGCTATTTTATGTGCAATATACTGCATTTTAGTGACCTGCAATGGCTGTATTGTGAGCAATATCATTAACTAATATTGGCTTAGCAAACTTATTTTTGCTCTACCCTAACCCGACCAAGCTAGTAAGTGTAATTAGTATCAACTTTACGGCTCTGAGCCTTTAAACACGACGCTTACTATACGTTTTTAAGCTAGGTCTTAATGTATTTTGATGTAGCAACGTAGCTATAATATTTTGTATTTTGCTGACATAACTTTTGCGTTTAATAGTCATGAAAATGGTCATAAAATTCTTTGCCGCAAATTACGCTTGTGCACAGATTTTATAGATTATTTAGGTCTTTTAAATAGGCTCTTCAGATACGGCATGTGGATAACTATTTTATTGTGCAAAAACTGTGCAGAAATGTGTTGACAGTCTTGCTCATGCTTTGTAGGATAAGCATAGCACTTGAATAAAAAAGGTGCTCAAAAACAAAAACGCATCCAGAACAACGGCTTCTCGCAAGCCGTTGTTCCAAGAAAAAAACTGCGTTAACAAAAACTTCAAAAGACAACAAAAACTAAAAAACATAAAGGCTCATGCTTGCAATCGCAGCGTGAGCCTTTTACATTTAGGCTAGACAGAAAGGTTTACAGTATGTCCAGCGTTGCTCGATCGGTACAGTTACTTGGTGGTGATGCTTGTTTGGTAGATATTGAATGTCACATGAGTGCTGGCTTGCCAGCTATATTAGTTGTAGGTATGACCAGCAAGTCTATAGACGAATCCAAAGAACGTCTACGCGCCGCGTTTAGTAGCAGTGGCCTTACCTTTCCTAAGAAAAAAATAACTATTAATCTTGCACCTGCAGATATACAAAAACTTGGATCTAGTTTTGATTTGGCTATTGCAGTATCAATATTGCTTGGAATGGGAGCCGTTCAAAAATCCAAAGAACAAGACTCATTATATTTTGGCGAACTTGGACTTGATGGTGCCGTGCGTCCTGTTCGTGGAATAGTTGGTAGACTACTCTTTTCTAGGAAACAAGGTTACAAAACCGTATTTGTTCCAAAAGAAAACTACGAACAAGCACTACTCGTTCCGCAAATTACAGTTATTCCAGTCGGATCGCTTACAGAAATATACGAGCATTTAACTGAAGTAAAATTAATTAAGTCTACCGAGACTTTGGGTGGAATTTACAATAAACCTACCGAATCAGAATTGAACGACATAATAGATTTTGACGAAGTCATTGGTCAAGAACGCGCCAAACGTGCACTACTTGTTGCTGCCGCAGGTGGACATAATGTTCTATTTAACGGACCTCCCGGAATGGGCAAAAGCATGCTGGCCAAAACTCTACCTGGCATATTACCCGCTCTAACTCACGAAGAAGCACTGCACATAACTCATATACACAGCCTTGGAAACCAGGACACGCACAAAACTGTACATACACGTCCTTTTAGAAGCCCACACCACAGCGCTAGCGACGTGTCGATTGTTGGTGGCGGTCAAAACCCTCGTCCCGGTGAAATTACAATGGCACATGGTGGAGTATTGTTTTTAGACGAGCTTCCAGAATTTAGACGGAGTTCTATAGAATCTTTACGCCAACCATTAGAAGACGGTGTAATAACTGTTGCACGAGCAAAAGAAACCGCCACCTACCCTGCACAGTTTATGTTAGTAGCTACACGCAACCCTTGCCCATGTGGCTATTTTGGATCTTCGCATGAATGTACCTGCACGGCGGCGCAAATTTTTGGATACAACAAAAAAATATCTGGACCGATAGAAGACCGCATAGACATACACGTAACAGTAGACCCCGTTGACCACAAAGATTTATTAAAAGTAAACACTGCTAATACCAGTCAAAAACTTCGAATCATAGTAGAACAAGTACGAAAAACCCAGTCAGACAGATACGGAAGTAGTATAACTACAAACGCAACTGCAAGCAGTAAACAAATCAAACAAAAAATTAATCTTACACCAGAAGCCAAAAATTTGTTAAATACCGCTGCTCAACGTCTTGATTTGTCGCCACGCGTTTACATGAAAACCTTAAAAATAGCTCAAACAATTGCCGACTTGTCTAATAACGACAAAGTAGACGTAGAACACATCAGCGAAGCGTTGCAATATCGGCCCATAAAGACACTTCTATAATGCGCTTGATTTAAGACTTTATATCTGTTAAAATAGTATATGAATAAAAACTAACCTGTTCAATACGTAGGAGCAAAGAAGACTATTAACAAGTTCACTCGTATCAACGAGTCAATCCGCGCAAGTCAATTACGCATTATCGGCGAAGACGGCCAGCAACTTGGTGTGCTTTCAAGACAAGAAGCCTTAGAGGCAGCAAGAGCTGCAGGCCTTGACCTTGTAGAGATATCACCAGACGCAAGTCCGCCAGTAGCAAAGATAATTAACTGGGGTAAATATAATTACCAAAAGACCAAGCAGCTGCAAAAAAGTAAACGCAGTGCAAAAGTCGTCGATGTTAAACAAATGCGTTTTGGACTAAAGATCAGCGATAACGATCTTGGAGTCAAATGCCGAAAAATCACAGAATTTTTGGAAGATGGCCACAAGGTAAAAATCATGGTCGTATATCGTGGACGAGAACTTGCTCACAAAGAAATAGGATTTAAACTGGCTGACCGCATCATCGAAAGTTTTGGTGAATCAATTGCAGTCGACCAACAACCACAATTTGCAGGCAAACAATTAGGATTCGTGATAAGAAGCACTCATCCAGCCAAAACAGTAACGAAGGAGAAACCAGATGCCAAAATTAAAAACTCATAGTGGAACAAAAGATCGAGTGCGAATTACCAAAAACGGTAAAGTTATGATGCGAAAAGCATCGGGCAACCACTTGCTAGAGCACAAAAGCGCTAGCCGCAAACGAACTTTTGCAGGACTACATACCCTAATCGGTAAGTCAGCAAAGAACATGAAACTTAAATTAGGTTCTAAATAACCTACAACTAATCAAGAATAATAGGAGAATAGATTATGAGAGTAAAACGAGGCGTTACCAGCCGCGCACGGCACAATAAAATCCGCCGTGGTACCAAAGGATTTACACACAGTAACCGCGTCAGCATTAAGCGTGGACGCCAAGCTTTAGTAAAGGCCCTAGAAAACGCACATCGCGACCGTCGCGAACGCAAGCGATCATTCAGACAATTATGGAACACCCGTATTAATGCTGCTGCTCGTTTGCACGGCACAACTTATAGTGTTTTTATTAAAGCTCTAAAAGACGCAAAAATTGGATTAGACCGCAAGGTTTTAGCCGAACTAGCTGTTAACGAACCACATGCCTTTGAAGCAGTTCTAAAAGCTGCTACAAAAAAATAGATAATTAACTTTATCAAATAAAAAACTCCCTGTTTGGCTAGGGAGTTTTTTAGTGTCTGTCACGCTGTAAGCCGGGTTCTGTCATCTGCATTTTACCGCAGACGGCTAACCATCTATCTAGCCCGCCGATTGCTCGGCGGATCAAGCGGTTCTTATGATACACCAACGGCGGGCACCTATTGTTGATGTATCTCCTTGCAGCAGTCAGGGTTTACCTCGCTCCGCAGTCACCTGCAGAACCTGTGGGCTCTTACCCCACTCTTTTCACCATAGCCAGCCCTTTTGGGGCTTCGGCTGTGTCGTTTCTGTGGCACTTTCCCTAAGATTACTCTTGGTTGCCGTTAGCAACTGACTTGCCCTATGCCGCCCGGACTTTCCTCTCGTCCCTTGCGGAACCAGCGGTTAGCCACGTGGCAGACTATTACATTATAGCCTATTTTGCTCTTTTAAGGCATCCAATGCTTTATTTACTTCTGCATCAGCTAAACGGTTTAACTCTCGGGGGATATGCGTAATAGTAATAGATCCAAAATTAGAAAGTAACTTAACTACAGAATCATGCAATGACCAAAGTTCGCGGTTTTTAACCTTAAAAATACCTTTAATCTGATTAACTACCAACAAACTATCCATATGTATATGAACCGTTCTTACCTGTTCTTTAAGACAAAGCTCTATGCCGCCCTTTAGGCTATGATATTCGGCTTGATTATTAGTTGTAATACCCAGGTATTTACTGCTTTCGCGCAGCACTACGTCGTTCATGTCTTTAACTACAAAACCGCCAGCCGATGGTCCTGGGTTACCGCGCGACCCGCCATCTGTGAATAATTTTACTTCAGCCGGCAATGGGAGCTTTACCTTATTGTTCAAAAAAGCTGTAGACTTGCCGTACTTAGTAAAACTAAAATGAATAATTTTTAGGGGTGTTTCTTGATCAATAGTCTGTTTATAGTACTGGTTATACTCTTCTATAAAAGTATTGGTGTCTACGTAAGTTTTGTGTCCAATCCAATCATCGCCAGACACATCGCGTACTTTTTTTTCGACAACCTGAACTACACTAGCTATTCCAATTATTTCCCAGCTAGCGGGGTTGTCTTGTTCTACTTTGTCTACCACCTGAAAAGAGTCGCCTACCCTTATATTTTTGTCGTCAAAAAACCTAAAAGTAGTCGTTTTGGTACCGTTTAAAATATCGGTTGCTGGTTGATGCTGAAATTTTAATTGTTTTGGTTTTTGGTCCATCACACTAATAATACACTAAATTGGAGTCAGCAGAGGTCACGGCTAGATTCACCCGCATTTACGCAAGGTGGGACCCGCTGTTTCAAGACCAAGATCTTGATATGAGTAGGTCCCTTGATTTTCGTATCGAGAAAATCATTATGCCGCAACGTACTGACATTATAATTATATTATCTTAAACACTGGTTCGTCTAGCCAATAATCAGATGAGCTAACGATGCTCTGACAGAATCAAGAACCGGGCCAATAACCGGTGATAAAAACGTCACAAGCAAAATTACACCAAACACACCAAAACCTTCTATTTGTTCCATTACTCTTTGCACTGGTTCTGGCGCAAATGCATACAGCACTCTAGATCCATCAAGTGGTGGAAACGGTATCATATTAAAAACGAACAAACTAATATTTATAGTAAATAAGGTCGCCAAAAAATCGAATATAAATCCATCAAACTGAACAAATCTAAGCACTGTCCCGGCAATTATTGCAATTGCTAGGTTGGTTAACGGACCAGCAATTCCTATTAATGCCATACCCATTTCGTGGCCACGTACACGGCTTACGTTAATCGGTACCGGTTTAGCTGCAAGTATTGGCGCTAATCCCATCAAAAGCATCACAAGAGGCAATGCGACTGTCAGGATGGGGTCTATATGGCTCATTGGGTTAAGAGTGATACGGCCGCGCGAATAAGCCAAATCATCACCCAACTTAAGTGCAACGTATGCATGCATCATCTCGTGAAGTGCTGTAGATATAAAAATCGTAAACAATATAACAGATATGTTTACTACGCTTAAGTTACTGAACATAATACTATTATACAGGCCAACCGACTCAGAAATCAGTAATTTATTGACGACATCTTATATTTACGTAATCCGGGGTCTTACAGCAGTTGACTCTTAAGGTGTAAAAATGTATAATTAAGACTAAATCTTTTAATAATTTAGGAATAATCATTATGATGAAATGCGAATTAACTGGTAAAGGAAAGCAATACGGCCACAACGTAAGCTTTT
>Ga0194035_1000982_pt1 | contig 15551 bp, 17 predicted proteins | sample JunL2320m_MetaG_FD_148680 | JGI IMG/M metagenome (GOLD analysis project Ga0194035, IMG submission 148680) | Anoxic zone freshwater microbial communities from boreal shield lake in IISD Experimental Lakes Area, Ontario, Canada - Jun2016-L239-20m | ecosystem: Environmental > Aquatic > Freshwater >...
GTCGTCAGCCATTTCAACAAGGCCCACAAGGGCCGGCCAGAACCCGGGCCAGCCGGCCCTTGTGGGCCTTGTTGAAATGGCTGACGACAGTGCGCTTGCCGCCGGGCGCCTCGGCGACGACGTCGACACGGACCGCGGTTTCCAGCCGGCCCAGCCCCACGTAGGCGCCGGACCGCAGATCCACCACCAGCTCGGCGCGCGCCACCTCGGCCAGGACAGGCTCCAGGGCCGGGCGCCAGCGGGCCGCGAGGCCGGGGCGCCCAGGCAGCTTTGATGTCGCCGACAGGCGGTAGGCCGGAATACGGTCTCCGGCCCGCAGCAAGCCGAACAAGGCCGAACCCACTGCCAGCCGCGCGTCGGCCCGAACAGCTTCGGCACTGCGCATCGACTCGACGTCCAACGCGTCGTAAAGCACTCCGGTGTAGCGGCGCAGCGCCGGCAGTGTCGGGGCGGTGCGCAGGGCGAGGTTGCGTTCGATCTCGGAGTCCTGGGCCGCCGAGATGCCGAGGGCCTGCCGGCATGCCGGGGGGTCGCAGGCAAGCTCGACCAGTTCGTCCACCAACGCGGCGCGCACCGGGCCCAGCTCCGGCCAACTCAGCTCCGACAGGTCCAGCGGCGGGCAGTCGCCGCCAGCTCGTTTGGTCTCCGACGGGGGGAGCAGCACGATCACGGACGAGACGGTAGCCCGTCGGGAGATTCAGGGTGATCCGAAACCCGTCCGCGCCGGGGTCGGCATCAGTACGGCGGCAACTGTCCGTTACCGGACTGGCCGGCCAAACCATTGAGAATGTCGAGGTCGTGCCGGAGTTGCAGTTGGGACAGCCAGGGAGGGTTCTGATTCGGCGGGGCCGCGCCATCAGTCAACTGCCAGGGCTGGCATCCCTTGGTCTTGAAAGCCATGTCGGCGGCATCGATCTGCACGGTCTGCGGTTGCTTGGAGAGTGCGTTCTCCAGAGTGGTGTTGTCCGCTGCGATACGTCGCCAGTAACAGCTGTCGCCGGGCAGCGGGCCGGGCGAGGTATACACACCCGGGAGGATGTCCTTCCCGACCGTGAAGGTTCCGTCGTGGTTCATCACGGTTTGCGGGCCGGGACCTGCGGGCCCCGGGGCGGGCGGCGCCGATCCTGGCGCTGCATGGTCCGGCGGAGCAGCGGCGTCGGTGGCCGGCGGCGGCGGGACCGGGGTGTCCGGATCGGCCGCTGCAACCCCTGGACCGGCGAGATAACCGGCCGTCATCGCGGCGGCCAGAATTGCCGCCAGTCTGGGACCCACGGCAGCGAGGTTACCCGCGCCGGCTAACGGTGCGGTCAGGCTGTCCGGCGCAGGAACGGCAGCAACCCACCGCGACGCCGCAGAATCTCGTCGTCAAAGTGGTGCTCAGCCTGGGCCACCGAGGCGATCACCGGCATTGGGACGCTCTCGGCGCGCAATCGACGGGCGACGGCTTCACTGGGGACCAGGGCCCAATCGACGCCGGCGGCGAGGCAGCGCTCGTCGATGGCGCTCAGGAGCCCCGTTCCGCGCGGCGTGAACGCCGTGACACCGGTGAGGTCGAGGACGAGCCGAGATCCCGCGGCAACGGCGCGCAGCGCCGACTCGGTGATCCGGCTGACATTGTGGGCGTCCACCCGGCCGCTGATCGCCACCACTGTGGCGCCATGCCGGCAGTGTGCCCAGATGTGCGCACCCTTGTAGTCACGTGCCGGATTGCCGTAGCGCGAAGTGAAGCTCGTCATGGTCGGCCTCTGATGTCGGTGTCGCGACCGCCGTGGAGCGGTCATATCCATGACGGTAAGCCGCAACTCTAAGGGGGCTGAGAGTGGTCTTTAAAACTCTGGTGAGAAAGGGTTCGCCCCCGGCGCCGGCAAACTCAGACGCAATCGGAGGCGCCGTCGACGACGATCAGCGCGCCGCTGGTGTAGCCGCTCTGCTCAGTGCATAGGAACGCCACCGCCGCCGCGACTTCGTCGGCGCTGCCGAATCGGCCCAGCGGGATATGGGCAAGTTCGACGTCGGCGATCGACGGAATGGTCTTCAGCGGCGCCGTCATCGGAGTGTCGATCACCCCGGGTGCAACAGCGTTCACCCGGATGCCGTCGCCCGACCACTTCACCGCCAGGTTGCGGGTCACGTTCACCATCCCGGCCTTGGCCGCGCTGTACCCCGGCACCAGGGGAACCGCTCGCAACGCCGACACCGAGGCCAGGTTCACCACGCTGGCCCCGCCCGGGGCGGTCGAGGATTTCAACGCCCGGTGCAGGGCAGCGGTCAGCCGGTAGGGCCCGAGCAGATTCAGCTGCACCGAGGCGTCGAATCCGTCCGGCCGGGACTCGTCGAGGCCGCCGGGAAAGTTCGCGCCGGCATTGTTGACCAGGATGTCCAGTGCAGTGATGCCGCCGGCAAGGCCGGCGATCGACTCCGCATCGGTCAGGATCAGCTGCCGGTAGCTCATCCCGGTGAGGTCGGCGTCGTAGTCATCGGCCGACGGCTTTGTCCCGGTGATGGTGACCGTCGCCCCGGCGTCGCGGAGCAGCAGCGCGACGGCGTGCCCGATCCCGCTGGTGGCACCGGTGACCAGCGCTGTGCTGCCGGTGAAGTCGAAACGGACGCGGGCGGTCATGTGTACCTCGTGATCTGTGCGGTGAGCCAGGCGGATTCCCAGAAGTTCGTGCTGCCGGCCAGCAGTGCCTCGTGGGCGGCTTTGAGGACCGCCCGGGCGTCGGGGTGCTGCGGGTCGGTGTGGTGGACGATCTCGGCGAGGTGGATGGCCTGAAGCGGGCGCCCCGCGGTGAGGTGCTCGCCGGCTCGGGCGACGACGGCCTCGGCCCCGGCCAACTCGACCAGGTCCGGGCCCACCGATTCCGGTGCCACCGGGTAGAGCTCAGTGGTGGATTGGTGATGGAACCAGCCGGAGTAGTTCTCCCAGATGGCGCGCACGTCCCAGGCCACCTTCCCGTAGCCCTGTCCTACCTGCAGATGCTCGGGCAGCTCGATCTCGGTCATCAATGTGCGGACGTCGGTTCCGGCGTTCATCCCCGCCACGGTCCGGTCGTGGACGTAGGCAACGGCGTCGCGCAATCTGGTCAGCTCGGCGTCGATGCGCGCCGCGCCGACGATCGGGTCGAAGTGGCCGGTGATCAACACCTGCGGTTGCAACCGGCGGATCCGTTCGATGGTGTCGATGACCGTCAGGGCGTCGCGGTAGCGATCGCCGCGAATCGTCACCAGATTGGGGATGTGCCCGAAGATCGGACCGAACGTATTGCTGCACAGGCACACTCGCTCCTCTGGCAGCCAGACCACCATGGAGTCGGTGGTTTCGCCGCCGGGGGTGGCGATGAGTTCCAGTCGACGGTCGCCGACTGCCAGGCTCATCGTGTCGCCGACCTCGATGTCGGGCAGCAGGGTGCTCTGCGGGGCAAGCGTGCCGAATCGGCGCTGGATGTCGGCGACGCCCTGCGACAGCCTTTCGCGGAAGGCGAAGGCGCTGCGGGCGACGCGGTAATTCATCAGTCGTTCGTTGTCATCGCGCCAGATGCGCCAGTTCGCTTGCGCAACAACGGTAGTCTGGGGATCTCGCAGCGTGTCGATGCCGCCGACGTGGTCGTAGTGTCCTTGGGTGACGATGATGTAGCGCACCGGTGCAGAGTCGACGGCGTCGAAGTTCGCACGGTGCACCGGCGCCTCGAAGCCCATGCCGGTGTTGACGACGATGCGTCCTTCTGAGGTGGTCAGCAGGTAGGAATTGGTCAGGCCGGGGGAGCACCAGATCCCCTGTGCCACTTCCACAGCCGCCTCCGCGGAGGCCGGCGCCATGGCCTCGGCACCGGGGCGGCTGCGCCAGATCGGTTCGGTGTCGGTCACGCCGTCCCCTGCGGCTCGGGGCGGACGTCGAAGCGGTCGAGGTAGAAGCCGAACCGCGCCCGCAACTCCTCAGGGCGGACGCCGAAGTGGCGTTGCAGATCGTAGGGGATAGCACCCTTGCCGCCACGGCGGTTGTCGTCGATGTAGGACTGGAATCTGGCCGCGATCTTCGGGGGGACGTCGACTCCGGCGCGACGGTAGAACTCCTGCACTACCGGCATCTCGTTGCCGTTCAGCTGGTGGAAGCCGATGTCGAGGCTGCGCTCGGGGGCCACCAGTCCGCGATCGCGGACACAGGCGCTCAGCAGGCGGTGGATGCGGTCGGTCCAGTACTCGAGGAGCCAGTCCGGGTCGATGCTGTGCCGGCGCAGACGGTCGGAGTAGGCCATCATCGTGATCGCCGACTGGATCACCGCCACCGGGTCGCGATGGGTGAAGGCGACGGTGGCATCCGGAAACGTCGCCATCAGGGGACCGAGTTGCTCGGCGTGCTGGGGCGACTTGAGCACCCAGGTCCGCGGTCCGCGCAGGAAGGTCAGTGCCTGCAGGACCCTCTTGATATAGCCGTAGTGCCGGACCTGGTCGAGGCTCAGATAGAAATCCCGCCAGTCGGGCACCCGGGCGTGCCACTCCAGCACATAGGACGCGACGTCGAGATCCTCCAGTTCCACCTCCTCTTCGATGGCTTCGGGGAACCTGTCGTGCATGGCGGCGGTGTAGGGGGCGGTCGCCATCATCGCGTCGTGTTCGGCCTTGGCCTTGGCGTAACGCGGGTCCACACCGTCTTCTGCAGGGCCCTGACCCCGGGGTGGGATGGGCTCCTGGGATTCCCAGTAGGGAAGTGACCGTCTTCGTGGGTCACGGGCGATGAGGTTCACCAGGTGCGTCGTCCCGGATCGGGGCATTCCGACCACGATCAGCGGCCGTTCGATCGGGATCGAGGTGATCTCCGGGTAGCGCTCGATCAGGTCGTTCATCGACAGGCGATTGCGCAGGAGGCGAACGATCCTGGCGCGCAGCGTGTTACGCGTGAGCTGGCGCAGGCCCGTGTCGCCCTCGATGGCGGCCACGTGCGCCTGCAGGCGTGTCATGAAACCGTCGGAGTCGGCGAGGTCGTCCGCACCGGCCTTGGCGACCGCCTCCTGCCGCATGCCCTCGATATCGAGAGTGACCGGATGCGACTCGGTGTACTGCAGCACCTGACGCTGCACGTCGGTCAGGACCGGCGCGGTCAGGTCGTCGAGATTGATCACCTCACCCCCTTCCCGCCGATACTGTCTGCACCGATGATTCAACAGGCTCGCATCCTCGCACCCGGGGTTGTTTCGGTGGACCGGGTGCAATTGCCCGACTGCGGGCCCCGGGACGCGGTCGTCGAGGTCCACGCGTGCGGTATCTGCGGAAGCGATCTCAGCTATATCCGACTTGGGGGCCTGGCCGGCCCGAACGGCGAGCCGATGGCACTCGGACACGAAATGGCGGGGGTGGTGCGGCAGGTCGGCGCCGAGGTTTCCGATGTCGCGGTGGGTGACCGCGTCGTCGTGCATCCCGGGGACGACGATCTGGGCCGGATCGGCAACGGAGCACCGGAGGGCGGCCTGGCCGACGCCGTGCTGGTGCGGGAGGCGGCCCGCGGTGGCAGGTTGTTCGCGGTTCCGGACTCGATGCCCCTTGACGTTGCCGCATTGGCCGAGCCGGTCGCGGTCGGCATGCACGCGGCCGAGCAGGCCGACGTCACCTCCGGCGACAGGGTCGCTGTGTTCGGTTGCGGCCCAATAGGTCTGGCCGCAATCGCCAGTCTGGTTGATCGCGGTGTCGCCGACGTGGTGGGCATCGACCTGTCCGCCCGGCGCCGCCGGCTGGCCGAGGCGATGGGTGCCTCGGCAACCGTCGACCCCGCCGAGCAGAGCGTGTGGCGAGAGTTGTCCCACATCCACGGCCGCACGGAGTCGCGATTCGGGAATGCGCCGGCCACCGAAGCCTTCATCGAGGCATCCGGATCGGATGCGGTGCTCACCGGCATCATCGACCGGGCCGGCCGCGGCGCACGGATCAGTGTGGTGGCCCTGCACTACAGCCCGGTGCCGGTGAACTTCCTGAGCGTGCTGATGAAGGAGCTCACCATCCGGGGATCCATGGAGTACCCGGCGCGGTTCGGCGATGCTGTCGACCTGCTGGGTCGGCGGGACCTTTCGGCGCTGATCACCCACCGTTTCCCGCTCGGCAGCATCGACGCCGCACTCGATCTGCTCGCCACCGGCGAGGAGTGCGGGAAAGTCATGATCACGTCGCAATAGTGCGGCTTACGCATTTCTGACCGAGGGCTGTCTGCCATGGCGTGAGCCCTGGGGCCTCAATAGCCTTCGAGTTGGTTCGTTCAACTGGGAGGATGGTCGTGAAGACACTGATCCACATTCTGTCCAAGATGCTGGTACTGACGCTGGCCATGGCGGCACTGACTCTGGGGAGTCCGGCCACCGCGTCGGCGACCGACCTCAATTTCACCGGTACCACCCTCAGCGGAGCCACGTTCAACGGCGCCAGCCTGCAGGGCAAGCCGGCGGTGCTGTGGTTCTGGACGCCGTGGTGCCCGTTCTGCAATCAGGAGGCGCCGAATGTGGCGGCGGTCTCGGCCGCCAATCCCGGGGTGACGTTCGTCGGCATCTCGACCCGCGCCGACAACAGCGCGATGCAGGGGTTCGTGTCGAAGTACGGCCTGAACTTCACCAACATCAACGACGCCGACGGGTCGATCTGGGCGAAGTTCAACGTGCCATGGCAGCCGGCCTATGTGTTCCTGCGCCCGGACGGGTCCTCGACGTTCGTGAACAACCCGACCTCGGCCATGTCGCAGCAAGAGCTCAGCGACCGGGTGCGCGCATTGACGTCCTAGCCGCGCCGTGAACTCCGACCTGATCGGATTGGCGTTCGCCGCCGGGATGGTTGCGGCCTTCAACCCGTGCGGTTTCGCGATGCTGCCCGCCTACCTGACGCTGGTGATCCAGCGCGAAGGAGGCGGGCAGGTCGCGGCGGTCGGCCGGGCACTGGCCGCGACGGTCGTGATGGCGCTGGGCTTCCTCGCGGTCTTCGGGCTTTTCGGCCTGCTGACCGTCTCAGTCGCCTCGACGATTCAGCGTTACCTGCCGTATGTGACGTTGATCGTCGGCGCTTCGCTTGTGGCCCTTGGTGTGTGGCTTTTGTCGGGCCGGGAGTTGACCGGCTGGTCGGTCGGCAAGGGTGCAGGGTCGGCACCCACCGCGCGGCTGGGTTCGATGTTCGGCTATGGCGTGGGCTACGCGCTGGCTTCGCTTTCGTGCACGGTCGGTCCCTTCCTCGCCGTCACCGGCAGCGCGTTGCGCAGTGGGTCGGCCGTCGATGGCGTACTGGCTTACGTGGCATATGCCGCCGGTATCGCCCTGGTGGTTGGCGTCCTGGCGATCGCCGTGGCGCTGGCGAGTGCGACGGCGATTGCCCGGATGCGGCGGATCCTGCCCTACGTCAACCGGATCAGCGGAGTCATTCTGCTTGCCGTCGGGCTCTACGTCGCCTACTACGGGTGGTTCGAGTTGCGCCTTTTCGGCGGCCAGGAAACCGCCGGAGATCCGGTGATCGCCGCGGCAGGCCGTATTCAGGGCACGGTGGCCGGCTGGGTCTATCAGCACGGCACCTGGCCGTGGCTGCTGGGGCTGTCCGCGGTGTTCGCCGTCACGGCGGCTGGTTGGACCCGGCGGCGACGCCGGCACTCCTCGACTGCGGGTCGTACGCGGCTAGACTCTGCTGCATGAGAATCTCCGTTCGCCGATGGGGAATCGGCGCCGCGACCGTTGTGGCCCTGGCCGCCGCCCCCGCCGCTCTTGTCACGATCGCCCCCAGTGGCACCGCCAACGCCGATGTGTGCGCCAGCGCCGGCCGGCGGGTGTCGGTGAGTGGCTGCGCCAACCTCAGTGACGTCATGGCGCCTTACGTGATGCCGCAGGACGTCTACGCCCCGATCACGCCCAACGCGAGCGCGTGTGTGGGCTGGAACGGCCGTTGGGTCAACGCCAACAGCTGCACCTAGAAGCCAACAAAAAAGAACCCCGCGGAAGAAATTCCGCGGGGTTCTTTTTTTGCTGTTATCTACCGGTTCAGGTCGAACCGGTCGTTGTCCATGACCTTGGCCCAGGCCGCCACGAAGTCGTTGACGAACTTCTCCTTGGCGTCATCGGAGGCGTAGACCTCGGCGAGGGCGCGCAGCTGCGAGTTCGACCCGAACACCAGGTCGACCCGGCTGCCGGTCCACTTCTCCGCGCCGCTGGTGCGGTCCGTGCCGACGAAGGTGCCGTCGTCCTTTGCCGACTTCGACCACTCGGTGCCCATGTCGAGCAGGTTCACGAAGAAGTCGTTGGTCAGCTGTCCGGGCTTGTTCGTGAGCAGACCGAGCTTGGAGTCCTGGTAGTTGGCACCCAGTACCCGCAGGCCGCCCACCAGCACCGTCATCTCCGGTGCGGACAGCTTCAGCAGGTTGGCCCGATCGATCAACTGGAACTCCGCGGGCAGCTCAGCGGCCTTCCCGAGATAGTTGCGGAAGCCATCGGCTTTCGGCTCCAGGTAGGCGAAGGACTCGACGTCCGTCGTCTCCTGGGTGGCGTCACCGCGGCCGGGGGTGAAGGGCACCGAGACGTCGAAGCCCGCGTCCTTTGCGGCTTTCTCCACCGCTGCGGCACCGCCCAGCACGACGAGGTCGGCGAAGGACACCCCAGTGCTGGAGGACTTCTGGATCTCCTCGAGCTTGCGGACCACCTGGGCCAGATCGTCGGGCTCGTTGGACTCCCAGCCGGCTTGCGGCTGCAGCCGGATGCGGCCGCCGTTGGCGCCGCCCCTCTTGTCGCTCCCGCGGAATGACGACGCGGCCTTCCAAGCGGTCGAGACCAGTTGCGGCACAGTCAGACCCGAGGCGAGGACCTCGTTCTTCAATGCCGCGACATCGGCGTCGCTGAGTTGACTCTGACCGGTCGGGACGACGTCCTGCCACAACAGGGTTTCCTTGGGAACCAGCGGGCCGTGGTAACGGCTGACCGGTCCCATGTCGCGGTGGATCAACTTGAACCAGGCCCTGGCGAACGCGTCGGCGAGTTCCTCGGGGTGATCCAGCCAGCGGCGGGTGATCTTCTCGTAGATCGGGTCCATCCGCATGGCGAGGTCGGTCGTCAGCATCGACGGGTGGGTCTTGCCGGTGCCGAAGGGCTCGGGCACGCTGTTGGCCCAGCCGTCGTCCTTGGGCTTCCACTGGTGGGCGCCGGCGGGGCTGGTGGTCAGCTCCCACTCGTTTCCGTAGAGGATCTCCAGGTAGCTGTTGTCCCATTTGGTCGGGGTGTGGGTCCAGATGACCTCCAGACCGCTGGTGAGAGCGTCGGGTCCCAACCCGGTGCCGTTGCCGTTCTTCCACCCCAGGTCTTGCTGTTCCATCGGGGCGGCTTCCGGTTCGCGGCCCACCAGGGCCGGGTCGCCCTTGCCATGGGTCTTGCCGAAGGTGTGGCCGCCGACGATGAGGGCGGCCGTCTCGACGTCGTTCATCGCCATCCGGCCGAACGTCTCGCGGATGTCGATCGCCGAGGCCAGCGGATCAGGGTGGCCGTCGGGGCCCTCCGGGTTGACGTAGATCAGCCCCATTTGAACCGCGGCCAGCGGGTTCTCCAGATCGCGTTTGCCGGTATAGCGCTTATCGCCGCCCAGCCAGGTGTGCTCCGGGCCCCAGTAGACCTCTTCGGGCTCCCACTCGTCGTCGCGGCCGAACGCGAAGCCGAACGTCGTGAAGCCCATGTCGTCCATCGCCACGTTGCCGGCGAGCACCAGCAGATCGGCCCAGGACAGACTCTTGCCGTACTTCTTCTTGACCGGCCAGAGCAGCCGGCGGGCCTTGTCCAGGTTGCCGTTGTCGGGCCAGCTGTTGAGCGGAGCGAATCGCTGCATGCCGGAGCCGGCACCGCCGCGGCCGTCCTGAACCCGGTAGGTGCCGGCGGCATGCCAGGACATCCGGACGAAGAAGGGTCCGTAGTGGCCGAAGTCGGCGGGCCACCAGTCTTGCGAGTCCTTCATCACCTCGACGAGGTCGGCCCGGAGGGCGTCGACGTCGAGGGACTGCACCGCTTCGGCGTAGTCGAAGCCAGAACCCATCGGGTTGATGACGTCCGGGTTGTGTGCCAGGACCTTCAGATTAGGTTGGTTGGGCCACCAGTCCCGGTTGCCGCCGCCCTCGACCGGCGGCTTCATCACGGGGCACTGGGCGCCGTTCTGGCGCTCCTCGTGGAACCGCGACAGCAGATTGGCCCGCAGCTCCGACTCGGTCATGGCGTTGATGAATTCTTCTTCAGTGGTCGGGATTTCCTCAGCCACGAGTTTCCTTCCGGGGTGAATCGACCGTGATCACGGGTGTGATCACGAGGGTTTACGGGTGGAACAGTCAGGACAGCGTCCCCAGTAGATGACTTCAGCTTCGTCGACCAGGAAGCCCTGGTCGTCGGCGGGGGTCAGGCAGGGCACGTCGCCGACGGTGCAATCCACGTCGCCGATGGTTCCACAGGATCGGCACACCACGTGGTGGTGGTTGTCGCCTACCCGCGACTCGTAGCGGGCCACCGATCCCGACGGCTGAATGCGCCGGAGAAGCCCGGATGTCGTCAACGCCGCGAGCACGTCGTACACCGCCTGCCGGGACACCTCAGGTAGCGAGTCGCGTACCGCTGAGAACACTGTGTCGGTGTCGGCGTGCTGATGCGTGTGCACCGCTTCCAGGACGGCCAGTCGAGGACGGGTCACCCGCAGGTCGGCGATTCGCAACTGCTCGGCGAAATCGGACACAGGCGGCACAGACCGATCCTGTCGCGCTATCTGGAATCAGTCAAGTCTCCGATGTTGGGTAGGGTGAACCACCGTGCCGCTCAACACGGTCGCACTGGAAATGGTGCCGCCCAACACCGACCGCAGCCTGCCCGAACAGCTCGAAGAGGCGATCAAAGTCGCGCACCTGTCGGCCGAGACCGGTATTGCCGAGCAGATCGGCCACGTCATGATCCCGGGGATGATCGACGAGGACGAGGGCCGCCCCGTCGAGATGAAACCGAAGCTCGACGTCATGGACTACTGGCGGATGATCTCCCCGGAACTGCCCGGCATCAAGGGACTGTGCACCCAGGTCACCGCGTTCTCCGATGAGGCCTCCCTGCGAACCCGGCTGACCGATCTGGTCGGCGCCGGGATGGAGGGCGTCGCCTTCGTCGGTGTCCCGCGCACCATGGCCGACGGCGAGGGATCCGGCGTCGCACCCACCGATGCGCTGGCCCTCTACGCCGACCTGGTGCCCCACCGCGGCGCCATCCTGATCCCGACCCGTGCTGAGGAAGCCGGCCGGTTCGGCTTCAAGTGCCGCCAAGGCGCCACCTACGGAATGACGCAGCTGCTGTACTCCGATGCCATCGTGAAGTTCCTACGGGACTTCGCCAAAAGCAGCGATGCGCGGCCCGAAATCCTGTTGTCGTTCGGCTTCGTGCCCAAGGTGGAAAGCCGCGTGGGACTGATCAATTGGCTCATCCAGGATCCCGGCAACTCCGCGGTCGCCGATGAGCAGGATTTCGTCAAGACGCTGGCCGCCGCCGATCCGGCCGTCAAGCGGGGGTTGATCGTCGACCTCTACAAGCGCGTCGTCGACGGGGTCGCCGGACTGGGTTTCCCGATCAGCATTCACTTCGAAGCCACCTACGGCTACTCCGCTCCCGCCTTCGACACCTTCGCCGAGATGTTGGCCTACTGGTCGCCGCGACGGTGAAAACCTGGATCGACTTCGACGCCGCCCCGGTATTCGCCATCCCGCTTATCGATGACATCGGCGGGTCAGCCGTCTGCGAGGGCATGCTCATCGAAGGCCCGCAGGGCTGGGGGGAGTTCAGTCCGCCGCCGGGCTGCGATCCCCAGCGCGCCGGCCGGTGGCTGACCGCGGCCATCGAGGTCGGTACCGTCGGCTGGCCTGATCCGCTGCGCGGCCGGGTTCCGGTCGCGGTGAGCGTTCCGGCGGTCGATCCTGACCGGGCGCGCCGGATCGTCGCCGACTCGGGTTGCCGGACCGCCGCGGTGCGGGTGGACGGCCCGCTCGCCGAAGCCCTCGCCCGACTTGAGGCGGTTCGCGATGCACTCGGGCCGTCGGGCGCGATCCGGTGTGATGTCAACGGCCACTGGGATATCGAGACCGCGGTCTCGGCGATCACCGCCCTGGACCGGGCCGCAGGCGGCGTGGAATTCGTCGAGCAGCCCTGCCACACCCTTGAGGACGTGGCAGCGGTACGCCGGCGAGTCGACGTCCGGATCGCGGTGAACCAGTCCATCAGAGACTCCGCCGAACCGCTGCGCCTGCCGCTGGCCGACTGTGCCGATATCGCCGTCCTCACCGTCGGGCCGCTCGGCGGGGTGCGCCGAGCCCTACGGGTGGCAGAGGCCGGCGCGCTGCCCTGCGTGGTGGCGGCTGAGATGGGGAGCAGCATCGGCATCGCCGGGGGACTGGCGCTGGCGGGGGTGCTGCCGGATGTCGGATTCGCCAGCGCACTGGGCGGGGTGCGACTGCTCACCGGCGACGTCGTGAGCGGCGCCCGGTCACTGATTCCCGTCGACGGCTACCTCCCGGTCGCCCCGATGCCTCCGGCGCCCAACCCCGAACGGCTGCGGGAGTTCGCACCGGCCGATGCCGCGACCGAGTCCCGTTGGCGCGCGTTGCTCACCGCTGCGCAGGCCTATATCTGAAGCCGCCGTTTGGCGTGGTTGGATACATCTCTTATCCGCGGCCGCGGGGCAAAGCCGCCGACACCGCCTTCATCACCGCCCGCTTGATGGTCGCACCGGCGTTGGATGCCAGCGGCGACCGCGCCGGCGGGTCCAGCCGAAGCAGATCTCCCTCGGCGATGCGGCCCGGCGTGTGCACAGTGCCGTAGACCCCCAAACACCGCCGGGCGTTGGCGGCGATCGTCCTGGTGATGGCTGGGTCGCGGTCCAGGCCGGGCTGCTGGTGGGTCGGCATCACGCACCGGATCGTTGGAATGAGCGGACTGAATGCGCAGTCGGGGGCGTGCAGCACGCCACCGCACCAGCGCAGTTCCGGAAGCTGCGCGGTGTCCGGGTCATCGACCAGCAGGGTTGGCCGGAATCGGCGGACGTCGAAGTCCGACCCGGGGGCCAGCTCTGACATCGAGTGCAGCGATCGTTCGGTCAGCAGGTGTATGGGATAGGCGTCGACGTAGCTGCCGATCGGGGTGGCGTACCGGCTGATTTCAGCGAGTTTGCGCACCGGAAACATCGACAGATCGGGCAGTGGATCGTCTGCGCCGAGGCCGAAGATGGTCCGCATATCGGTCTTGGTCGCCATCGGCGCGCGGTACTGGCCGCGGTCGGTCACCGGCGGCAGCGGCCTTAGCTCGACGGCATGGTCGAGGTAGACCGATAACGCGCGGTGAACGGCCGGATCGGCGCTGGAGATCTCGTTGCCGTCGGGAAATCCGATTATCACCTCCGGCGCGTTGCCCGGTCCGGCATCCGGACCCGGGGTTGCGGCGTAGCGTGCGGTGCACATCAGCAGGCCGGGCAGTCGCTTGGCACTGGTCGTGGCGTCGGTCTCGACGTCCCGTACCGCCCAGGTGCGGTCGGCGTGCACTCCGAGTTCACCGACGTACACCGCCGAAAGCCGTTCTCCAGCCATAGATTTCACCGGATAACGCCAGACGGCGGTGACGCGGCCGATATCGACCATGTAGCAAGCCTACTGCGTCTCCCCTGCGCCAGAGAGCGTTTGGACGTCAGTCCAGTGCGATAACGGGTGGCCGCTTGCCGGCGCCGAACGGGTTGGAGCCGGGGGTCCCGGGCCGCGCCCACAGTGCGTCGTTGCGCCACCCTTGCGGGATCTGGCTGCTGGAGTAGTCACTGGTCGCATTGTTCGGTACGGACCGTGGCTTGACCTTCGCGGCGTTGGGTCCGCGTTGCGTTGATTCCGCACCGGCCACAGGGTCTGTCGCGGAATCCTTGGAGTCCGCACTGGCCATCGGCGCAAGGACGATGGCCGCCGCGACGGCGCCGGCCAGTACAGCAGGTGCCAGGAGTGAAATCGCCATGGTCGTAAATCCTTTCGTTTGGCCGGACGTTGAGGTGTTCGCCCGCTAACGACGAGCCTAGGAACGCGTCCGGCCGAGATCACCGAACACATAGAGAAGACATATCTTCGATTCACGATCAGGCAATCGTGAATCGGGCTCTGCGGGTCCCCGCGCCGAGCTCACCGGATTGGCCGTCACCGCCGCCGGGTGCCACTATGGAGCCGCAACCAAGCGCCAGCGGAAGGCACCGGGCCAGAGCCATGTACGACCAAGTCAACGGATGGGACGCCAACCCCGATAGCCAGGATGTGGGCTTCCGCATCGATCCGGTACTGGCCAGGAGTTGGCTGCTGGTCAACGGAGCCCAGTTCGAGAAGTTCGCCCCGTCGGCCGCGTCCCGGGCCGACATCGTGGTGCTCGACATCGAGGACGCGGTTGCGCCCAAGGGGAAGGCCGCTGCCAGAGAGAACGTGGTGCGTTGGCTCGGCGCGGGCAACGCCGACTGGGTGCGGGTCAACGGCTTCGGCACGCAGTTCTGGGCCGACGATCTGGACTTGTTGGCCGGCACCTCGGTGGGCGGGGTGATGCTGGCGATGGTGGAGTCGGTGGACCACGTCACCGAGACCGCCAAGCGGCTGCCCGACATCCCGATCGTCGCACTGGTGGAGACCGCCCGTGGTCTGGAGCGCATCACCGAGATCGCGGCCGCCAAAGGCACTTTCCGGTTGGCGTTCGGTATCGGTGACTTCCGCCGCGACACCGGATTCGGCGAGAGTCCGACGACCCTGGCCTACGCCCGCTCACGGTTCACCATCGCCGCCAAGGCGGCACATCTGCCCGGTGCGATCGACGGCCCGACGGTGGGCTCAAGTGCGCTCAAACTCAGTGAAGCCACGGCTGTTTCGGCCGAGTTCGGGATGACGGGCAAGATCTGCCTGACCCCGGACCAGTGCCCGACGATCAACGAGGGTCTGTCACCCTCCCAGGAGGAGATCAGCTGGGCCAAGGAGTTCTTCGCCGAGTACGAGCGTGACGGCGGCGAGATCCGCAACGGATCGGACCTGCCGCGTATCGCCCGGGCCACGAAGATCCTGAATCTCGCCCGTTCCTATGGCATTTCGGTCTCGGAGTTCGACGATCAGGCCGTGCACGTGACGGCCCCGTCGGACACCTATCACTACTGATCGGCAAGCGGCAGGCGCCAGCGAACTCAGCGCCCGACGGCGATCAGGTCCGCGGCTTTCTCCCCGATGACGACCGCGGGGGCATGGCCAATAGATTTCGCGCCCGCCGACCTCCTTCTGCGGCTCGGTCAGATAGTCCCAATCCAGCGGACCGCGGAACAGCTTGGAGAACGCGGCGGGGATGTGGACGAACTTCTCGGTGTCCATCGGTCCGGCTTCCAGGACGACGACGTCGGCCCCGGAGTCTGCGCTGAGTCGGTTGGCCACCACCGAGCCCGCCGAACCGGTGCCCACAACCACGTAATCGCTCTGCATCGGCGAAGTAAAGGAAGCGGGGGCAGGCGGTTATGCCGAAAGCCGGATCGGCAGCCGCTTGAGCGAGTTGTTCAGGTTG
>Ga0194035_1000984_pt1 | contig 15547 bp, 15 predicted proteins | sample JunL2320m_MetaG_FD_148680 | JGI IMG/M metagenome (GOLD analysis project Ga0194035, IMG submission 148680) | Anoxic zone freshwater microbial communities from boreal shield lake in IISD Experimental Lakes Area, Ontario, Canada - Jun2016-L239-20m | ecosystem: Environmental > Aquatic > Freshwater >...
ATACGCACATGTGCGGCAACTGATTGCTGGATCAAGCACCACTCGTTGACCAGTACCCACCACCTCCCCGACTGCGTCATGGCCAAGGACTACAGGCATGAAGCCCCAGTCAGATTCGTAAAGATGGAGGTCAGTGCCACAGACACCCGTGGCTCGCATCTTGACGAGTAACTCGCCATCCTGAGGAGTAGGGATTACCAACTCACTGATTTCAATAGTACGAAGCGCAGTTAAGGTCGGAGTTCGTCCTCCTGCCACGCTTGCCATGGTGAGAGTCTAGGGCTTAGTAAACGGGCCTCAATTGCCCCACCATGGGGCAGACAAAGGGGTCAGAATTCTTGCTCAGCCCGACCTCATTGAGATGGCGCATCACGACCATGTAGCTAGAGATGAGATTCATTTCGACTAGAGGGACGCCGCGCTCTGCGCAGAACGCCACCACGATCTTATGGGCCTTCGCCAAGTGTGGACGCGCCATGGAGGGGAAGAGGTGGTGTTCCACCTGACGGTTAAGTCCGCCCATGAGATTGTCCGTGAGCCAACTGCCACGGATATTGCGACTAGTGAGTACCTGTCGTTGGAAGAAATCAATCTTGGAATCTCGCTCAATAAGAGGCATCCCTTTGTGATTAGGTGCAAAGGCAGCGCCCATAAAGAACCCAAACATCATCATCATGAAGACCCACAACGCCATTGCCCAGAGCCAACCAAACATCAGAGCCATCACAATATATGGAGCTGTTTGGCGTACGAGCATGAGACCAAACTCAAGAAATCGCATGCCTAACTTGCGATCCTTACGCCCTAGGCCAACAAAACTATCCGCGAGGAGATCAAAACCAGTGAAGAGCAGGAGCAGGGGAAAAAGATATCCCTGACGATCGCTCAGCCAGCGCTCCAGACCCTTCTTCTTATTGCGAGATTCCACGGTAAAACTAAGGACACGAATATCGATATCCGGATCCTCACCAATGAAGTTAGGTTTCTGATGATGCTTATTGTGCTTGCGTAACCAAAACCCATAGCTGAGCCCAGCAAAGAGATTCGCCAAGATGAGGCCAACCCAGTCATTAGCTTTATTATTTCGAAAGATCTGACGGTGCGCGGCTTCGTGTGCGATGAATCCGTACTGCGCGCTCAGCACACCGAGCAGACCAGCCATCAAAAAACCTAAAAGGATCCACGCGCTATTACTATTGGTAAAGAAACTGAGGAACGCTCCCCCCACCCAGAGCCCAGATGCAATACCAGAGAAAATGATGAGTCGAATGACGTAAAAGGAGGGCTTCTTCTTGAGGAGCCCAGCATCCATTACACGCGCCAAGATTTCACTAAAGGCCGTGGGTACTGTGCGGTGGGCGAGTATCGTCATGTGCAAAGTCTAGTCGGGATCACCTCTGCCCACCTGTCGAGACGCAGGGACCATAGTCGTTCAAAGTGCCCGCAGAAAGCTCGGTGACCGCGATATTTGAGTGTGAAGGGGGAAAGAGCCGTAGAATCGACTCATTGTCTAACGACTGGCCGAAGGAGTTTTTACAGTGGCATCTAATCCAAATAAGCCGAATGCGATTCGAGAAGGCTTAGACAGAATCATCGCCAAAGGAAGCCTCTCCTTCGTCTTCCTCATTTTTCTCGTTGGGTTAGTGGTCAACTTCGTTGTCGCCGCCATCACCGCATTGGTTGAATTGGAGCCTAAAGAAAACTATTTGAGCAAGCTCGCAAACGAAATGTGGATAAATGTAAATTTCACTTTCCTCGGGGGCAGTGGGCCGGACCATTTCTGGGCTCGAGTATTTATTCCTATTACTGCCGTGCTTGCTATCGGCGTTACCGCAATCATCTTTGCTTATACGACAAATAAACTCTCCGATTACTTAACAGAACTACGTAAAGGTAAGTCGCCCATCACTTTTACCGGCCACACATTAATTCTCGGATGGTCAAATCGCATCTACTCCGTTATAAAAGAGTTAGATACCGCCAATCAGAACCAAAAGAATCCAGTAATTGTGATATTTAGCAATATGGATCGAGGTGAGATGGAATTATTGCTCAAGGCAAATCTCGGTGATGTAAAGCATACAAAAATTATTACGCGTGAAGGTGATCCCACTAATATCAATGAGCTCACAAGGGCGAATGCACCTGGTTCTAAATCCATCATCATCCTCGACGCCTCAAGCGACAGCGATGCCACTGTGATTTCCACAATTCTGGCAATTCAAGCGATAGACAAATCCTCGCTAGTGCCGATAGTCGCCGAAATGGATAGTGATCTTTACTCAGAGGCACTGGAAGAGAGTCTTGAAAGAAGCATCTCGATTGTGAGATCGAATCAACTCATCACTCGAATCACGGCGCAGAGCACAAGAGCAGCAGGTCTGACCCCCGTCTTGCTAGATCTCCTGGACTTCGATGGCGATGAGATTTATTTTGGATTAGCTACAGAGTTAATTGGTCACACTTACAAAGATGCCCTTACAGCATTTGAGGAAGCGGCTATTATCGGTTTGCGAAATAGCGAGGGAATAATTTTTGTAAATCCTCCAGGAGATGCAGTCATTGGTGAGGGTGATCACGTAATAGCAATCGCAAAAGATGACGATCGCATCATCTTTGCCGGGCTTGCTCCAGAGTTAGACGTAATCAAGGATCAAACGCGCGAATTGGCCGCGCATACATACCGTGAACCAGAACGGATTTTGGTCCTTGGCTGGTCACAAATGGGTCACAATGTGATTAGTGAAATGTTGCCATTCCTTCCCTCCAACTCTACGTTGCAAGTAATTGCCGACTCAAGAATTGCAGACATCTCTGGTCTCAGCGGTGACCCTTTCCCCGGGCTAGCAGTCACGTATACCGAAGCACCTACAACTGTTGGACAGCTCGCCGATTCAGTGAGTGGAGAAAGGTATAGCGAAGTAATGATTTTGGCCTATCGAGAGGGTGTATCAGCTCACGATGCAGACTCACGGACACTTGCCACCATCCTCGTGATGAATCGTCTCTTTTCCGTAGAGAATAACGGAGTAGAGCCCACACGATTGATCGCCGAATTACTGGACTCCAAGAATCTTCCGCTCGCAAAAGTAGCTTCAGCCGATGACCTGGTAATGAGCGACAATTTAGCGGCGCTGCTCATCGCGCAGCTATCAGAGAATGCCGATCTCAAACCGATATTTGATGATCTCTTCGATATCCAAGGCGCAACCATAAACATCTATCCGATTGAGCGATACATCCCGCTCGGTCAGGACATTTCCTTCCAGGAATTAGTGGCACATGCATACTCATTTGGCGAATCTGCAATCGGCTATCGAATAGATCTAGACCACCGGGAAGATGCCCAGGCGGGCGTCCGTCTCAATCCCGCTAAATCCACTCGGTTTACTACAGCTGCTGGCGACGGACTCATTGTTGTAGGTCCCGCAACCGTCTAGGCGTATTTACTAAATATTCACTCTCTTAAAAGGTGCGAAATACACTCTACTGTTACGCTCGAACTGTGACTTTGCCTCGAAAAATTGGTGCCTGGTACTGGTTTGCCTCATCCTTATCACGCCCCGTCGCCTTTTTAATTTGCAAGCGTGAGTGGCGCGGTCGCTCGAATATTCCTGCTACTGGTCCAGCAATGATTATCGCTAACCACATTTCGATGGTTGATCCCCTACTCTTCGCCCATTTCGTTTTCATGAGTGGACGCGCACCAAAGGTCTTCATTAAAGCTTCGCTTTTCAAGATTCCCTTTCTTGGCAAGATCTTCGTAAAGACAGGGCAATTGCGTGTACCTCGGGACTCCCAAGTGATATCCAATGTCATGGATGAAGCTAAGTCGGCCCTTTCTCGTGGAGATCTTGTGAGTATCTACCCCGAAGGAACCATTACCCGAGAGCCTCATCTTTGGCCCATGAAAGGCAAACACGGAGCCGCAAGATTAGCTCTGGAAACAAATGTTCCAGTGATTCCTTGTGCCCAATGGGGCGCCCAGCAGCTTCTCCCGCCCTATGGCAAGAAATTTAAGTTCTTCCCAAGGCCTACGAGCATCGTTCACGCCGGTCCCCCTGCAGATCTTTCCCGGTGGCAGGGCAAAGAGGTGACCAAGGAAGTTCTTGATGAAGTTACCGAGTATTTCATGGGTCTTATCACGGCCCTGTTAGAGAATATTCGCCAAGAGAAAGCTCCAAAAATTCGCTTTGTCTACGAAAAATAAATGATGATCAGTTATGAAATACGCTCACAGAGCTGATCTATGGCCGCCGAATTTTCCTCAATCATTTTGAGACCAATTTCGCGCACTGCTGCCATATTTTCTGGACGAGCATCATCAATTGCGCTTCGACCATCTTTGAAGATCGGCGTGATTCGGAAATAGTGGGCTTTTCTTAAGATGTGGGACAACTGCCAGTCGATGCTTAAATTGCTTGCCTGAGAGGTGATGTCAAATAGCGGACGTGCCCATTTAACAAGGCCCCAATCCTTAGTGTCGTCATAGGTCAAGTCTTTAGAAATCGAACCAGTACCTAAGGAAACTACAGTCATATCATCCTCATCGAATCCCAACGACTGCGCATGAGCAAACGCACACATTGCGGGATTATTGGCGAAGACAGCGCCGTCAATATATGCCTTTTCACCGGCATGATGTTGGTTTGGTTCAAAAAAAGTCGGGGCTGAGCTGGTAGAACGCGCGACGAAGCGCATACTGTGATTTTCATTGGGGTCTTCTAGGGCCGCTGAACGAGTAAAGAAATGTGGCACTCCCTTCTCCACTTCGTAAGCGGGAATAAGTACCTCGACACGAGATTCGCTCATGAGCGAATCCCCAAAAAGTTCCTCAAGAACGCTCTCAAAGCCATCGGCGTTGTATTTCTCGTGCGTGACTCCACGCAATAAATCTAATTTCCCAGTCTTCTTAAAAGGAAAAATAGTGCTGAAAGAACGCGAATAAAGCTCATCGATTCCATCAGCGCTCCAAAACGCAGATCCGTCTTTCGCCGCACGCGCCATTGCAAGGGCAATTTGCCCTCCGGCCGAGGTGCCAGCGATGAGGTCGAAGCAATCAGAGAGCGGCTTTCCCATTCGCTTCTCTAATTCACAGAGCACCACCCCTGGGATGAGACCCCGAACGCCACCGCCATCAATCGAGAGAATTCGATAACTCACAGACTTCTCCTTCGCTTGGGATCACTATTATAGATAGGGCCACACAGTAAATGGTGGACTCTGCCCTCGGAATAATTTCAATATCTCTATGTAGTTTTTGCCCAGACGTATCTATCTATTCATGAATCTGGCGGAAAACCGGTTTCCTCTGGGATTTGAACTGCAAGGAGTTACTTTGAGTGTCAGGTGGTGACACCTACTTTCAGGGATTTTGTTCCCAAAATATTCCCACTTTGAAAGACCTTGAGAACCCGGTTGCGGTGTCAGACTCCATGTCAACACCTGACACCACAACCGATTCGCACGATCACCTTAAGCGGTCCCTGTTACCGCAGGCATTCGTACATCCCCTGCTTGGAGGTTTATGGGTTCTTCTTGATACGACCGTCGAGCGCAGGCACCGTTACTTGGTAGCCAGTAATGGCCGGAGATGCTGTGGGGGCCTTCCATGAGACAAGGAGTCCACCAACTTGTGGCGTAATTGTCAGGCCTGATGGCGCATCTGGCCGTGCGTATGCCGTTTCAGCACGTGACGACTGAGCAAAGTTGAGCGCTCCGGTGATGGCAAGAGCGAGGGCAAGAAAGGGTATGAATTTCTTCTGGGTAATAGTCATGATCGTATCTATGACCACTCGTGAGAACTCAGAGTTGAGCGGAGATTACATAATCTGAAACAGAAAGTGAATTCGAAGTATCTTCGTACCCGGGGAAAATTCTCAAAGAGGGAGAAATCTATTTCGGTCTTCCGCGGTGCCAGCAGAGTGCAAGAGATCAAACTCACCGGAGCGCCGTTGCCAATGATTGGCTGATAGCAGGCGTGAGATCCCAGCTAAATTCACAGTGCGTTTCAGATCTTCTGAGTCAAAGGATGGTTCAACGGGACCCAGATGGTCAAAGACTGAGGTAGCTATGACTAGCCGCTCTTCCTCCTCAAAGATCTCAACGAGACGTCCCTGTTGAGGCCAATCAATATTGGAAGCGGTTTGTACGTGCCAAAAACCACGCGCTCCATCGGTATTCCCCACGAGGTCGGCTTGGTGTTGATGATTATGTCCAGCAAGCCAGAGAATCACCGATGAGTGCGTAGAAAGTAAGGAGACCAATTCATCCTCACCGACTCGAGGTTCTACGCCATCAGGCGCATAGAGATTGAAGAGTGTCGGGGCTGGGTGATGGGAGAGGACTACCACATACTTCGGATCAAGTCCGTTCTCATTTTCCGTGAGAAGCGACTCCAGCCATCGGAATTGCGCGCGATCAATTGATCCCTGCCATCCTCCGTGGATATTTACGGTGTCGAGAGATACAAGTCGGATTTGCCCGACATCTCGAACCCAATACTTTTCGCCAGAAACCAGGTTCTCTGCCCCGAGACCGTGGTCGTGATCGCATTCTGTATGAAGCGTTGCCCAGGTGAATTCATCATTAAAGGCCCTGCCGGGATCGGGCTCCTGATCAATAAAAGTTCCGTTACTTAGGTCAGGACTCACAATGGGGCCAACTGTGGCAGGAGTTCCAAAGGCCTCCATCAAGTCGAGATCCTTTGGTAACTCGACGAGTCTCTTGCCCCCGATGGCGTAATTATTTAGCGTTTCTGAGGGTGGCACGCTCCCTTGGATCAGCGCGTCATGATTTCCGTGAGTGGAGAACCAATGGTGACGAAGACCCGGTGCCGCAAAAGATTGGCGGACAGCTTTCGTTAGACCTGGAATTGTTGGAAAGCCATAAAGTGATCGAGGGAAATCGTCTTCCTCCCCCGCAGGCGTACCTTCGGGATTCCAGTAACTCCTGTCGTAATGTTCACCCTCTCCCGCCGCAACGCCCTCCCATATTAAATGGTCTCCAGAGTCCGGATGCAATGTTCCACCATGAAGAAGCGTGAGATACCAATCCAGTTCGTTGCCCTGTGCGTTATCGGTAACATCTCCAGTAATGACAACAGCATCAATCGGTCTTTTACTGAAAACAGATTCGAAAAGATTGATTTTACGTACCATTGCATCAACTGTTTGAGTGGAGAGAATCTCTTGTGCTCTGTACGCACCTACCAACTTAACGAGAGCTGAAAATGGATGGTGCGGATCTGCGAACCGGTCTAATAATTCCATTCTTGCAGGTGATTGCGCATCGCAGATATGAAGATCTGAGATATGAACGAGGGAAACAAGTGACTTGGCTTTTGCCGACGGTGGACTCCCGATCAACGCCTCTCCCGGAGCCAAGGTGAGGTCTCGCCAACCCTTTTCATTTGCTGCACCCACTGACATACGAAGGTGTTGCGTATCAAATTCATGCATGCTCAGCCATCACCTCAGACGCTGTTACTTTGAAGGAGATGTGTTGACCAATTTCGAGGTGTTTTACATCTGAGCTTGCGATATTGATATGGATAAGTGGCGAGCCCTCGACGGCGACGCCTAGTTTCGTCAAAGGACCGAGGAAAGATTTAAGAGCAATCAGCCCACGCGTCGCTTCAGGGTCGTTCTCCGAAGTCAAGATCAAAGTTTCAGGGCGAATAATTGCCGTGATCTTTGTACCCAAAGCAAAGGCAGATACCGCACGGGTAAGTGAAATGGTTTGATTGAGAATCCTTGCAACACCTGCAGCACTCACTTCCCCTGATATTCTATTTGCCAGCCCCACAAAGGATGCGACAAATGGTGAAGAAGGGTTTGTATAAAGCTCAATTGGCGTATCGATTTGCTCTAGTTTCCCATGGTTCATCACACCTACCCGGTCAGCGATCGACATCGCTTCTTCCTGATCGTGAGTCACAAAGAGAGTAGTAATGCCTAGGTCTATTTGGATTCGCCTAATCTCTTCCCGAATCTGGCCACGCACCTGAGCGTCTAGGGCCGAAAGTGGTTCATCGAGTAAGAGTACGGTCGGCTCAATTGCAAGCGCGCGAGCAAGCGCAACTCGTTGTTGCTGCCCCCCGGAGAGTTGATGTGGAAAAGCTTTTGCTTTGCTGCCAAGTTCGACGAGGGTGAGCATCTCAGCTACCCGCTTACTTCGATCTCGTGCGGCCATTTTTCTTGCCCGCAATCCGTACTCAATGTTCTCTGTCACGTTTAGGTTTGGAAAGAGAGAGTAGGACTGAAAGACCATGCCCATATCTCGCTGATGGGCTGGAGTCTCGTTGTATCGCACGCCGTTGACAGTAAGGCTCCCCGTGGTCGAGTACTCAAGTCCAGCAACGATTCGAAGTGCAGTGGTCTTTCCGCAGCCAGAAGGTCCGAGTAATGCCACCAATTCACCAGGATTAACCTTGAGGTCTAATCCGTCGAGGGCTTTCACTTGTCCAAAGAACCGACTCACTCCGTTCAGTTCTAAAGTGCTACTCACGCGACCGTGTGCATTTGTCATAACAGGACTCCTTCATCTTCGCTTTCTAGCGATTCGGGCTTTGTCCCTCGACGGGAAATAAGTGAAATAGTGGCCAGAAGTGCTATTGCGCCGACGAAACTAAAGACTGAAAGGGCAATAGCACCGAGGATGTTGGACTGGGCGGCTCCAACTGTCCAGGTGGGAAAGGTCTCCCAATGCAAGAGGGAAGTGATGGTGAACTCGCCAATACCTAGAGCAAATGCCAGGAAGAGCGCCCCTAGGATTCCGCTGCGGATCGCTGGAACTATCACCTTAAGAATTGTGGCCACCCACGACGCCCCCAAACTCCTCGAAGCTTCAACGAGTGTCTTAAGTGGGACTGTTTGCAGAGAGGTGTCAAGGGCCCGGTATGTATATGGGAGCGCGATGATGGCGAAGAAGAAGACCAGTTCATACTCTGAGTTTTGCACGAACTCAGGCATGGCCACTTGGGCACCTATAGCAAGCGAGACCACGGGAATAATGAGCGGGAGGATGCAGAGGAAATCAACGAGTGGTTTGTAGCGTTGCGCTTTCAAGTTCAGGAAAACCATCGTGGGAACCATGAGTACCAAACTCAATATTCCAGCAAGGGCAGCCAACTTAAGTGAGGTGAAGAGGTTCGGATAAAACCCATCTTGCTCAAGGAGCCAGCGATAGTTTGCTAGCGAGCGACCCTTTCCCGCTTCTCCGCGGAAACTGTACGTGGCAGCAGCAAAGAGTGGAAAGACAAATATTAGTAGCGAGAGAAAAGCTGAGGCACCGATCAAAATCCATTTGAATGGAGAGATCTTCATGATTGCCGCCATTTAGCAGCACTTTTTTGCGCCCAAATATAACCAACCATGGCGACGCCAGCCACGATGATCATTCCGACTGCGAGTGCATCTCCTAGGTTTTGCTGGTCTGACACTACGTTTCCATCAACAAGTGTGCCGATGATAATCGGGACGAGCGGAACCGTACCAACCGTCAATGCCCGCGCAGTTGCATATGCTGAGAATCCGCCAGCAAAAAGAAGAAAGAAAGCACCGATAAAGGATGGCATGAGCATCGGAATGGCTACACGACGCCAATAAGTTAATTGCGTAGCACCAAGATTGGTACTTGCCTCTAGCCACTCTTTGCGCAGCCCGCCGATGGCCGGCTTAAATACCAAGAACATGAGCGGAATCTGAAAGAAGGAGTAGACCATGACTACGCCAGTAAAGGAAAATATGGTGAAGTGCCCGGCGTAAATGTCCCAACCTAAAGTTTTTAGCACTCTAGTTACTAGTCCTTCAGTGCCAAATGCTGCGATAAACATGAAGGCCAAAGGAACACCGCCGGAATTAGCAAACACTGCAGATATCGAATCAAGCACAGCGCTGAACCTTCCGGTGGCATAGCGAACGACAACAAAAGCGAAGAGCGCACCGAGAAGTGACCCGATAACTGATGTGACGAGTGAAAGCTTGATGCTGGTGACGAATGCATGGAGATATGAGCCGTGTAGCAGTGGGGTGTAGTTAGAGAACGTCCATTCACCTTCATTACCTCTGAGTGATCTAAGAGTCACTGCAAGAACGGGCCAAATCAAGAAGTAGCCAGTGAAAGCAAAGAAAGGGAGTAGTGGAAACACTTGGGATCCAAGTCGACCGCCTTGAGCCGTTTTAGGTGTTTCCACTACTCCACTTTTCATATGATTTTCGTTATTAGTTGCCTGCGATTGCTGGCCACTGCGCCTTGAGCAGTGTCTTTGCAGCATCCTGCTGTGCAACAGTTGGAGTGATTACCTTGACACCCTTTGGAATGCCGTAGCCTTCGGGCGCCGTGACATTGGTCTTCTTAGCGACCATGGCATCAAACGTGATAGGCAGTGCACCACCGAGAATCCAGATGTTCTGTCCACCCATGATGGATGAGAAGATCTTGGAGCCGGTCATGCCCTTTGTTGAACCGATGGTCATTGAAGTCTTGCCATTGTTCTGTGAGAACAGAAACTCAGTCCAGAGACGAGCAGCTGCTGGGTGTGGCGCGTTGAATGGAATAGCCATTACGTAGGGAGTTCCCTTGATGACTGCATCAGAAGGAATGACGTACTTGACGGTCTTTCCAGCCTTCGCGGCTGTGGCTACTGCTCCCGGACCGTTGAAGGACCAAGAGAACGCGACTTTGTATGCACCGGCAAGGAAGTTCTGCCCATTAGCTAATGCAGTCACGAAGTTGCCTGACGTCTTGAGGGACTTAAAGTAGTCAACCCCTGATTGCACACTGTCAGGTGACCCGCCTGATGCCAAGTTAGCTGCGAAGACAGACATGAGGGCCTCTTGAGCACCGGATGGATCTCCACCTATTGCCACCATGTTTTTGAACGATGGATCTTTCAGATCAGCGAAAGACTTTGGTGCCTTAGGAATTGAGGTGTCATATGAAAGAGCCATTACACCTGCATAGTCGCCATACCAACGACCGGCTGGATCCTTGTAGTCGGCAGTGATATCCGCCCAGTTCTCAACCTTGTACGAAGTGAAGAGGTTTGTATTGTCAAGAGCATAGGTAATACCGACATCAACTGCGTCGGGAACCTTTGACGCTGGTGCGGTCTTCACAGTTTGAATTTCGTATGCAGATGAACCATCTGGGTTGTCGTCTGTGATTTTGATTCCGAATGCCTTGGTGAAAAGGTCCATTGCTTCGCCGTAATTTGCCCAGTCGCGAGGAAGGGTAATGACGTTAAGCTTTCCCTCTTTTTGAGCAGCCTTCACGAGTGCGTCCATACCACCGCACGCCTTAAGGTTTTGGCACTTTGAGAAATCTTTGCCTGCTGCTGTGGAAACTGAAGATGTTGCCACCAATGAAGCGGCAGCCAGGGCGGCTGCGACAACTCCAATAATAAATTGCTTGCGCATATATCCTCCTTGTGGATTTGTGATGCCAGTCAAGACCCAGGAGTTAGCGCGCAAGGGAGTCTTTGGGTACTTTTTAGTGAATGAAAAGTTAAAAGATGGTGCGAATTAGCGTGGCCGCAGAGAGCACGTGAGTAGCGCCAGCCTGCTCAAGTTGCTCCCTGGAATGCTCACCTGTGGTTACTCCGATGGCATAAAGAGCCCCGGCGGCTACCGCGCTGCGCATATCTGATTCGGTATCTCCGACAACACCCACTTGATCTGCTGTGATAACAATATTTAGTGATTTTTCGGCAATTTCTATGCACCGATTGATCATGTCTGGCGCTGGGCGTCCTTGCGCGACCTCGGATGCCGCTACCGAGATGTCGATCTTCTCTCTCCACTCCAAGACTTCGATGATCGGGTCAAGAATTTCTCGGGGGAACCCGGTGGTGATGGCTACCGTTATTCCGTCAGCACGGAGCGAGACAAAAAGATCACTGATTCCGTCGAACTCCTCCAAGCGGCCTTCGTGAATCAACTGAATGTAGGAGCTCACAAAGTCATCATGAGCCTGTGTCGCTCTTACGACATCGTCGTTGTAGAGATGCATGAAGACATCAATCTTGCGCTGACCCATCGTGGCACGAACGTACTCAACCTTCTCATCAAGTTCAGTCTGGGAATAAGCCTCATCTTGGGACTTGATGGCTCGCCCAAAGGCTTCGACAACGAGACCTTCGTCTTTGGCCGTAGTTCCGGCCACATCAAATACGACAAGCGCTACTTGCTCCATGTCGTAATCGTCTCCTCGGCAATGCCTGGCGAAAGGGTATTGCCCCGACCCCCAGCGCCCGTGACAATAACAGCCCCAGGTGCAATTTCTTTCCTAAAGTAAATATCTGAGCTCGTCGATTGGCTATAGACACCATCCCACCGCTTACCGAGATGTGGGGCTTCACTCCCAAAAATTGAAGTGATAACTGATCGAAGATGATCATAAGGAGCCTCGACCAGTTCGTGATCAAAAGGCTCGTCGTATTCGTGCGTATCTCCGATCGTCATGGAACCATCGATTCGCTGAACTAGAAGTAGTTGCATAAAACGCTCGGACGCAATTCTGCTCTGTGGTGGAAGTTGATCAATTGAGAGATTCTTGAAAGCTGGGTAATACCGAAGCGAATCTCCATCTGCCAGTGAATGGCCTAACTTTTCCTTCAACGGCACGGTGGCAGCCATTTGTAAACGCACTTTACGCACCGGGGCTTCAGCCATGTGATCGCTCAAGAACCCGCCATGGGCCGCTCCAGCACAGAACACCACATAATCGCAGGAGTAATCGTTTCCGGAAGTGTCGACAACATGGTTTCCTGTTGAGTCGTAATAGAAATCAGTAATTTCACAACCTGGTTTCCATGAGTAGGTTGAGAACGTGCTCAAATAGTTGCGCAAGCCACCAAGCAGTAGCGGAGGTTCAACCGCAGCATCTTCCGTACATTGCAAAGCGCCTAAATAGTTACCAGCTAGCATGGGCTCCAAGGCTCTAGTCTCGGCATTTGTAAGTACTCGAAACCCGCGCAAATGAGCATCGTCCATGTTCGCGGCTTCGTAAAGAACATTCATTTCCGCTTCATTGGATGCAATAGTAAGTGAGCCATTTGACCGAAAACCAATTTCCGCTTTATTTCCGATGGCGCTCCAAAGGGCACGTGCACGGAGCGCGAGGCGAAGCTCTGGCCCGGCATCTCGTCCACTCACCCACAGAAGCCCAAAATTTCTGACTGAGGCAGATGTTGGTTTTAGGTCTCGTTCCACATGAAGGACTTCAAATCCCGCCTCGCACGCCAGAAGTGCGTGCATAGTGCCAATGATTCCGCCGCCAACTACGACTATTCGCTCCGTCACTGCTCTATCCAATCGCAGGTGATCACGTGAGGCTGGAATCAGTTGGTAGATTTTACGTGAATTCTTTAACGCGATCTATCCAAGCCAATCTTCGACTTGACCGATACCGTGGCCAGGATAATCTTGACTCAGTTATTTTTGCTGGTAGTCCTTTTGACCGATGTTCATGCTCACCAATCAGCACCAACCAGTTGCCAAAGGAGTGCGAAGAGAATGGCTACACCAGTACTACACCCAGATAACGTCAAAGACGGAACTGGCCCTGGCCTGACATACAGGATTGAAGGCACTCTTGTTCCGTCACTTCATATGCGGTTAGACGGTCAGATGGGTATTTTCTTCGAGCATCATGTGATTCTGTGGAAGCAACCGTCAATCGATATCGACGTGATGAAGTTAGGTAAGTCGTTCACTCGCGCCATCAGTGGCCTCAACGTGTTCATGACTCGTGCCGAAGGAACCGGGGACATCGCATTTTCTAGAGATACGCCAGGGCAGGTATTTGCTCTTCATCTCGCTCCAGGTGAGAAAGCGTTCGTCCGCGAACACCAATTTTTAGCAGCGACGGAAAATACTGAGTATGGATTTGAACGAGTCAAAGGCGTTGCCTCGATGATGGTGGGCAATCAAGGCTTCTTCGTTGACCACTTCACCGGAGGTGCCGAAGGTTCGATTGTTTGGTTACATGCCTACGGAAACGCATACGACATTGTGCTTGCCGATGGCGAAACGATCGATGTAGAGCCAGGTGCATGGATTTATCGTGACCCTACAGTGACTTACGAGCAGAAGTTGATCGGACTCAAGGCAGGAATCCTTGGTGGAGGTGGAACCCTCATATTCAACCGTTTCCGTGGACCCGGCCGCGTTGGTTTGCAGTCAGGTTTCTTTGCCGTGAGTGATGAAAAGAAATAGTTTCTGCCGACTCAAATTAAGGCCTCAATTGACTTCCACTGTTAATAGATAAGGATTCAAGATGCCGTTTGGATTTAGATTCTCTCCGATCAATAGAGCAGGAAATTTCAGCAAAAGGCGGGGTCCACTATCGATAGTGGTTGGCGTGATCTTTATATCTGTGATCGCTGGGCTCATGCTCTATCGCTTTACCGCATTCGGAAGCCCCTGCTCAGTGCCCGGCCAATCCAATCTTCTTGGTTCTAAGCCTGCTTGCGCGTTAGTTCATGCCCAAGCCTCGATAGATTCAAAACCCATTACCAGCGAACAAGGTGACCCCAACTACCCCTTGATGGCGAGCGGAATTCGTTTCAATTACTTAGCGATTACACCGCAGGGTGGCTCGTTGTATCGCAAGGATCTGACAGTAAGCATTACCAACACCACCAAAGAGAGTAAGTGGGTCGGAGTCAATCTCGTCTTCCTCGACCCAACTGGAAAGGTAGAGAAAAGTTCTCTTAATTGGACTCCAGGCTCTCTAGGCGCCGGGAAAACGCTAGTGCGAATATTCAGAAACAATTGGACCCCAACCGGAAAATTCAGTTACGCGTTTCAAGTAAAATTCGCCATCTAGTTTCTTATCTGAAGCAATCAAAGATATGGGGCCGCCTCGGGGATTTGAACCCCGGACCTACGCATTACGAGTGCGTTGCTCTACCCCTGAGCTAAGGCGGCATAGAGAGGCTTGCCTCTCTGGGTCAAAGTTTACTTGAGATTAATCGAGACGAATAGTGCCGCGTTCGGTACGCAGATGTACTGCAACCAAACCTGATTCACCATCGTTGTCTGCGGGATCAATCCAAATAACTTCAATGTCATCGAGTGGGTGATCATCTGGTTCGCCGAGCCACGCAGAAATAACCGCAGGATCACCAGCGATTTCCAACTTCTCAATTATTGGGTGGCCATTGGCAGCATTTGAAGGATGGTGCGCGGCATCAGTGATCCATTGAACGAAGAAGGGAAGTTGTGGATCCTCCATCGTGGACTTCACACCGAGTTGCTTCCACTCCAAATCAAAACCATCGGGACGACGGCGATGGCCAATTACTGGTTCGCGTCCCACGCGTTCCTGCACTGTCGAAATATCATCAACGGCAACGACCCATGTAAGCCATCCGCCACCTTCGCGAGCGCGCTGCGATACTGCTTGGCCAAATGCCGCACTATCTGCAGCCGGGTGATCGAGTGGGCAAACCACTTCGAGATAAGTACCGCCGTGAAGCGGAAGGATGAAGTTGCGCGTTCCGAAACGAGGATGAATTCCCCCGTCTTGAAAAGCTGCACCC
>Ga0194035_1000993_pt1 | contig 15496 bp, 13 predicted proteins | sample JunL2320m_MetaG_FD_148680 | JGI IMG/M metagenome (GOLD analysis project Ga0194035, IMG submission 148680) | Anoxic zone freshwater microbial communities from boreal shield lake in IISD Experimental Lakes Area, Ontario, Canada - Jun2016-L239-20m | ecosystem: Environmental > Aquatic > Freshwater >...
ATATTGGGACCATAAATTGACAGCTGGGGCGCCTCAAGCTGCAGTGCCGGAACCTTTGCGCCGGCCTGGAATAATGCATCAACGATCCAGCTCGGCAATGTGAGAATTTGCATCTTCCACTTTTTTGCCAGGTAACGATTTGCTTGCAATTGACGCGGTCCAAGACTCCAGATGTCGACGATAAACGGTAAAGGATTGCGCGCCTGTCCTAATTTTGATTTGATCTCCCGATTCGAAAGCATTTGCTCTGGCTCAAGTGCGAGATGTCCGAATCGGTGGAATGCCATCACGCACAGTCGAAATCGCACGACTGGACTGATCAACTTCGATACAACCAATGTCGCTGTTGCCGGAACCAACAACAATGACTTGGCAACCTGTCGTAGGTTCACTTCTCCCGTTTCAAAAGCAGCTTTGACAATTGCTCAAAGTTGTAAGGGCTTACTGCCTTCTTCGCACCAGTTCTCACTGCTGACAATTCAGCGCTTGATGGAAAATTGGCAAGTTGGTTGACGTCGAATACTGATTCTCCATGTTTCATCCACGGTGGAGAATACTCGTCGAGGTTTGTGATCACAGCACAGCCATGTGCCATCGCGCTCAACACAGTGGTGTTGTTTTCGCGCACTCCAGATGGGAAAAAAGCAACCAATGCATCTGCTTCGGTCATTCTTCGTGAGACTTCATCATCAGCCAAAAATCCCAAAAAACTGACGTTTCCATCAAATACTTCGGCGATTTCGGCACCGACCGAGAAGAAATCTTCATTAAACGAAGTGCCCTCATGCAATGCTGTTGAAATCTCTAGTTGTACAGTTCGGTCATCACTATGCAGTAACTTGCCCAACTTTCGGTATGGCTCTGTGCGTATTTTGTGCGCCATGCCAAAAGTGAGCAAGTTCAGATCAAAAATCTTGCCCGTTGCTGTTATCGGTGCTCCCGGAGCGAACAATGTGATGACATCACTTCTCTTGGGTCGCATCATTTCAGCATCCCAACGTGACGCCACGTAAACATTTTTTGCAAGTGCAATATATTCCTGCTCAATTGCAATATCAGTCACTGCATGCAACAAGATACTGAATTGAATGCCGGTCTTTTTTATCGAAGTAAGTAGCTCCTTCGCAGAGTGCTCATCCACTTCTTCAAACTTGAGAGAGAGCAGTGCTGTGTCATATACATCTAGAAGATACTGAGCCACTCCAACTAACGGCACGCCGAGAGAATCTGCAAGCGATTTATTGAATCGGGCAACGCCGCACGTATACGGATTGGTGTGATACGAAACCACGCATGTGTACAGACCAAAATTTGACGCTGTCATTTCAAAGTATCTTTATCTCTTTGAGGTGCGGTTGCCCAATCAGCCAAAAGTTTGCTCGACGAATTAGTCACTGTTTCAAGGTATTTCACTTCAATCCCAAGTTCGTCACACAACTGCTGCTCTTCTTGTGGCACACCACCACGTGCAATCCAGTCATTGCCCTTGATATACATCTTCGGTTTCAACAGTTGAAGTACTTCACGGGTTGACATTGTGGAGAGATGCACAAATGACAAGTACCTGATTGAATCCAACACAACCCCTCGTTGCGCTTGACTCAATAACACTGGATGTTTGGAGACAGTCCAACTATCAGATGCAACATTGCAAATTACAGGGAGTCCAAATTGACTCGCAGCATGAAAGTAGCCAATGTGGCCATCGTGAATAGGGTCAAAACTCCCATCCACCATGGCCAACTGGCCGACATATTCGCGAAGTTGTTCAGTGGCCAGAATCATGTGCCACTTACTTTACTTCGCACCAAGTTGACGCTTGGCGCAACTTGATTTGTGGGCCGGGAAGGATTCGAACCTACGAAGGCATAAGCCGGCAGATTTACAGTCTGCTCCCTTTGGCCGCTTGGGTACCGACCCCACGGGCAATAGCCTACCTGCGGTGTTCAACCGTTCTTCACGACTTCGACATGTGGAAGTGGGAAGAGCAAGGTTTGACCAATGAAAAGTTCACTGGTCAAGAAAAAATCGCGAAAATGCCACGGCAACACCAGTAAATAGTCTGGAAATGTGCTGAGAAGATCTGGCTGATTCACGATCGGTATTTTGCTTCCCGGGGTCACGCACCCAAACTTGTCTGGGTTGATTTCGGCCACTGCAGAAATCATTGATGCATCAAGGCCGGTGTACTGCAAAAGAACATTTCCCTTTGTGGATGCTCCCGCTGCACAAATGCGTTTTCCTTGCTTCAGCGCCTCTTGTACAAACAACAACAATTCCGAGCGACGCTCTTCCACTCGATTGGCAAAAGATTGGTAAGGCTCAAGATCAATTAATCCATGCGCGATCTCGTTTGCACGAGTTTTGGCAACGGATTCTGTTTCTGCAAACCTTATGTTTGCAAGAGGTGTTGCAGTCACCGAAAAACTTCCGCCGTTTGTGTCATTGAATTCAATATCAACAGCACGTAAGTCTGCACGAGCCAAAATCCACTCGATCTGGTGAAATCCGTAGTACTCAATATGCTCATGGCATACCGTGTCGTACGCAGTGCGCTCGAGCATCGTTGGCATATAGCTCTGTTCAAACACCCAAATGCCGTCGTCGGCCAACACCGAACGCACTTCTTGGGCAAACTTGACTGGGTCTTCCAGGTCATACAACATCGAATGCGATGTGATCACTTTGCACTTCTGGCCGCCAATTACTGATCGTGCTGCTTTTGCACTAAAAAAATCTTCGACAGTGTGAATATGTGGTTCGTAATAGTGTTTAAATTTTTTGATAGTCGGGTCTATGCCTACCAGCGTCAAATCTTTGGGGTAAGCAGCAAGAGATGTGCCGTCATTGCTGCCGACATCAATGACAACATCACCAGCAGTTAAATCAATTTCGCTACAAATTTTGGCGACCTTGTCTCGTAAGTGGTTGATCATTTTGGTGTTGAGCCCCGAGCGGTACCCGTAGTTATCGCCGTACATCTCATCGGGGTCATATGTGTGCTCAAGCTGCAACAACCCGCACGTTGAGTCATCGCCATGGCACTTCACCAAATTGAGTGGTCCGACTGTCACCGAATCGGCTGTTTCAGGGCGAGGAAACACGCCGGTCATGGACTGCATGCCAAGTGCAAACACGGTTACCAAATTGGGGTTACCACACACGCGGCAACGAGAAATCTGCGTGTACATAGTGCTCCTTAGATTACACGCCATTCATGGGAGTGTTATATTCATACTTCATGCCAAGCTTTGATGTTGTCTCCGAAGTTGATCACCAAGAGTTACGAAATGCCATTGACCAGGCGCAACGCGAGCTTGCCAACCGATTTGACTTCAAGAACACCGATTCTTCGATTGAGCAAAAGGAATTGATTCTGACATTACGCACTGCCAGCGAAGACCGTCTGCGTGCGCTTAAGGTCTTGCTCGAGGAGAAATTCGTCAAGCGTCAAATCTCACTCAAAGGACTTGAGTGGGGCAAGATCGAACAAGCTTCCGGCGAAAGTGTCCGACAAATCGTCACCGTAATTGTCGGCATATCTTCCGATAAAGCTCGAGAGATCAACAAGCTCATCAAAGAAAAAGGCCCAAAAGGTGTTGGAAGCCAAACACAAGGTGAGCAGATCAGAGTTACAGGAAAAAAGCGAGATGATTTGCAAGATGTGATGGCATTGTTAAAGGCAGCTGACTTAGGTGTGCCACTGCAGTTTCAAAACTTCCGCGACTGACCTACTGACGTAACAACCAGTCGGCGTTTTGGTCAAGAAAACATTCCGGAATTTGCGACCTAATCTCTCCGTGCCAGAGCTGCCCTAATTCCCCCATCGCCTCCGTCATTATTTTTCTGTATTCAGCTTGCAGCAATGATCCCGAAGCATCAGCAGTTGCAGATTGTCGATCCACCATCTCCATTACATATTTTCTGATTTCGTCAGGCGTGCTCCGTAAAACTTCAAGTCCTGCTGAGGCAAACTGTGAATCTTTCCAGAAATACCCCGCTTTAGATTCAAAAACTTCACGCAATGACAAGGGTTGTTTTGTTGTTTCATGAACAATTTTTGCTGGTGTCCAAGTAGTCAAAGCAGATCCGGTGAAGCAAAGTGAGTAATGGACGATGTCAATGTAGAGCGCTGGTCGTCTAAATGCCAGTGCCATTGCGTCGGGCCCCGACATGGTCGAAATGATGAAGTAGCAGTGAGCCAACAAATAAATGTCAACAAGTTCTGATTTGTGCTCACTATTTGCATAGTCGATAACAAGTGGACTCAGACTCCTCAGGGGCGGACTATCTTCTGATCCCATTCGCACAACGGTTATTCCCCGTTGCGTAAGTGCTTCCACCGATGAATCGAAATCCTCAATTGAACGATTACGAAGTGATGAGTCATGCTCTCCTCCATGGCGTGCCACAAGACAAACGAAGGGACGATCTACATCAATTCCCATTTCGCGCAATGCACTTTGCGCTCTGTTTCGTTCAGTCGAGGAAAAAGCGAGATGACTTTTCGTGCCATCAAGGTACCGATCTACAGATACGAGTGTGCTAAATCGATAATCAATAATTGCTGGTTTCTCTAGTCGTTTATTTGCTGTAAGTAATGCGCTCATCAACCAACTTGGTATTGATCGAACTTCTCGTTTCCACATCTTGACAAGTTGCTTATTCGCTCGTCCATCAGCATTACCAAAACTCCAAAGATCAAAATATCTTCCAAGTGGATCATGATCTAACGTCACCGAAATATTTGATGGAATCTTTTCGCCATCAAAACCAATTTCGTGGAGTCCGATCTTGAGATCTTTGGCGGCAAGGTATTTGGTTGGCTCAAGAGCAAGATGTCCAAATAATTGTTGGTGCGTCATAAATGTGCGCACCCGAAAAAATCGAGAAAAAAGTCGCAATGCAAATAGGAGAGGAAGCATTACTGACGTTAAAGTCGCTTGTACCAATTTTCGCAATGAGTGCACTAATCCTCTGTCGGGGTTTCGGCAGCGCGGCGTTGTAGCTCACTGACAACCGATGCATCTGCAAGTGTTGAGGTATCGCCCAAGTTGCGTCCTTCAGCGACATCCCGAAGTAAGCGTCTCATGATCTTGCCACTCCGAGTCTTTGGCAAATCTGGTGTGAAATAGATTGCTTTCGGTTTGGCAATTGGTCCGATCTCGGTAGCCACATGATCTCGCAACACTTGCTCGCTCACTTCCAACCCACCACGCAATGTCACATACGCAATGATCGCTTGGCCAGTCATTGCATCATTTGCGCCTACTACTGCTGCCTCAGCAACACTGGGGTGAGAAACCAATGCACTCTCGACTTCTGTCGTACTTATACGGTGGCCCGACACGTTCATTACGTCATCGACTCGACCGAGTAACCACAGGTAGCCGTCATCATCCAACTTTGCGCCATCGCCTGCGAAGTACTTGCCACTGAAGCGGCTCCAATAAGTTTCGCGATAACGCTTTTGGTCGCCCCAAATACCGCGCAACATTCCTGGCCATGGTTTTGTCAGCGTGAGATACCCACCACCTTTGCTGACATGGTTACCTTCTTCGTCAACTAGTTCAGCACCAACACCCGGCAACGGAAATGTTGCCGAGCCTGGTTTTGTCACTGTCACTCCGGGCAGTGGCGCGATCATGATGCCACCAGTCTCTGTTTGCCACCAAGTATCAACAATTGGGCACTTACCGCCACCAATATTTGCTTGGTACCACATCCACGCCTCAGGGTTGATTGGTTCACCAACGCTGCCGATTAATCGAAGAGACGACAAGTCGTGCTTAGATGGCTCTTGCGTACCCCACTTCATGAACGTGCGGATTGCAGTTGGTGCAGTGTAAAAAATGGTTGCCTTGTACTTTTCGATAATTGACCACATGCGATCATTGGCCGGAAAGTTTGGAACACCCTCATACATCACTTGCGTTGCACCATTGGCAAGCGGCCCATACACGATATAGCTATGGCCTGTTATCCAGCCAACATCGGCCGTGCACCAGAAAATGTCGGTCTCTGGGTGATGATCGAATACGTATTTAAAGGTGTAGGTGACGTGGGTGAGGTAGCCGCCGGTCGTGTGCATGATTCCCTTTGGCTTGCCTGTTGTGCCTGAGGTGTACAACAAAAACAGCAATTGCTCTGCGTCCATAGGCTCGGCAACGCACACGTCATCAGCCTTGGCCATGAGTTCGTGATACCAGTGATCGCGACCACTCTGCATCGACACTTCATTGTCGCCACGCTTCACCACAACAACATGCTCGATTGTCGTAGTCAATTTAACCGCGTCATCAGCCTGATTTTTGAGCGGAAACACTTCACCCCTGCGCCAACCACCATCGGCGGTAATCAATACCTTCGCTTCAGCGTCATTAATGCGGTCAGCAAGCGACTGTGATGAAAAGCCTCCAAATACAACGCTGTGTGCAGCACCAATACGCGCGCACGCAAGCATTGCTACTGCAGCTTCCGGAATCATTGGTAGATATATATTGACGCGGTCACCCTTGATCACACCGAGCGACTTAAGTACGTTGGCAAACTTCTGCACTTCGACCAACAACTCTGCGTAGGTCACAACTCGTGAATCACCTGGCTCGCCTTCCCAATAAAAAGCAACTTTGTTGCCTCGGCCCGCCAATACATGCCGATCCAAACAGTTATACGAGACATTAAGTTTTCCGTCGGCAAACCATTCCGAATATGGAAGATCCCACTCGCACACTTGCGTAAAGGGCACTGACCAATCAAGCAACTCTCGTGCCTGACGAGCCCAGAAACCCTCATGATCGCGAGCCGCCTCGTCATATAACGACATATCACTCGTATTTGCGGACTGAACAAACTCAGGTGATGGCGGAAACTTGCGCTGCTCGTTTGAAAGCGCTTCAATCGCCTGCAGATTGTCATTCATATTGAGTCACGACCCTTTGGTTTGGCGACAACTTTCCCAACTGCGAGACTAGTCAATCCGTATGAATAGCCCTCAAACCAAAACTACTGATACCCAAGCTGGCTTTGGGTTTGTTGACTGGATGCTGTCGCTCGGCATGGCCCTCACGTGGGGTTCATCATTCCTGTTGATTGACATCGCGATCCGTCACTTCCACACATCAGTCGTTCCATTCGGGCGCACTGGTTTTGGGGTCGCTGCGCTGCTGTTGCTACCGAGTGCTCGACACCGTGTTGCACGTGAGCATTGGCCGAGATTGATCATTCTCGGTTTTGTGTGGATGGCACTGCCGTTCTTGTTGTATCCACTTGCCGAGCACACTGTCTCCAGCAGCATTACCGGAATGATGAATGGCGCATTGCCTGTCGTCGTTGCAGTTGTTACAGCAATCTGGATTCGAACCGTGCCAAGTGGCCGCCGAATGTTTGCTGTGCTCATAGGGTTCTGCGGAATCTTGTTGATTGCGCTTCCATCCATCAATGACGGTTCTGCAGCAGATGTAAAGGGCATTCTGTTTCTGGTTGCAGCACTTCTCTCCTATGCAGTCGCAATCAATATTGCGCGTCCGCTTCAGGCCATCTACACTCCTGGCACTCTCATGTTGCACGTAGAGATTGTTGCATTTGTGATGTCAGCACCTTACGGCATATGGGGCTTCAGCCACTCGACATTCTCGCTTGCATCGTTTAGTGCACTCGCCGTGTTGGGTATTCTCGGCACAGGTTTTGCATTTGTTCTTTTTGCAACACTTTCAAAACGCACCGGCGCTGTGCGCAGCATGATCCCCACATACTTCACACCGATTGTCGGAACAATCCTTGGCACCACGTTTAATAATGAACCGCTGTTGATTCTTTCGGTGGTGGGAATGTTTGTGGTGATTGTTGGTGCCTATCTGATGAGCAAACCAGAGAAAAACTCGCTCACTTCTGCCACGAAAGCGCAGTAAACGCACCGAGGCCTGTTTGATCAATAAGGGATTTTCCTTCTGTCGAGCGACTGCGCATCTTCATTGCTGTGATATCTGGTGCGTGCTTCATATTTTCCCAGTAGTCAGCGCCTTCATTCACTAGTTCTTTGATTCCCCAGTGCTTCAAGAAATCAGATTGCGCTGAAGTGGTGAATCCTGTGGGTAGCTGATCAAGTAACACTTGCGCAGTGATGTCTTGAGAGCCCGGCTCTGTCAAATAATGTGCACCTCGGACCTGATCTCGGTACGTGCGTAACCACTCGCGCCACGGTGTGAGCGCAATTTCGGCTGTCGATGTGCTGCAGTAGTCGAATAACAGCAACCGTCCATGATTTATTTTCGACAGGCAGTCCCGTACCCATGAAGCTGCAGCATCTTGTATCGGTGCACGCGAACCAAGTGGTGCAGTTTGTGGCAGGCAAGATGGAACAACTGCCGGAGTATGAAGCACTTCTACAAACTGACCACCAGATGCTTGTGAAACAAATGCCTCCATCCAGGATCCATCGAACACAAACAAGCGAAAAGGCAAGTTATCGAGTAACTCGTTTGCCAAAATCACACCAGTGATTGGGCCGTCTGGCATGGTTTCGCGAGACTCAACACTCTGCGGATGTAGTGCTCGCTGCGAAGCCGATATCTCTACTGCAACATATTGCATCGCCCCGAGGCATTCGGGTTGAGCCGCCAAGATGCTGCGCGCAAGTGTTCCCGGGCCTGCACCGCACTCGACAACGTCAAATCGACTTGGTGAACCAAGTTCCTTCCACCAAGCATCAAGCGCGCGAGCAATCACTGTGCCAAACAGCGGGCCAACTTCGGGGCTCGTGATGAAGTCGCCGCCACGTCGACCAGCGCGACCACCAGTTGTGTAAAAACCGCCTTCGCCATATAACGCAAGCTGCATGAATTCGCTGAACGGAATTGCTCCCCCAGCAGCGGCAATGGCCGCAGATATTTCGTCAGCCGCCGAAGGCACCACTGATGCGCGCAATATCACCGAAATGCATTGCAATACCTGGCAACACACCAAGCACCAAAGTAGCTACACCGGTAATACCGAGTGCGAGGGCAAGCGAGCCAGGTGTGCGAATAGGTGTGACGTCACCATGTGGTGCAGGCTTCATCCAGATTTCGCGCATCACGTTTCCGTAGTAACCAAATGCAATCACCGAGTTGACTGCACCAATGAGTGCAAGCCCATAAGCCCAACCGGTGCCTGCGCTGATGAGTGTTTGGAACGCGGCGAACTTACCAATCCAACCACCCAATGGCGGAATGCCAGCGAGCGACGCAAGAAAAATTGTTGCCAGTGCGCCAAGGCCTGGAGCGTACGAGAACAGACCACCGAAGCTCGACACCGAACCACTGCGAGTTTTTCGCGAGACCGCAATGATGACAGCAAACATACCGAGGTTGGTTGCCGCGTAAATGAGTAGGTACACAACCACGGCGCGAAGTGCCGAGTCGCCAACGCCAGCCATGCCTGCAACCGCAATCGGCATGAGCACGAAGCCACCTTGGCTAATAGAGGAATACGCAAGCATACGAACCACGTTGGTCTGACGCAATGCGATGACATTGCCAACAGTCATTGTGAGAGCCGAGAGTACCCAGATGAACGGCTGCCAGACCGACGCTGCTTCCGGGAATGCAACAAATAACAGCGTCACAAGTGCGATGAAGCCAGCGGCCTTGGATGCGACCGACAAAAATGCCGTGATCGGACTCGGTGCACCTTCGTAAGTATCTGGTGCCCACGTGTGAAATGGAACTGCGGAAACTTTGAAGGCAAAACCGACAACCACAAACACAATGCCGAGTGCATGCAGCGCACTGAGACCGCCGTTGACTGTGATGCTCTTGCCCAAGTCGACAAGCAGAGTGCTGTTGGCTGCACCGTACAACAGCGACATGCCGTACAGCATGACCGCAGATGCAAACACGCCGAGCAAGAAATACTTGACGCCTGCTTCGTTGCTCTTGATGTCGCGCTTGCGCCATGCGGCAAGCATGTATGCAGGGATAGAGAGAAACTCGAGTGCAACAAAAATGGAAATGAGGTCGCGAGCCGACGCCATCATCACCATGCCAAGAATGCTCGAGAGCAACAAGAAGTAATACTCGCCACGCCAATACTCGCCTTCTTCAACATGACTCGACGAAAGAAGGACTACCACATAGCCAGCGATCAAGAACATTGCTTTCATCACGATGCTGAAATTGTCGACTACATAACGACCATCAAACATTGACCGAACGTCGACATCACTGAGCCCAAGCGTGAGCACCGGCAGGACTGCTGCAAGCAAAGTAAAACCTGCGAGCGACGACAACACCCACTTGCGTGACTCGTCTAAAAACAAGTCGGCTAACAACACCACACACAAGCCAGCAGCCAACACCAACTCGGGTGCAAGCGCGTGGTAGTCAACTGTTGGGTTGACCCAAGGAGTGACGGCGTTGAATAATGCAGTGAGCACGTGATTAGCCCTTAAAGCCTGTGAGTACGCCTTGAACGGCTGGGTCGATGATCTTGAACAACAGGTTTGGCATCAATCCAAACACGATGATCGCAACGAGTAGTGGCGTCCATGAGATCCACTCAAACTTATTGACGTCTTCGAATCCATGACTGTCACCTTGATCATCATGACCGTGAGCAGCGCCAGCGAACTCTGGTTTTGGCTCACCGAATGCGACACGCTGGAAGAGCCACAACAAGTAGGCCGCAGCAAACACTGTGCCGATCGCTGCGATCACCATGTAGACACGAAACACAGTTTCGTTGAGGCCAGCTGCTGGGTGGTACGCCGAAAGAATTGCTGGAAACTCGCCCCAGAAACCTGCAAGGCCTGGCAAGCCAAGCGATGCCATACAGCACAAACCAAGAATCCAGCCGAGGTGTGGCAACTGCTTGAGTACGCCGCCAAGTCGCTTGATCTCGAGTGTGTGATAACGCTCTTTGATACTGCCTGCGATAAAGAACAACATGCCCGTGATCAAACCGTGCGCGACCATGCCGAACATTGCGGCCGTCATACCGAAACTTGTGAGTGTCGAAATGCCGAGCATCACGAAGCCCATGTGTGCGACAGACGAAAACGCGATCAGGCGCTTCATATCGGTTTGGGCCAAGCAACCGAGCGAGCCATAGATGATGCCCACAACTGCAAGGCCACCGATGTACGGAGCCCATGCTTTTGCAGCGAGCGGAAGAATCGGAATTGCAATACGCACGAAACCGTATGTGCCCAACTTCAGCAAGATTGCAGCCAAGATGACTGAGCCTTGCGTTGGTGCTTGTGTGTGAGCATCAGGCAACCATGTGTGGAATGGGAACATCGGAACCTTGACGGCAAAGCCGACGAACATGCCAGCGAAAATCCAGATCTGAACGTTGCGTGCAATTGCACCACCGTGCTCGACCAAGAATGGGATCGAGAAACTTTCTGCGCCAGTCTTGAAGAACAGTGCAAGAAATGCAACGAGCATCAGCGCCGAACCAAACATGGTGTAAAGGAAAAACTTGAGTGATGCATACTGACGATTTTCGCCACCCCAAACACCAATCATGAAGTACATCGGCAAGAGCACGAGCTCGAAGAACACAAAGAACAAGATCAGGTCTTGAGCAATGAACGTGCCCGCCATACCTGTTTGCAACACGAGCATCAAGATAAAGAACGCCTTTGGATTGCCTGGGTCTGGAACATGGTTGAGGCTGTAGATCACTACGAGCAATGTGATCACCATCGACAAGATGTACAACGGCAAACTGATGCCGTCAAGACCGATGAGGTAACTGCTCTTGATTAGCGGAATCCACTGGTGCTCGGTAACGAACTGCATCGATCCCGCTTTGTCGAAGTTGAACTTGGTGAGCGTGAAGATACCGACTGCCAATGTGGCGATCGAGGTAAGCAGCGCCACCATCTTGACCATTTGCTCATTTGCTTTTGGCACGCCGAGCAACAGGACCACTCCTACCAACGGTAAGAACGTTCCTACACTCAGCACCCAATTTGCGTCACGGAGCATTTCCATGGCGTTGTCTCCCTTTTGTTGTTACGTATTGATAATGACGAGTACGAGTGCAGCAACGGCAGCCGCGCTAAATAACAGCGCGCCGTACTGACTCACTTTTCCTGATTGCACTGGTTGCAAAACGCCACCAGCACCTCTTGTTGCTTTGCCTGAAGTGTTGACCGCGCCGTCGACCACGCGTTGGTCGATATTGCGATACACCCAGCCAGCGATTGTTCTTGATGTGCCTGCAACTGCGTGCAAGATGCCGTCCAAAATATGTTGATTAAACCAGTACGCCCCAGCCGCAATTGGCCCAGAGATTGCCTTAACGATCACGTTCTCATACAACGCATCCAAGTAGTACTTGTTGTCGAGGAATCGATAACCAGCGCGCAATGCTGCATTGCGTTGAGTGAGACCAACAAGGCGCTTGTCCTTGCGTGTGTAGAGCGCGACACAAATGAACCAACTGATTACAAGGCCGGCGAAAACGATTGCAAGCGACATGCCTGCCTTTGACCACAAGAACGGTGCGTGATGCAACTCGGGTACAAACTCGCTGTGACGTGGCTCGACCCACTTGGTGATTCGCTCCCAGCCCTCTCCGAACGGTGCTGCGTTGAGCAAACCAGAACCGAGTGCGAGTGCCGCAAGGATCATGAGTGGCACGGTGATAAGTAGGCCGCTCTCGTGTGGGCCAGACGATGCATGTGCATCGTGCTCGTCGTGTACTGATGCATGAGCGTCATGGGCGACTGCGTGTGTGTCATGAGCATCGTGATGCTCGCCCGCTGCCGCACCACGTGGCGCACCAAAGAATGTGAGGTATGTCGCGCGAGTCATATACGCAGCAGTCATAAAAGCACCAACGAGGCCGACGATCATGAACGTGTTGTAGCCGTTGTGGCCAACGTTGTCGATGATCTCGTCTTTCGAGAAGAAACCCGAGAATGGAAACACTCCGCAGAGCGCAAGGGTCGAGATAATCCATGTTGTGAAAGTGATTGGCATGAACTTACGCAAGCCGCCCATGTCTTTTTTCATGTCAAACGAGTGATGTGATGCACTATGGCTAATTGAACCTGCACACAAGAACAAGCAAGCCTTAAAAAATGCGTGGGTAAAGATGTGAAAGACCGATGGCATCCACGCACCGGCACCAAGGCCCATCATCATGTATCCCAATTGGCTCACTGTTGAATACGCAAGCACCTTCTTTATGTCGTTCTGAACAAACGCAAGTGCAGCAGCAATGATGATCGTGATGCCGCCGATAATCGTGATCAGATTGCTTCCTGAGCCGAGAATGTGAAAGCCAGTAAAAAACACTGGATACAAGCGAGACACCAAGAACACACCTGCAACCACCATCGTCGACGAGTGCAAGAGCGAACTAACAGGCGTTGGGCCAGCCATTGCGTCTGGCAACCAAGTGTGCAATGGGAACTGGCCACTCTTGCCGATGGCTGCGATAAATAATGCGACGGCAGCGACCAAGATAACGGTGCTGTTCGGTTGACCGGCCATTGCCCAAGCCGAAATGCCACGGATCGAGAAGCCCGAAACGCCAAGCTCTTTGGTTGTCCACTCATTGGATGCGAAGTACAGAATAGAAATACCGACGAGCAAGCCGATGTCGCCAGTGCGTACAGTGAAAAATGCCTTGAGAGCCGCGCGACTATTGGTTTCCTCTTCCCACCAGTGACCAATCAACATGAAGCTGCACAAGCCCATGATTTCCCAGCCGAGTAGGAAAAGAATCATGTCTTCGGCAACAACCATGGCAAGCATGCCCGCCGAGAACAGCGTGAGAGCCGCAAAGAAGTGCGTATAGCGGCGATCGCCGCGCAGGTATTCGAGCGAATAGATCTGCACAAGTGTGGAGATAAATGCAACAACAACAAGCACGATGATGGAGAGTCCGTCAATCGACTGACCGATGGTGAACTTGATGCCGCCGATCTGCCACCAATTCCACACTCGGACGACCGGTGTGATGAATTGCTCTTCTGCTGCCCCGTTTACTCTCGTAATCCACTGTGATGCCGCACCGGCGCTCAACACCAAGCTGCCAAGCATTGACAGCACGCCGATTTCACTGCCCTTCAATGGCATGCGCTTACCGAACAAGATGATCAACACAAAACCGATCACCGGAATAACGGGGATCAACCATGCGTGTTCAAGAAACCAACCCGATGAAAGGGCCGCGACGACTTCGGTTGCTTCGGATGATGCAAACATCGTTAGCCCTTCATCTCTGACAAGTCATCAAGCGAAATAGTGCGGCGGTTGCGATAGATCAACAACACGAGACTGAGACCGACGCCAACTTCGGCAGCAGCAACAGCAATAACGAAGAGCGCAAATGTTTGACCATCGACTGAACCATTGCGCATTGAGAACGCGATCAAGTTGAGGTTCACTGCATTCAGAATTAACTCAATCGCCATTAACACCATCACACCGTTTTTGCGGGCAATGACGCCATACACGCCGATGCAAAACAAAATGGCAGCGAGGATCAGGAACTGGTTGACAAACATGCGGTCAGTCCTTTCTCGCCAAGACGATTGCGCCAATGACGGCTGCGAGCAACACAAATGACAGGGCCCAGAATGGCAGGAGGTATGGTCCAAAGATCTGGTCGGAGATTTGCTGCGTGTTTACGATCGCGCCATCAGTAGGCATTTTTTCTGACCCAAACGAATCAACTAGCGCAATAGCCATTGCGGCAAACAACGCGAGCGCCACTGGAATACCCAACTTCCAGTACGTATTGTTGAGCCCGCTGTCGCGGCCTATGCGCGACCTAGTGAGCATGGTGCCAAACAAAAACAGCACCATCACTGCACCTATATATACGAGTACTTGGGTTACTGCTACAAACTCAGCTGCCAACAGTACATATTGGGCTGCAGCGCCGGCCAGCACAACCACAAGCCATAACGCACCGTGTACCACGTTGCTCGTGGTCACTACGCGAATTGCGCCAACGATCATGACTGCTGCGATGATTGCAAAACCGATGTTTTGAGCGATCAACATATTGGCGACTTACTTCTTCTTCTTATCTGCACCGACTTCAAGTGCTGGTGCTTCAGGAACTGTTTCCATCCACTCGCTCAGCTTGGTCTTATCGTGCAACATGTCGGTGATGTTTGGCTCGGAGTATTCGTACTCTGGGCTCCAGAACAGTGCATCAAATGGACACACCTCTACACAAATTCCGCAGTACATGCACAATGCGTAGTCAATGTCGAAACGGTCGAGCAAGTTCACTTGGCGTGGCTTGCCGCCCTCGCGACGAGGTGGCGCAAGTTCTTTGTGGGCCTCAATGTAGATGCACCAGTCGGGGCACGAACGTGAGCACAACATGCACGATGTGCAGTTGTCTTGGTGCAGAGCAATTACTCCACGAGCACGAACTGGTGGTGCTTCTTTTTCGTGCGGATACTGAACGGTGTTTGAACCGTTTTTGAACGTGCGCATCATCGTGCCAAACGTGATACCGAGTCCTTTAAAGAGGCCGGGAA
>Ga0194035_1000994_pt1 | contig 15491 bp, 8 predicted proteins | sample JunL2320m_MetaG_FD_148680 | JGI IMG/M metagenome (GOLD analysis project Ga0194035, IMG submission 148680) | Anoxic zone freshwater microbial communities from boreal shield lake in IISD Experimental Lakes Area, Ontario, Canada - Jun2016-L239-20m | ecosystem: Environmental > Aquatic > Freshwater >...
CCGAGCCGCCGCCGCATCGGCTAAGACGCTCAGATGGGGAACGACGAGGACGATCGGCGCGGTCCGAGGCAGCCGTGCGCACAACGCCTCGACGTGGTAGAGCAAGCCGACGCCGAAGACGACGATCGTCTCTCCCTCCTGATGGGTCTGGCTCTCGGCCCAGGCCTGCGCTTCTTTTATGGGGTCGTAGGCGCTGTGAATCCAACGTCCATTCGCGCGCGCCGACATCATGCCGGTGCGTGCCGGCACGATCTCCAGTGTGCCTCCCCCACTCTGGCGAATGGCCGCTGCCCGAGCTGCGTCATGCTGTGCCAGTCGGCTGACATTGATCTCGAAAGAGTTCATTGCATACCTTGCAGCGATAAGTGCTGTTCTGTTAATTGATGCCACACAGCGGCTCGCTGATCTTCTTGTGGGTCGCTGTCGCCCACTGGCCGGAAGATAGCGCCCCATTCGTCATGGTGAGACTGCCACAAGGACCACCCTTCGACTGGTTCTTGTTCCAGCGCTGTCGCGGACTCTCGAATTACCTTTACGCTGGCTTGAATTGGCCAGGCCTCCGGCTGGGCACAATCCGCTTGCCACACCCAGTGGCCCAGTCCATAGGGTCCTGTTTCATGCACGCGCGCACGTGAGAAATAAAACCCCATCGCGCTGGTTCCGACAGCCGCTGCCAGATGCAGCGGACCAGTGTCGGCGCCAACGGCCCAGTGACATCGTTTCAAAATCGTAGCGAGTTGCGGTAGGGTCGTGCGGCCAGTGGCATCCCATAGGCGTCCTGCAATCATGGGCGAGAGCCCATCCTGAATCGCAAGGGCGGAAGTCTGATCGCGTTCGGTCCCGACCAGGACAACCGCGCAGGGTGAATCGTGAGCGAGCAGCGTTGAGATCCATTCTATCCAGACCGATTGGGGAATCGATCGATCCGCATCGCCTGCGCCTACGACTACCGCGATCCATTGCCCTGCCGGGATACCGACATCAGCTAGGTCGCCAGGAAGATCGATCGAGGGAAGTCGCAAGTGGGGCGGAACCGATGGAGGGGTCACTCCGCACAGTCCACAGAAGGTATCGGAGAGATGAATGCGATTGGAGCCTCGCGTCTGTGCGACTTGGCGCAGATACGACGCCCATGGTGACAGTTCCTCATGCAATGGCCCGCGCAGGTTGGGGCCTTGAACCTCAGTGGCCAACAGAGTGGCTGCCAGAATCGCCCTTGGGTGATGGTTCAGTACGTAGGCCATCTTATAGGGCTGGGTCGTCAACTCGGTGAGGTACTGCTCGACTTCGCATAACCTCGATCGCGCAAACTCTCCTGCGAAAGACTCGGCCCATGCGTGCCATTGTTCCCCATTCCACTGTAAGACACGCCCCACGTCCGGAAAGAGCCTGGCGATGTCCGCCAGCGGGGCCGGACAGAGCAGATCGAGATGCCTGTGCGGATCGCGAGCCGTGAGTGAGGCGAAGGCAGGCAAGCTCTGGACCAGATCGCCCAGTCTGGCGAGTTGGATCAGCAGCCTGCGTTCCGTGGCACCTTCATCATGCTGCATGATGCTCGGTCAGAACCGGCTCGTTCTCATCGATGGCACTCGCCAATTCACTGAGACCGTCAAAGGCCTGGTCCAGGAGACTGATTGAATCATGTTCGCGCCGGGCATCCGCCCAGCGATTGAGACGGAGGAACACGCCTGCCAGCGCAAACCGAAGACTGAGGTCTCCGGGATTTCTGGAGACATACTGGCTGAGCACAGGCTCCAGCTGTTCCCAGTGCTGGAGAGCAGTACCGGCTCGCAGCAGCAGGTGGAGGGACTCCGCATCGTCAGGATGTTCGGTCGCCAGGGCGAGAAACAGTTCCCAGGCGACGGCTGAGTCAAGCAGCCCCATTGCCGCCATGCCAAGTCCTAATTTCGCCTTGCGGTCATCCGCGCCATAGGTGGCTGCCCGTTCGAAGGCTGTCTTGGCCTCAGCAAACCGATCGCGCTGCATCGCCAGGATGCCGGACAACAGCCACCCGTCTCCGTGCTTCGAATTGTGATTCCGTAACTCAGCGAGACTGTGTTCCGCCTCCTCAATTTTGCCCCTTTCAAGGGCATCCTTCGCCAAGGCAAGATAACCATCTTCGTCTGGCTCGATCGCCAACACGCGGTTCCAAAACGAAAGCCCCAGAGCCGGTTCCTTGATCCATCTGCACACCCATGCTGCCCATCGAAGCACCCACACATCGTTCGGCCACTGATCGACGGCAGTCAACGTCGTCTTGACCCGTGCAAAGTCTTGGCTCTTCGCGGCAGACTGGGTATCTGCCACGAGCTGCCACGCCGCCCGGTCGGCAACAGAGGTCAGCGGCTTAATCTGCGTGTAGAGCAGGCCCTGATCGGTACTGACATGGCAGGTGAACCCGTCCGACAGGTACAACGAATCTTCATCCGAGATCCACCACTTGTGCGCCCATCGCTCACGCAGCCGCTTCGCATTGTCTGCTTCGTGCGCTTTCCGCCCCGGCGTTTGGCTTTCCAGATGATAGACGACACTGTCTGGCCGATAGATAATGCGCCAACCAAGCTCGCGAATTTTCAAACATAAATCAACATCTTCAAATCCATTCTTAAAGCCTTCATCGAACTTTCCGGCCTGCTCAAACACCTCTCGCCGCACCAGCATGCAGGCTGCGGTGACGCATTGAAATTCACGCCTCCGATTCACCCTAGGTGAGTCAGCCGCGAGCTTCTGATAAATATGATAGGGCCCAAACATGATCCGCGAGAAGGCCACGCCCGCATGTTGAATGGTGCCGTCTTCATACAACAACTTGCTGCCGACCACCGCGACGTCGGGGTGCCGCTCGACCTCATCCACCAGAGCATTCAACCAACCCTCAGTCGGTATGGTGTCGTTGTTCAGGAACAGGAGGAACTCCCCGCTCGCAGCTTTGGCTCCCTGGTTACAGGCAGTGGCAAAACCGTAGTTTTCTTGATTCCGAATGACCTGAATGTCTCCGCCCAGAGAAGCAAGAAATTCTGCAGTGCCATCGGTTGAGGCATTGTCCACGACGATGACTTCATACTCCGGCATCGTGGTGAGGGAAGCCAACGTGGTGAGGCATTGGCGAGTCAGCTCGAGTTTGTTGAATACGGGGATGATGATCGAAGCTTTGAAACAACGCGGCGATATTGTGCAGGCTGCGGAAAATGGGATGGATCCCACGCCCCGCTCGACGGCTTCGCAGATGCCCCAGGCATAGGCAGACTGTAAAAGTGTCTGATATATGGGATGGAGCACATGCTTGAGATAGGTTCGGTCGAACCGTTCTGCTCCGGATCGGATCAGCGCCAATTGCTCTAGATCAGGCTTTTCCAGCTCTTGAACAACCCGAACGAGCCGTGCGATCTGAGTCTCCCCAAGCGCATTGCGGGCTTTGAGCGCATCGTCGATCTTGAGATGACTACGGCTCAACTCAGGATGTTTACGCGCCAGCACGACGGCCATGTGTCCGGCCTTGCGCTGCCGCTGGACAAATCCAGCCACGGTGATCTCATGATGGTGAGAGGTCACTGCCATGGCGTTGTAATGCAGCTGTAACCCCTGCGCACTCAAGCGATATCCCAACTCTACATCGTCATAGGCGGGATAGGTAAAGTCTTGGTCAAAGAGGACGGCTTGCTTAAAGAGTAGATCCCGCTTCAATGACAGATTGCTGGTGTAGAAGAGTCGAAAGTCAGCCTTTCCTTCCCGCACTTCATGAAACGAGAACTGCTGGCCCCCTTCCGGCGAGACAATGAACTTCATAAACGGCGTGACGGTGATTTCAGGCGACCAATCGATGAAGCCCAGCATGGCATCCAGTTCGCTTGGGTGACGTTCGTGGAACGTGGCATGGGCCTCAAGAAACGACGGCTCCGGGATCATATCGTCGCCGGTGATGAGGATTACGTTTCCTTGAGCCGCTTGAATCCCGAGATTGCGGGCCGCATTGGCACCGGCATGTTCCGCCGCGAGGACGCGGAGGCCGAATGAGGGACTGAACTGCCCGACCATCGAGACTGTGTCGTCTGCAGATCCGTCATCCACGACAATCACTTCAAACCTCTCAGGCGCCAAGGTCTGGGACATCAAGGCGAGCAGTGTCTTCCGTAAAATGGCACGCCGGTTATAGGTCGGGATGACAACCGACAAGGCGAACCGCGCGGGTGAAGGAGTCCTCATTGGAGCGTAGGCCACAGATGGCTGCTGTTTGATTGACTGAGATGGCAGTGGTGCCGACGGTGCCAGCGCGAGCAGATTTCGCAGTTGCGCAACTGGTCCATCTAGGCGATAGGCCCATCGCAACAGCCGTTCATAATGTTGCTGCGCCATGGCCTCCAAGGGCTGGGAATGGCCTCCGACTTGCCGCCTCTGTAGTAGCGCGAAGCCTTCGTCCAGGAACTGCTTGCCTGCCTCCATATCCGCCCTGGTGAGGTTGGGCGTATGCATGGGAATCTGGTGGCCGCCATAATCTTTCCATTGTTGTGAATCGATCCAGCCTTCGCGAAGGCCTTCCGTATGAAGGGGTGTGCCGGGATAGGGCGTAATGATCGTGACGCCGATCGTGTCCGGCTTGTACCGCTGAATCAGGTCGTAGGTGGCGACAAGGGATTCACGGGTCTCTTGCGGGAGGCCGACGATGAGGAGGAAGTGAAGACGAATACCAAGCTGGAAGGTCTTTTCTCGCAGATGCGCCAGCATCGGGATGGTCAGCCCCTTTTTCCCTTCTCGCAGGTGCATGACCTGTTCGTCGCCCGTTTCCACTCCGACGAGCAGACCGACGCAGCCGGCGGCGCGCATCTTCTCCAGCAATATACCGCTGAGACAATCGACTCGCGTTTCGCAGACCCATTCGATCGGCCAACCGGCGGCGATAATCAAATCGCAGAGCTTGGCAACCCGCTCCTGGTTGAGCGTGAAGGTCGCATCGCGAAAATAAATCTTGGTGATGCCCTGCCGTTCGACGACCTCTTTCAACTCGGCAAAGATTCGCTCAGGAGTCTGTGATCGCCATTTGACCCCCTCAACCAACGGATACGGACAATAGTACCCGCAGGGATAGGGACAGCCACGGCTGGTTTGCAATGTCGCGACGGGAGTGCCGAGCAAGGGATAGATGTAGCGCTCGTTGGGAAGAAGCTCGCGGGCGGGAATGGGCAGCTGATTGAGATCTTCAACCGGCGATCCTTCATCGAATCGGAACGATGGTCCAGTATCCTGTGCACCGGCTTCGAGCCAGGCCGTGCCGGCTCTGTTTCTATCGTAGGCAATATCGGTGATCGTGAGGTCTGCTTCGCCATGGATCACCAGATCGGCGGCGCTTTTCTCTAGGAGCGCCTTCAACACACCATGATCCCGCACCAGAGTCTTTCCAGCTATTCGCGCCGCCGGGTGTCGACGTCGAAGTTCAGCGAGGAACGCAGCGTCTTGCTCCAAGGTCGGGAGCGACACCGTTCCAACGATGAAGCCCCATTGCTGGCCTTCCAATCTGGCGTAGACCGCGGCTGCGTCCAAACCCAGTGGGTCGGCATCGATCAGATCGACCCATTCGCCTGTCTGACGCAAGGTGGCAGCCATGATGGCCAGGTCCAGGGGGGGCAGCAACATACCCTCGCTGCCGTCGAAACCGAGACCACCCGCCATGCTGCGGCTGACAGGACGGACCGAAAGTGATGGGCTATTGATCAGTGCAATACGCATGCTTTCTCCAGTGATTGCGTGGGAAGCTGACCGAGCGCGATCAGTCGTTCTTCCGATCCGCCATCATACGCAAGGGCAATGGCCTTGGTCAGCCATTCGTAATCCGTGTCTTTCATCTTGGCTTCGTTCGGAGTCCGGTTGGATCCATTGAACGGGTCCACCATCGTCAACCCCTTCTTTTCCACTTCCTCTGCCATACCGCTGCCTGGCGTAGGGGTAAAGTAACTGCTGCTGAGATGGTCCGGCTTGATCTTCCAGACCATACGGACCGTCTCCATCACTTCTGCTCTGGTTTCCGTCGGCGCACCGAACATGACATTGGCCCAGACCTTGATGCCGTATTCTTTGCAGATGGCAGCCGCCTTCAGGTTTTCCTCGACCGTGGTTTCTTTCTCGAACAGATCGAGAATGCGCTGGCTCCCGCTTTCGAACCCGATCATGGCCCATGCCAGTCCGGACTTGGCCATCTGCCCGACGACGTCCGGATACCGGCACATCAGATCGGCGCGCATCTGGCAGATGTAGGGCTCCGTGAAGCCCGCAGCCTTGTACTGGACGCAAAATTCACGACTCCAGCGGTGATTGATGAAGAACAGATCGTCGTGCGCCATCCAACTGTTGAACTTGAAACGATCCTTCAGATATCGCAGCTCACCGATGACGTTTTCCTGGCTCCGCATCTTGACCCGATTGCCGAACACGGCCCGCTCGGCCGGCTGACAAAAGTTACATTTGAACGGACAGCCTCTTCCGGCATTGGTCGTGACAAACGGTGTCGGCATGCCAGGAACCATCGGCGTCGCCAGTTCGCCGCTCATATCGAAGAGATCGCGGTCCACCCAGGGGATCTCGTCTAACACCGGGCCTTCGCCGACGATGAGACGATCTGCTTGCTTCCCCGCTGCGAGTGTGCAGAGCAATTTGACGAAGCTGATCTCGCCCTCTTGCGTAATGATGTGGTCGATAAGCCGGTTCGCAGTCACTTGCTGTGTCTTGATTGTGGCATGGACACCGCCGAGTACGACGACTGCATCTTCCCGCTCTTCCTTGAGAATCCTGATCGCACGGACGACATCGGGATAGTGGAGACTCCATGAGGTGAAGGCCCAGATTTTCGTGGTTCGCCGCCGGATCTCATCGCGAAAATGAGTCCAGTCTCTCAATGTGCGGAGGTCGATCAGATCGACCGTATGGCCGGCGGCCTTGGCTGCTGCGCTGAGCGACGCCAGGCCATGGTCGATGAAATTGGCATCGATGGTGGGTTTCTTCCCGAAACTATCAAACCCAGGCAGTGCAATCCCAGGGAAAATCATCGTCACATGCATGCCATGGCTCCCGGTTGTCGGCGCAACGCAGCCAGGAGAGTCGGCAACTGACCGCTTGTGTCATACCACTTGAGAGTCGCGGCGAGTCCGCGAGATAGAGACCAGCGTGCATAGGGGCCGATCTCTGCGCGAAGCCTGCTGTTGTCGTAGGAGCGGTGGCAGCGTTCTTGAGTGCCCATCAAGACATAGGCAAAATCCGGCGCGATGGAAAGCGATCGTCCGGATGGCTCTACGGGCGTCCTCATCAGCTGAACGCGGTCTGTCAATTGCGTCAGGCTTGCCAGTGTGGCCAGATAACCTTCGATCGTGACCTGCTCCTCCCCTGTCATGTTGTAGGTACCGGCGAGCCGACGGTCGACAGCTCGAGAAATACCTTCAACCAGATCGTCGATGAAGAGCGGCTGAAACAGACGATGTCGAAGCTTCGTCCAGATAGCCCGGATCGGCGTAGCCCCCAGCAAAGCCAGCAGGGAAGGATGGAGAAACCAGGCACTCCCAGGACCATAGATGTTGCCGATACGAAGCACCAGAGCCCGATGGCCCGGCGACGATCCCCACTTGGTCACGAGCTCTTCGGCCTGCACTTTCGACTGTCCGTAGTCCGAAACCGGACGGCAGGCACTGTCTTCCCGAAGAGGAATTTCGTGATCGGATCCGAGCCCCTGCGCCTCGATACTGCTCGCATACACGATATAGGGAATCGCCAACGCATCCGCTAGGGCCAGGACGCGGCTGGTGCCGTCGACATTCGCAGCCCGAAGCGTGGGACTGCTAACGGATACGTCTGCGGCAAAGTGGAACATGGCGTCGGCTGGATCGAGAATATCCGGCTGCGGGATGCGCTGCTCGTCGGCAAGATCGCAGGCCACGACCTTGCATCCCTGTTGGGCAAGCGATGTTGCCCGCGGCGCCGACGGATTCCGCGTTAATATAGTGACGCGCGTTTTCCCCTTGATGAGGCGCGCACTGAGCTGTGAACCGATGAAACCGGCTCCGCCCGTAATGATGACGTGGCGTAGAGGCTTTGTTGGGTGTTCAAGCATCGGTGCGTCCTCTCCTTAAATCACAGTACGACTCGAACTACTGCAAGGCTTAGACCACTTGTGACGGCGCGAGACTGGCGGGACGAGCGAGAGTGGTTGATCTGATTGATTTGGTTCAACCGGTTAGTTTCGTTCGACCAAACAAACGAGACAAACCAAATAAACCTGATAACGGTCTTCCTCCGGTGCAGGCAGGAATTGCCTAGGGGCTCGGCAACTCCGTCACGGTTCTGACGCCTGTGTCAAGAACCCCCAATCGGTATGCCGTTGCATCACGGCATACTCAATGGACTTCTGAACGCTCCCTCCCCAGCCACGGTATTCGATGACCTCTTTCCCGTTATAACGGAACTCAATTCCAAGTGAGAGAGCGCCGTCACGTTCTGTTACATTCTTGATCGTGCCGGCGAGATGCGTAACGTGCCCAACCCCGATCAGTTCGAATTCTAAATAGACCGTGGAACCCAGTACGACGTCCGTACTGGGCCGCTGTAGAATGATTTGGCATCCCGACAGGCTGATATCTTGTAGTAAACCTCCGATGGGAACTGACCCATCCCGCAGGGCAAGCGTCGCATCTCCTGGTACGCCTTTCATCAAGAGTAACGGCTCATTGCTGGCAACACGCGTATCCTTACGGAGATGGATTTCTTCAGTTCTGCGGGGAAATTTGAGATAGAGAAGTGGGAGCGGGGTCATCTGTGTCATGCAGACTTCGCTTGGGTATGCGACAAGCTTACCGGCCACCATCGAGCGGACGAGACAAGAAGTTCCCGTTTCGCACGGAACCGCTTGCCCGAAATGAAACGGCCATTCGCAAATCAGCCAGGCCCGCTCTTTCCAACCCAGCAATGTGGACCCACAATTCACTTTGTCGTGACCAGCTCCAATGACCATCTGAAGCGGTAATCCGACTTTGAGAATCGATGAATGTGCGGGGGCATGTTCTGCTTCCATCATGCAGCTTCCTTATCGAGATAGATGCGAGGGTTGATTCCCAAAAGGGTTGGATCAAGGATCAACCGGATCGTCTGTTCCGGTCGGCGACGCTGCGCCGCGAGGTCGATGTCGATCGGAGTGGCTAGCCGGTGCCCGGCTTCATCCGTGACCAACACGACCAGGGGCCTAATTGGAGCCTCGTGGTTGAATTGCTTGACGATCGCCGTCTCCCCCGTACTGAGCGAGACACAGGAACCGACGGGATAGACTCCCACGACCTGTATGAACTGCTGGACCAGCGTTCCGTCCACATGGCCTTGAGTCCCCAATTGATAGAGAAACTGCAAGGTGTCGTGCGGTGTTTTTCCCTTGTGATAACAACGGTCGCTCGTCACAGCATCGTAGATATCCACTATGGCGGCAATGAGACCGAACTGACTGATATCTGCCTTGGGTCGGTGATGGGGATATCCGGTCCCATCAACGCGCTCATGATGCTCAAGCGCGGGCTTCAGGAACATATCCGTGAGGCCGGTAGTGTTTGATAGTATCTCTGCCCCTCGCAAGGCATGTTGCTTCATGATCTCGAACTCATGGGCCTCATAGCGGCCAGGCTTATTCAGAATCTCGACTGGAACCAGCATTTTCCCGATATCGTGTAACAACATGCCGGTTCCCAGCTGAAGCAGTTGTTCGCGCCGATATCCGAGATGTTTTCCAACCGACAGTGCCAGGGCGGACGTGTTGACGGAGTGGAAAAAAGTATATTCATCGAAGTTTTTGAGGCGTGTCAGGCTGGTAAGCGCATCAGGGCTACGCAGGATGCTGTCAGCCATGCGTTCGACCACTTCACTGACTGCCTCCATGTTCAATGCGCGGCCCATCCGAACATCTTCCATGGCCTGCTGAACGACCAATTTTGCGGCTCTGTAGGTTTGTTTTGCTGCCGGCAGCTCTTCGGCAAAGGGAATGGCCGGCGGTTCAGGCTCAGGAGTTGACGAAATCGGCTGAGAAGTTTCAGCCTTCGCCGGTATAGCCGGTGTGCACAAGCCGGAGCCCTGGCAGGCGTCGTCCGTCTCGATATCGAGTTGTCGGACACCGCTGGCCTGCAGTTGCTCGATTTGTTCTGAGGCCGTAATCGTGAATCGATGCCGCAAAAAAGGCGTAGCCAGCCAAGACCGATCGAGCTTCTCGACCTTCATGCCGATTCTTAACTGATCGATGGATATCCGTTTTCGCATCGTTACGACTCAGGTAGATAGGCTGAAGGGGTTCAGGGGTTCAGGCGGAGATTGAAGGCTGAAGTGCTCTGATCTCCGACCTTCAGCCTGAACCCCTGAGTCGTGCATCGAACACCAACAGGCCCTGATGGACTCTATCGGTGTCGAAGGGGGAATCTTGAGAAGGATGCATGGCCGGCGCACCGGAAGCTGATTCATGTCCTCACGGGTCAGACGGACGATGGTTCGAGGTCCGAAGTTCGAGGTTTTCGCAACTTCGAACCCAGAACTTCGAACTTCGTGTCGAGCCTGTCGCGCTAATCTTAAGTTCAGCTCGATTTAACCCGATAGAAGAGGGTAGGTGAGGCGGGTGAAGCAGTTCTGGGTTCTGAGTTTTCGGATCTCTCTCAGATCTCTGCACTGATCTTTCAGTGTTTCCGGATAACTCAGAACTTCGAACCCAAAACTCAGAACTTCACAGTCACTCAGAACCTCCCGCAGCTCAGCACTTCGAGGGCCTAAGCGTCAACAATGAAACACCTGAAAACGATTACGATCGATCAACTCAAACCGGGAATGTTCATCGTTGGAATAGACCAGCCTTGGTATCGGACCCCCTTTCTCCTCCATAAGCGTCTCATCCGCGATACAAAAGACATCCACCTGCTCCGACAGCATGGGATCAGAGAACTAAAGATAGACCCCAGCCAAGGCCTCGATGCGGAGCCGAATCCGCCAGGAGACGCGCCTCCGACATCGAACACACAGGACACAGCTGCCGCCCTTCAGCCGAACCTTGCAGGAAAACCTGCCTCGCCAGAAACGGCTCCGCAGAGCCATGCCTCCGAGGAGGTCAGAGAAACGCAATCACAGTCACCTGGCACACAGAAGGACACGCCGCCTTTGAACAAGCGGGAAGCAACCGCCGCCCCTCAGCCGAACCATGCGGTGCAGCCACCTTCACCAGAACAAGCTCCCCTGCCTGCCGCCAGCGTAAAAGTGAACGCCGCACAACCGCTACCGCCTGTCACGCAGGAAGACGTGCCGTGGGCATCGACGACGCGGGAACAGGCAGCGGCTGCCCATGAAACCTACAGAGAATCAGTCTGTTCGATGGAACGTATGTTTGAAGAGTTAGAGGCGGGAACCGTCCCTCGTCCGGATACCCTGCGAACAGTCGTCGGAAATGTACTGTCGCGTGTGCTGGACGATGGCGCCTCCATGCTCAGTCTCCTCTCTCTCCAAAAGATGAAACGGTTCGACCGTACATTGGCCTCCCACGCGCTCGATGTCTGCACCCTCTCACTCATTGTGGCGCATGATTATGGAATTGCGGAGGGAGACCTGGACGCGCTCGGAGCCGGCGCCTTGCTGCACGACATCGGCTATGTCCGGTTGCCGCGGAACCTGTACCGCAGAGGCCAGAGCATCACCGAGCAAGAGCGCGCAACGATGCAGCAGCATCCTGAGCTGGGGCTGGCGATCTTACTGGATGCCAAGGAGGAACGGGACGCGGTCGTCCGGATTGTCGTGGAACATCATGAGTGCAGCAATGGGAGCGGATTCCCGCACAGACTCACGGGAGCCTCTCTCTCTGTCTTGGCGCAACTGGTCGGCTTGGTTGATGTCTATGACGGCATGGTGAGTCGCCGTGGAGGCCGTCCGGGGATGCTCCCGCACGATGCCATTCGAGAATTGTTCCGCCTGGGGGATACCGGACAATACCCAAAGGATTTGATCCAATCCATGATCGGCAGTCTGGGCGTATATCCGATCGGTAGTCTGGTCCTGTTGAACACGGCAGAACAGGCGGTGGTCGTGGGGATGAATCCCACCCAGCGGCTCAAACCGGTCGTAAAAGTAATCGCTGGGCCGAAGGGGGGATCCTATCTCACGCCGATTCGCATCGATCTTGGAATCCAGGCGCCAGGGGCTACAGCACGAGTCATCACGAAAGTGCTGAATCCCCTCAATGAGCGCGTGAATGTAGCCATGTTTCTTGACGGCATCCACGAAGAGGCAGCCTGATGAAACAGAAACCAATAAATCGCGCTACGGCATCCCATTCTTCGAGTTCATCTGCATTCCATAGCCGGATGAGCCCCGCGGTGCTGGATACACTCCCGATAGGGGTCCTGCTGCTCGATAGCCAGCTTCGCGTCCTGTCTATGAACAGGGAAGCCGCTCGTCTGGTGGGACATTCAGCAGAGTATTGCACGTCAAAACTTCTGCGAGAAATACTGCTCCAGCAGCCCGAAACGACCGGTCACACCATCGCGACGCTCATTCAAGCGTCCCTTCCAGATCACCGGCCCATACAAGCATCCCGCGCGATGCTCAAAGGCCACACTGACGAATCGTACCAGATCGAATGGACCTATGTCCCGCTGGATGTAGAAGATGATTCCGGCGGGGTGTTGACGCTCCGTGACCTGACTTGCGAGAGCGAATTGCAGCAAGATCGCGACCGACTGGCGCGCGTCGCAGAAGAAAGTCCTTCCCCCATTATCGAATTGGACTCCGATGCAAATCTTGTCTATGCGAACCCTGCGATGACACAATTGCTGCAGCGGTTTGGATATGCTGCCGGAGGATTTCCCTCCGCCTGCCCTGGCGAGCTGGTGAAACTTGTTCAACGCTGCCTCGAGACAGGAAAAGAGATACGGGGGCAAGAGGTCCGCTTAGCACAGGCCAGCTTCACCTGGATTTTCTGCCCAGTCCCTTCGCATCAATTGGTTCGGTGCTATGCAGTAGATATGACGGACGTCACGGCAGCCCAAGAGCAGCTGCGCCGGTCGGCGGAATATCTTCAGAACAGCAATTGCCAATTGGATCAGGCGCTCCAGGAAGCGCAGGCTGCCGCTCGCGTGAAGACGGCGTTCCTGGCAACCGTGAGCCATGAGTTGCGGACGCCGATGAACGGAGTCATCGGGATGACGGACTTATTGATGGATACGGAGCCCTCGGAAGAACAACAGTCCTATATCGAACCCATTCGGCAATGCGGCGAGGCTTTGCTGGGCTTGATCAACGACATTCTTGAATACGGCAAGATCGAAGCCGGCAAACTGGAGTTGGAATGCATCGACTTCAACCTTCGTACGACCGTAGAAGATGTCTTGGGTCAATTCGCGGAACAAGCGCAAAAGAAAGGGCTGGAAATCACCGGCCTGGTGCATGCTGCCGTGCCGACAGGTCTGCGAGGCGATCCGGGGCGGCTTCGTCAAATTCTCACGAACTTCGTCGGCAATGCGATCAAGTTTACCAAACAGGGAGACGTAACGGTTCAAGCCTTCCTTGAGAAGGATCTGGTCGATGCGGTGGTCGTCAGATTCGAAGTCACCGATAGTGGAATCGGCATCGCTCCGGAGGTGCAAGCTCGACTGTTCACACCCTTTACCCAGGCGGACAGTTCCACTTCACGCAATTATGGGGGGACAGGTCTGGGGCTCGCGATCTCAAAGCAGCTCATCGAGCAAATGGGCGGCAGTGTCGGCATCACCAGTCAGCCGGGACTTGGCAGTACCTTCTGGTGTACCGCCCATTTCACTAAACAAACGATGTCTCCCTTGGCCATAGTGCCGTCGGCTGAGTTGACCGGACGGCGCGTCCTGATCGTAGACGACAATGAATCGAACAGAATCATTCTCCATCATCTCGTCACGGGATGGGGCATGCTTGACGATCAAGTCCAGGATGCCGCTTCAGCCATCGCACTGATCGAACAGCAGGCGGAAAAGGGTGTATCGTACGACGTGGCCATCGTCGATATGTTGATGCCGGGCAAGGATGGATTACAACTCGCTAAGGAGCTAAAGGTTCACCCTGTCGGATCTCTCGTCCGTCTTATCATCCTCACCTCACTCATTCAGCGAGGGCATGCAGAACTGGCACGCCAAGCCGGATTCCTCGCCTATCTCACCAAGCCCATCCGCCACGATCAACTCTCGAACTGTTTGAGAACCGTTCTGGGTTTGCCGGGGATCACGGGGGAAAGGACGCTGACAGCCGTTGCGGCGCCTGCACTGCCGCTCATCACGCGGCACACTCTCTCAGAAATTGAGTCAGCGCCCAGAATCCTTGTGGCTGAAGACAATCTTATCAATCAGAAACTGACCGTTCGTCTGCTGGAGAAGCTCGGCTATCAAGCGGATGTCGTGGAAAACGGCCGCGAAGCCATAGCGGCATTAGCCCGAAGCTCTTATGCCATGGTTCTAATGGACTGCCAAATGCCGCTCCTCGATGGATTAGAAGCGACAAGGCTCATCCGCGAGAAGGAACGCCGTCAATGGTCAACGCTCAATGGTCAATCGAGCGGAAAGGACGCCGTTGAAACTTCTCTACCAATGACCTCTTCCCACATTCCCATTGTCGCATTGACGGCCAATGCCATGAGCGGGGATCGAGAACGTTGCCTCGCAGCCGGTATGAACGATTATTTGACGAAGCCCATCCGGAAGGAAAACCTCAAGGGAGCCCTCGATCGATGGATTGCTGCGCCCATCCATCCGCAGGCGACACCGACTGGCGATGCAAAACACAGCACCGATGGAATAGACGCTGAGGTTCTCCCGGTCATCTTTGACGCGCCTGCGATATTACGAAACATCGGAGGCGACACCGCACTATTGGAAGACCTGGTTGAGCTGTTTCTTCAACGCTACCACGCCATGTTGGAGGCGATCCGCGCAGCCTTGGCTAACCGAGATCAAAAAGCCGTCGAGCAGGCCGCTCATGCGCTGAAAGGGACTGCCGGAAATCTCTGCGCCTCGGAGGTGGTGTTGTACGCTGGACAATTGGAGGCGTTTGGAAGACTCGGTACGCTGGGTGAGGGCCCTGTGATCTATACGCAGCTTGAAAAAGCGGTACTCCGCCTCGTTCAACTTTTCGAAAAGCGCAGCAGGCTCCAACAAGACATCAGAAAACACGCAGCGTGAAAACCCTGTAAGGCTGAAGGGATTCAGGCTGAAGGCCGAAGTGTTCGGAGCTTCGACCTTCGGCCTATACCCCTTCAGCCTGAACCCCTGCACCCTCTACCCCTTCAGCCTTCTCAGCCTGCACCATGGAGCCCGCCGAGGCCGGCGGAACCCAGCGCGAGAGCATCTCTGCTAAGACTTTGGATTGCACGGGCTTGCTCAGGTAGTCATCCATCCCGGCTGCGAGACACTGGGCTCGATCTTCCGGTTGCGCGTTGGCCGTCATGGCGATGATGGGAAGACGGTGAGGGGTACGGGGTACGGGGT
>Ga0194035_1000995_pt1 | contig 15485 bp, 14 predicted proteins | sample JunL2320m_MetaG_FD_148680 | JGI IMG/M metagenome (GOLD analysis project Ga0194035, IMG submission 148680) | Anoxic zone freshwater microbial communities from boreal shield lake in IISD Experimental Lakes Area, Ontario, Canada - Jun2016-L239-20m | ecosystem: Environmental > Aquatic > Freshwater >...
AACCGGCCTCGTAGCGCGCGGGAGTCTTGAGCTCAATCTGAGTCGGGGACCCGGCCGAGGCGCCGAGGTAAGTTAGGTACGCAATCGCTCCGATCGTCAGGATGCCTGCTGTTGTTGCGATTGGCCGACGCAGAGGGCGACGCTCTGGATTGCGGTCATAGAACGGCAAGAGAAAGAGCAAAATCAGGCAGATCGTCGGGATCCCGATCGTGGCCAACGGAGTGAGGTTGGCCGGCTTGATAACACGCAGCAGTTCGAAGAGGAAGAAGAAGTACCACTCTGGCCGTGGCACATAGGTGGTTGTCGTCGGATCGGCCTTTGGACCGAGCTCTGCGCCGAACGTCAACGACATCAGGATGATCGCGATCATCACGACGCAGGCCATCGCCGCGTCCTTGCCTACCGCGTAGGGAAAGAACGGCTTGCCCTTGTTCTTAAGGATGCTGTACTTGCGGAGGTACTCCTCCTTCTCGCGACGGTTCATGAGTGCCTTAGACCTCGTCAGTCGCGAGCTCGTCGCTCGTCTCGGCCTTAATCCACGGAGGTGCGGTGGTACCTAGTCGTGCCACTAGGTAGAGATGGGCACCCATCAATGCCGCGATCGCGCCCGGCACTAGCAGCATGTGAATCGCGTAGAAACGCGAGAGCGTCGTTGCCCCAAACTCCGGGCCCGCCCGCAGGAAGTCAGATAGATAGGGACCGACTATCGGTCCGGTGCCGTTGATGTTTACGCCGACGATCGTGGCCCAGTAGGAGCGCTGATCGAAGGGCAGGAGGTAACCAGTAAACGACATCGTCATCGTCAGCACAAGCAGAACAACGCCGATAACCCAGTTGAGCTCGCGCGGATACTTGTAGGCGCCGAAGAAGAAGGTGCGGCCCATGTGGACGAAGATCAGGATGACCATGACCGTCGAGCCCCACTTGTGCATCCCACGCACAAACTCGCCGAGAAAAGCCTCGTTGGTTATATAGCGCGTCGACTCATAGGCCTGAGTCGCAGAGGGCGTGTAGTACATCGCCAAGAAGACGCCGGTAACGGCCTGGGAGAGGAAGGCAAACATCGTTGCCGAGCCAAGCGTGTAGAACCAGTTGGTGCCTTTGGGCACCTTGCGGAACATCATCCACCGCAGGCCACCTGAAAGCGATGTGCGCTCGTCGATCCAGTCGACCGCGCTGACGCCAGCTTCGACTCCATGATCGAGGGCCGACTTCTTGCCATCACCTTCTCCGGCTCGTTGCGGAGCCGACTTAAGCTGATCGGGAATCGGGGGGGCTGGCAGTCGAGGGCTCACGACGGTAGTTCCGGAGTCGAAAACCTTGGTGGGTATAGATAAGGACCGATGCCGTCGAGCGGCTCACCCGGGTCGCGCGGCGAGTAACGCTTTAGCTCACTGTTGACGCTGTAGCGAGGGCCAACCTCAACCAAACCAGCGCGAACGCGAGTGTAGAAGCGGTCTAGGGGACGGACGGGAGGACCGCCGACTACGCGCCCCGTGAAGTCGTAAACGCCACCATGGCAGGGACAGACAAAGCGCTGAGAGGCCTCGATATAACGGACCGGACATCCGAGGTGCATGCAGCGAGTTGAAATTGCGACGTACTCGTCGTATGAGTCCTTGAGCTCGCCGTCTACCGATGGCTCATGTTTGCGCATGTAGACGGTCGTCTTGCCGACTTCGCCAACTCGCCGAGTCGTCGTGATCACCTTGGGGATATAGCTCTCGGCGATGAAGTCGTCTGGACTGCCAACCGCCTCCCACGTCGCCTTGCCACGCTCGAATACTGGCCCGAGCGCGAACCCGAGCGCGGGCAGCGCAAAGGAAGCTGCAGCGATAACTCCGAGCGCCTGACCGCCTCCGGTCACGAGGCGCCGGCGGGTTACCGTTTCGCCCTCGAATGCACCCGGATAGTCCCGGTCTGCAGTGTATGGCGACTTTGTCTTTTCGTGGCGATCTGGCACGCGATGAATGATTCTACGACAGAGCTGGAATTAGCCGTTGGCAATACCCTACAGTCAACCTCCGTTGAGGCGCCCTGAGGTCAGCCGCTGACCAAACTCTCAACTCGCCACCGGGGGAGTGTCGGCGTCTCCTGCGGACAGAAGCAATGCCTTCAGCGCTGACGAATCGCCGTTGCGCGCGAGCTCCTTGGCGTCCTCGATCACTGGGTTACTCCCCCATCCGACTGCGCGTGCGGAGCTAGCCCAGATTGCCTCCGCGCGATCGCCATCGTGCTCGGCTTGGGCTTGGGCTGTAAGAGAAATCAGATCGGCAAGCTCTAGAACTGCTGGGATATCTCCGATCTCAGCGAGATGCGCCAACCCCAGCGCGAAGAGTTGATCGCCGGCGAGCAGAGCAAGGTCGGGATCATCGGGACGTATCACACGACCCTTGCCGTAGTGCAACAGGTAGCCCTCGCGGATGGCCTCTACTACTAATGCGTAGGCCTTCGGGTCGCTGGCGGCGCGCGGTCCGCTCGCCGCAACTTCGGCGGCCTCGCAGTTTGGGCCAGTCAGACCAGAGGGGACAGCGGCATCCGCCAAAAGAGGCGAGATCTCGCGGATCTCGTCGGCGAGGCGCTCAAGCGACTCGCTCATCCAAAGACCTCTGTGAATGCAGCTGCTGCTGCCTCCAGGGTGACGCTGAGATGCTCCGGCGTATGAGCCAAGGATGGAAACCATGCTTCAAACTGCGATGGTGGTGGATAGACGCCGCGCGCCAGCAGCGCCCGGCACCATGCGGCGTGGCGATCGAGGTCACAGGCGGTGGCCTCGGCGTAGTTGGTCACAGGCCGGTCACTAAAGAAGGGTGTGACTAGTCCCGGCAGGCTGACGACTTGGACTGGCCGATCGCCAGCGGCCTCGCGAAGCCCCTCTGCCAGCGCCGATGTCGTGCCGGCAAGACGGAGATATGCCTTTTCATCGAGCATCGCAAGAGTGGCCAACCCAGCGGCGACGGCCAGCGGGTTGCCCGATAGCGTTCCCGCTTGGTAGACGTCACCGACTGGGGCGATGCGCTCCATCAGATCTCTGGATGCGCCGTATGCAGCTGCCGGCAACCCGCCGCCGATGACCTTGCCCATGATCGTGATGTCCGGACGCACGCTAGCTAGCTCTTGGGCGCCCCCACGGGCAACGCGAAAGCCCGAGATAACCTCATCAAAAATCAGCAGCGCGCCGCTCTCATCGGCTTGCTCGCGTAGGAGTTCAAGGAATCCCTCTGCGGGGGGCACTAGGCCCATATTCGCGGGATAGGGTTCGGCGAGAATGGCCGCGAACTGATGTCGCTGGGTCGCTGCAATGACCGCCTCGGCGTCATTCCATGCAACGATCACCGTTGCTGCCGTAGCGCTCGCCGGCACACCAGCGCTAGCCGGAACACCAGCGGTTGCTAGCCCAGATCCAGCCTCGGCCAAGAGTCCGTCGACGTGACCGTGGTAGGCCCCAGAGAACTTCAAGATCAGCTCGCGGTCGGTTACTGCTCGGGCGAGGCGCACCGCGCTCATTGCTGCCTCCGTGCCAGACGAGGTCATCCTCAGCATCTCCACAGAGGTGATCCGACGCCCAACCTCTTCGGCAAGCTCTACCTCGCCCGCAGTCGGGGCGCCGAAGGTCGTTCCGTAGGCTGCGGCTTGCGCGATTGCGGCAAGGATCTCCGGGTGGGCGTGGCCGTGGATTAGTGGACCCCAAGAGCAGACGTAGTCGATGTAGCGATTGCCGTCTACGTCGACGAGCTCAGCGCCCTCCCCACGGGCAACAAAGATCGGGTCGCGCCCGATCGCCCGCATCGCGCGAACGGGCGAGTTGACTCCCCCTGGCAAGACGTCTAAAGCGCGCAGGTAGAGATCGCGTGAGCGCGTATCTGTCAGAGAGCTAGCCATGACGGGCAGCGATGGCGGGAGCGCGGCCTAGGCAGACGCCTATGCCGCGTGCTCGGACTCCCACCGCTTGAAGTCATCGGTGAAATAAAGCAGACGAATCTTCTTGAACTCTGTTGACGAGTAGAGCGTTGCCCGGCCGTCAATTCCGGTGTCCTGCGCGATCGAGTCAAGGATCGCATCACACTCCTCCTTGGAGCGACCGTGGGCCATCGTAAACACTGAGTAGGGCCAGTCAGCGTAAGTGGGACGCTGGTAGCAGTGCGAGATGCCTCTAAATGAGGCCATCCTCATTCCAACCTCCATGATGCGGTCCTCTGGGACCTCCCAAACCCCCATCCCGTTAGCAGAGAAGCCAGCGCGCCGGTGGAAGAGAATCGCTGCCACGCGGCGCAGCAAGCCGCGCTCGACCATCGTGGTCATCTGCGCGAGGAGATCCTTGACGGTAACCCCGAGCGCCTCTGCTGCCGGCGCATAAGGCTCGGCGATGATCGGCATGCTTCCCTGCGTCGCCTTAATCACTGCGACGTCACTCTCGTCATAGGCAACAGCCGACAGAATCGCTGGGGACTGCTCTGCGCCGGGACTCGACAACGCCTTAGTGTCGCCCTCCATCTCAAGGTCCATGCGGATCTTAAAGAGCTGCAGCGTCGGCAACTGGCGGATCGACTCGGCCCCAGTAAGCGCAGCTAGAACATCGAGCGTTCCATCTAGGCCGAGCTTCGAACCGGGCTCGGTAGCGAGCGTAAACCAGAGGTTGAACTCGTGATTGCGTAGATAGTTATGGGAGACCCCAGGGTGCTCATTAATCACGCTCGCAGCGCGGTGAGGGTTTTCTGGGTCTACCTTTGCGGCAACAAGCATCGACTCATAGCCAAGTGCGCGAGTGTCATAGATCGGAGTGACCTGGCGGATGATCCGCTCCTTGATCAGGTGCGAGACACGGCTCAGAACCTCCTCCTCGGAGATCGCGGCCAGCTCAGCTATGTGCGCATATGGCCGCGGCGCCAGTGGGAACGAACCCTGCATCAGGTTCATCACCTTGCGATCAACATCATCGAGTGCGATTGCTGCCCCGAGCTTGCGGCTACGGAGTTTGGGAGTTGCGCCTACTGAAGCCATTTTGCGACATCCTTGGAGTGGTAGGAGATGACAATGTCAGCGCCAGCGCGACGAATCCCTGTTAAGGCTTCGAGCACCGCAGTGCGCTCATCTAGGTATCCGGCCGCTGCGGCCGCTTTGATCATGGCGTACTCGCCACTTACGTTGTATGCCGCCACCGGTACACCCGTCGCATCCTTGACTCGGCGGATGACATCTAGGTAGGGCAGAGCGGGCTTGACCATAACCACATCTGCACCTTCTTCAACGTCGAGTAACGCTTCGCGAACAGCCTCCGCGGCGTTAGCGGGGTCCATCTGGTAGGCCCGGCGATCTCCGAAAGCGGGGGTCGAACCGGCGGCATCACGAAACGGTCCGTAGAAGGCGGAGGCAAACTTCGCCGAGTAAGCGATCAGGGCAAGGTCAGAGAAACCTTCGCGGTCGAGCTCAGAGCGAATAACACCGATCCGCCCGTCCATCATGTCGCTAGGAGCGATCACGTCGGCGCCAGCACGAGCTTGGCTGGTGGCAGTGCGAGCAAGCAGCTCAAGCGTGGCGTCGTTGTCAACATAGCCATCTGAGTTAACGATCCCGCAGTGCCCGTGGCTGGTGTACTCGCAGAGGCAGAGATCGCAGATCACAGCGATCTCGGGATAGGCCTCCTTGATCGCGCGTGTGGCGAGCTGAACGATGCCCTCATCGTCCCACGCACCAGAGCCTTGCTCGTCCTTGTCCGCCGGAATCCCGAAGAGCAGGACAGCGTTGATCCCCAGCGCCTGAGCTTCGCCAGCCTCTTGCACCGCATGGGAGATCGAGAGGCGATCGATCCCTGGCATCGATGCGATCGGTGTGCGGTGGTCTGGCCCGTGCTCAACGAACATTGGGTAGACGAGATCGGAGGCCGACAGCTCGGTCTCGCGCACTAGGTCACGCAGTACGCCCGACTTACGCAGGCGACGCAAGCGCGTCTGTGGGAACGTCATCTCCTAGAGGATAGTAGGCGAGCGCCTCGCGCTTGGGTGATGCCGCCCCGAACCAACCGATCACTCAAACCGACGTAGCGCCAATCGGGCTATTGCCGTGAATCCGACCGCTAGTGCCACGAGGTGCAGCAGTGGCGTGACCATTCCAGGATCGCCACCGTTGAGAGCAACGTCGATCGCTTGGAGTGTGGACTTAAACGGGAAGACGGCGCAGATTACGCCGATCAGATCGTAGAGACCGCTCGAAACAGCGCCGCTCGGCACCAACGCGAGGAAGGCGATCGGTAGCGAAAGTAGGAATGCCATCAGCGAGGCCGTTCGCACCTCTCGCGTGATCGCTCCAATCGCGACTCCCATCGCACCAAACCCGACTGCGCCAGCCGCCAGCGCTACCACCCAGAGCCCCACGCGACTGAAATCCAGCGAGATGAACAGTCCCGTTCCACACAACATGATTAAGGCAACGCCAAAGGCGCAGACCGCCGCCAGTCCGATCTTCTCCAGCAACAGGCCCAATCTCGAAACCAACCCGCGCACCAAGCGAGCAAAGGTATTTTCCTCACGTTCAAGCGCTAGCACTCCCGCTGCCAACAGGAGCGCCACGAACATCAGGGACATCGTGACCGCAACGGCCACAGCAAAGGCATCAAGGGGAGTCCTAGATCCCTTCAAAACAGTTTGCTTTACCCGCAGCGGGGAGGCGATCGTTCTTAGAACATCGTCGGAAAGGCCAAGGTTGGCGATCGCCAGCGCAGCGTAATCAATGGCCTTCTTGAGCTCCTTGTGCTGAGGCGACCCCGGAGCGAGCACCTTGTCGGCCTTCTCCATCGACTCCTTGGCTTTTTGCAGGCCCATGACGTTGAGCTCTTGGCCAAGCAGGTTGAGTTGGCCGCCTTTGAGCAGCAGATCGAGGTAGGAGACAGCCGTTTTGGTCACGACGTCAGACAAGGCATCGTTGGCCTTGGCGACCTGTGCGTTAAGTGTCGACTCGACGAACGAAGCCTTAATCGGATCCTCGACGTTGTAATAGACCTCCAGAGTCGGCTGTTCGAGTCCGCTAGCGAGCTTGTCGGTGATGTCGGCGGGGATTATCAGAGCCGCCAGAGCCTCTCCGGAGCGGACCTTTTCCAACGCCTGGGCACGGGTCTGAACACGGATCGGCTCCACGGCGGTGAAGAACATCTTTGAATACTTAGAGACGTCGATCTTCTCGCTACCCAGATCGAAGGTGTTCTCGCTCGGTGGGACAAGATTTAGAAAAGCGACCTTGGGCTTCTCGGGGCCGCGGGAGAGGGCGGAGCCGATCAGCAGCGCAATCGCCACCGGGTAAATGACCAGCAACATCACGAGCAGTGGTGACCGACCGAGGATCCGTAGATCCTTGAGCAACAGCCAGCGCATCAGTGGCCGCGCTCGTGCAGAAATGCTACGAACACCGACTCGAAGTCCAAGTCGGCATCTGTGCCTGCTTGGAGCTCTCGCGGTGATCCAGCGAAGAGAAGCTCCCCATCGGCCAAAACGAGTACGCGATCGGCGTAGCGCTCAGCCTCGGCGACGTTGTGAGTCGAGTAGAGAACAGTCGTGCCGCCGTGGCCGAGCTCGCCAATAAATTCCCACAGCCGCTCGCGCTGACGGGGATCCAATGACGACGACGGCTCGTCTAGCAAGAGCGCTGAAGGCTCGGCGAGCAAGCCGATGGCGATGTTGACACGCTGCCGATTGCCGCCAGAGAGAGTCGACACTTGATCATCGGCGCGATCTTCGAGGTCAGTCTGGACAAGCATCGCAGCGACGGCCGCCTCGGGATCATCGACGCGCTCAAGCCGAGCGAATAGGCGCAGGTTCTCGGCCACCGTGAGCTTGGAGTAGATCGCTGGCTGCTGGGGAACCCACCCCAATCCAGCGGGAGCTACCACTGACCCTTGCGTTGGCGCTTGAATGCCGGCGAGGATCGAGAGCAGCGTTGTCTTACCGGCTCCGTTGGGACCGATCACCGCCACGAGCTCGCCAGCTGGGACCTCAAACGAAACATCGCGCAAGGCAGCGCGCTGGCCGTAAAGCTTCGTCACGGCGATCGCCGCCAAGGGTGCGAGCGTCTGCTGGGTTATTGCCACGGGAGAGAGGCTATCCGTATCGGGGTACGGAACGTTGACAGACGCTCGAGGCAGGCAATCCGCTATACCACCCGAAGAGCGCGATGACCGTCACCACAACCAATCCCAGAGAGACAACGGCCAGGCCATGAGAATCCTCTTTGTTGGTGACGTTGTCGGAGGACTAGGACGGCGCACACTGCGCGACCTGCTGCCAGCGATCCGCGAGACCCACGAACCAGACTTCGTAGTCGTCAACGGCGAAAACGCTGCTGGTGGTGTCGGCATCACCGAACGCAACGCCCGCGACATCTTCGCGATGGGCGTCGATGTGATCACGCTGGGCAACCACACCTATCGCCATCGCGAGGTCTACTCATATCTAGATGAAGAGCCAAATATTCTCCGCCCAGCGAACTTTCTACGCGGACAGCCAGGCCACGGCTGGTGCATCGTCGAGCGCGGCGGTGTCAGATTGGGAGTGGTCAGTCTCTCGGGCAATCTCTTCATGAAAGCGGGCCGCCCCGCATTCTCCGAGGTCGAAGTTGCGCTCGGCGCCCTTGACGGCAAGGTTGACCAGATCCTCGTTGACATGCACGCCGAGGCGACGAGCGAGAAGGTCGCTATGGGCTGGCATCTAGACGGTCGCGTGACTGCCGTGGTGGGAACTCACACCCACGTCCCAACTGCCGACGGCCGTGTGCTGCCAGGCGGGACTGCCTACATCTCAGATGTCGGCATGACCGGACCGCGCGGTGGCGTGATTGGAGTCAAGCGCGACCTTGCGCTGGAATCACTGATCACCCAGATGCCAACCCGCTTTGAAACCTCCGAGGAAGATCCGTGGCTGATGGGCGTGCTGATTACAGCGTCCCAACCACAGCGCGCCGACGCCATCGAGGCGATCCTGATGCAAGCCACAAACACACAATAAGGGCCGCCAGCAGGAGCGAGTTGCGCACCGCGACCAAGGCAACCGTCGCCGGGTCTCGGCTGACTAGGTCGAAGTAGCGCGACGGAAACTCAAACTGGGTTAGCACCATCGCGGCGGCGCAGAGCCCTGCCAGCCATCGCGCGCCGCGCGCCCACGCAACCGCCACGATCGGCACCAGCCAAATCATGAACTGCGGCGAAAGAACTTTGCCCAAGGCGACAAACGCCAAGACCGCGCCCGCGCAACCCAGCAGGAGTGAGGCCTCGGTCGGATCGCGTCCAGTCAGCCAAGCGAACGCCGCTATGACCAAGACAAAGAGGGCCAGGGTGAGCGCGCCAAGAAGCTGCGATCCCGCCAAGCGAATCCCGTTCGAACGGAAGCGGTCGGTGATTGTGGTGCCGGCCCCGGTTACCTCACCTGCTCCGAGGGCAAGCACCAGCACCGCGGGCGTCGACTCAACCTGCAGTGGCCGCTGAAGATGGAAGCGATAGGCATCGAGATAGCCGCCGCCGATAAACGGCAGCGAGACAACCGCCACAACCGCCGCAAAGACAGCTGCCCCACGCAGGGCGTCGCGCGTACGCCCTTGACCCAGCAGCCATGCAATGGCGATTGGGGCGAGCACGATTGGAAACCCCTTCGCCATCGTTCCGGCAGCGATCAAAGCGAAGGCCAACATAGGTCGCTGGCGCAGCAGTGCAAGGACTGCGCCAACCGCCAACACAACGGGGACGAGGTCGAAGTGCGTGCGCAGCATCACCCCACAGAACAACGGCGACAGCGCCACCACCCAAGCCGCCTGTACACCGCGCCCGCCGGCCAGCGCGCTACAGACAACCATGACCCCGAGCAGGCAGGCGAGCATCAACAGGCCGAAGGTGATCGGGTAGGCGTGATCGCTACTACCGGCTAGCGCCGCGAGGCGGAAAGTGATCAGCGCTAGCGGTGGGTACTCCAGTGAGAGCTGGTCGTAGGGACTCTCACCGTCCTGCCAAAGCTGAGCGTAGTCGCGGTAGAGACCAAGGTCGCTGATCGAATCGTCGGAGGTAGGACCGCTCGTCGTAGATAAAACAGCGATCGCCGTGAGCGCCATCGCCGGGATGGCCAGGCGGCGCGCAGCGATCATGGCGTGGCGACTGGGTCGCGCTCTCCCTCGCTCCAGCGGCCGAACAGAACCACGAAAATAAACGGCAAGAACCATGCCGCATAGAGATAAAACCAGTGAGTGATGCCGAGCTGGAGCGCGATCAATACCGCCGCCGCCATCGCCGCTAGTCCGACTACGTCACGTCGCCGTGGGATTAACGCGGCCGCTATCGCAAAGAGTCCAGCGGCGACCTTGGCGGCCGTCTGGAAGCCATCTAGTCCGCCGACGATCCCCCAGATTGAGAACGGCGAGCCGCGGTCATCCTGAAATCTGAGCGTGCTGTCATAGAACGTCGACAGTCCATCGTCGCCAAGGATCACTGGCAACATCGTGACTGCGACCACCACTGCAAAGGCCACTGCGTAGGAAGCGAAATCCGTTATCCGCAGCGGCTCCTGTGGATTTCGGCGATGGGACGCGAAGAGCGGCCCCAATCCCAGCGGCGCAAACTTGGTCATACCCGCCAGCGCAACCATTGCGCCTCGGCCAACCGGGCGCGCAGCTAGCAAGAGAGCGCCGATTAGGAAGACCGCAACAAGTGAGTCGTTGGCGTTTGAGTTGGCCACCAAGAGAGTTATCGGGCAAGCGGCCCAGGCATATGCCAAGACAGCTCCTAGGCGCGGGCCACGTAGGCGAAGTCCAAGCAGCCAGAGGCCGGCTATGGCCAGCAGGTCAAAGGCCACTGCTGCGCCATGGGCAGCGGGGAGATCGTCCCACTTGCCACTCCAAGGGAAAGCCTGCTCCAGAGGCACGTAGGCGTAGTAGGCAACCGGTCCGTAGGTGTCGCCATGAGCGTTATCGGCGGGGAAGTTGCCGTAAAGGCTGCTGCCATCGATCAGGCGGTCTGCGCCGATCACACCTGAGTAACCGACGTCGATCACGTTGGAGTTCGTCAGATTCAATCCAACCCGAAAGCCAACTAAAAAGACGAGGCCAACAAAGAGCCATGAGATGGGAACGTTGAGCGGAAACGATCCGTTGTCACGATCGCTCTCTCGGCGCCTTGCCAGCCAGATCATCCTTGCCATCAGATAGATCAGGACGGGATAGATCATCGGAACCGATGCGCCGATCTTTCCCGCGTTGAAGAAGGCTAGGGAAACCGAAAACCCAGCGACGAGAACCAACAGGTCGAGATGGACCATGCGCCAAGGCCGCCGTATCGAGATAAACGGAGCGAGAAATAAGAGGCACATCGGTAGCCAGACGTAGAGGGCGTTGACCTTGCGTCCGAAGGCGCCTGGATAGCCACGAGCCATCGACCACGCAACCTGAAATCCAGTCCACGCCTCAAGCACCTTGCCGCTGCGGTCGTCGATCAAGACCTGCGCGATCTCCTTCCCGCGGACCCCATCCTTAGACGGCTTGGCAAAGTAACTGACCTGCCAACGGCTGGTGCCCTTTAGCGATGCTTCGGCGTGACTGCCTGGGTTTGCGCGCTCCTCTGCCGAGATCTTTGGAACACGCCCGGCGATGGCGATTGCTTGGACAGCGCTTAGCGCGTGGCCAGGCGGCGGCTTATCTTGAGTTGGGGGGGTCGAGAGAGCGTTGGGATCGGCCGCGGTCGACGCCGAGCTCTGCGCAACGGCAGGCGCGGCGAAGAGGAGCGATCCCGCGGCCATCAGCACCGCGGCCCATCTCACGCGCGAAAGCTCCAGAGCTTGTTTCCAACAAAGTTCAGCGGAGTTGCGGCAGCGATAGCGATCGCCTGAGCCGGCACCTCTGCCATCCCGGCAGTAGAGATCAACAGATCGAGCACCAACAGATTGAAAGCGAAGGCCAACAGCGACACAACGAAGAAGCGAGCGGCTTGGAAGCCTACGTGCCCATCTTTGGCCTTAAACGTCCACTGTCGGTTCCAAGCGAAGTTATTGCTCACCGCCACGAGGAACGCCGCGGCGGCCGCTAGGCGGTAATTGATCCCTAGCGAGTGCACGCAGAGCGCGAAGACGACTAAGTTGACCGCATATCCCGAGGCGCCGACAAGGGCAAAGCGCGCCAACTGGTACCAGTTGCGTGGCCTGCGAACCCCTCGTCCCAAGCGAATATGGAGGCGCAACGCAGGGGGTGTGGGCAGCGCATGGGTAGCTGTCGGCTCGTCGCTCACGTTCTCCAGAGTACCCGTCCGCGGCCTAATCAGCCGGCCTTAGCGCGCGCCGACCCCTCGACTAGGCCGAAGTGCTCTCTCACGATCGGCTCGATGTCACGCAAGGTCCACTGCATACGATCTTGAGATGGCGACGGGCCCGCCCCGTGAGCTACCAAGATCCCTAGTGAGTCATCGCGGTGCAGGGACCCGTGACTGCCGGCGCCACTATGGTCGACTCCGCCCCAATCGACGAACTCATACCCCGGCGAGGCCGACAGCAGAACGTCTCCAGTTGTAGCCGAGGTCGCCGCAGACCAAAGCCGAAAGAGAGCGTCGGGGTAGTTGTCGCTGACAAAGCGTCGGTCGGGGGTCCGGGCCTGCAGCGCCCCAAGATCGCCTTCAACACTCCATCGCCGCCCCCCGAGGTCCGTCAGATCGCCGCCGGGAGCGAAGCGCAGTTCGCCGCCGTGGCCACAAACCGAGACCTCGCCGCCGAGCTCGCGCGCCACCAAGTCAACGCCTCGCAGCTGAACGAGGCGCTCTGCGACCGCGCTGGCGATAAGTTCGCGTTGCTCTTCATCTAACACGTAGATCATCGCCGAGCGCTGCGCCGGACAGACTGCGATCTGTGCCTGCTGCGGCTGGGCGTCACTTGGCTTGAGCACGCGCCAGTCACTCAAAGCGTCAAGCAGTGCGACTGTCCGGTCGACGAGTGTGTGGGCGTGATCTGAGACCACAATCACTGCGTGTTCGGAGAGAAAGGCGTCGGGGCCGCCGGCGGCGGCCATCATCCTCGCAAGCTGTTTGTCAGCGCCAGCGATCGCATCGATCTGGGCCTCTGGGCCTCCCTTATGCGAAGCGGTATCGGTGTCGGGAAGAGAGAGTAAGAGAAAGTCAAAGAGGTCATGCTCGGTCAGGTACGCCGCGACGCACCCCGCAGCCGCGTCGCGCACGCCGGGGAGGCCCAGCTGAGAACGACACCCTGTCTCGCGGCTGGCAAAAAGGTCTGCGTAAAAGAGCTCGCGCGGACCGTAGACAGCGTGGCGCATCAAAGTCGAGGTCGCAAACCTCCCCAGAACACCCTCCCCACTAGGCTCGTGGCGGTAGCGGCCTCGGTACATCAGGAAGGTCGTCCCGGCCGTCCTAACGTCAGCGTCATCGAGGGTCTCAAAGAGTGTTGGGGTGTCACGCGAGAGGTGTGAGAGGTTGAGGTTGTAGACCAGGTCGATCAGCGAGCGCTTAATGCCTATAGTCCGCGAGGCTTGGAAACTCGAGCCGTATTCCACGTATCGCTGTTCGCCTCGGTGATACCAGTTCATGCTCGGCACTAGGTGTTGATCGGGGCCCGTCCCCGTGATGATTGTGGCCGTACAGACCGGCGTGACCGATGGGAAAGATGCTGTCAGCGAATCGACATAAAGACCTTCGGACATCAGGCGCGAGAGAATCGGGGCGCGCCCCTCTGCGACAGCTCGTTCGAGCATGTCGGGGCGAGCGCCGTCGATCACCGCCAGTACTAACTTCGACGGCCGGGCAGTAGCGCTCATCGCAGAATGCGTAAGCCAGCGTGCTTGCCGCTATCGCCGCGGCTGCCGGTAATCGCCAACCATACAAGTGCGATCAACAGCGGAATCGCGAGCGGCGGAGCCGCCACAACGAGGATCGCGAGCACCAGCGATACACCGTCGGCGTAAAAGCTCACAGCTGCAGCTGCCTCATCGCCGGCTAAGCGAGCTCGAACGCGTGCCAGAAGCGGGCGCGCCACGAACTGAGCTAGGCCAGCACAGAAGAAGCCGGCCACCAGGGCCAGCGATGATGACCAGCCACCCTCGGCCAGCGACCCGGCAAATAGCAGGGCGCCGAAGCCCAGAGCGATTCCCGATACCGCAGCGGCCAACGGTCCACGTTCAAAGGCCTGTGAACCGATCCGGCGTTCAGCAACAACCGTGAAAATCATCACGACCACCACGGCCAGCAGGAACGGTCCGGCTTCAAGAAAAGCGTAGTCGGTCCCCTCAAAGTTGACGAGTAGATCGGCGCGTGCAGCTATTCCAGCGACCAGCACTGGCAGAAATGGTCGGATGCCAGCCGCAGCGGCAAGGCCAGCGCCTTGACAGATGGCGAGAAAGAGGTCCATAGCGTTATCGGGTCAGTCCGGTGGCGTTGTCGATCACATGACGATAGACGACCGGGCCTGCTACGTCCGTGGCGAGAGTTAGAATCGCCAAAATGCAAGGGCGACGGCGCTTTCGGCTTCGGCTTCGGCTTCCAAAAACTTTACGGGAGGAACAACGATGAGTTCGACCGGTGCCAGCACACCCGTAACAACCACTCGCAAGCCCCCATTGGCAGCGTTGGTGATTGGAATCCCGATCGCAATAGCCATCGGGCAGCTAATTCTGGTCCTGCTGTTCGCTTGGCCTACCACGCGATCAGCGCCACACAATGTTGACCTCTCGCTGTCGGCTCCTGCAGCGATCGCAAAGCCACTTCAAGCGGGCATCGAAAAAGCCATGCCTGGTGCATTTAATTTTACAGCCGTGCCAGATGACGCGGCCGCCAAGGCCGACGTCAAGGACCGCACCAGCTATGGCGGGCTTTCGATCACCGAGCTGGGAGCGGAGGTCTACACCGCGTCGGCCGCGAGTGCGGTCGTTGCGAACGTGATCAGCCAGGGACTTTCGGCGGCGCTTCATCAAGCCAAACCAGCCCTCCCCGTCAAGGTGGTCGACCTTGTGCCGAGCACCCCCGAAGATCCAAACGGCCTGATCATTATCGCTCTGATACCGCTGCTCATCACTTCTCTAGTCGCTGGTGGTCTGATCTCTTTCTTGATCAAGTCGTGGCCCGCCAAGTTGGCTTCGCTTGGGTTCTTTGCGATCTTTAGCGGACTCTTGGCAACACTCGCCATGCAACCCATGCTTGGCGGCCTCAGCGGCGGGTGGTTCGCCAACGCCCTAACACTTGGGCTTCTATGCTTCGCCATCTCCAGTGCGATGGTGGGCCTAAAAGCGATAGCCGGTCTGCCGGGGATCGCTATCGGCGTGATCTTCATCTTCTTCGCAGGCTTTCCGTTCTCTGGCGCACTGAGCGCCCCTGTCATGGTTCCCGAGCCATGGGGCGCTATTGCTCAGTGGTTCCCTGCTGGAGCTGGAAATGAGGCACTAAAATCAGTCTCCTTCTTCGACGGAGCGGCCGCTTGGGGTCATCTTTGGATCTTGATCGGTTGGTCGCTCGTCGCGGTTGCGCTGACCGTAAT
>Ga0194035_1000996_pt1 | contig 15483 bp, 18 predicted proteins | sample JunL2320m_MetaG_FD_148680 | JGI IMG/M metagenome (GOLD analysis project Ga0194035, IMG submission 148680) | Anoxic zone freshwater microbial communities from boreal shield lake in IISD Experimental Lakes Area, Ontario, Canada - Jun2016-L239-20m | ecosystem: Environmental > Aquatic > Freshwater >...
GGTGCCGTCAATGGGATCAACTGCGACGTCGACCTCGGCCCCGCTGCCGTCCCCTACGCGCTCTCCGTTGAAGAGCATCGGAGCATCGTCCTTCTCGCCCTCACCGATCACGACCACGCCGTGCATAGACACTGACTGCACGAGTTGGCGCATCGCGTTCACTGCGGCACCGTCGGCACCGTTCTTGTCACCGCGACCAACCCAACGTGCTGCTGCCATTGCTGCGGCCTCGGTAACTCGGACGAGTTCAAGGGCAAGGTTGCGATCGGGAATCTCACGCGTTGCGTCAGCGTCGAGGGTCATTGGGTCGCTCCAGGTCTGTGCGTTGGTGGCTGAACTTTAGCGACGAGAGCGTCGTGCAGAAGCAATCATGGCGAGGATTTATCCGCTTGGGAATCCGATTGGGTGCTCAGCCAAGGTATCGACCACACTGGTCTCGTGGACGCGCAGCCTTTTGGTGACTCGAATGGCGATGACCCGGCGCAGGTGGCGGCCGTGCGCGAGGAACGGTCGAGGCGTAGGTTGCGCCAAACCGCGCGCGACATGATCCTGTCGATGTTGGTCGTCAGCGGCGTTGTCGTTGTGCTTGTGCTCCCGTGGAATCGAGGCAATTCGGACTCGATCAAGGTCGTAGATCCAGCACCGGTGATAATGGCAGCACGCACATCAATCGCTTGGCCAGTCTTGGCTCCTCAGGGGCTCCCGGCTGACTGGAGATGCACCAGTGCGCGGATCACGAGTGCTGGTGACAGTCAGCCGATCGTGCATCTGGGCTATCTGAGCCCGGCTGTTCGATACGTCGGCATCGAGGAGTCTGCGACCCGAGAGAAGGCCTTTGTCCGCGACGAGACCATGGGTGGTCAGCCAGCAGGGTCGCTCACTGTGGGCAGCACCACGTGGCAACGCCTCGAGTCGCCCGATGGCAAGCAGCGCTCGCTCGTGAACGTTGCCGGCGGGGTCACCTACATCGTCACCGGGCAGGCTGCATGGCCCGATATTGAGGCCTTTACTCGATCACTCGTTGGCGGCTGAGTCTTCCGGAGCGATGCCTCGCGCGGCGTCTAGCCGAGTGCGAGCCGCGTCGAGCCAGCGTTGGCAGATCGCTGCGAGTTCCTCGCCGCGCTCCCAGAGGGTGAGCGACTCCTCGAGCGTGGTGCCGCCGGCTTCGAGTCGACGAACGACGTCGGTGAGTTCGTCACGTGCTGCCTCAAAGCTCGGCTCGTTGGCGGCGGTGGTGTCGGTGCTCATGTGTCCAGCCTAGTTGCGGGGTAGTCGTCAGGCCCGTTCGGCCACGAATTCACCATCGGCCACGCGCACCCGCACAACATCGCCCGCAGCTACCTCTGCTGCGGCTCGGACGACAGTGCCATCGGCCTTCTGCACCACGGCATATCCGCGATCGAGGGTTGCGGCCGGTGACAGCGCGCGAACCCTGGCCCGCACGTGCGCGATGTCGTCGTAAGCACGGTCGAGCTGGTTGTCGAGAGCGCGGTGCGTGCGATCGACGAGGGAGTTAACCTCACGCGCTCGAGTTGTGATCAGTACCAACGGATCGGCCAGGACTGGTCTGGCTCGAGCTGAATCGAGCCAGACCACCTGCTGATCGATGCGAGTCGTGACGAGTCGGCGCGCTCGATCGCGAAGTTCGGCAATCTTGCGACCTTCCTCGATCATGTCGGGGACGATTCGTCGGGCCGCATCAGTGGGTGTCGAGGCGCGGAAGTCGGCGACGTAATCAAGGAGTGGAGCGTCCTTCTCGTGCCCGATCGCCGAGACCACGGGTGTGCGACACGCGGCGACAGTGCGAACTAGGCCCTCGTCAGAGAAGGGCAGTAAATCCTCGACCGATCCACCGCCGCGGGTGACGACAATGACGTCGACTAGCGCTAGCTCGTCGAGTTCACGGATAGCCGCGCTTACCTCGGTGACGGCACGCACTCCTTGGACAGCGACTTCGCGAATCTCGAACTGCACCCCGGGCCAGCGTCGTCGAGCGTTCTCTACGACGTCGCGCTCGGCGTCGCTACCGCGCCCGCACACCAGGCCGACTAGACGGGGTAGGAACGGCAGTGGCTTCTTGCGCATCGGGTCGAAAAGGCCTTCGGCGGCCAATAGGTTCTTGCGAATTTCAAGTTGCGCGAGGAGCTCGCCTAGGCCAACTGGCCGGATCTCGGTGGCCCGGAAGGAAAGCGCGCCTCTGCCAGCGAAGTACTCGGCCTTTGCGTAGAGCACTACCCGTTGTCCCTCGGCCAGTGGGGGCACACAGGAGTCGAGCACTCGAGGCAGGCAGGTAACCGAGATCGACATTTCGGCCTCAGTATCGCGAAGGGTGAGGAAGACGAGCCCAGCGCCAGGGCGGCGGGTGAGTTGTGCCACCTGTCCCTCGACCCACACCGCGCCGAGGCGGGAAATCCAGGCCTCGACCGCGCGGGCGATCGTGCGCACCGCCGCCGGATTCTCCGGGGATGTGGAAAGACTCATGTGCGGAGCCTACGGGCGCGACAGGCCAGCCGCGCTGATCCCGCCTACGATGGGTCCGTGACTGAGTTGACCCCATCGCCCGCAGCGTCGGTACCGGCCAAAAAGGTTCTCGTGGCAGCGCCGCGGGGTTACTGCGCTGGTGTCGATCGCGCGGTAGAGACCGTCGAGAAGACCCTTGCCCTGCACGGCGCCCCGGTCTATGTGCGCAAGGAGATCGTGCACAACAAGTACGTCGTCGAAACCCTGCAGCAACGCGGGGCGATCTTCGTTGACGAGACACACGAGGTGCCAGAAGGCGCGATCGTAGTTTTCAGCGCTCACGGTGTAGCGCCGTCAGTGCATGCCGAAGCAGCCGAGCGGGGTCTGCACACGATCGATGCGACCTGCCCTCTGGTCACCAAGGTCCACCAGGAGGCTCGTCGATTCGCCGATGAGGGCTATCGGATCTTGCTCATTGGGCATGAGGGGCACGAAGAAGTTGTGGGTACCACGGGTGAGGCTCCTGACTCGATCACCCTGGTCGATGGGCCGGTGGGTGCAGATGAGATCGCCATCACCGATAAAAAAACGATTTGGCTTTCGCAGACCACGCTTTCAGTTGACGAGACTGTCGCGACAGTCGAGCGGCTGCGGGCACGTATACCGCTGCTCGTCGATCCGCCCAGCGATGACATTTGTTACGCAACACAGAACCGTCAGCAGGCCGTGAAGAAGATCGCCCCGGCCTGCGATGTGCTGATCGTGGTCGGCAGCGGTAATTCATCGAACTCGGTCCGTTTGGTCGAGGTCGGTCTGGATGCTGGCGCGCGCAGCGCCTACCGGGTCGACTATGCCAACGAACTCCAGGAATCCTGGTTCGAGGGGATCGGGACAGTTGGCTTGACCAGTGGCGCTTCTGTGCCCGAGATCTTGGTCGACGGGGTGCTTGAGTGGCTTGCACTGCGGGGCTGGGCAGATGTCGAGGAAGTCTCGACTGCTGAGGAGCGACTCACGTTCGCGCTGCCACAGGAACTACGCCGCGAGCTCAAGGCCGCAGGCCAGTCCTGATTTCGCAACTGCGTTGACGGTGTGGCTCGTGAGCGCTGCCCCCCGGGGTTGGCGCCCAGACCGTGATCGACGAGTGGTCTAGGAACTCGAACCCGCGCGGCGTTGGCGAACGATGATGATGACCAAGCAGGCGAGAGTGGAGCCCAAGATCCATGGCGCGTTGACCGCGAGTGAGCGGAAAATCAGGTAGCCCTCGCGAATCACTAGCGAACCGTTCGAGTCCAACGTGAGCTGGCCGGCAGTGAGCGTAGCCGCAAGAAATGCGAGCGGGGGCAGCACTACTGCTGCGATTCGATCCTCGATACGCACTGCGTATGCGCAGTAGAGCGACGAAACAGCCAGTGCGAAGCCAGTGAGGGCGCCCAGATGGTGCAGCAGAAGAGCCTCGGCGAATCCGACGAGAATCGTTGCGGCGAAAGTGATGACAGCCACGCCGGCGTACGTGAGGCCAGTGGGCAGAGCGTTTGTGAGCGAGCGCCATTGCAGCGAACGAGCGCCCACTTCTTCGGCGACGGATTCCTGTTCTGCAAATGGTGGCTCGTAGGAGGGACCGATAGCGGGAATTGCGCTGAGTGCCGCCGGACCCGTCGCGCCGGTTGAGCGGTACAGGCGCCCGGGAGCTGACTGGGCCGCGGCGATCGCGGCTGCGTCCTCATCGAATGGTTCGCGTGCGGACAGCGCTGACTCGTCGGAGGCTCGACGATCCGGCTCTGGGGCATAGCTGTCTGGGTGATAGCTGTCTGGGGCATAGCTGTCTGGGTGATAGCTGTCTGGGTCGCCCGAGCCGGCCTCGTCGGCACCGATCTGCTCGAACTCAGCCGGCCCTGCTGGCCTTGACGGGGCTGGGCCCGACTCGGCTGGCTCAAACTGGGCGGCTGTTGGCGGGGCGAGGACGTTGCCCACTAGGTCTGCTGGCTGCCCGAAATCGTCGGGATCGTCGAAGAGGTCGCCGAAGGACGGCGCTTCTCGACCCTGATCGTTGTTCACGATGTCCCACCGTACGTGACGACACCGCCTTCATCGCTCGCTGGTGCCAACTCGGCCAGCGTGCCGTCAGATGCGGCGAGTAATTCGGGGGCTCCGAGGGGGCGTCGAGGGGTGGTGACCAGGCGAGGTGCGGTGAGCCCTGCGTCGATATCGTCGACTGAGTCGATCACGCCGAGGGTGGCGAGTTTGCGGGCGCTGACAAACACACGCGACTCCAGGGAACCGACCGTGCCGTTGTAGTGCCCCACTGCGGAGTCGAGGGCGGAACCGAGTTTGCCCAGGTGTGCGCCGAGAGTTGCGAGCCGACCGTGCAGGTCGCGGGCTAGTGCGTGCACCTCGCGAACGTTGCGTGCCGTGGACTCCTGACGCCACGTATGCGCAACTGTGCGAAGCAACGCCAGCAGGGTGGTGGGGGTAGCGATGACGATGTCGCGTGAGAAGGCGTATTCGAGTAGGTCGGGCCGGACCTCGAGGGCCGACGACAGGAAAGCTTCGGCCGGCAGGAACAGGACGACGAACTCGGGAGAGTCATAGCGTCGCCAATATTCCTTGGCTGACAACCGGTCTATGTGGGTGGCGACTTCGGCCGCATGGCGCGCGAGATGCACTCGCGCAGTAGCGTCGTCGGGCGCCTCGGCGGCATCGAGATATGCCGATAGCGGCACCTTGGCATCGATGACGATGTCGCGTTCGCCCGCGAGGTGTACGACAAGGTCGGGTCGCAGCAGATCGCCAGAGTCGTCGCGGCTGCTTGATTGCTCATCGAAGTTGACGTGGGGGATCAAGCCCGACGCCTCGACGAGGCGACGCAGTTGCATCTCGCCCCATCGTCCGCGCACCTCGGATCGACGCAGCGCAGTGACCAAGCGGCCGGTCTGATCTCGCAACGACTCGGTACCCACAGCGGTGAGCCGGATCTGCTCGCGGAGTTCGGCATGGGCGGCGTATCGCTCGCGTTCGGAACGTGCGAGATCGGCGCTGACTCGCGCGAGAGTGTCGTTGACGGGCCGGACGAGGGCGTCGACCGCGGCACGTTCGGCGGCAAGCGAGGTGGTCTCGGGACGGTTGAACCGGTTGACAGCCAAGACGATGGCAGCGCCGACAGCAACGCCTAGGACGAGGCACATGATCAGGGGAAGAAGTTCGCTCATAGCCTGAGCGTTCCGGATACCTCTGACAATGGGGCTGGAGTCTGCCGTCTGGAGTCTGCCGTCTGCCGTCTGGCATCTGCCATGCGCCGCAACACCGCAGCGCCGCCTGCCCCCTGCCCCGCTGCGGACGTTACGGTCGGCCCATGACTTCGGACCAGCAGGGCGGGCAAGCGGGTCGCACGGATGGGTCTGCGGTGTTCGACGGGTTCGATCCGCAGCAGCAGGCCAGATATGAGGCTGAACTCGTCGAGCGATTCGGCCCGGACGCCCAAACGGACATCAATGAGTCATGGCGCCGAATCGCACAGATGAGTAAAGCCGACGCCGCACGGATTCGAGGTGAGCTTGCTGAGCGTGATGCCGTGTACGGCGCGCTGCTTGGCGAAGGTGTCGCAGTTGAGGATCCCCGAGTTCACGAGGTTACGGCCGCGCACTATCGCTGGATCTGCCAGTTCTGGACGCCCACCGCCGAGGCCTTCTTGGGTCTGGGCGAGATGTATGTCGAGCATCCCGACTTCCGGGCGCGATACGACGCGGTGCGCCCCGGTCTGGCCGAGTATGTGCGCGCCGCGATAGCCGTCTACGCGATCGACGTCCTCACCTGATCTTCTCGCGCGAAAAGCAGCGCGCGTTCGAGCCGTGGTCCGCTGCCGCCTAGACTTCCCACCGTGGCTCTCACTATTGGCATCGTCGGACTCCCCAATGTGGGCAAGTCCACCCTCTTCAACGCACTCACCAAGAACGATGTGCTCGCGGCGAACTATCCCTTCGCGACGATCGAGCCGAACATCGGTGTAGTGGGTGTCCCAGATCCGCGGCTAGGCATCCTGGCCGGGATCTTCAAGTCCGAGCGCCAGTTGCCAGCCACGGTGTCCTTCGTCGACATCGCCGGGATCGTCAAGGGCGCGAGTGAAGGTGCGGGGCTAGGTAACAAGTTCCTGGCCAACATTCGCGAGAGCGAAGCGATCTGCCAGGTGATCCGGGTCTTCACCGATCCCGACGTCGTGCACGTCGAGGGCAAGGTTGATCCCAAGGACGACATGGAGACGATCAACACCGAGCTGATCCTCGCCGACTTACAGACCGTGGAGAAGGCGCTGCCTCGTTTGCAGAAGGAGGTGCGTCTGAACAAGGACCGCGCCGACAATCTGGCTGCGGCCGAGAAGGCCTACGAGGTGTTGTCGCAAGGCCGCACAATCTTCGCGGCTGGTCTTGATCCCGAGCCGCTTCGCGAACTGTTCTTGCTGACTGCCAAACCCTTCCTCTACGTCTTCAACGTTGACTCAGATGAACTTGGCAACGATGAGCTCAAGGCTGAACTCCGCGGCCTCGTGGCGCCCGCGGAGGCGGTGTTCCTCGACGCCAAGACCGAGGCTGAACTCATCGAACTTGATGACGCTGAGGCTCTCGAACTCCTGCAGTCGATCGGTATGGAGGAATCGGGGTTGTCGACCCTGGCCCGAGTGGCCTTTGACACCTTGGGTCTACAGACCTATCTGACTGCTGGCCCCAAGGAATCCCGCGCGTGGACCATCCCCAAAGGTGCCACTGCCCCTGAGGCTGCTGGGGTAATCCACTCCGATTTCCAAAAAGGCTTCATCAAGGCTGAGGTGATCTCCTTCGCCGATCTCGTAGCCACGGGTTCGGTGGCTGAAGCTCGAGCCAAGGGCAAGGCGCGCATGGAAGGCAAGGACTACGTGATGTCCGACGGCGACGTCGTGGAGTTCCGCTTCGGAAAGGTATGACGCTCGACTGACTTGCCGCTCAATATCCGGCAATCGCGCTCGCATTCAGGTGGTCTGATCCGGCCATCGTGCTCGGATGCCGGGAGGTGGCGTTGGGTTCAACCGCTGTGGCGAGGTTGCTCGTCGTGGCAGTCGCTCGATCGACGTGGCCAGTTGAGCGTCGGCGCCCGCGCGGGTGCGAATGTCGCGAGGCGGTGCTCCGCGGACGACGTGACTTGCACTATGCAAGTTAGATGGTAGGTTGCGAAACGCAAGTTATCCGACCTGCCCCAATCCGACGAGGAGTCACCCACATGACGGACGAGACCGCACCGGCTTACGCCATGGTCCAGATCAAGATCAAGAACCCTGCGGAGTTCAACGAGCGCTACTCCCAGTACGTCTTCCCGATCCTGGAGCAGTTCGGCGTGCAGATGGTTGCCGGGTCACCCACGCCTACGACCAGGGAAGGCGACTTCGACGGCAACTGGGCTGCGATTCTCCGCTTCCCCAGCATGTCGGCTGCGCAGGCCTGGTACGACTCCGCGGACTACGAGCCCTTCAAGCAGCTGCGGATCAACGAGTTGACCGACTCCAACAGCATCGTCTTCCTCGAAGGGTTCCCGGTCACCGTGCCGGTGAGCTGACCGGCTGACGGCTTCGCCGGCCCAGCCGCTCGCCAGCGTGGCGTCTCACCTTGGGGCGCGGCGCTCGCGAACCTGACGCTCCCCCGGGGCAGCGCGACCGCGAGTACGCCGGTCACGCAGTCGGATCCCTCGTTCACGCCGCATCGGCTTCTCACCGCTTGGAGATAGAAGACATGACCGCACGCGTTCTGGTCACGGGTATCAGCGGCTACATCGGGCAGCACGTCGGCGCCGAGTTGCTGCGAAACGGCTACGAGGTCGTCGGGACAGTTCGCTCGGCGTCGAAGACTGCCCCCACGAGGGCGGCCATCGCAGCAGTGGCTCCGGTGGACGGGCTCAGCTTCGCCGAAGCCGACCTGCTCTCCGACCGTGGGTGGGACGAGGCCATGGCCGGGTGCACCTATGCCATCCATGTGGCGTCGCCGTTCGTCCTGGCCGAGCCGAAGGATGAGAACGAGCTGATCGCCCCCGCGGTGGAGGGCACCAGGCGCGTGGTCCGAGCCGCGCAACGGGCCGGGGTGAGGCGTCTGGTGCTCACGTCCTCGATCGTGGCCATGGTCTCCGGCAAGGACAGCGGCCGCTACGGACCGGACTCGTGGTCGGACACCGACGCCAACATCGGCGCCTACGCGAAAAGCAAGACGCTGGCCGAACGCGCCGCCTGGGACATCAACCGTGACAGCGAGATGGAGCTCGCGGTGATCAACCCCGGCGGGGTGTTCGGTCCGTCGCTGGGCGCCCAGGCCGACGGTCAGAGCGTGGCGATGATCTCGGACATGATCGGCGGGAAGATGCCGGCGATCCCCGACGTTGCCATGGGCATGGTCGATGTCCGTGACGTGGCCCGGCTGCACGTGACGGCGTTGACCGCGCCAGGCGCCACCGGACAACGGTTCATCGCATCGACCTCCGAGCCCATCGAGATGGCCTCCGTCGCCGCGATCCTCAAGCAGGCCGGCTACGCCAAGGTCCCCTCCCGCAAGGCACCCAACGTGGCAGTGAGACTGATGAGCCTGTTCGACCGTCAGGCCAAGGGAATGCTGCCCCTGCTCGGCAAGAAGATAGCCTTCGACACCACCGCGACATCCGACGTCCTTGACTGGCAGCCCACCCCGATGGAAGCCTCGTTCAAGGAGATGGCCGCGTCGCTCTCAGAGTAGAGGTGACATGAGCACGGACCCCGACCCCGAGACCCTCGACTGGCGTTCGGTGTGCCCGATCAGCTCCGGGCTCGACGTTCTCGGGGACAAATGGTCCTTGCTCATCGTCCGAGACCTGATCTCCGCTCATCGTCCGAGACCTGATCTCCCACGACACCCGCACCTACTCCGAGTTCCTCGAGTCGCCCGAGCACGTCTCCACCAACATCCTCGCGGCAAGGCTCAAGCTCCTCACGTCGGTCGGGATCATCGAGCGCAGCAACCCCAACGCGGCAGCGCGCAACAACGCCTACCGACTCACCGAGAGCGGCAAGGAACTACGACCGGTGCTCGAAGCCCTTGGCAAGTGGTCGCAGGTCCACCTCAAGACCTTCCACACCGACATCGTGGACATCATCTGAGGCACCCGGTGTCAGGCGCCGACGTCGAGACCATCGCGCTGGAATAGGGCGGCCGAAAACTGCCCCAGGGCTTGGGCTCGTGGGAGGCGCACGTAGTCCGCAGTTGGTCCGCAACAGGTTTCGCCGTGCACAGCTGCCTGTCGATGTGTCCAACGCGTCGTTGCAGGTGAGCGAGCGGCAGCCAACATCGTCAACGAGGACCACCGTGCGGGAGTCCTCCCGCTTCAACGTCTAGTTCCGGTCCAACGCGAGGGTGCTTGACTGCCCCGCAGTCGACGTGATCGTGCGAGTGGTGGCTATGCATCGGCCCGACGACGTTACTGCTGCACGCGTCCGTCGGAGCAGGCTCTCCAGCACCGCGAGGCCCCTCGGGAATGCGCTATGATTGTGTACATGACGACCCTTCCGCTGGCCGCGGTGCGTGCCAATCTGTCCAAGCTGGTGGAGGAGGCTGAGCGCACTCATCAGCGGGTAGAGGTCACCAAGAACGGGCGGCGCGCGGCCGTTCTGCTCAGTGCAGACGACTACGACTCGTTGATGGAGACCCTCGACATCCTCAGCGATGCTGAAGCGATGGCCGCCATCCGTGAGTCCGACGCAGACATCGCTGCCGGTCGGGTCTATCCGTTGGATGAGGTCGAGGCGGAACTGCGGTCGAAGGGGATCATCAAGTAATGGCGTTCCGGGTCGAGCTGACCCGACGCGCGCGGCGAAGCTTGTCCGAAGAACTGCCGGAGACGGTTGCCGCGGCGTGTTGGGAGTTCATCATCGGGCCGCTGGCAGCGGATCCGCACCGTGTCGGGAAGGCTTTGCGTGATGACCTGACCGGTCGATACTCGGCCCGGCGTGGCGAGTTCCGCGTGATCTACGAGATCCACGAAGAGGTGGTCGTGGTGCGGGTGATCGACGTGCGCCATCGTCGAGACGCCTATTCGTGACGCAACCCGGTGGAGTTCCGCTTGAACGTCTGACGGGCGTCTTTGCTCGGATCGCACGCCAAGAGCGCTGCCTCCGGGGCCCTGCCCACTATGGGCCGACTGCGTCCTGGTGCACCAGTTAACCGGTGCACCGATTAGCCGGCACAGTCAGGAAGAATCCATGCTTTACGTTGACCGGTCAGGCTTGCCACGGCATGTATGCCGACCACGGACGAGCCGGGTCGTGCGCGCCGCGTGAGGGAACCAGTGAAGTAGGCACACCTCTGCTCGCTCAACGACGCCCGTGGTGACAATCGCGTCAAATATGGTTCAACTTGCGAGGCTATCTCGTCGGCAATAAGTTCTGTTTGTCTCGGTCCGCGCCGAGACCCGCCGTTCTTGGACACGGGGGAAATTCAATTTCGAGGCCTCCTGGAGGCACAATGTCGACCGCGATAACTTCGCTGACTAATGGGCAATATCAGACTGTCTATAACGTCTTCTCCTTCGCCCTCGCGTCCATGCTGTTCACCGCGATCTTCTTGCTCGTCTCGCAGGGTCGCGTCCTTCCTCGCTATCGCCAGGCGCTTGTCATCTCGGCCATGGTGTGCGGCATCGCGGCCTATCACTACATCCGCATCTTCAATTCCTTCAACGACGCGTACCTCCCCACCGCGATTGGTGGCTCGTATGCCTTGTCCCCGATGGGGTTCAACGAGGCTTACCGCTACGTTGACTGGTTGCTGACTGTGCCCCTCCTGCTCCTTGAGACGGTCGCGGTGTTGGCCCTCCCCAAGGCGACGCGAGCCTCCCTGCTCACCAAGTTGATCCCGGCCTCGGCGCTGATGATCGTCCTGGGCTACCCGGGTGAGATCGCCGTCGACACCGCGCCCAAGATGATCTGGGGCGCCCTCTCGACCATCCCGTTCCTGTTCATCCTCTACGTGCTGTTCGTACAACTCACGAAGTCCTTGGACCGCCAGTCACCTGAGGTCTCAGCAACTGTTGGACGCCTTCGCCTGCTCCTCATTGCGACATGGGGTGTCTACCCGATCTCGTTCCTCTTTCCGGTTTTCGGGCTTGACGGATCCGATGCCTTCGTGGGACGACAGGTCGGCTACTCGGTTGCGGACGTGCTCGCCAAGTGTCTCTATGGTTTGGTGATCTACAAGATCGCCCGCATGAAGAGCGCCGATGATGACCCGACCTTCGCTGCTGTCGAGTTCGAGGGCGAGCCGGCCAGCAAGCAGGCCTCTGCCCCTGCAGCTGTCTGACGCACTGCCCTCGCGGTGACCTAGCCACCGCATGCAGCCTCACGCTGCGGCTCCCCGGCCTGGGAGCGCAGCGTGAGGCTGCGGCCGATTCAGGGCATCTCGGAACTGATCGTGGTTGAGACATCGCCGCGGCTGCTCGTCCCGGTACTAACGACTAGCGACCCTGGCAGGTCGGTGGGCTCCGGATCCAGTGCTAGCCGCCCAAACTCGGCAAGCTTGCGTGTGAACGTTCCCTGTACGGTCAGTTCCGCGGCGACGTCTTGTTGGCTGACGCGCTCACGCGAGTTATCGACGCCAGCGAGCCAGGTCCGGAGTTACGAGCGATCGTCGTGGTTGCCCCGACCGAACGCGGTCGGGCGTTACACGCGCGTTTCTGCTTCATCATGGAGTTCGGCCGCAAACGTCTGATGCCAGACGTGCGCCACAACAGTGAGGAGTAGGTCGTGGCAGAACAGATCAAAGGTCCGCAGTCGTACTTCCCTTCTATCGAGAAGAAATACGGGCAGCCCATCTCGTACTGGATGGCGCAGCTCGACACGATTAAGGACGCGAGACACATGGAGCAGGTCACGTTCCTGAAGGAGCAACACGGCATGGGACACGGTCACGCGAACGCGGTTGTCGCCGTGTACCGCGCCGAGCAGCGGCCCTGATACCAGCGAGTACGTCGGCGCGATTGTGGCAAGGGGAGTAGCGCTAGACACGCTTTCGCAGATCCCGGGTACGTTAGCGATGTGCTGACGCCTTATCTCTCGTTACTCCGGCGTCCCGGCACGTTCCGCTTCAGTTCGGCCGGGTTCATCCAACGCCTCCCGTTGTCGATGCTGGGGCTCGGGGTGGTGCTGTTCCTCACGCTACGAGGTGAGCCCTACGCCGTCGCAGGCACCATCGCAGCGGTAGGTGCGGTCACGAACGCGTGTGTCGGCCCGTTCGTGTCCCGATACATCGATCGTTTGACCCAGCATCGGGTGCTCCCAGTCGTTGTGGTGATCGCGCTCGCGTTCCAGATCACCTTTCTCGTCCTGGTGCTTTCGGGTGCGCCGGTGTGGACCTGGTTCGTCTCGTTTGCGCTGGGCGAGGCGTTCGTCCCCAATGTGGGCTCACTGATCAGGGCGCGGTGGGCGTTCGTGCTCTCCGATGCCGATGACGTGCGCACCGCGTTCGCGTTCGAGTCGGTCGTCGACGAGTTCGTGTTCCTCATTGGTCCGATCCTTGCCACTGTGTTGGCCGTGTCGTGGATCGCCTGGGGTGCGATCGGCGCAAGCATCGCCCTGCTGGCCATCGGGACGCTGCTCCTCGTACCTCAACGGGCCACTGAGCCCGAGCCCGCCGGTGTTGGGCACCACGAGGGCAAGGCCGCGATCCGATATACGGGTGTGCCCCTTGTGTTCGCCGTCTTTTTCCTAGCCGGTGGGTTATTCGGAGCATCGGAGGTGTCGACGATCGCCTTCGCCGCCGAGCGCGACATCCGGGTCTGGACCGGCGTCCTGCTGGCCTGCTACGCCACCGGCTCTGCCCTGGCTGGGCTCATCGTGGGCACTCGGCACTCGTCTCGTAGCCTCTCGCACCAGTTCCGGATCGCAGTTATTGCGATGGGGTTCATCGCGCTGCCCTTCCCATTCGTCACATCCCCGGTGCTGCTCGGCGCGCTCAGTTTCTTAGCGGGGTTGGCCGTCGCACCGTCGATGATCACCGGCATGGCACTTACCGAGCGACTGGTTCCAGCAAGTCGTCTCACTGAGGGGCTCACCATCGTCATCTCCGGATTGACCGTGGGGTTCGCGGCCGGGACTTCGCTGGCCGGGCCACTGATCGACGCGCACGGATCTCGCGCCGGGTTCGCCGTCTGTGCCGCGTTTTCGCTCCTGGGCGCGGCTCTGGTCGCTGTTGGTACGGCGCATCTCGACCGCGCTCTCCGCGGGGTCACGCTCTCTGGTCACCCCTCGACCGCGGGTGACGGCCGAGTCTGACCTTCCGCACTAGACCCTGCCTGGACGCGGGTCCCAGGTAACATGAGCGGCCAAGTTCGAACTAGCCGGACGCTGATTGCTGGAGGTACTGATGGGCGCGGATCTGCTATACGTGGTTGAGCGCGAGTTCGCGCACCCAGTCGACCGGCTCTGGTACGCGTGGACCGATGCGGCCGCACTCGAGCAGTGGTACTGCCCGACAGAGCTCGCGGTCGTGCCTGGATCGGTGGTCTCCGAGATCGAAGTCGGTGGCGCTTGGACGGCGGCCGTTGACGTTGCCGCGCATGGTTTTGTGGCTTACTTCTTCGGTCGGTACACGCGGATCGAACCGTTGACCGCGCTCGAGCACACGATGAGTTTCACGATGTCGGAGCAGGAATTCGCTGCGCGCGACGTCGCGGCCCCGAGTCACGTCGTGGTAGTCGAATTCGTCGATCGCGGCCAGCACACGTGGGTCAAGTTCGCGCAGTTCGGTGAACTTCCCGAAGGTGAGCCCGATCGAGCCAAGGCGGGCATGGAGACCTACTTCGATTCACTACAGGCTTTCCTCGGCTGAAATCGCTTCGCACCAAAGCCCTTCAGCTGGCTGGTACTAGAGATCAGTTGACTCGAGGAGTGTGGGCACCGCGCATCAGCCAGGAGCGGGCTGGGTCTGTTAGTTAGTCGCTGCCACCGCGCGCGAAATCAAGACCGTGAGCATGCTGATTGCGAGTATCACCTGCAGGCCCATGATCAGTTTGCCGGGACGAGACATGATCGCTTCCGACGTTGGCCCATATGTGGAGTTCACGTTCATCGAGATGAACAGGTAATCGAGCAGATTGGGGGTCGGCGCTTCTTCACCATCGCGAGCTGGCCAGACGAAGGCGCCGCCGGGGGTGGTGAGATCAAGGAAGACGTAGACGAACATGAAGACGATCACGCTCATCGCGTAGACGAACGCGACATCCCACAGTGTGCTGAGGCCGCCGCCGTGGTGTGTGTCGGCCGTTGTGAGCATCGAGATCACGTTGACTACGACCTGCACAATCGCGTACATGAGATAGATGGCGGCCACGTGCACCAGCCTTCGCATGTTCTTCTGGTAGAGCGCGATGACCAAGGTGATCGAGGTGACGACGAAGATCGAAGTTCCGATCCATTCGAGCCGGTCAAGTAACTCGACGTTGTTAGCCACTGCGCCACTGTCGACGAGGTGGCGGGAAAGCACGGTGTCCATGATCCAGATGGTCAGGAGAGCTCCGAGAACCGCGAACCGTCCGCGTCCATCGAGCACTTGCTCGCGGAGTCGCTCAACTGGCGTGGGGAGGGGCGTTAATGCCGCGAAGGAAGAATTGTCATTGGACATGGGGCAAGACTAGGCCACCGGTAGGCAGGCGAGTCCAGATCTTGGCAGCCAATTGGGCCACGGTCAGGAAAATCTAGATGCGACTGAGAACTTCGCATTGTCTCGAGCGGTCAAGCCGGAACCGGCACCTACGGACGAGGGGCCCGGCGCCGCTGTTGCGGTACCGAGCCCCTAGTCGCAGGTCGTGTTCGTGTTTTGTGACTAGCCGACCGGGACCGGCGGGATGGTCGCAAGGGCCGCGGCGAACCGCTCTTCGCTGGTGACCTCGTCGGTCATGCGTCCGTTGAGGTAGTCGTCGTACGCGGCCAGGTCGAAGTGGCCGTGCCCACACAGTGCGGTGAGGATGACGGTCTCTTCGCCAGTCTCGGTGGCCTTC
>Ga0194035_1001000_pt1 | contig 15477 bp, 20 predicted proteins | sample JunL2320m_MetaG_FD_148680 | JGI IMG/M metagenome (GOLD analysis project Ga0194035, IMG submission 148680) | Anoxic zone freshwater microbial communities from boreal shield lake in IISD Experimental Lakes Area, Ontario, Canada - Jun2016-L239-20m | ecosystem: Environmental > Aquatic > Freshwater >...
CTTCAAGACGAGCTCCGGGCAGGCGTTCACCGGCGCCGGGACTTTCGAGCCGGGCTTCGGCTGCACCATCGCGGACGCGGTGGTCGGCTCGTGCTCGGCCTACCCGTTCTTCCTGAAGAAGATGGTGACGACCGGACGCGGCGACAGAATCGAAGTCCGGGATGGCGGTTTCGTCGCGAACAACCCGACTCTCTTCGCCATCGCCGACGCGACCGGCTCGCTCGGCCATCCGGCGGCGGACGTGCGGATCGTGAGCGTCGGCGTGGGCGAGTATCCCGCGCCTAAGCTGCCTGCGACGAGCGCGCGGAAGTGGTTTAGCAAGTGGCCCACGGTCAAGTTCGCTCAGCGGGTGCTCGAGATCAACACGCAGTCGATGGACGAGCTGCGGCGCGTCCTCTTCCAGAACGTGCGCACCGTCCGGATCAACACGAAGTACACGCAGCCCGAGATGGCGACGGACATGCTCGAGGCGGACATGGAAAAGCTCGGCAAGCTCTGGAGCCGCGGCCGGGACTCGGCCCGCGAGCAAGAGGCGCTGCTCAAGGAATACCTGGTGTAGGGAGGCGACGGTGATTGCGGAAAGTCAGCTCACCACCTGGTCCACGCTCGGGCCGACGACGCAGTTCACCGACACCTACAACCGCATCCGCGATAACCTCCTCGACAAGGGCGCGCCGTACCCGCTCGCCGATACCGAGGTCTTCCTGCAAGGCTCCTACAAGAACACGAGCAACGTCTACGGCGATAGCGACGTGGACATCGTGCTCTGCCACAAGGGAGCTTTCTATAAGGACCTCACGCGGCTCTCGCCCGCGGACCTCGCCGCCTACAACGCCGCAACGGGTGGTAGCGTGACGTACGGCTACGACGCCTTCAAGCGCGACGCGACCGCGTACGTTTCCAGGCTCTACAACAACGTCCAGGTGAAAAAGAAGGTGCTGTATGTGCCCGGCGGCAACTCGGGGCGCCGCGATGCGGACATCCTCGTCGCCGCGCGGTTCCGCCGCTACCATGAGTTCAAGTCGTGGACGAACCAGCGCTTCGATGAGGGCATCTGCTTCTTCCCCAACGGCGGTGCGATGGTCGAGAACTTCCCGGAGCAGCACTCGGCGAACTGCACGAGCAAGCATCAAAACACCAACAGCCGTTTCAAGCCGATAGTCCGCATCTTCAAGAACATGCGGAACACGATGATTCAGAAGAAGTTGCTCGCGGAGGGGATCGCGCCCTCATACTTCATCGAAGGCATGCTCTACAACGTGCCGAACGACAAATTCGTCGACACCTACCAGAGCGCCTGGATCAACTGCTTCAACCACATCGTGACGGCGGACCGCGACAAGCTCGCGACGGCCAACTGGATGCACTGGCTCGTGCGCGATGGGTCGCCGACCTCCTGGCCGGTGGCGAACTTCAACACGTTCACCGCGGCGCTCAAGAAGTATTGGGAGAGCTAAGGCACATGACTTTCGGGTCTTCCGCCTGGCACACCTCGCAAACGACTTTCGGTGGAGGAAGAAGTTTCACGGACGCCTCCTGCGTTGAAGGACTTCCGTGATCAATTGTACCGCAGGTTTTTCAGGCGATTGCGGGAAGGGTGTCGAACCATTTTAGACCAGCGTGGATCGCTTCGGGCGGCGCGCTGGGAAATCCATGGCTATCCATGCCCTGCGGCCTGGTTCGTTGTGCTCCTAAGGTCACGTACCGCATTCCATAGCACTGTCACTTCGGGGTCTTGGATGCTGATGCTTGCGAGGTCTTCGAATGTTTGCCGAACGTAGTCGAGGCACGCCCCGCTGGTGCCGGTTGCGTTCAGGACCATGGCCGCTCTTTGCGTCAGCCCGATTTGCGGGTCGAGGATGTGTTTTCCTTCGTAAATGTAGATACGCGCTTGAACGGTCTGCTGTCCGGAAATGAGGACCGGCAATATGCAGGGCTTACAGGCCTCACGGGTGGACAGATAATCCAACATCGTCCGCGTGACTGCGCTGTTATCGGGAAACTCGAAAGCGACACCTCGGCATGTTCCCGTATCGAATTTCTGCAGAGTTAAGGTCAGGCCCGGACGCTCGCGCGTACCCCAGTTCTTCACGGATTTCTTGCCAAATACGCGCCGGTATCCATCTAAATCGGCCCACTCACGGCGCACGCTGCCGAAGCCGGATTCCCATCCGTCGAACATCAATGAGCCGTATCCAAATATCCACATCGAAGCATGATAACTTACAATCAGCAGAATATCATCGAGCTAACCGTCTCAGGTGAATTTTGCGGCGTCCCTGGATTACCAAAGCCATTCGAGCTTGTAGATGTCCTTCAATTTAGGATTTTGAATTTCCCATATGATTGCTTGTACTCCGGACAATTCGGCAATCTTAGCGTCCGTTCTCACTTGCTTGTCGGCTACACTGGTCTGCCCTCAGAAAAGTGGTCCTCCCTGATGTATGGCTTTAGAGCCGATGGAGGATTGAGGAATGGCACGCAGACACAAGGCTGAAGAGATCGTCGCGAAGCTTCGGCAGGTTGACGTTTTGACGTCGCAGGGCAAGGCGGTCGCTGAGGCGATCCGTTCGATTGGGGTGACGGAAGTTACTTACTATCGCTGGCGCACCGAGTATGGCGGTCTGAAGGGTGACCAGGTTAAGCGGCTGAAGGAGCTTGAGACCGAGAACACCCGGCTTCGTCGCGCGGTGTCGGACCTGACGGTCGAGAAGCTGATCCTCAAAGAGGCTGCCTCGGGAAACTTCTGAGCCCCGCGCGTCGCCGTGCTTGCGTGGGGCATGTTGTCACCGAACTTGGTGTCTCAGAGCGATTTGCGTGCCGTGTTCTCGGGCAGCATCGCTCCACGCAGCGCAAGATTCCGAAAGGACGCGATGATGAGGCGGCGCTGACTGCTGACATCATCGCGCTCGCAACCCAGTATGGTCGCTACGGTTATCGGCGGATCACAGCGATGCTGTGGGACACCGGCTGGGATGTGGGCTTTGGGCGGGTCGAACGCATTTGGCGACGTGAGGGGCTGAAGGTGCCGGGAAGGCAACCTAAGCGTGGGCGACTTTGGCTCAACGACGGATCATGCATCCGGCTGCGACCCGAACACCCAAACCATGTGTGGTCGTATGACTTCGTCGAAGACCGCACCCACAATGGGAGAAAGTACCGCATGCTCAATGTGATTGATGAGTTCACGCGGGAGTGCCTCGCGATCCGCGTCGACCGCAAGCTCAGATCAACAGACGTGATCGATGTGCTGTCCGACCTGTTTATCCTGCGCGGCGTACCGGGCCATATCCGCTCCGACAATGGACCGGAGTTCATCGCCAAGGCTTTACGCGACTGGATCACCGCAGTCGGGGCGACCACGGCCTACATCACGCCTGGCAGTCCTTGGGAGAATGGCTATTGCGAAAGCTTCAACTCGAAGCTTCGCGACGAACTGCTCAACGGAGAACTCTTCTACACACTAAAAGAAGCCAGGATCGTCATCGAACGCTGGCGCCAGCACTACAACACGGTGCGGCCTCACTCCTCGCTCGGATACCGGCCGCCCGCACCAGAAGCCATCCAATGGCCGGCTACGCGACCGCCATCCGCTGCGCCGGCCACACCACCCGTGGCGCAATCAACGATCATGCAATAACATTCAAACCGGATCACTTAATGCGGCAGTCCAAAGGTCGATAACGCCAAGGTGGTTACGGCTGATATCGAAGCATCAAATGGCATCATTCATGTCATAGATGCCGTAATTATGCCGAAGATGTGATTAGGAAATCTGATCACCTCGTTGCGGCGTCTGCGGCTGGCCGGTGGACTGACACTTACAGTCCACCGGTCGGCTTTTTTCTTGTGTCACCAAAGACGACACATCCCCATATGTGTTCGTAAACAAATGCTGAGGCCGCGACGGTCTGATGGTGATGTGACACAGCATAGGTCCGCAATTTGACGATCGTGACCAACCCATTTTCCTGCCACGCACGTCTGCCTGTTTACAGATATTTTGGGCAGTCGATGATCTAAATGAGCATCGTGATCGTTCTAACTGATGCAACGAAACACTGGCCCGCCCCCCCCAGGCGCCCGTGATGCGAGGGTGTACCAAACCACGTCGAACTCCTCGGCAATAACCCAAGAAAGATAATTTCAATGAAAATCAAAGACAGGCCAGAATATAGAAGTAAACCGGTGCCATTTTCGCTGAGGGCTAACGACGTAGTGCCGACGGCAGTGAAGACGATGTCTGAGAAGAATATCGGTTCAGTCGTCATCGTTGATGACGATATGCAGGTAAAGGGTATCGTGACTGAACGCGACCTCATGCGTCGTCTGCTCAATAAAGCTCTCGACCCCAACACAACGCCGCTCTCGGCCATTATGACCACCGAGGTTAGGACAGGCCGCGCGGAAGACGACGTAATCGACTGGTTGCGCCAAATGTCGAACGAGAGGTTTCGACATTTGCCGGTTGTCGATGAGCAAGGTCGCCTTGTTAATATTATGTCGCAGGGGGATTTCGTATCTTTCACATGGCCGGACCTGCTGGATCTACTTAAAGAGAAGACACGCGATTCCCTAAAAGGGGGCGCCTCGCAGATGCCGATTTTGATCGCTGGCATGGCGGTCTATGCCGTGCTGGTTTTGGCAATCGTCAAGTTGTTTTGACCGGGATTAAAGCCGGTGTTGGATGATGAAGCAGATTGCAATAATCGGCGCCGGAATCGCCGGGTTGGCTGCAGCGCAGCGGCTCAGGAGACCTTCTCCGCGGTTCATCGCTGTAGATATGCGCTCGTCGAGGAGACGGCGGGAGTCGCTTTTCTCTGGGACGACGAAATCCGTCTTGGTGCTTGCGGCGATTGGTGTCTGGGACCGCGCGTTGAAGCGGCGTTCGACAGCGGCGAAGCACTTGCTGAAGCCATTCAGCAGACACAGGGGGCCAATCTTGTCGTCTGAGAATCCTACATTGACCGTCTATTTTGATGGGTCTTGTCCGCTCTGTCGGGCAGAGATCGCGCATTATCGCAAGCAGGATGGCGCGAGCCAGCTCAATTTTCGTGACGTGTCGCAAACCGACCAACCCCTAGAACCAGACCTCGCGCGGGAAAGCGCGATGTTACGCTTTCATGTTCGGCGTAGCGACGGGCAACTTGTTTCCGGTGGCGCCGCGTTCGTAAGCATCTGGAGCCAATTGCCGCGCTGGCGCTGGGCAGCTCGTATCGCTGAACTTCCAGGCGTTATGACGCTTCTTGAAGGCGGTTATCGGTTATTCCTGCCGGCGCGGCCGACATTGGCCTGGGCCTTTAGGAAGATTCAGGCATCAAAGCAAAAACATCACCCTGTCGAGAACCGCGACGCCGCGTAACCATCGGTGGCACGTTCGTCACTCAGCAATGCCAATTTAGAAAGAGCTGACCAATGCAGATTCGCAAGACTCGTAACGATCTGAAGTCCAACACCAAGACCACCATGGCTGCGCTGCTGAACGCGCGTTTGGCCGATACGATTGATCTCGCCTTGATGACGAAGCAGGCGCATTGGAATTTGAGGGGCCGCCAATTCATCGCCGTGCATGAAATGCTCGATGGCTTCCGCACCGAGATTGATGGGCATGTAGACACCATTGCGGAGCGCGTGGTGCAGCTTGGTGGAATTGCCTTTGGTACGACTCAGGCCGTGGTGCAAGGCTCAAAACTGAAGACCTATCCGACCGATCTCGTCAGCGTTGAAGACCATATCGCTGCGCTGGGAGAACGTTATGGCGATCTCGCCAATTCCACCCGCGCGGCGATCGGCACGTCTGATGAAGCTGGCGATGCCGACACAGCTGATATCTTCACGGCGTTTTCGCGGTCGCTCGACAAGGCGCTGTGGTTCCTGGAAGCCCATGAGGCGGACAAGGCGTGATGGCTAGTTAATTATTCGGCCGGAACTGATGGAGGCATGGCCCCTTGTCAACGGCGTCCGCTGAAATGGCCAACGATGCTTGGACCTCTTTTCCAGTAGGAGGGATTGCGGTCGTATTTGGTGCTGGCGGCGGCATCGGCAGCGCCTTGGCAATCCAACTGTGCACCGGCCTTCTTTTTAAGAAGGTGGTTGGTTTCAGCCGGACCAGTGAGCCAGCTATCGATCTCTTGACTGAGGAGAGTTTGAAGGAGGCCGCGGCTTTTGCAGCGACGGAAGGAGATATACGCCTCGTCGTGGACGCGACCGGATTTCTCCATGACAAAGCTCAGCGCCCGGAAAAGTGCTTGCGCGAGCTCGATCCTACAAAAATGGCCCGCTCCTTCGCGTTGAACGCCATCGGCCCCGCCCTGATCATGAAGCACGTGCTGCCCTTGTTACCGCGGGAGGGAAAGTCAGTTTTTGCGACCTTGTCGGCCCGGGTAGGGAGTATCGGCGATAATGAGTTGGGCGGCTGGTACAGCTACCGGGCCTCAAAGGCTGGGCTCAACCAGTTGGTGCGCACCGCCTCGATCGAGCTCAGGCGCCGCCAGCCCGAAGCGATCTGCGTGGCGCTTCATCCAGGCACTGTGGACACGCTTCTTTCGTCGCCCTTCAGCAAGGCCGATCTCGACGTACAATCTCCAGAGCTTGCGGCAAAGCGTCTACTCGCCGTCGTGGCTCGCCTGAGCGCCACCGACTCTGGCGGATTTTTCGATCACCGTGGCGAGCCGGTGCCATGGTGAACACAAGCGGCACTTCAGGCGCATCGCGAGGACCAGTTTAAAATGACGGTTCTGCGCTTAGTCCTGGGGGATCATCTCACGCGGTCGGCACTCGCTGACATTGATCTTGCACGAGATGTGGGCTGATGGCGGAGGTCGCAAGGGAGATCAGTCCGCGACGGGGTTCATTGAGCGCCTATGTTAATCGGCCCGCTAAATTCAAAGACAACCATTGTATTGGATGGAGATCATGACACGCCCGTCTGCAATATCTGCATGGAGCCGCGACGTTAGATCCGGCGTTCTTGCGATAATCGCTGTTACTGCCGCGTCCATTATTGGACAGCTTGCCACCTACCCAAACCTAGCTCCCTGGTATTCGGGGCTCGCGAAACCTTCATTCAATCCGCCCAACTGGATTTTTGCTCCGGTGTGGACGGCGCTCTACCTCCTCATGGCATTTGCGGTATGGCGCGTCTTGCGGCAACCGGGGGCTTCCGCGGCCCGTCGGCTAGCGCTGGGTTTGTTCTTCATTCAGCTTGCACTCAATGCGGCATGGTCATGGATGTTCTTCGGCGCCAACAGTCCGCTGCTTGGCATGATCAACATTATTCCGCAAATGCTGATTATTCTTGCCACCATAATCACGTTCCATCGGCTCGATAGAATTGCGGCTTGGTGTCTCGTGCCACTTGCAGCATGGGTTGCTTTTGCAAGCGTTCTCAATGTGGCGATTTGGCGATTGAACGGCTGAAGGTTGCGCATCGTGATGCGGCGATCGATCTTCGGCTCGTCTTTCCGTAAAGCCGATTTCGAGAGGAGATGTGATAGATATGGTTGACCTTTTCCCTTGGCCACTGAGACTGCAAGAGCAAAGAAATTTTACCTCAACCTCGGTTTCCGGATTTTGAATCATGTCCCACCTGGTTCGACGCATCCCAGAAGGTGACGACCGCGAGCGGCTGATTTGCCCGGATTGCAACTTCGTCGCGTACGAGAATCCAAAGGTCATAGTCGGCAGCATCGTCGCTGAGGGTGATCGTGTGCTGCTGTGCCGGCGCGCGATTGAGCCACGCTCCGGCTTCTGGACGATCCCTGCTGGCTACATGGAAATGGGAGAAACTGTCGCTGAGGGCGCGCAGCGCGAGGCCTGGGAGGAAGCGCGAGCACGCATCACAATTGATGGGGTTCTGGCGCTCTATTCGATCTCACGTCTTAGTCAGGTGCAGGTGATCTTTCGAGCCCGCTGGGCTGAGCCCGGTTTCGCAGCGGGGCCGGAGAGCCTGGAGGTCAGACAGTTTTCCTGGGATGAGATCCCCTGGAATGAGATTGCCTTTCCGTCCGTCCGCTGGGCGCTGCGTACTTGGTACGACACGCGCGGATGTACTTTGCCTACCACCGTGCTGAATCCTTCGGAGGATGTGCGTGGCACCTTACCTTTGCCGGTCGCTCTGCATGGGTGATCCGCCGTCGTTTTGATTTGTCAGGCGCTTGCGTTAGCGTATCGATTGACCAGCAATCTCTAAAATACCTTAGAACCGGTTCATAGTAGAGCGCTGCTGTAGGTCGTTCTTAAATCTGTTTTCGGAAGATTTTGATCAGATACGGCAGCACGATGCTCGGTATTGCACTCTAAAATCATGAGACTGCATTCGAGCCTACGGCACGGGAGCCACGAACCTTGCTGTAACCTTCGAGGGCAGCCCCACGGGCTTGATCATGATCGACGATCGGATGCGGATAGGTTTGTCCCAATTTAATGCCCGCTTGAGCCAGCGCTTCAGGCTTAGCCTTGAATGGCTCGTGAATGATCTCGTTCGGCAGCCGCGCTAGCTCCGGACACCAGCGACGTACATAGTCGCCGTTCGGATCGAACTTTTTCCCCTGGGTGATCGGGTTGAAAATCCTGAAATAGGGCGAAGCATCAGCACCGCTTCCGGCCACCCATTGCCAACCCGCAGCATTGTTGGCGAGATTTGCATCGAGCAAAGTGTCCCAAAACCACGCCTCACCCCGCCGCCAATCAATCCGCAGGTGCTTTACCAGGAAGCTTGCCGTGATCATTCGCACGCGATTGTGCATCCAACCCGTCTGCCATAGCTCGCGCATGCCTGCATCAACGAGCGGATAGCCAGTACGGCCCTGTTGCCATGCCTTGAAATCATCGGCGCTGTCGCGCCATGGATACGCATCGAAAGTTTGACGCCAGTTTTGTTCTGGCAGTGTCGGAAAATAATAAAGGAGGTGATGGGCGAATTCGCGCCAGCCGATTTCACTCAGGAACTTGTTTGCACTGTCGCGTTTCAGCGGATCTTCCGCCTCCAACGCGAGGCGAGCCCAAATTTGACGTGTCGAGATTTCGCCCCAATGCAGATGCGGCGAAAGTCTTGACGTCCCTTGCAGGTCAGGGCGATCGCGGGATTCCCTGTATCTGACCAGCCCATTTTCCATAAATTCATCGAACTGGGCGAGCGCACCGGCTTCTCCTGGTTGCCAAAGAGTTTCCCATTCAGCGGCCCAATTGGGATCTCTGGGCAACAGACGCCAATCGGCCAAGCTGTCACTCAGCGCTGCCGATGTGCCGATTACAATTTTCGGAGCAGGTGCCGGTGTCGCAATGGGTTTGCGGAGGCTCGCCCGCCAGAATGGCGTATAGACCTTGAAGGGATTTCCGCTGCCGGTTGCCACCTCCCAGGGCTCGTGCAGCAGGCTGCCATTGAAGCTATGAACTTCGACGCCAAGTCGTTGTAGGGAATCCTTCAATTCCTTGTCCCGTGCGATCGCAAACGGCTCGTAGCAACGATTCCAATAGACGGCCGATGCACCTGCCTTCCTGATAACTTCAGGCATCAGATCGCATGGGGCTCCCTTGAATAGGGTCAATTGACCGAGATCGTCGCGGAGAGCTACGAGGCTGTGGTGCAGCCACCAGCGACTGGCTCCGCCCAGCGGCCAGTGTGATCCAGAAGTCGTATCGTCGAGAATGAAAATCGGAACTACTGCGCCGCGTGCCGCAGCGGCAGCCAGTGCAGGGTTATCGCGCGTGCGCAGGTCCTGGCGAAACCAAACAATACTGGTCATGGGGGATCGATAGCTCATCATAGGGGGCACATGGCACCAGTTCACCTCACAGTTGGATCGCCCTGGAACGGATATCCAGCGTTTTCGAAGGTTGTTGACCAAGAAATATTGCAGTCAGGATGACCGGCCCGGGTGATCCATCGGCGCCAGACCATCGTTCTAAGGGTCGAGTTGTATGTGACTCGCAACGGTCGCCGGCATCCGTCGTACATCCTTGTAATTTGGAGCCCTTAAATGAATGAATTGGTGCGCCTGGATAGGTCCTCTGGTCATCCCATTACTCAAGAATCGGCCCCTTCGCAAAATCAGGTCGAGAAAGCGTTTCGAGAGGTGTTTCGCTGGATCGGGGAAGACCCCGATCGCGATGGTCTACGGGAAACGCCCAACCGCCTGGCCCGTGCCTTTCAGGAGTACTTCGCCGGCTACCGGCAGGACCCAGAGCAGATCCTACAGAAGACCTTTGAAGAGACCGATGGCTATGACGAGATGGTTGTCCTGCGCGGCATCCCGTTTGAAAGCCATTGCGAACATCACGTTGCGCCGATCATCGGCCGCGCGTGGGTCGCTTATGTTCCGGATCGCCGCGTCGTGGGCATTTCCAAACTTGCGCGGGTCGTGGAGGCTTATGCGAAACGACTTCAAATTCAGGAACGCTTAACTGCACAGGTCGCCAACACCATTGAAAAGGTGTTGAAGCCGCAGGGAGTGGCCGTAGTGATAAAGGCAGCCCATCACTGCATGTCCAGCCGAGGCGTTCACATGCATGGCACGGACATGGTTACGAGTCGCATGCTTGGGTGCTTCCGCGAAAATCCTATGACCCGGCAGGAGTTCATGTCGATGGTGCATTGCAGTTCTGAATAATGAACTTACGTTTTTACGGCAAACATCGATGAGGCGCCAATGATGACTTTTCTTGCGAGCTACCTTGCCTCACTGTCGGTGTTTTTCTTAGCCGACATGGCATGGTTGGGAACGATGGCGTCCCGTCTCTATCGGCCGACGCTTGGGGATATTGCCATCGCGGGCGTAAACCTTCCGCCGGCGATCGTGTTTTATTTGCTTTATCCCATCGGACTTCTGATCTTTGCAATCAATCCCGCCTTGAAGAACGGATCGATTACGACAGCAGCTGTCTACGGCGCACTGTTCGGGTTCTTCACTTACGCGACTTATGACCTGACAAACTTTTCCACACTGCGGAATTGGACGCTCCAATTAACGCTGGTCGATATTACGTGGGGAACAGTGCTTGGGGCCAGTGCCGCGGCCGTGGGTTTCTTGGCTGCCAGCAAGTTGGTTGGAGCGCAATAGAAACTGGCGCCATCACGAAGCGTCGGCATCTAGTGAATTCCAAGATTGAAGTTGTTGTAGGCCGCAATCGCAGCCGTAAAAAAGCTTGGGAATGATGATGAAAATGGAAATGAAGGAAATACTGGCCACACTCGGTATGGTCATTCTTGCCTCTCAGGCGCAAGCGCAGGACGTTGTCGCCGGGGAGAGGGTTTTCCAGCAATGCCGTGCCTGTCATCAAGTTGGAGTGGACGCAAAGAACGGGGTCGGCCCCATTCTTAATGGCATTTTTGGCCGCAAGTCCGGCATGATCGCCGGCTACAATTATAGCGATGCAAATAAGAATTCAGGCATCTCTTGGGATGAGAGCGTGTTCTCGGAGTATATAAAAGATCCGCGCGCGAAGGTGCCCGGGACGAAAATGAGTTATGCAGGGCTCAAGGATGAGAAGCGAATTAACGATCTGATCGCATTTCTCAAACAGTATGACGAAACCGGCAACAAGACTCAGTAGCGCAATGAAACTAACCGATATCGATTGCGAGTGACTTCCAATTCGAATTGATTGTTGCCATGACATTAGTTATCGAAGGTTTTGCCATCATTTCAGAGGATGGAATGCTGGCGGATGCAAGCGGCTCCATGCCATCCACCCTCGTGATTGAGGCGGATCAACAATTTCTTTCGAATGGTCTGGACCGCGCTTCAGTGATCGTTCATGGGCGCAACTCGCATGAGAGCCAGACGAGATCACCACTGCGACGACGGCTGATCGCAACACATGGAATTAAGACGATAGCGCCGGCTCCGAATTATCCTCGTGCGTTGTTGTGGAATCCTGCAGGAGTGTCATTGGGGAAGGCTGCTGAGGCTCTCGGCGTTCGGAACGGAACGGTTGCGATCCTGGGCGGTACCGAAATTTACGGTTTTTTTCTATCCCGGTATGACGCGTTTCACCTCTCGCGGCTGGCGGGGCTTCGCTTGCCGGGCGGGCGCCCGGTCTTTCCGCAGGTGCCAAAACGGAGCCCCGAGGATGTTCTTGCCTCGAGTGGATTAACGCCAGGACGGCAACTGCCATTGGATGTAGCTCGGGGAGCCTCTGTTACCCGCTGGCAGCAGGGAACAAAGTAGGAGAAAGAACGGTCTGGTCCGTTTCTCTGAACGGCTTGTTTGTTTGTATTATCGGCACAACTAATTTCAGTAGGGCGCGGCGCGATGTTTGCTGCCCCCGCATGGGGAGTATCAGCATGGCGCGCGTATTGATCATCGGAGCCAGCAAGGGAATTGGGCTTGAGACTACACGGCAGGCACTTGAGGACGGGCACCAGGTGCGCGCCCTGGCCCGCTCGGCTGGTAGCATCGGTTTGTCCCATCCAAGGCTGGAGAAAGTCACCGGCGACGCTCTGAGCAACAAAGACATTGAAGCGGCGCTGAACAGCATTGAGGTCGTGATACAGACTCTAGGCGTTTCTCTGGGGGATTTGTTTCGGCCAGTAAGCCTTTTCTCCGAAGCAACGCGCGTCCTGGTGAGCGCCATGGAAAGCCAAGGGCTGAAGCGGCTGATCTGCGTAACTGGTTTCGGGGCGGGCGATAGCCACGAAAGCATCAGCTGTCTTCAGCGCGTGCCGTTCCGATTGGTTTTTGGCCGCGCCTATGATGACAAAAGTATTCAGGAGCGTCTGATAAAGAACAGTTCGCTCGACTGGACGATTGCGCGGCCTGGGGTCTTAACCAATGGAAGGCGGACGGAGCGGTACAAGATCCTTGATAAGCCATCGCAGTGGCGGAACGGCATGATATCACGTTCAGACGTCGCCGAGTTTCTTGTTCGACAGATCGAGGATCGGACCTACGTCTGCAAGACGCCCGTGCTTGTCTATTGATCATCCGATTGCTGGGAAGCCTATTCATGTTAGCATTCATCGCTCTCCTCGCCGTCGAAACTTATTGGCGGCCTAGCGATGTAATAGCTTAGCTTCGCGCCGCTTTTGCTTCGAGCGGATTAACGCCAGGGCAGCATGAGCAGTTGGATGTGGCGCTTGGAGCCACTAATAGCAGCTGGCAGTAGGAAAGACGCTATATCCCGGGACTGGAGATGGATCTCTGTAAATCAACCGCTCAAATGACTTAAAAAGTTAGCGGCAACGGCAAGAACGGTCTGGTGCGTTTCTGATAAGCGCGAAACGCGTCTCCGCGAGAGCGGAGCATATGATCTTCGAGGGGTGGGATGCCTGATACATGTACTAAAACCCAGTACATACACACCGGCGCGGCCAACGCGAGCCATCCGTAGGGATTGTTGCCGGCGAAATCGATCGCAATGATGGGATAGGCCAGCCACGACAGCCATTCGAAGAAATAGTTCGGATGCCGTGACCATCGCCAAAGGCCAACATCGCAAACGTCGTTTCGGTCGGCGGCGTTGCTTTTGAATACTCGCAATTGACGGTCGGCGATCGCTTCCCCAACGATGGCTCCCATCAGAGTTGCTAGCCCGATTAAATCTTGAATGCGCAGGGCGGGATCTGGATTGTGCGCTGCCACCACGATCGAAAGCGCCAGGATGGTTCCAACAGCAGCCTGCGATTGCAGAAACCAGAACATACGACGTGCTGCGGCGCTGCCCCATTGGGTGATCAAATTGCGATAGCGTGGATCGTCGGCCACGGCACGGTTGCGCTCGGCAATGTGAAAGCCCAGCCGTAGGCACCAAGATGCAGCTAGAGCCGCCACAATCATCTGCCTCCAGTGCGGCCAGTCTTGTCCAATCGGCCAAACCGTGACGATGAACGCAACCGTGCCGACGCCAAGAGACCAGGTAACGTCCACCCAACCAGTTTTTCCGCTCTTCTGTTGGACGTACCAAGCCGATGCCATAATCAAACTAAGCGCGGCGGCGACGAAGAGCGCGCAGAGCGTGAGCTGAATGAAGCTCATGGGCTCAGCTCACAAGCGAACAAACGGCTGAATAATCCGACCAATCAGACCGTTCAGTCGAAGTTCACCTTGCATTGCCACGAGACAAACGCAGTCCTGGCCGGACTCTACAACAGGCAGGTGATCAATGGTCTCATCACCCAGGTCAAAATCGCCTGGTCCATAGTGGCCGCCGTCTTGGCTGAATGCTCCGGAGAGGACGCAGGTCATCTCAATCCCTGTGTGCGTGTGTTCGAGCATCTTGGTCCCAGGGCCGGACTTGAGCAAAAAGACCCGCGTCTCACTTGCGTAGGGCAGGATGATTGGCCGCAAATGAACGGACGGCGCGATCCACTTCCAATTTCCAAACCGGTAGCGGCGCAAAAATTTCGGTAGTCCAGGAACCTCGGTCTCAGGCACTGTGGGCGCTGTATCTGCTGCGGCGGGCCGTACCGGTTCATTCAATCGCGCTTCTACCTTCGCTAATGCATCGTTCGACATCGAAGCCGGCGAAAGGCCCGTCAGCACCTCACCGCCGACCTTCTCTATCGAGCGCATGAAGGTTCGACATTGTGAACACGACAGAAGATGCGTCGCGATCACAACGTGCTGTCCGTGGTCGAGCGTACCGGCCGCGAACGCCGCCAACATGGAATCGGTGGGGTGGTGTTCAATGCTCATGATATTTCACTCAGTAGATTGCGAAGTCGGCTCATGGCCAAGCGCAGCCTTGACTTGACCGTACCCAGTGGAATTTCCAGGATTTCCGCGATTTCCGCGTGCGCCTTCTCCTCGAAGAACGAAAGCTCGACGACACGCATTTGGTCGTCCGACAACTTTGTCAGCGCTGAACGCACCCGCTCCTCCGATTGCGTTGTGGCAAGAAGCGCATCCGGCTGCGGTGAATCGTCAATTTGGAACTCGATCTCCACATCTGAGGTCTCAATCACTCCGCCACGGCGTTCGCGACGATGGGCGTCGATGCGCAGATTGCGGGCGATCGTGAAAATCCAGGCTGCCGCACCGGCACTCGCCGGGTCAAATAAAGCTGCCTTGCGCCATACCGCTAGCATGGTCTCCTGTGCCAGTTCCTCGGCTTTTGCCTCGCTGGCACCGGAACGCTGCATGAAAGCTTTGATCCGGGGAGCAAAAAACTCGAACAAGGCCGCAAAGGCTGCGCGGTCCTGACGCTTCGCGATCGCCGATACCAGGCTGCCCCATTGCACGCGAACTAAGGAGGCATCGTTGTCAGAGGGCATCTGCGGTCGGTTCCTCCGCGCACGGCGCTGTATTGGCGCTGATGGCTGCAAAAAAGGGACCATACACGCAATGGTCGGAAAATGTTTTTGGACGGCCAGATGCATGACCGGGGAAACGAAGCTGGTCGCTTATTGGATCACCTAGGCGCGGATCAGATGTGGGTGATCCAAGTGGATGAATTGGTCGTTTACCTGTCATTAAAGCCCTATTGGGTTCGCGGCTCGAAAACGAGCGTCGTAAGGTTCATTGGATAACCCAGGCA
>Ga0194035_1001005_pt1 | contig 15444 bp, 13 predicted proteins | sample JunL2320m_MetaG_FD_148680 | JGI IMG/M metagenome (GOLD analysis project Ga0194035, IMG submission 148680) | Anoxic zone freshwater microbial communities from boreal shield lake in IISD Experimental Lakes Area, Ontario, Canada - Jun2016-L239-20m | ecosystem: Environmental > Aquatic > Freshwater >...
GCTCTCGCGCATCAGCCAAGAATTTTTGTCCTTGGCGGTAGATCACCACCCCGCCCGCAGCACCTACCGCGGTCCAAAACAACCTGCGCACGACTACTCCCAAACCGGCTAGTGACTCCTGAACCCTTTGACCCAACCTTATCCGGCCGGCTTCCCGCGCCGCGCTTGCTCTAGACGTGCAGCCACCTGCGCCCAGTGGGCCTCGGCCCCGTGTGTGGTGGGCTGGTAGTAGTGCGACCCGACCAAAATATCCGGCAGGTACTGCTGCTCGGCGACACCACCGGGTAGATCGTGCGGGTAGATGTAGGTCTGGCCGTGGCCCAGTGCCGCCGCTCCCGGGTAGTGGGCATCGCGTAGCCAAGGGGGCACGGACCCAACAACCCCACGCTTCACGTCACCGGTAGCTGCCCCAATCGCGAGCACCACGGCATTTGATTTTGGTGCAAGTGCGGCGTGGATCGTGGCGTGGGCCAAAATAATTTGCGCCTCTGGCATGCCCACTAAAGCAACTGCTGACGCGGCGGCAACCGCGGTCTGCAACACACTTGGATCCGCCATCCCGATGTCCTCACTGGCCAAGATCATCAAACGTCGAGCCACAAACCTTGGGTCTTCGCCGGCTTCAAGCATGCGGGCCAAATAGTGGAGGGCCGCATCTACGTCACTACCGCGCACACTCTTTATGAAAGCGCTGATTACGTCATAGTGCTGATCACCATCTTTGTCATACCTAAGGGCCACATGCTGCACCGCTTGTTCAATATTTTCCAGTTCCAGAACCCCACCCCCGACTGGAAGCAGTGGTGCCGAAGCGGCTTCTAGGGCCGTGAGCGCCCTTCGCGCATCCCCAATTGACATTCGCGCCAAAGCGACCACCGCTTCATCTGAGATGGTGACCCGATCACCAAGCCCTCGAGGATCACTAACAGCACGACGGATAAGTACCTCCAAATCCGGCTCAGTAAGGGGTTGGAGTGTAATCACCACACTGCGGGATAGCAGTGGGGCGATCACCGAGAAACTCGGGTTTTCGGTCGTGGCCGCGATTAAAGTCACCCAACCATTTTCAACCGCTGGCAATAATGCGTCCTGTTGACTCTTTGAGAAGCGATGCACCTCATCAATGAATAAGACGGTGCCACGTCCGTGCATTGCTAATTGGTCGCGGGCGGTGTCAATGACCTCCCGCACATCCTTTACCCCGGCGGTGACCGCGGAAAGTTGCGTAAAGGTTCGCCCCGAAGCCAATGACACCAGGGAGGCTAAGGTCGTCTTGCCGGTACCAGGTGGGCCCCACAAAATAACCGACACACTGTGATCTGAACTCTCCAGCATCGTTCGCAGCGGGGATCCTGGCTGCAGGACACCGCCTTGCCCGATGACCTCATCGATGGTTCGTGGGCGCATTCGCACTGCCAACGGAGCCGAAGTCCGCTGCGGAGAAAGCCCATCATCGAATAACGTCATTTCGCAACCCTAAACTAAAGCCCTGCCGGCAAACCCGACTATTTAAAGCCTGTTGCTCGCCGCAGCGCTGGCCATTGAGCCACGGTAGCGGGCGTGATGGTTAAAGTCATGGGCACCGTTATCTGGAATGGGAGTTTTGCTCTTGCATTTTGGCGGGTCCGGTGTTCCAATGAAGCCAGTAGCGCACCCTAGCGCCGCTAGCGTTACCACATTTACTGACGCAAAGGACGTAAACCTGATGCCAAGTATTGATATTGCTACCCCAGTTAGTTCAGCGCCATCTGATCGGCTCGCTCTCGGTGTTGGTTGGGTGCGGCCCGGTGCGGCCGGTATCGGCGGCACCCTAAACCCCTCAAATATCGTAGGGAAATCGAATACCTACGGGCACTTCAACAAACAAACAGGAAGTTGCTTTGAGGGTAATGAAGAGTAGCAACACCAGTTTCGTTGGGTGGTGAGTTGTTACAAGAAAAATTCAAACTTATTTTCAACAACTCACCACTCAACGAAGAAGTTCACACCTACCAACGAAGTGATAGATCACAACGAGAAGGACGGAGCACTAAATGCCAAGCACCGACGTTAATTCACCAGTTAGTTCAGCGCCGATCGATCGGCTCGCACTTGGTGTTGGTTGGGTGCGGCCCGGTGTTGCCGGTATCGGCGGCACCCTAAACCCCTCCGGCTACAACTCTGGGGCGTACTGCTTTGAGGGTAATGAATAGTAGAACTCTTCCCTACCGCTAGGTGGGGTGTTTAAACCCTGTTGCTGGCCCTTGACCGCTCGCGGCCCGGGGTCGGTTGCTTGCGGTAGTGAACTCGAACACCCCAGGTGGTCTCGAAGAGCGTCATGACGTAACCCTACGAACTGGCACTTATCCGGCCCACTCGCCAGCCCTTTAGTTCCGATTTCAAAGCTTGATCTGTCCGCGGGAGAATCTCAATCTGGTCAACTCACATTCTCGGTCGCGCTAGCAGGCTAATCGCTGTGCCGCCGAGATTACTTAGCCTCAACTGACGGTTTGCGCAGCCATCCTGTTCAGGCGCCCAGATCGATAAACCCCTACCTCGCTGAATCCAAGTGCTGAATAGACCCGGCGACCGGGCTCATTCCCTGCGAACATTTCTAAAAACATCATCGGTACTTCATCGGCTATCGCTTCGGTGATAAGGGCGTTACACACCTCTCGGGCAAGGCCAGCGCCCCGGGCACTTGGGTGAGTGCAGATACTAACTAGGTGGGCGGCACCGTTTGCGCTGCGAACCTGCGCACCCACCGACAGCAACTCATCTTCGCGCACCACCCCACACCACCGCACAATGTTGTCATTACCGGGGAACACATGTGCGGAGTCAGAGTGCACGAGAAGCTCACCTATGCGCTTGTCATTTGGTGGTAAAATGATCGCGGTTGATTCTCGATTACCAGACTTCACGGGGTCCAGAGTCCAAAGGCACCAACTCCGAGGTTCTGGACTCAGGAATGTCGGTGGCAATTTCGCGTACACTGAATCTTCAACGGTAATACCGTCGATCAAAGTGGTTGCTGTCAGTGCTATCAAAATTGCGGTGACGCGGCCTGAATCCGACCCTAGTGCGGTCGCCCAAACTTCACCAGTTTCTTTAGAGACCCGTAGCCACCCGACATGATCCCCATCAACTTCTACTTTTGCGAGATCAGCACCAACCACCCGCAAATTGATTAATTGGTCATCGGGTCGCGCAGCGACTAATAGCTCGCTTCCCGTCGACATCAGGAGGTAGTGGGTGGCTCGGCGTCTGATTCTGGGCGCGCTGCACGTTCCGGTTTGGCGTCAATGCCAGCTTCGCGGCGCTGCTGCACCGTAATCGTGCTGGGCGCTCCGGTTAATGGATCATGCCCCGCCCCGGTTTTCGGGAAGGCAATTACGTCACGCAGTGATGTCGCTCCGGCTAGCAGCATGCAGGTGCGGTCCCAGCCGATTGCGATACCACCATGTGGTGGTGGGCCAAAGGTGAATGCCTCGAGTAAGAAACCGAACTTTTCTTGGGCCTCGGCCTCTGACATACCCAACATTGCGAAAACGCGCTGCTGGACGTCCGCTTGATGAATACGGATTGATCCGCCACCGATTTCATTTCCGTTGCACACGATGTCGTAAGCCCAAGCGAGGGCCCGATCTGGCGCCTGCTCGAAATTATCCCGCCACTCGAGGTTCGGCGAGGTGAATGGATGATGGACTGCCGTCCAGCCCTTGTTTCCTTGGTCATCTTCGATCTCTTCAAACATGGGTGCATCGATAACCCAGAGAAATGACCAAGCCTTTTCATCAATAAGTTCGAGTCGACGGCCGATTTCAAGGCGGGCAGCACCCAATAGTGAACGAGCATCGGAGGTTTTACCCGCCGCAAAGAAAACACAGTCACCCGCTTTAGCCCCAACGGCCGCCACTAGGCCATCACGCTCTTGGTCGCTCAGATTCTTGGCAACCGGCCCACCCAATGTTCCATCGGCATCAATGGTTACATAAGCCAGGCCTTTTGCCCCACGTTGTTTCGCCCACTCCTGCCAGGCATCGAACGCTCGTCGAGGTTGATCTGCTCCCCCGGGCATGATGACCGCACCCACATGCTCGGCTTGAAAAACTCGAAATGGAGTCGCCGAGAAGTAATCCGTTAGGTCAACCAACTCAAGCCCAAAGCGCAAATCAGGCTTATCACTACCGAAGCGTCGCATCGCCTCGTGATACGTCATACGCGGGATATCGCCGATCTCATGCCCTAAGATTCCTTTCCAAAGCCCGCGAATAACAGCCTCACCGACCTCGATGACATCATCTTGTTCGACGAAGGACATCTCGATATCGAGTTGGGTGAATTCCGGTTGTCGATCAGCACGGAAATCTTCATCCCGATAGCACCGGGCGATCTGGAAATAGCGCTCCATACTGGCAACCATTAGTAACTGCTTGAATAGTTGGGGTGACTGCGGCAGTGCATACCAATGCCCCGGCTGCAGGCGTACCGGTACCAAGAAATCGCGGGCGCCTTCAGGGGTCGACCTAGTAAGCGTTGGGGTTTCAATCTCGACAAATTCGCGCTCGAGTAGTACGTCGCGAGCAATTTGGTTGACCCGCGAGCGCATCCGCAGGGCATCGCCCGCCGACTGCCGGCGAAGATCTAAATAACGGTACTTGAGCCGTACTTCGTCGCCTACTGTTACTCGATCATCAATCGGGAACGGTAATGGCGCGGAGGTCGAGAGCACCTCAACGAAATCGCCCATAACTTCAATTTCGCCCGTGGCTAGGTCAGCGTTTTCGTTACCCGAAGGGCGCAACTCAACAGTGCCGACGATCTTCAAGCAGTATTCATCTCGTAGTGCGTGCGCAATTGCCGTATCGCGAACCACCACCTGCACCACGCCACTTGCATCACGAAGATCCAAGAACGCAACCCCACCGTGATCGCGGCGGCTGGCTACCCATCCAGCCAAAGTTACTGTGCTACCGGCATCTACTGCGCGCAGTGAACCGGCACCGTGTGAGCGAATCACGAACTCTCCTCCGAAACAGCGGTTGAATCGAGTGTGGAAAACACTCTTGGTGTTAGGTCAGCTAGTGGTGGCGCCCACTTCGTTGCATCAGCCGGCACTTGGTCACCTGTTCGAATATCTTTGACCGTATCGCCCTCGACGCTTTCGCCTTGCGCTGCAGCCGGGAACCAGACGAACGGTATCCCCCGTCGGTCAGCGAAGCGAATCTGCTTGCCAAATTTGTCGGCACTTGGCGCGACTTCGCAGGAGATACCACGATCTCGCAACTGGCGGGCCACTAACTCACTTGCGGGACGGCTCTCCTCATCGGTAACCGCCACCAGCACTGCGGATGGAACCGCCCGCGATACCGAAACAAGATCTCGACCAATAAGAACAGACACGAGACGCGATACGCCGAGTGAAATCCCGACGCCGGGATAGCTCTGCTTGCCGTCGCTGGCCAAATTGTCATAGCGGCCACCTGAACTAATTGAGCCGACCGATTCGAATCCGACCAATTGGGTTTCATAGACGGTACCTGTGTAGTAATCCAGCCCGCGGGCAATCCGAAGGTCAGCCACGACCGAGCCGGGCCGCTCCGCGTTGGCGCCGGTTACCACCGCCGCTAATTCACTCAACCCTTCGTCAAGCAAATCATTTTGCACACCGAGCGCACGTACTTGATCAACAAATGACGCATCCGGGGTCTTAATAGACGCCAATTGAATGCATTTAGCCGCGGCTTCGCGGGTGAGCCCTGCTTCGGCCTCCAAAAGCAAGCGAACGCGGTCAGCACCAATTTTATCGAGTTTATCTATTGCACGAAGCACCCCTTGAGTGTCAGTTGCTCCCACCCCGAGATAGAAACCCTCAGCGAGTTTACGGTTATTCACTTGGATGATCGCGGGTGGAATTGGCAGTTTTGCCAACAGGGTTGACATCACAACTGCCATCTCTATTTCATGATGAAAAGCCAGAGAGCCGCTGCCAACTACATCGATATCGGCCTGGGTGAACTCGCGGAAACGACCATCTTGAGGCCGCTCGCCGCGCCAGACCTTTTGAATTTGATATCTGCGGAGCGGGAACTCCAACTGCGCTGAATTTTCAAGTACGTACCGCGCGAATGGCACCGTGAGATCAAAGTGCAAACCGAGACCCGGATCTGGTTCCCCATCAGCTGCATGCATCCGGCGCAATACATATATCTCTTTGGCAATCTCACCACTGCCCTGCAAATTTTCAATCGGTTCGACCGCGCGGGTCTCGAGTGAGAGAAATCCGTGCAACTCGAAAACTTGACGGGCGACGTCAAGAAGGTACTGCTCGATGACTCGACCCGATGGGAGCAACTCGGGAAACCCGGAGAGCCGGGTGGGTTTCGTCATGACTACATACCTCGCCTTGGTGGCTCACCGAACGCCGACAGATAAGGATTGGTGGCGCGTTCAACCCCGATTGTGGTTTGCGGCCCATGACCTGGCAGCACCACGGTTTCATCAGCCGAGCCCAACACTACCCGCGCTAATGAACGCTCCATGGCGACCTGATCACCACCTGGTAAGTCAGTGCGGCCAATTGAACCGGCGAAAAGTAGATCTCCGCTTAGCATGATGGGAGCCTCAAAGTCTGCGATTTGGAAGACCACCGAACCTTCGGTGTGGCCAGGTGCGTGCTCAACCCGTAACCCAAGACCGGCGAAGTCTAAGACTTCCTGATCAACAAATACTCGAACCTCATCGGGCTCGGTTAGCTCAAGTGCCCCTTTAGTCATGGCCAAAAGTTGCTCGCGGCCCATACTCGGGGTTTGGCTGATCGGGTCGGCTAGCCGGTAACGGTCGTCGGCGTGAATAAGTGCAGGTATGCCAAACCCGGACGCAACCGGCGCCACGGACCAAACATGATCGATATGCCCGTGGGTTAGCAGTACGGCCACCGGCAAGAGGTGCTGCTCCCGCACGATTTCGGTAACTCCGTCGATACTTCCTTGACCTGGATCCACTATCAAGCAGGGCTGGCCGGGGGCGCTCGCGATCACATAGCAATTAGTAGCCCATGGTCCTGCCGGAAAGCCTGCGATGAACACCTTGGGAAGCCTAGTGCTGTGCAAATTGGCGGACGAATAGACTCCGCGGATGGCAAGTAACCAGCGTGAGCGGCAATTAGCCCGGGAAAAGTACGAGCGGCAGCAGGAGCGGAGAGCAATCGGCTCAAAGCGCCGTGCCCGGCGCCAAAAGATCATCGCCGCGGTGGTCGTGTTGGTGCTCGTTGCTGGCTCATTGGCTTTTGTCTTCATTAGCCAAAACAATAAGAGCGAACCGGTCGATGGAGCTGCCCCCACGGCTCTGGCTTCGGCTTCGTCTCCGGCCAGTGCCGCCCCCGCAGCTTTGGCCTGCACCGCTGCGGTAGCCGCCCGTCCCGACAACCTGACCTGGGCCACCGCACCCGCGGCTTCACCACTTTCGAGTAAGCCCGCCAAGATCACCTTGACCACCAACTGCGGTGACATCGTCATTGAGACTCTGCCAGACCAGGCTCCGTTGACCGTTGCCTCGGAAATTTTCTTGGTCGAGCAGGGCTTTTACGATTCGGTGGCCTGCCACCGGCTCACCACCGCGGGCATTTTCGTCCTGCAATGCGGAGATCCAAAGGGTGACGGCACCGGTGGCCCCGGCTACCAGGTACCGGATGAGAACCTGCCGGGCGAGGGGGCCGCAAACTACCCCGCGGGTTCAGTCGCCATGGCAAATGCCGGTCCGGGCACCAGCGGATCCCAGTTTTTCCTCGTGTATGAAGACACCACCTTGCCTTCCGGATACACCATTTGGGGCACGGTCACCTCAGGCCTTGAGCTATTGCGGGGGGTGGCCGCGGCTGGGGTGACCGGTGGCGGCTCCGATGGGCCCCCATCCCAGTCGATAACGATTGAGACAGCCACGGCACAAACGGGGTAAGTGGGCCGGTAACGTCTGCCAAGAGACCGACCACCAAATAGACCCGATCACTCCTGATCGCCAACCGTTAGGCAGGTTCACCTATGGCCGACCCCACCGGGCCGACCCCGATGCCGACCCCTGCCATGTTGCGACCGGTCCCGGCCGCACCGGCTCCCCCACCCTCACCGTACGGCCGGGTTGAAGCCGATGGCACCGTGTACCTGCTCGCCCCTGAGGGCGAAATCCAAATTGGCCAATGGGCTGCAGGGCCGCCAGCAGCGGGCCTTGCCTTCTTCCAACGCAAATATGAAGACTTAGTGGTGGAGATTGAACTAATCGCCACCCGCTTGGCAGATGGTCGGGCAACTCCAGAGCAGGCCCAGACCGTTCTTGTGAAAGTTCGCGAAGCACTTGCTGCGCGCGCCTTTATCGGCGATGTCGCCGCGCTGGGGATCAAATGCGATGGTGTGGCCGAGAACATCGTGACAGTGCGCTCCGCCGTTGCCGAGAAGCGGGCCGCCTTGCGCGCCGAAGCCACAGCCGCACGTGAGGCCCTGGCGGTAGAGGCCGAAAAGCTTGGCCCATCGACATCGTGGAAGCAGTCCAGCGAACGTTTTGCCAAGATGATTGAAGAGTGGAAAGCCCTACCGCGTACCGACCGAGCCACCGAGCAGGCCCTTTGGAAGCGCATCAGCGCAGCACGCACGGGATTCGATAAGCGCCGACGCCAACACTTCGCCGAAGCCGATGCCGAGCATAAGATTGCGGTGACCCGCAAACGCGAACTCATCGCGAATGCAGAAACGTTGGCGACTTCAACCGACTGGGTGGCTACCGGCAAGCAGATTCGCGATTTAATGAATGATTGGAAGGCCGCCCCGCGCGCCGGGCGAAGTGATGAGGACAAACTCTGGAAGCGATTTAAATCGGCACAGGACGCGTTCTTCGCCGCCAAGGTGGCTGCTGAAGCACAGGCCGAGGATGCACTGCGACCAAATGTCGCCGAGAAGGAATTATTGGCATCAGAGGCCGAAGCACTTTTACCCATCACCGATCACAAGTCCGCGAAGACCGCACTTCGTGGGATTCACGAACGCTGGGAGAAAGTCGGAGACCTCCCACGTGGTGAAAGCGAACGACTCGATGCGCGCCTTCGTAAAGTCGATGAGGCGCTGCGCAAGGACGAATCCGAATCATGGAAGAAATCCAACCCCGAGGCCCGCGCTCGGGCTGAGTCAACCGCTAATGTCTTTTCCGATGGCATCGCTAAATTGGAAGTGAAACGCGCTAAGGCGGTCGCCAGTAGCAATGACCGCGAAGTTGCCAAACTTGATGCCGCCATTGAGCAAACTACCGCGCTCCTAAGGGCGGCGCAGGCTGCGGCAAGTGAATTCGGGTCACTCACCCACGCTGTCTAGTTGTAAAGCTCACACTCGGTAGGCGTCGTACACGCCTTCAACACTACGAACCGCCTTGAGTACCGACCCTAAGTGCTTGGGGTCTGCCATTTCGAAGGTAAAGCGCGACAGCGCGATGCGATCGCGTGAAGTCGTAACCGATGCGCTCAGGATATTTACGTGGGTATCCGAGAGTGCTCTAGTCACGTCACTCAATAACCTTGCGCGGTCTAAGGCTTCAACTTGAATGTTGACCAAGAAAACACTTGTTGCAGTTGGTGCCCAGGTGACTTCGACTATTCGCTCCGGCTCCCCTTGAAGTCCGGGAATATTTACGCAGTCATTGCGGTGAACTGATACCCCAGATCCACGAGTTACAAACCCGAGGATGGCATCACCGGGTACCGGGGTGCAGCATCTGGCCAATTTGATCCAGACATCATCAACCCCCTTAACGACTACCCCTACATCACCCGATGTTCGGGCACGCTGCCGTAAATTCGCAGGATTAATGCCCTCAGCGGCATCGTCCGCCGCCCCATCGACACCGCCCGCTGCATCAACTAATCGTTGTACGATCGTGGCCGCAGAAATCCGACCTTCACCCACCGACGCATAAAGTGCACTTACATCGGTTTGGTGTAATCCTGAGGCGATGTTCTGAAGTGACTGATTGGTCATTAGGCGCTGCAGTGGTAGGCCCTGCTTGCGCATTGCCCGCACAATTGCGTCCTTGCCTGTCTCGACGGCCTCCTCGCGCCGCTCCTTTGAGAACCACGCCTTAATCTTGCTTTTGGCTCGCGGAGATGCGACAAATGACACCCAGTCAAGGCTGGGACCGGCACCTTCGGCTTTGGAAGTGAAAATCTCCACCACATCACCGTTGTCTAACGTTGACTCGAGGGGCACCAACTTGCCATTGACGCGTGCTCCTACACAGCGGTGGCCCACTTCGGTATGAACCGAATAAGCAAAGTCCACCGGGGTGGCCTTACTCGGTAATGCGACCACATCACCTTTCGGAGTGAAAACATAAACCTCAGAGGAACTCAGGTCATAACGCAACGAATCCATGAACTCGTCGGGGTCTTCGGTCTCACGTTGCCACTCCATCAACTGGCGCAGCCAACCAAAATCATCGGGACCGGATTTGCCACCAACATCTTGCTGCTTGTAGCGCCAGTGAGCCGCGACCCCGAATTCAGCAGAGCGATGCATTTCTTGAGTTCGAATCTGCAACTCAACAGGCTTACCCTCAGGGCCAATTACCGTTGTATGCAATGACTGATACATATTGAACTTCGGCATAGCGATAAAATCCTTAAAGCGCCCTGGCACCGGACTCCACTTAGCGTGAATTACACCGAGTACCGCGTAGCAATCGCGGACACTTTCAACAAGAATGCGCACGCCGAGTAGGTCATAGATCTCCGCGAAATCACGACCGCGCACAATCATCTTTTGATAGACAGAGTAATAATGTTTCGGGCGGCCACTGACCACGGCACGCAATTTCCCCCTGCGCAAATCCGCGTCGATTTCATCAATAATTACCGAAAGCAATTGATCGCGCGACGGCGCCCGCTGGCCCACGAGTTGTACGATTTCGTCGTACATCTTCGGGTGCATGGTGGCGAATGCTAGGTCTTCTAGTTCCCACTTAACCGCATTTATGCCCAACCGATGCGCTAGTGGGGCGTAGATCTCAAGAGTCTCGCGCGCCTTCTTCTGCTGCTTGTCTTCGGGCATGAAGCGCAGGGTGCGCATATTGTGTAGGCGGTCGGCTAGCTTGATCACCAGAACCCGAATGTCACGCGCCATCGCGATGACCATTTTGCGGACGGTCTCCGAAGCAGACGACTCGCCGTATTTAACTCGATCCAACTTGGTGACGCCATCAACCAATTGGGCGATCTCGTCGCCAAAATCCTCCCGCAGGGCATCTAACGAGTAACCAGTGTCCTCAACGGTGTCGTGCAACAGCGCCGCCGCAAGGGTCGGTGCGGTCATGCCTAGATCGGCAAGAATCGTCGCGACCGCCAATGGATGAGTGATGTACATCTCCCCCGACATGCGGGTTTGATCTCGGTGCAGATACTCAGCCATCTCATACGCACGCTCCACCATCCGAACATCTGATTTCGGGTGGTATTGGCGCAGCGTTCGAAATAGCGGCTCAAGTTCTGGGTGCGCACGGCGCTGAATCCCAGCCAACCGGGCAACTCTGGATCGAAAGCCTGAGGACACAACCGTGACCGAAGCCGGCGGCGAGGCCAGCTCCGTGGTCAGCGGTGCTTCCTTGGCCACAGGCGCTCCCAATAGCAGGACTGATAGATAAACACTTCGATCTGTACGCGCTGCCAGTCTACGGGTGCTAGGCGGTGAGCAGTGCGTGCACGTTGACCCCGAGCGCTTCGAGCCTGCCACGACCCCCAAGGATCGGGAGCTCCATGACCAAAACGACCGCGACAACTTCAGCACCGGTGCGCCGAATAAGGTCGACTCCGGCTGCGGCAGTGCCACCGGTAGCCAGCACATCATCAACAAGGACGACTCGACTCCCCTGGCCGAGCGCGTGGGTCTGCAATTGCAATGAGGTGGACCCGTACTCCAAATCGTAATCAACGCTGTGGACCGCTCCGGGTAACTTGCCAGGCTTGCGGAGAGTAACGAACCCGGCATTACATGAATGCGCTAGTGCGGCTCCGTACGGAAAGCCGCGGGCCTCGATACCTGCGACATCATCAAATGGACCGTTGCCCAGCGTTTTCGCCATTGCCGCGATAACTAGGGCAAAAGTCACCGGATCAGCCATCAAGCCGGTTAAATCCTGAAATGACACTCCAGCCTGCGGCCAATCATTAATGACTCGAATTTGGCTTCGCAGAGCCTCCTCAACCGCTGGCTCTATTAGCGACATCTGGTCAGCCATCTACTGAGAACTAAGACTTGGATCGTCGTGAGCGGCTAACTCGTTTCGGTTGCTGCCGTGGTGCGCCATCAATAAGTGTGGTTACCTCACCGGTGCCAACAACATTCTCACCCTCGGACTCACCGGCACGACTCTTATTTGCCTGCGAACGTCGAGCCTTAGCTCGGGTGCTGAGTGAGCGCATCTCCGGTTGATGTTCCTTCAATTGGGCAAGGAAGGGTGTCGCGATGAAGATCGATGAATAAGCGCCAGCAGCCATACCAACCGCGAGAGCAACTGCTAGATCTAGCAAGGTGCCCGCACCCAGTAGCCCCGCCCCGATAATGATGATCGCAAGAACCGGCAATAGTGCGACGATTGACGTATTGATACTTCGAACCAAAGTCTGGTTTAGGGCCAAGTTCGCTGCTTCGCTGTATGTCAGGACTGATTGACCAGCGATATTTCTGGTGTTCTCTTTGACCTTGTCAAAAACCACAACGGTGTCATATAGCGAGAACCCAAGAATAGTTAACAAACCAATGACCGTCGCCGGGGTGACTTCGAGCCCGGTGAGTGCATATATTCCAATGGTAATAACCAAGTCATGCGCCAGCGCCACGAGCGCCGCGACCGCCATCCGCCATTCAAAATATATCGACAGGAATATTGATACCAGCAATAAGAAGACTACTAAAGCTTGGAGGGCTTTCTTTGAGATCTCTGAGCCCCAAGTCGGACCCACCACCTGAACCTTGATTTCGCCTTTCGGTACCCCGCAAGTGTTGGCCAGCTCACCCGCCAGCACTGAACTTTCGTCAGCTGTCAACGACTCGGTTTGCACCCTAATCGTGCCATTTACCGCAGAGGTCACGATCGCCTGCGCTCCGGTTTTCGACTCGGCAACAGCTCGGGCTTGCTCAATACTGCATGTTGCGTTTGGAATCGCAAAATCAGCCCCGCCCCGAAACTCAATACCGAGATTTAGGCCGCGAAAGACGAGCGCCCCAACAGATACCAAAAGAATGATGGCCGAAATGACGTACCAAGTCCGCCTCCTGCCAACAAAATTAAAAGAAACCTGACCCCTATAGAGTCGTTGGGCAATCCCAATACGTCCGCTCATGGGCTTGGCACCTCCAGTGTCTCTTGGTCGGTGTTTTGCCGCCTGCGCGATTTGCTTACTACTTCACCAGTGAGAGCGTGCCCGCCAACTCGATCAGCGTCGAGCCCAGTCCAGCGTGAACCCTTCTGCATCCATCCAGTACGCCCGATAAGCACCACCAGTGGGTGCGTGAACCAGAAGGCCACCAGGATATCGACTATCGTTGTTAGCCCAAGGACGAACGCGAAACCGCGAACACTGCCCACGGAAAGTAGATAAAGGACTACCGCTGCGAGCAATGAGACAAAGTCTGCCGCCAAGAGGGTTCGCCGAGCCCGCACCCAACCACTCTCACAAGCCTGCCGAAGCGAGCGACCTTCGCGGATTTCATCGCGAATACGCTCGAAGTAGACGATGAACGAATCCGCGGTAATGCCGATAGCGACGATCGCCCCGGCTACCCCGGCTAGAGTCAAAGTCAACCCGATGGTCTTACTAAAGACCACGATCATTAAATAGGTGACCGCTCCCGCAATGATCAGTGAAATTACTGCGACAATGCCAAGGGCGCGGTAGTAAATCATCAGATAGATCATGACCAGAACAAGGCCAAGCAGACCGGCGATGATGCCAGCACGCAACTGATCATTACCCACCGTCGGTGAAACGCTGGTGATATCTACCGGATCAAGGGTTACGGGTAAGGCACCATACTTGAGTACGTTGGCAAGGTCATTTGCCTCCTGCGCCGTGAAGTTTCCTTCGATTTGTGCTTGACCGCCAAGAATAGGCTCATTAAATCGCGGTGCCGAAACCACCACACCATCGAGCACAATCGCAAATGCATTACAGGGACTCACCCCGGAACCGCAATCTGGGAGTGCGGACAATTTGGTAGAGGCCTCGGCTAGGGCCTTAGCCCCCTCGCTATCAAATTCCAGGGATACCACCCAACTACCCACCCCATTTTGCGGTAGGCCAGCGGTAGCGCCGGTTACGTTGCTGCCCTTGATGAACGCCGGCTCCAGGTTGTACTTAACCCCACCGGTGCGCTCACAGGTGCCGAGCCAAAGCGCCGGATCATCTGGGATACCACCGGTGTAAGCCTCCGGATTCGTGCAGTCCAAAGCCAAGACTTCACCTTGGTAAGCAGCTGAATTATCAGGTGACTGCACTAATGAGGTACCGGGCACAAAGGTCGTGGTCGGTGAAGGCGTTGGCGAAGGCGTTGGCGAAGGCGTTGCTGATCCACTTGCTGAAGCGCTCGCCGATGGCTCGGGGGTCGGCGTTGCATTGATGTCGAACGGCTGTGGATTCAGCAGGGTATCGACGGGTCGGAAATCAAGTAGCGCGGTGCGCTTGACTAAATCGACGACCCGATCTTGCTCCGCGCCGGGCACCGAAACAATGATTGCGGCACCGTTCCCCGAGCCTTGTGTAGTAACTTCAGCCTCAGCCACCCCGAGGCCATCGACACGTTGGCGGATGATGGCGACGGTTTGCTGTAGTTGCTCATCGGTAATTTCAGCCCCGGCGGTAACCGGCTTAGGCACCAAGATCACCTGCGTGCCACCTTGTAGGTCGAGCCCAAGGCGCACGGTATTTGGGGTTCCGGGCCAAAACGCCCATGCCAATAGGCCAACCAAAACAATTAATAAGGCAATGAGCCCACGCAGGGGCCTAGAAGTTACCGGAGGAGCCACCTGTGGATCGCCTAGGCCGCCGGGCCCGAAGCGCCGGGTGCAGCTGGCCCATCTGGAGTATCCAGTTCTGGAACTTCAACCGGGATCACCTTGGCGATGGCCGCCGGCAGCATCCGGATGATGACACCGGGTGAAATCTCGACGAGGACCTCATCGCCATTGGAAACGACCGTGCCGAAGATTCCAGCGGTGGTCATTATGTTGGTACCGGGCCCTAGGGTGGCTAAAGTCTGCGCCTGTTTCTTCTGTTTGGCCTTGGCGGGGCGAATCATCAAAAAGTAGAAGACGACCGCGATTAAAACCAGCGGCAATATCGTGACGAGATCCACAGCGCTCCTGACGAAAAGTTCGGACGGGCTCCAACTAGACCACTAGCACCACAGCGACCTAAATTACGGCTACCTCGTT
>Ga0194035_1001007_pt1 | contig 15434 bp, 13 predicted proteins | sample JunL2320m_MetaG_FD_148680 | JGI IMG/M metagenome (GOLD analysis project Ga0194035, IMG submission 148680) | Anoxic zone freshwater microbial communities from boreal shield lake in IISD Experimental Lakes Area, Ontario, Canada - Jun2016-L239-20m | ecosystem: Environmental > Aquatic > Freshwater >...
CCTTTGAAAAGCTCTGCGGTGTTTCGGAAATCAATCTCAAAAACAATATGCAGCTGCGCGTTGTTCTTGCCGACGGTTCGATTGAAAACTCAGGACTCATTGATCTCGCCGCAGCCGCCACACGGGCGATTTCCGGTACCATACCTGCCGCATGGCGAATCGATCCTCAGGATATTCCATTCGAACTCAAAGCTGCATGGCGAGCGATTGAATGCGGCCATCCTTCAAGCGGACTCGCAGCCATAAAGAAAGGTTCGAAGTCTTCGTCGGAAACAGTTTCAAACGCTGCACGCTCGCTCCTTAAAGCTGTTGAAGCCGATATTGCTTTGGAAATGAAAGTGGCCTCGCGGTTGCAAAACGAGCACAAACGCTGGCCCGCCTGGCTCGCATTTGATCGAATGCTCTTGCAGTACAAGGGTTTCGAAATTCCCGATGAGGCCGATAATCTCAAGCGCTCCCTTGCACTCGATCCCGATGTCAAACTGGCACTTGCATCTATCAAGGCCTTTGAAACCGCAGCAAAAGCTGCCGAAAAAAAGAACACCCCCGCCGTTCTCAAAAAGCTTCGTGACACAATCGAAATCGTCCTTGAAAAAGCCCCCGGCAGCGATGCCGCCGCACGAGCAGAGACTATTTTCAAGCATCTCGACGACCAGTAACGTAGAGCCTTGTTGCCACTCGATCGCGTGTCGTAAGAAAGTCGCAACTTTTATTTTCTCTTCATAAGGAATCCAGCCATGCCACGAGTTGCTGTGAACACACTCGATCCAACGATTGCATTGCGGCTCTTTATCGGTATCGCTGTGATCGGGAATCTCTGCGGATTTCTTACGCATCTCAATGCCCAATCACCTGATTCACTCAGCTCACTCATTGCTGGAAAGCCTGAAGTGCGAGAAGTAGCCGGTGGATTTAAATTCACCGAAGGTCCGGCTGCCAACCAGGCGGGAGATATTTTCTTTACCGACATTCCAAAGAGTTGCATTCATGTCTGGCGATCCGGTGATCAGTCCGGCACGGTGGAGGTGTGGCTCGAACCCTCTGGGAATGCCAACGGCCTGTTCTGGGGAACCGATGGCTCGCTCTATGCCTGTCAGATGGGCGAAGGTCGCCGCGTTGTCAAAATTGATCCGGTCACAAAGGTTATCACACCAATTGCAGAAAAGTTTGAAGGCAAACGCTTTAACGCGCCAAACGATCTCATCGTTGATGCTTCAGGAGCCGTCTGGTTTACCGATCCTGGCTACGGACGCACCCCAGCCGATACAGAGCTCGACACCGAGGCGGTCTACTGGATTTCTCCCGATCGAAAAACAATACGACGTGTGGCCGATGGATTCAAACGACCAAACGGCATTGCCGCGTCCCCCGATGGAAAAATGCTCTACATCACTGACCGCGATGCTGACGTCACATTTGTCTATCCAATTCTCGGACCCGGTATGCTCGGCGATCGAACGACGTTTGCTGAGGTAGGTTGCGACGGTTTTGCCATTGATAGCCGTGGCAATCTCTATGCCACCGTGAAGGAGCCTTTGATTCGCATTTACGCTCCAGACAAACGCGTGATCGGTGATATTCCTCTTCCAGTCGCGGCCTCGAATATCACGTTTGGCGGGGCCGATCGAAAAACACTTTTCATCACCGCCAAAGATAAGGTCTATTCCCTCCCTATGAAAATTTCCGGTGGCGGTTAACGTACGCAATGCCCCGAAAATTGAGAGCCGTGCTTGTCGCTCCACTCCACAAGCCTAAAACAGAGAGGTGCATAAACGATCTGTTTTCTAATCCCTCGAAGCAACTCTTTCTCCTTTTTTATTGCTTGATTGCATGATGCCACCACCCCTTGCACTCCACCAACAGCCGCACAATACCTCCATAGATGTTCATTCTCACGAAGATCTGAGGCGGTTGCTCGTCGATCACCGTCTCTACGGTCTGATTGATTCCGCTACCGCCATGCGACGGTTCATGGAGCATCATGTTTACTGCGTCTGGGATTTTCAGAGCCTGCTCACATCCCTGCAGCAGCGATTCACCTGCACGAGCATTCCATGGATTCCCACTCCAGATGCCCACGCAAGAAGACTTGTCAATGAGATTGTGCTCGACGAAGAATCCGATGCGCTGCCCGATGGTAGCCACGCATCCCACTTCGAACTCTATCTTGAAAGTATGACGCTCGCGGGTGCTGATGTCGGATCGATCCACCGACTCCTTGAACTGCTTCGTGCAGGGAAACCGCTGGCGATGTCACTGGAAACCTGCGGGGCTCCTTCGGCAGCAGTATCTTTTGTAAAAAATACGTTCGAACTCATCGATTCGGGAGATTCAACGACCATTTTGGCGGCATTTACATTTGGTCGCGAAGATGTGATTCCCGATATGTTTCGAAATATTGTTGTCTCGCTGGCAGATCAGGATCCTCTGTCGTGGAACCGTTTCCGTTACTATCTCGATCGTCATATCACCCATGACGATGCCAGGCATGCCCCGATTTGCAGGGCTCTTCTACAAACGCTCTGCGGCAGCGATCCTGACAAGCAGGCTGCCGCCTCTCGCACCGCCCGACAATGCCTCGAAGCTCGTATCGTTCTCTGGGATGCAATCGCTGCCGACCTTGGTTCGTAACGCAAAAGTATTTTCAGTTTTTCGTTTTTTATACGCTTCGACTCTTTGTTCAAAAAAAGAAAAACTGTGCACACTCCGATAAATTCGTTTAAACAATCACTGCAACTCAAAAAGCCCCAGATCGGCTTGTGGATGGGAATTGGGAGTGCTTTTTGCGCCGATATTGTTGCTGGAGCGGGGTTTGACTGGCTTGTCATCGATGGTGAACATGGCCCCAACGATCTGACTACGATTTTATCACAGCTGCAAACCGTCTCGGGTTACCCGGATACACACGCTGTGGTGCGAGTGCCCTCCGGTGATCCAGTCTTTATCAAACAAGTGCTCGATCTTGGTGCACAGACGTTGCTTGTTCCGATGGTTGACACCGCTGCCCAAGCAGCAGATGTCGTCAGAGCCTGCCGCTATCCGCAAGACGACGGTAGGGGAGGAATTCGAGGAATGGCTGGATCACGTGCAACTCGATGGGGTCGTTATCCAGACTATTTTACCGAAGCGAATGCACAGGTGTGTGTGCTGGTGCAGGTTGAATCGAAACTGGCCATGGCCAATCTCGACGCCATTACTCTGACCGATGGGGTCGACGGCGTATTCATTGGTCCAGCAGATCTCTCCGCATCGATGGGGCATGTCGGAAACCCTACGCATCCCGACGTGCAAGCAGCTATCGTCAACGGCATTGCTCGCATTTCAAAGCTGGGTAAATCCCCCGGTATCTTGATGGCCGATGAAACGCTGGCTCGTGATTATCTCTCTCGAGGTGCGATCTTCGTCGCGGTTGGTGTGGATAGCGTGATCTTGGCGAATCAGACCGGTGCGTTGGCAGCCAAATACAAAAATCAAACGACCGCCCCCGTCGCAGCACCCCAGGTCTACTAAGACCTTTTTATTCGCCGACCGATTGCACTCACGCACAATCACACATTGAACAACCCTTGCTTTTGGATCGTTACACCAGATGCTTCGGTAACTTTTCGACTCGATCGCAGCAGACCTGATCCATGACCTGCTTGAGCTGCGTTTTTAAAATAGCAATCGTGTGATGGCCGCCTGATCGCCCCAAAGCTGCCACTCCGTACATGAATGCTCTGCCAAGAAATGTAAACTCCGCGCCACTGGCCAAAACTCTGGCGATATCCGGACCCGAACGAAGGCCGCTATCGAGCATGATTTTGATTTTCCCTGCACATTGACGAACGATCGGCTCAAGGGAATGGATCGACGATTGACCGGCATCGAGCTGGCGACCGCCGTGGTTTGAAACGATGAGGCCATCGAGTCCGAGCTTGATTGCCATCGCGGCATCTTCTTGGGTAGCCACTCCCTTCAAAACGAGCTTGCCTTTCCATCGATCGCGAATAGAAGCGATTTTTTCTTCGGTGAGCCTACCGGAAAATGTTTTGTTCATGAACAAGCCCAACTGTTTCATGTCGAGATCTTGAGTCATGTATTTGTGCATGGTGGCAAAAGTGGGCCGTCCATGCAGCAACGTCTGCAGCGCCCAGCTGGGTTTTGAAATCATCTGCAGAACACTCGTCAGTGAAAGTGACGGTGGAACGACAAGTCCATTTCGAATGTCGTGCGGGCGATAACCAAACGTAGGAACATCACCCAGAATCACCAGCACCCGACAGCCTGCCGCTTCGACACGATCAAGAATGTCATCTCGCAAGGATGTATCAACGGGGTTGTACAACTGGAACCAAAAATTTCCTTGGGTAATTTCGCCAATGCGTTCGATGCTGGCCGTGGTCATCGTACTGAGAATGAATGGAACATTGTGATCCACTGCAGCTTTCGCCAAGATTTCTGGGGAACCTGGCCATATCAATCCCTGCAGACCGATCGGTGCAATGCCGAATGGCGCGTCGTACGCGTGACCAAAAAGCTCCGTTGTCAGTTCGGACTCTTTCTTCTGCCCCACATAAAACGGTTTCAGTTCTACTTCCCGGATTTCAGATGTATTTTTGTGGAGATTGATATTTTCATTACAACCACCGTCGAGAAATTCAAAAACGAATCGAGGAATCCGTTTTTTTGCTCGGTCGCGCAGATCTTCAACCGAAGGATACCGTGGATTATAAGGAACGCTCATGCTCTCGCTTTGATCTCATGTTGTGTTTTATTGTCCGAAACGCTTCGGACACCGTTACCTTTCCGCTGATGTCAGAATTTACCACACTGCGTGTGATTCCACCGACTCAAAGGTGCTGCAATCAGATAGAGTGACTTTCCAGCAATCAGATTCATTGTGCCTTTCACCACAAAGCCTACAAAAACCAGCCGAGCAACAATCTATGACACACGATTTCATCTCTCTGAAAGCCGATGACAAGAGCGGCACTTTTGATGGCTATCTGGCGATGCCTCCTTCGGGCACTGGGCCGGGCCTCGTGTTGATACAAGAAATTTTTGGCGTCAATCATACGATGCGAGAGGTTGCCAACTCTTACGCCCAAAAGGGATATGTTGTGCTCGTTCCCGATCTTTTCTGGCGTCAGCAACCGAATATCGAGCTTGGCTATACGCCAGACGAATGGCAAAAAGCATTCGGTTTCTACAAAGCAATGAACGAATTAAAAGGAATCGAGGACATCCAGACCTCGATCACAACGCTTCGCACGCACCCGGCAGTAAAAGGAAAGGTGGGCGTGCTCGGTTTTTGCATGGGCGGAAAATTGGCCTATCTAACAGCGTGTCGAACTGATGTCGATGTTGCAGTTGGCTACTACGGCGTGGGAATCGAGTCTGCTTTGGACGAAGCGAAAAACATCACCTGCAGGCTGGTCTTACACATCGCTCATCTCGATCAGTTTTGTCCGCCGGAAGCGCAGCAAAAAATCCAGCAGGCTCTTGGCGAAAAAAACTCTTTTGAAGTGTATGTCTATCCTGACGTCGCCCATGCGTTTGCCAGGCCTGGTGGCGATCACTTCGACAAAGCCGCGGCAGAACTCTCGCAGATTCGCAGCATCGCTGCGATCAAAGCAGAAATTGGGCCATACTGAAGACTGCTTCCGCAGGGCTTCAGTATGTCTGTTCATTACTTAGCAGCCGCCAGATCAGCTTTTCTTTTCTCTTCGATAATTTCCTTCTGAATATTGCCCGGTGTCGGGCGATATTTAAAGAACTCCATCGTAAAGACTCCCTGACCTTGGGTCATGCTGCGAAGATCAGTCGAGTATCCAAACGTTTCGGCCAACGGCACCTCGGCAACGATTGTGGAACTTGCACCCACCGTTTCGGTCGAAATAATGAGCCCACGACGCTTATTGAGTTCGCCCGTGACCGGCCCTTGAAAGTCAGAAGGCACTTCCACTTCGATCTTCATGATCGGCTCAAGCAAGACCGGCTTGGTGGCAAGAAAAGCCTCGCGAAATCCAGCTCTGGCGCAGATTTGAAACGCCATATCGCTCGAATCAACGTCGTGATACGAACCATCGGTGAGAATCGCTTTCACTCCCACAATCGGGAATCCGGCAATTGGCCCCTTTGAGAGCGATGATCGAAAACCCTTTTCAACACTCGGAATATATTCCTTTGGAACGCGGCCTCCGATAACACCATTCTCAAACTCAAACGTCTCGGGTGAATCTTCAGGAAGCGGCTCGAGCGAACCGATAATGTGAGCAAATTGTCCCGACCCACCGGTCTGCTTCTTGTGTTTGTATTCATATTCCGTGGCTCGCGTCGGCGCTTCGCGATAGCTAACCTTTGGCGCACCCACCTCGACTTCTACTTTGAACTCTCGCTTGATGCGTTCGACGTAGATATCCAAATGCAGTTCACCCATTCCGGCGATGAGCGTTTCACCAGTTTCCTCATCGGTGGCAACTCGAAACGTAGGATCTTCCCGAGTGAATCGCTGAAGAGCTTTTGCGAGTTTGTCGAGCCCATCGCGATCTGTCGGTGAGATCGCCATCTTGATCACAGGCTCCGGCACAAACATGCTTTCAAGCGTGCAGTATTTTACAGCTGCAGAGTAGGTATCACCGCTGGCCGCATCGACTCCGATGACCGCCACGATGTCGCCCGCTTCAGCCGAATCTGTCTCCTCGCGTTTATCGGCATGCATCTTCACAATGCGGCTAAAACGCTGCTTCTGGCTGGTGCGTTGATTGATATAGGCCTCACCCTTGGTGATCTTTCCTTGATAAATCCGCATGAATGTGAGCTGGCCATAGGGATCGTCTACGATTTTGAACGCCATCGCGACAAGTGGTTTCTTGGGATCTGGATCGAGATCAAATGCTTCGTCAGCCTTATCCCATTTTTTGGCAATAACTTTTCGTTCAATCGGACTTGGTAAGTATCGCACGACTGCATCGAGCAGCGGCTGAACCCCCTTATTTTTATAGGCACTACCGCAAAAAACAGGCGTGCAGCTATGGTTTTGAGCTGCCTGCTTTACGACTTGATGAATCAATTCTTCGGAAACCGGTTCTTCACTCAGTAGTTTTTCCATCAGTTGATCCGAGTACATCGCAAGACTTTCGAGCATTGCATGCCGAGCTTCAGTTGCCTTTGTCGCAAGTGATTCCGGGATTGCCTCTCTTCGCACCTTTTCGCCGTTGTCACCGTCAAAATAGATCGCCTGCATGGTGACCAGATCAATCACGCCCTCAAGCACATCCTCTTTTCCGATCGGGATCTGCATTGGAATCGCATCGCAGCCGAGCTTGTCCCTGAGCTGCTTGACTACTCGATCAAAATTCGCTCCCGTGCGATCCATTTTATTCACGAATGCAAGTCTCGGCACTCGGTATCGCTTCATCTGTCGATCGACAGTCATGGACTGGCTCTGAACACCACCCACGGCGCAAAGCACCAAGATTGCTCCGTCAAGAACCCGCAGACTGCGTTCCACTTCAACCGTAAAATCGACGTGGCCAGGCGTATCGATCAGGTTTATGTCGCAGTTATCCCACTTCACGCTCGTAGCGGCACTGGTGATCGTAATGCCGCGCTCGCGTTCGAGATCCATATAGTCCATGGTCGCCCCGTCACCACCACCCTTCACTTCTTGAATGCGGTGAATTCTTCCAGCGTAATAAAGAATGCGCTCCGAGAGCGTTGTCTTGCCGGAGTCGATGTGGGCCGAAATGCCCATGTTGCGAAGATTGGACAGATCCATGGGACGTTGAACCTTTGTAAAAAAATGAAACTCTCGTCGAACCTTTGCAATTCACAGTTTGTCAGGATCACAGCAGAGTCTTTCCGCCTGCATCCAGATTCCCATCTGCCAAAAACGAACTGCCCCGGCATCGGTCAAATGATGTGGGAGAAAAAATTGATGGCAACCTGGCTCACCATCATTTGCCCATTGATCAATGGATCAATGGATTGATGGATGTGCACCGGAGCGTCGAATTTTCTCATGCTCCTCAAGAAAACCGAACGCAAGGGAAGGACTGAAAATATACTCGGTACGGCCAAGGCGGAGCAAAGCCGGATTGCCATCCCCGTTGTGGATGGCCTCAACGCCGTCAAAGACGCGCCCTGAGACGCTTTTGTGAAGTCCACTCATTTACAAGCAGCCGCCCAGATTGCGGATGAACGTCACGAAGTCTTTCGGCCTTCGCGTGAACGTGAATAGCGAACTGCGCATCCCACAGGAGGAGTCTCTTGAACTCTAACCGGTGCGCCGTTTTGAAGAGATTCAATTGCTTCTTCGACATAGCGATGGGTGACAATCAACCCGCGAGAGTCGTCGTCGAAGGAACCCATGTAGGCAATCTTTCGATCACCGTCGAGGAGAAAGCATTCTGGAGTACGAGCAGCACCGTACGCTTTTGCGATTGCCTGTGATTCGTCGAACAGATAGGAGAACTGAAACTTTCTCTCTTTGGCCCTTTGTTTCATCGCTGCAAATCGGTCCTCCTCAATCAGATTGACATTGATCGCGATGATTGCCAATTCCCCTGCCGCGCCACCAAGTCTCGTCTCGAGATCGACGAATCGACTTTCATAGTCGACCGCATAGGGGCAGGAATTGCAGGTAAAGATCACAAGCACAAAGGCTTTGTCTGCAACATCCGCGAGTGAATGCAATTTGTCGTCGACGCCGACAAGATCCTTCCACGTCGGAGCAGTGTCGCCAATCGATACAACGGCATTAAATTCTCCGCCACTCGATCGAGTCGTGCAAAGGAACACGAATCCTCCAAGGAGCGCCGTTATCAAAACTATTTCTCTTCTCTTGAACCAGTGAAAAACATTTCCGCACGAGAGCAACGAATGAGCCACAGTCATCTTCCTCAATAGATTTTTCTCAGTAGCGACATAGACTATTGTTCATGAACTTCAAACATTTTCAACTCGCTTTGACCCTTGTGAATCGATGCCTGCAACTGTTTTGGCTGGACGCAGTTGAACCTGCTTTTGAGGTACACCGATAGACAAACCGTGCATTTGCTCGTTGACATGTCACCCACACTTTCAGAAAATATCAAGCCAGGACTTTTTTAGGGAAAATAGTTTTGGCTCGAAGAAAGTGCCTCGCAACGTTCTCTGTGGATGTCTTTTTTGGATTTTCTCCTCGTCACGAAAAAGGTGAATTATGTTTCGATGCGTTCTGCTAACGTTCGCGAGTTTTTGTGCTCTCGTGACAAACACCTTTGCCGCAGATGAAGGCTCACGGCTTTACGAAATGCGGATCTATTTTGCCTCCGAAGGAAAGCTCGATGCTCTGCATGCCCGCTTTCGCGATCACACTCTTGGCCTATTTGAGAAACATGGCATGACCAACGTCGGCTATTTTGTTCCTGCGGGCGAGAACCCGGAACGAAAGCTTGTCTATTTTTTGTCCTATCCCAATCGACAGGCTCGTGATGCCTCATGGAAGGCGTTCATCAATGATCCCCTGTGGAAAACCGCCTATGCTGAATCTGAAAAAACAGGCCCTCTGGTGGCGAAAGTTGTTGAAACCTTTCTCAGTGAGACTGACTATTCTCCCGATGTCGATCTCAAAGCCATTTCACAAGATAACAATCGTGCTTTTGAGCTTCGGACCTACACAGCTTCTCGCGGTAACCTGCCGGCATTGAACAGCCGCTTCCGCGAACACACCTTGAAGCTGTTTCAAAAGCACGGCATGACAAATCTCATTTATTGGAATCTCGCCGACACAGAAAAACATGTCGACGCCATGTTGATCTATCTCTTGGCCCACAAGACTATCGAAGCGTCCAAAGCATCCTTTGACGAATTTCGCAAAGACCCTGAATGGATCAAAGCACGCACGGATTCTGAGCAAAAAGCAGGCGGCTCTTTAACCGCTGCACAAAACGGCGTGGTCTCAGAATTTCTCGTGGCAACTGACTATTCACCACTCCACTGAGATTTCTCTGAACTCTAAAAATTGGGATGAGCTTGCAAAAGCGTTTACCAAGACGCGGGTGAGATGTTTGCCAAGCAGAAACACCGGCAAACATCGAGTTGTTTTTTTATTGCGTTGCCGTGAATTCGCTCTCCGGAAGAACGTTTTCCGACAATCTTTTCCCTCGATGCTTTGCGGCGATGCTTTCTTGCAGACCTCAAAAAGTGAATGAGGTTTCTTTTTCATTCGAAGTCCCAGCAGATGGATCGGTCCAGCCTCTGGGAGTCCCTCAGGAGGAATGGGGGGAAACGGAATACCAACGCAGCGAGTTTGTGTAAACGACTCAACAAAACTGCGATGGAATCGATCCTTCAAAGACTCTACAAACCCTCTGTGGTATTCCGTGGCTTGATTTTCTTCTCATCACTTCTTTCGTATTGTGAACGCTATGAAAACATCACGCCTCGAACTGTTGTTCCCTTCACAGACTTTCATTGCACGGTTTGTTCTCTTGTTTGTTTCCGGATGGATGACGGTATTGCTAGCCGGCTGTGCACCGAAAGAACAATTTCTATCCGCTCAAACCTTGCCGCAGTCATTGCAAGCCAAGCACATGCTGGCAAATAATTCTGGCGCCGATGATTCAAAAGAAGCGAGCGACACTGTGGTACGGACAAGCTTTGAAAAGCCGCTGTCATCCGATGCCCCTGCGAAACAGAGATTTATTATTGTGAACGGTCTCGTAAACAAACCGGGTGAATTCGAATTCCCAGTAGGTCGTGAGTTTCGTGTGCTCGATGCGGTTGCGCGAGCCGAAGGAATCTCAAACAAAATTGTGAACACAGTCGTCATTTGCCGCAAACAGCCGAACCGTTCAAAACGAGCACTGATCCTCATCAGCCTGCACGAGGCAACACGAAACCAAAATGAAAATATTCTTTTGGCTCCCGACGATATCGTGAGCGTCGAACCAACACCACGAATGCTGGCGCGAGACGTTGGCACCTACGTGGGTTCCGCAGCCAATATTGGCGGTGGAATGCTCATGAATGGACCGTAAGCACTGCTTTTCTCAATGTCCAAACCGCGATTTTCCAATCGCCTTGCAGGGCTTGCCGCCACTGTTTGTGAAAATTTACCCACCGTCGACTAAGCCCCACGTGTCGGTCAGTGCTAGACAAACCGATTCACACACTGAAGCGACGGGTGTTGGCACCAAAAGAGCTCAACGGTTCGCGGGGTAGAAAACTTCTGTTGGAAGTCGAGTTTCTGCAAGACACCCTTTTGGCATTCATTCGATGACGACGCCGAATAGAAGCAGCGATCATCGCGTTTTTGCAAAACTACTAATTATTACATCACTCTCGTCGGACTGGAACACTGTCAAACTCTTTAACCATTTCTCCACGCGTGGCTTCGTAGAGACGGATATGACCGTCATAGCCTCCGGCGGCGATTTGCTTTCCATCAGCCGTGAAGGCAAGAGCAAAGATGGGGCCGTGGTTGGCTTGGATCTGTGCGATACGTTGCCCGTTTTCGGTTTTGAAAATTCTTATCTCTCCGTTGAGTGCGCCGCAGACGATTGCGGCTCCATCGGGGCTAAAGGCGATTGCTTGGATGGGTGATGCCATATGCTCGAACTCCCTGATGAAACTTTCTTCTTTGTTATCGCCCTCGGCGAGTCTTCCGTTGCGTGGTTCCATTTTGAACAAACGGATTTTTCCCTCGGTGCCGCCGGTGGCAATGACGTTGTCGATGGGATGTCGCGTCAGACAAATCAGTGGATCGCGTGATTGATTGATGTCGTCGATAAGAAGCCCACTGGCAATGTCAATCAGCTTTGCCGCTTTATCGCGACTCACGGTAGCCAGACGCAGACCATCATTTGTAAATGCTGAACCGAACACCCAATCCAGATGATTGTCGCACCGCATGATTTCGAGGCCATCGGCAATATTGAAAACTCGCGCTATCTTGTCCGCGCAACCAACAGCGACCTGCCGATTGTCTGGGGAAATAGAAACTCCGTAGAAGGCGTCATTCGATGCCTTTATCGAACGAAGAAGCTCTCGCTTGGCCGTGTCCCAAATCTGAACTTCACCAAACTCGGAGACAGCGCCACCACTGGCTACGATCAAAGTGCCGTCTCGGGAGAATGCCACCGACTCCAGTCGAGGTGAATCGCCCGTCAATCGCGATACAACACCTGAACCATCCGCGTGGTGCAAAATAATTTCATGGCGCCCCGGTACGGCCAGCAGTATTCCATCCGGAGAAAACGATAATGAATGAACCGCTGGCAATGAGCGGTAGGTTGATGGCTCCGTGGGTCGTTTGCTGCCCGTATTCACCGGCGCGTCTGCAATGGCACCCTGCGTAATCCAGCGACAGATCAGATCTATCTCTTGTGGTGTTAACGGCTCGCCGTCTTTAGGCATTTCTGGTTCTTCGCCGCTGATGACCTCTCTGAGTCGGCTGCCGAGAGCATTTCCTGCATTGATTGCGAGACCGTCGTTACCTCCTTGAAGCAAGGATCCATGTGTCGTCAGATCCAGTCCCCCCTTCGACTTGCTCGGTTTGTGGCAAGCGATACAGTTTGCCCGCAGAATGGGCAAGATTTCGCGATGAAATGAAACCTGTTCTTCGTCAGCAGTCACCGACGAACAGAAAGAGCATGGAACGAGTAGGAGCACAATGGTGTAAAAGAACCGCCTCATTTTACTTCCTCGACGGTCAGCAGATAGCTATGCCACTCACCGCCAACATCATGCGCACTGCTGACGCAAAGAAACACCTCGCTGTCTGTTTGCAGCTTCAACATCAGGACCGGATCACGCGATTCTCCATCATCGGCTGCGGCAAGGAATTGACCGCGGGGATCGTAGCAATGCACAGCTGCATCCATCAGCAAAGAACCGCCGCTGGTCACTGTCACTTTCAATTGCTGTCCAGCTTTGGCGAGAAACGCATACACATCGACATCTTTGTCTCCCTGAATACTGCCTCGTGAAGACTGTCCTAATTGCATTTTGTGCGCCTCGCGAAAAGCGTTGTTGGGCTCCGTCTCGTCGATGAATGTCTCAGCGGCCAGCACCATAATTTTACCTGTTGCATCACCTGCGGGCGTCGCAATCACGTATTCCAATATTCCGACCGGATGATGCGCGGGAAGTGTAAATTCTGCGATCAGTTGCGAGTCACCAACTATTTTATTTTCCATCCCTTTCGGAGGACCAGAATCCTTCTTTTCTGTGATTTCGGCTTTCACTTCCACGGCCATTGGGAATCTCATGTCCCTTGCTTCCTTGAGCATAAATCCGCGCACTTTAAGAGTCGTTTTGATTCCGCTGATGATCGCGGCAGGCTCGGTGGCTGTGATTCTCGCAGTTTGATTTTTTGCATCCTCGGCGCGAACCATAGAACAACATCCCATCTGGCTGCACTCCGGCACAAAGCCGCCGAGGATGAAAACCATCAGAATCAAAACCAGCAACGCACGTTTCATGAAAAGAGTTCCGTCACGGCCGCACCTTCGGCAAGGATCGAAACCGGGCGACCTTCGGGCGTTAACAGCTCTTTCGAAGGATCGATGCCCAGTGCGTTGTAGATAGTCCACGCCACGTCTGCCGGTCGAACAGGGCGATCGGTGACAAACGCTCCGTTCTTGTCTGTCGCACCAATCACACGTCCGCGTGCCACTCCGGCACCAGCCCACAGCATCGAACCAGCGCGGCCCCAGTGATCACGTCCTGCTTTGTCGTTGACCTTTGGTGTGCGTCCAAACTCTCCCATGGTCAGCACCAACGTATCATCCAACAACCCACGCTGATCCAAATCAAGAATCAAGGCACTGTATCCTTGATCGAACTCCGGTAGCTTCTTATCAAGCCCTTTAAAAATTTCGCCGTGATGATCCCAACCGCCGTAGTTGATCGTCACAAAACGGACGTTGTTTTCAACGAGGCGTCTTGCCAAGAGAGCGCTCTGGCCAAACTCACTGCGACCATACTCGTCTCGCGTTTTTGGATCTTCACGCTCGATAGCGAAAGCGGCCTGTGCCTGTGGCGAAAGAACCATCTCGGCGGCCTTTCGGCTGAACTCATCGTACGTCGCGATCTCGTCGCTCCCTTTTACTCTCGTTGCAAGTTGATCTACCGCAGCGAGGAGCGATTTGCGTCGCTCAAGTGATTGCGGTGTTAAACCCGCTGGAGCCGAAAGATCGCGTACCCGATAGTTGGCGTCGTTGGCATTGCCAGCCTTGAATGATTCGTAGCGTCCCCCCAGCCACACGCTCTTGCCCAGCTCCCAGGTGAAGGATGGATTCTTGGGGACCGCAACATACGGAGGCACAACACCGGAAAATCCTGTTTCGTGCGCCACGATTGAACCGATGGCGGGATGATCGCCAAAAGGAGTGCCAAATCGTCCTGACAAAACCCAATTGGTTGCGGTTTCATGATGATCATTCTCATGAGTTCCACTTCGCACAAGCGTCAGTGTGTTCATTATCTGCGCCGTCTTGGGGAGCAGTTCGCAAATATTGAGACCAGGCACAGTCGTGGCGATACTTTGATACTTTCCGCGAATCTGTTCTACGGCCTCCGGTTTCATATCGAACGAGTCGTGATGCGATAGACCGCCGCCGAGAAAAATGAGGATCACCGATTTGGCTCGCGCATGCTTGGCGTCTGCGTCGGCGGCCATCAACCTCGGCAATGAAAGACCCAGCGGTGTTATCGCACCGACGCGAACGAAGTTTCGTCGTGAGATGCCATTGCAGAGCCGACTCTGTGTGTTGAAGAGAGAAACATCGAGCATGCGAGTAAAATCCTGTTGTGCATGAACGCAAGGAAGTCAGTGATTGAAAGCGAACTCTTTTGAGTTCATTAAAGCCCAAAACAGATCAGCAAAAATCAGATCACGGTTGTCTGCGGGCAACAAAGAGTTGATTGCAGAACGCTCTGACTCGTTGGGAAATCGATTCAGTGTGGCGAGAAACACTTCATTGGTGACAGCGGTTGAATCAGGATTCTTCAGTAATGTTGCCAGCCGACCACTCGCGGTTCGGATAGTGGCGACGAGATCTTCACTATTACTAAGGTGCAGAAGTTGAGGCAGTGTCACTTCTCCCTTTCGCTCGCAGGCACACGCCGTGACGCGATCACTACGACCGAAAAGGGTGAGAAAATATGATTCGGTGCCTGGATCAGCAATTTGCGTGGCTCGCAAACCGATCGGATAACCAGGAAATCGATTTGGAACATCGGTCGCTGCGGCAATCGCATCGAGGAGAACTTCCGACGGCAACCGCTTTACATTGTAGTGCGAATAAAACTTCGTATCGATTTCATTTTCTGGTGTGGTCGCGGAGTCGAGTTGCCAGGCACGTGAGTTGAGGATCAGCCGAATCATATGCCGCAGGTCATAGTTCTTATTGCGAAATTCATCATTGAGCACTTTCCATAAAGCCACGTTAGACGGTGGATTG
>Ga0194035_1001008_pt1 | contig 15421 bp, 31 predicted proteins | sample JunL2320m_MetaG_FD_148680 | JGI IMG/M metagenome (GOLD analysis project Ga0194035, IMG submission 148680) | Anoxic zone freshwater microbial communities from boreal shield lake in IISD Experimental Lakes Area, Ontario, Canada - Jun2016-L239-20m | ecosystem: Environmental > Aquatic > Freshwater >...
AAGTAAAGATTAATCATTGTTTCAGATATGTCTTGAAACCATGCTTCAAAGTTACGGCGCATGTAGTTATCGTCAACAGACACATTGCCTTGTTGCTGTTTTACGCCTGCATCAGTCTTGCTAAAGCCGGGGTTGCCAATTTCAGCACTAATAGATGCATCAGGACTAGACAATAGGTTAAGAAGCTGTGACTTCATAAGTCCGTAGTTAGCTGGGAACTGTGCAATAGCTGATGTATCAATCCTAAGGGCTTCAAGTGAAGCGTTTACGTCAGAGCCAAGATCAATAATCGTGTTAGGTGCAAACTTAGCTTGTGACTTCGACCAGTTACCCTTTTTAAGTAGTGGTGGGTTTAGCATTAAGGCACGGTTATACTGGTACATCTGCACTTCGGTGTCGATAAGGTTCTGCATAGCGCCGACTAGTTCAACATATCCCCTACCTAGTGGGTTGCTCATGTCTACATCTGCGTATAAGAAGTGAATCGGCATAACTCCGCGTGGATCTGGGTTGACTCTAGTTCTAACTATCTTTTGTGTACCCATGTGGAATGAATAGAACTTAGCACCTACACCTTTTTGGAAGGCGTGAATAATCTCTACTCCACCGGTTCTATTGTTCTTAGCTCGTTCGTTAGGAGTAACCGATAAGTCATCTTTTTGGCTTTGGTTGTCTTGTATCTCTTTAAGCGCTTCAATATCCCATGTTGGGGTGTATTCTTCTTTGCGCTTCTTAGCTTTCGCTGCAAGGTCTTTTTCTTTTTCAATAATCGCTTTGATGTCTGCTGGTTGATACCAAGAACGCATCAATATGTAGTTAGAGTCTTTGTCTGATAGCTTTCCTCTTTCAAGGAATACATCTTTTATGTAGGGAAGTGTAATGTCTGTACCAAAGTATTCACCGTTACGCACAAATGATACGTAAGCTGGTTGTGAACCATAGGTAAGAGCCTTAGAAACGGCAGCCCACGATTTCTGTATTAAAGAGTATTGCGAGTTAGCGTTTAAAAGTATCTTGTTGTTATAGATAAAGTCAGCAACGTGAGTAAGCCAGTCTTCTGAGTCGCTTTTAACCTTGCCGGTAGGTAGCTGCTGGATAATTCTACGTGGAGTCTTCTGTACAATAGATGCAGTTGTTCCGTCAGTAGTCTTAGGATATGCTTTGTCTATACCTTCATGTGGTCGGTTACGTGCAATACGTTCGAACTCTGTAAATGGTTCAAACAATGGTCGCATGTATACTTTACTGTCACGGAATGCGTCAAATACGGTTGTTTCGTCGAGATATGAGAACACTTTAGGCCTAAACAAAAAGCAGCGGTGACGTTACATCACACGCTGCTGTTTCTTGGGCTGGCGTTCTTTTACCTACATTATACAGTATTTTGTGTTATAAATCTACTTAACTAATTCAGTCCAACACTTTACGATGTACCATGTTGGATTGGTTTCTTTACGTTCTATGTGGAATGATGGATCTAGTTTACCCGATGATTCAACACTAAAGCGTAACATCTCTTCTGTTTGTTGTTGTTCGTTCGATACTTTGACCCTAATGCTATACGTTTTAAATGTTTCTGGCATAGGTGTACCATCCTTGTAGTTAGTTTTAATAGATAATGTAGAACCTTCTGTGTCTAATGTAGTGGTGGTGGTTTCGCTACCGTATTTCATCGCCAAAAGCTTTCTATGTTACCACTAGTTACGTTATCTTCTACATCTTCTGGTTGTGGTCGTATGGAGTCAAAAGCATATCTAGTTGCGTCAAGGGCGTGGTCTTTACCGCCTTCTGGTTCGTTTATTATCTTACCTTCTTTGTCGGTCATCCATAGGTAGTTACGGTACTCTTTAATAAGATTGATTGAACTCTTAGTGACTGATATACGTTGTTGTTGCACATAATCTATAGATGCTTTAAGATATGACATCTTACCAAATCCCTTCTTTACTGTTCCGATAATGGGCACGTTGTATTGTTGTATCTCTGAGACGCTCTTTGGTTCTGAGCTATCTGCTACTACTAAAGTTGATGGAGTTTCTAGGTTGTTTATAAAGCTTGCAAGTTCGTTGTTGTGCATCCCTTTGCGATAGAGACGCTCATTTAGTATGTAACCACCGTTATAGCGGTATACATCAACGATTGCTGCAGGGTCATTACTAAAGCCAAAATCTAGCCCTCTTCTGAGTAGTTGAGCTTCGTGTGGTATCTCGTCTATGATCGCCCAATCTTTGTATATCTTGCCTTCTACTTCGCCAAGTTGACCAAGGCCGTAGACGTTCCACCAGTTCTTATTTGATTTATGAGATTCTATTTCAGATACGATGTTAGCGTCTAGTGCTTCATTGTCTAGGTAAGTAAGGGTAATAAACTCTACGTCTTCACGCTTACCAATAAGTTCTTCATAAGCCCAAAACTCATTCGTCGGATTATAGTCAAGGAATGCAAACTCTTTAGTTCTAATGAGTAGTTGATCCCACGATTCCCACGCTATATTGTTGCCTTCGTTGACAAACAACCTGTCTCTACGTGGGCCACGTACTTTGCTTGGCATGTCTGCACTAAAGAACTCTATTCTGCTACCTGTTTCAAATGTATAGGTATATTCTGTTTTGTTCCATAGTGAGTCTTTGTAGTAGCCGTGTTCTTGCATAATGTTTAGGAAGTCTCTAACTGAACCTCTGCGAAGATGCGGGAATGATTCACTTACTATTGATGTAAGTGTTGGGGTCTTATCTGTTTGCGCCTTTGCGATGAGATACAACAAGATAGATATAGTCTTGGAAGCAGATGTGCCACCACAGACTATTCTAATACGTTTGTTTAGGCTCATTACTTTACGTGTTGCAGTGGTTTTACTGTACATTTTGACCTCTTTTCGATACAAAGTCGGTCTTTCTATCGTAATATGACTGGTCTCGGCACGTTCTAGTGCAGTATTTGCGTCTTTTAGTCACTTCAAAATACCTTTGGCACCTTTCTTGATAACACTTACAGAATATTTGTATCTGGTGCATCTATATCTAGTATTGGCTTAGGTAATATAAGTGTATGCTCTGACTTCTCGCTAAAGTCGCTATCTGTTTTAGCTACGAACTTAGTTATATCTGCTCTTATCTTTTCATCATCACTAACTAGTAATTCTTTAAGGTTTGTCTTAGCTTGTGTGACTAATTCGTCTTTAGTTACTGTTCCTAGACTTTCCGAGAGCCATGCTACTTGTGAGTTAATAGATTCTGCATACTCTTTGCTATATCCTGCTTTGACTGCTGATTGGTAAATATTACTAAATGTAGGAGTCTTAGGCTTTAGGTAATACTCTAGGAATAAAGCTTGTCTAGGGTCTAGTAGTTCCTTCTTTGGTTTACTAGTTGGCATTACTTCTTCCCTTTACGCTTTACTATCTCTGCTTCAATTAAATCTTTAGGTGGAATTGCTGTTTCTTCTAGTTTCTTCACGTTTTTTTTAAAGTTGTTAATAAATTTCATTAAGTCTGTCTTTGTAAATAGATCTAAGTTGTCTGCACCGGCAGCGTTCTGTAGTTCTGTAAGACCGTCTTGGATAATAATTCTAAATCTTGGTATGTCTTTTGGTTCTTCCATTTATATATCCCTTGTTAAATAGCATCCTTCGCTATCCCATCTATTACGTGTGCGGTGAAAGTTACCGTTAATATCAAAGCCTGTTCTTATGTCTTCTATGTCGTACTGAAAGCTGTATACTTCTTCTTCAGTAGTTCTAGGGATAGTTAAAGGGTTAAATTGAACTACATCTTTTATTGGACATAGTATACTTGCAAGCCTTTTTAGTCTTTGTTCGTATTCTTCTGATACAAATTCCATATTTCTCCTTAATTTTATTAGCAGGTGGAGTACGTCTTTATCTTTGTTTTCGTTGGGTTGTTTATATTAAGATCGTGAGACGAACGAGTAAAAGCGTTGAATGTATGAGGTAATTGAAGACGTACTTCACACAAGATGTCTAATGACATCAAAGGTGCAAGAGTAATACTGCATCATAAATGATGTACTCCACTTGGTAATAAATTGTCTGACGGAGAAGCTATCTTGTTAGTCTTATTATAGCACAAATTACTCTTTAGTTCTAGTGTTTACTCCTCTATCCTTGATTTAATATCAGCTAAAAGTTTGACGTTGCCGTCTACGGTCATTTCTTTGTCGTGGCCTAGCCCAAACACAGGTTCTCCGTTTATATATACTTTTGATACTTACCCACAGTTAGGGCGACGTGTATTTCTGATTGCTGCTTATTAAATAGCTCTAGTATGGCATCAACAGTTGCGTCTACCTCTGCTAATCCTTTTTTTTCGTACTCTTGTTCTGACTCTTTGCTTGTGGCATAGTCAGACATTTGGTACTGGTAACCCAAGTTCATGCTTAGTAGTATCTTCCTAAGTTCGCTCTTGAAGTCAGTCATTTAATTCCCATACTTTTAATTATTTTGAGTACTTCTGTTTCGTTAAGGGGTTGTTTAAATTCAAACCCTGTAAGTGCTTCGTAAAGTCTTATTTGGTCTATAGCTGGTAGTTCAATCTTGCTTTTCATGTGTTCCTTCCTGTTCATTTAGAGACCCCTAACTGACTTTGTAATTCTGCTAGGCGTTCAGTGTAGTAATCAGTAAAACTTTCGCCACGAGTATTTATATAAAAACTGACTGCTTTTAGTTCGGCTATCTGTGCCTCTAGTAATAAGTTCTTAATGGCTTTAACTGCTTCATCTGTTATTTCGTCAGCGTTATTGCCACCCTCTAGGTAAATTCTAGTAGTAAATAATGCTAGGGTTTTCTTTATCTCGCTATCTAGTAGTGTGGGTTCTGTTGGTTCTGTCATAGTTAATCCTTTACGTTTTCGTATTTTCTTAATTCGTAGTCGCCACGTTCTGCCCAACCCTTCTTGTAGGCTTCTGCTTCTTTTGTGTCGATTAACTTTCTTAATCTGTCTTTGTTAAAGTTGACTAGTGGTGAATTGCCTGTGTTGGGCGCAAGTTCATCTATTAACCAGTCTATAGTGGGTTCTAGCTCGTTTGTATCAGAACTAGGTTCTATCTTAGACATTATATGTACCTCTTACTACTAGTATTGTTAGACATGGCTAGCACACCATCTTTGGATTAGGGTCTACATACGGTATGTGTGTTCTTGAGCCAAGTGGAAAAGATAAAGTCGGCTGTTGAACGTTTTGAATAACTTTACTTTGTGCCTCTATTACGGCTAGCAGTTGGTCAATAGTTGTTTGGTATGCTTTGATTATCTCTTTGTATGCGTTATCTGTTGCGTCACTCATTCTATTCTCCTTCTTTTACTATAGGTGGTTAGTTACTAGTAGGTGCGTTCTTTTCGTGCTGTTCTGTAATTGTTGTAGTCCAAAAGGTCGTGCCACAGTATCCACACTCTTGGAATACTGGCGAGTTAGCTATTGCGTAACTTGTCGTACTACCATTACCTTTGTGACCACGTTCTTTGCAGATTAAATATTGTTCATACTTTGTCATACTATTCTCCTTCTTTTACTATAGGGTTACTGACTTATCAACAACCGTAAAGCTAGGTTCTGTCATTTCTATATAGATAAACTTACTAGCTATTTTTAGCCACATCTTTTGTGTTAATAGTCGGGGTTTTGGTTTTATGCAGACCTGTACTTTTTGGTTAACTCGCATAGCCATACCCTTTGCTATCTCACCAGTCATATCATTTACAAAGCCCATATTCTTTCCTTTCATTTATCTATTCACAGTATTGGTGGTAAGCGCTAAGTTTATCTATAGATTTATTAGCATTTGCTACTAACATGTAGCCGTCCTAGCTTCAGTTGCGATCCTGCTTATTGAACGAACTACCACCAAAACAGTAAATAGAGGTCTAAGTGTGTATGTGCACGGGGTAGAAGTTCGTTAGTTCTTCGATGGGTGTTTCTCTTACCTGCCTTACTCTTGGCGATACCCCATGCAGCTACACACTTAGATTTAATCGTTAAGTTACTTTACATACTGCACAGTGTCCGTTAATCCATAAATGCACTTGGTTGGTTGCGTAAAAACCACAAGTTACTTCCACCATCTATCCTTGCGTTTAGGTGCTTCTGTTAGATTTAACTCCCAGACCATTGAATAGGCTTGGTGGACTGTCATAGCCCTCTACCTATAGATATTCCCATATTCACTATTAAAGGAAACAAATACCATATAGCTGCAAGGTAAGCTATTAAAAACGCTATTGCTAGTAAGTACCATTTCATAAATCCCCCACGATCCTTTTTACATAGTTGATGCTACAATTAACTTTTAGTGCTATATCTTCTATGTCTTTAATTGTTCTGTAAAGTTGTTTAATTTCGTCACGTTTCATATAAAATCCTTTTTAGCGTCACATAGAATATGCTTAGTATTTACTAGTAGGCTTTCAAGGCGCTGTACTGCCATATATTCGTCTGGTGTATTTACGTTAAGTTCGCGTACAAGCATGATGTCTTTTTTTAGTTCGTTGGTACGACCATCTAATAAGACAAGCTTGTTTGCTTTTTTTGATATGCTCATAGCTTGCTAGATTCCTCTCCTCTTAGTGTTTCGAGTGTGTCTCCGTTTTCTAAGCGTTTTTTGTATTCTTTAAGTTCTGCTAAACGGTCAGTCCAGTTTACTTTTGTCATAGTTTGAGACATTTGTAATAAAATCTCCCGGTGTTCCTGCGCCCAAGTAGTCGTTACAAACCTACTAAATGTTAGCGGTTTATCTGTGTACCTTCCGTGACAACTAGCGCATAAACAATAAGCGTTAATTAAGAGTGTTCTGGTAGCTGATGCCTTACGCCCCTCTATGTGTGCAGCTTGCATAGGGCAAGTATTGTGTTTCATCTTATCCATACAGTCACATTCGTAACCGCATGATTCACATTTACCCAGTGAGCGTATAATTACGCTGTGTAGTTTAGTTGCCTTTCCCTTGTCACCCTTACCATACATATCAGCCACGTTCGGCTTCTTCACGTTCTTCAATTAAATGATACTGCCATAAACTGCCTTTAATTCGGGTTGCAACCACGTTCCAGCCATCTTGTCTAAGTTCTGCGATACGACTTGAATACTTGTAGATTCCCATAACTATCATGTCAGTAGATGTAATACCTTGATTACCGGCAATTTTTAAAGCTCGTATAATTCGTGTACCCTGTGACGGTTTTGCTAAACTAAGAGTTTGTTGTGTCATCTTCCCCATCCTTAATCTGTTCTTCACTAGCGTTAATGTTTTCGGTAGTCCATAATTCAAATTCTTCAGCTATTTTATTAGTCGTTTGTTCTGGGCTTATTCCACCAAAATTTTCTGTACAATATTCCATAGAGTTAAATATTGAGCCGTTTTGACGGCGTATTGTTACATGTATTCTGTAATTACTTTCCATTAGGCCACACCCTCTAATTCTTCTTTAAATCGGTCAATAATTCGTTCCATTTGTTGTTTGTAATAAGATTCAAAAGTACCCTCTGCTCCCCTCTGCTTAAATAGCACGAACAGGGTATTTCTTAATCTTTGTGATTCAGACTTACTTTTAATCATCGGGTCTGGTTTGCCTAAAGGTATATCACTTTCCGTAATGTCATCGTCTGTACTGAATACTCCAAATGCGTTTTTATCTGCTATAGAAAAAAGAGCCGTTTTTGCTTCGGCGCTCATTTCTCTTGATGTTCCTATAACTATTTTTATTGTTCTGTCTGATCGTGTTTCAATCTTTTCAACTGCAAGTGCAAAAGCTATTTTAGGCATTTTTATCTCCAGTGTTTTTTAAAGGTACTCTGTTCCAATACTTATGTTCATGTTTAAGTATTTTTCCCTCTGTAACAACTATCCTCATATTTTCTGGTAGCATTACACCTCTTTTTCTTGAAAGTTTGCGATAGGCTTCAAGTGCTATGTCTTCTGAGTAGTAATGTTCAAATGGATCTTGCATAATAGATGCAGCAGAAGCTCCGCCGTCTTCTGCTGGTTTATAATGTCTACTCATTATCTTTTAAATGTCTTTAGGAATTGAAAGCCACCAATAATAGCTATAAGCACTCCTGAAAATCTAACTGCTAATACGTCTCTATTTGTCATTCCTACCCTTGTCGAGTAGTACAATGCAAAACTTGCTACTATTACTAGTGCTACTGCTTCAACAAAGTGTTCAAAACGAGTAAAATACTCTTTATAAGTTTTTACAATCTTGTTAAATTCGTGTCTATTCTTAGTTGCATTGCTCATAATTTTTACATTATCCATAGTCTTAACTTCAATATTCTTTTTCATATCCCACTCCTAAAATGTCCACTGTTCTACAATGTCATTTACTTCTTTTAAAATTTGTAATTCGTATTCTCTTATAAACTCTATCTGATCCTCATACTGCTCACGATTAACCGTTATTAACCAGTAAGGCTTTTGGATTACTTTCGGGCAATAAGAGACATAGTGTACTTGTTGCAGTCTTTTATTTACGATAAAGTATTGCATTATCTGATCCATATATTCTGCTGGTACTATATTTTCTATAACTGTTTGAATGTGTCTTGCAGATTTCGGACATTTTACTTCTAGTGCTTCCGTTTTGCTTACTACTCTGTCTGGTGATATTGCTATATCGTCTGATTCGTCTGACAACCACATTCCATTTTGTTCTGTCTTTACGTTCAAAGATTCTTCAAACTTAGTTACTGCTTCGGATTCTAGGTCGTGACCACGTTGGCGGTCGTCTTCGCCTTCTTCGTCTATAGCTCCAAGTTTGTCTGCTACTAGTTGGTAAAAACCAATCTTCTTGCCGTTTCCTCTTTTAACTATTAGGTCTTTAAGTTTACTACCGGTAATCTTTCCGCGTCTAAACTCTAACCACTGGTCGCTATTCTGATCTAGGTGTACTATTTTCATTAAATAATGCCTTTCTAACGTCTTTAGCTTTTACAACTCGTTCGTCGTTCTTTAAGTTAGTAGATGCCCAAAAAGCTTTTAGTTCATCTTCGGTCTGACATTCATCTATTGCTAAAACTGCTTCTAACACTAGGTTGTCTTTATAGTCGTTAAATTCTTCCATTTCTTCGCTTGATGCTATTTCGCCGTTATTTAAGTAGCCCATAAGACTAAGGCAACGACCAACTGCTATGCTTTCCAGCTTTTCAAAGGCTTTTGCCCCTTTGTTTTCGCCCATAGAGTGACCCGTTGCTTCTGCGCTGTTCGGTTCTGATTTGTCTTTTAATATACGTGCTTTAAAAATAATCGTTGAACCATCTATAGTTGGTGATGTTTCAACTAAAGCATTCGGATTATTCTGTCTAAACTCTTTTAACCTATCGGCTACTTTGGCATAATCGCCACCGCTTACCTTCATTGTTTTTACGTTTGTCATTTAATCGTCTCCCTCGTCACCTATTAGTAGTTCTCTGGCTTCTAGTGAACGCCAATCTATTCTGTCTATTAAATCGTCACCAGTTGAATCAGTACCGTAGTCTTCTGCTTCAATTATTTCTTTTGTTCTTAAATTAAATATTATCTTCTGACTTGCTGGTACTCTTAGTGCTGTCTTTAAAATCTTTTCTGCGTTCATATTCTCCCCTTTCGTTAAATACGAGCTGATGCTTGATACCCTCTCGCAAATGGGTACCAAACATCAACTCGTTGTCTTTGTTGATAGAGCGCATGAGTGCTAGTAGCAACCCCGTCGCCATAGCTACTCGGTGTGCTGCAGAATTCCTTTAACCGTTTCCAGTTACTACCAGCGCTACTGCGCTCTATCTATTACCACCAGTTATTAGCTGTCCAAAAGGTGTATGCTTGATGCCAGCTTCCATATCGTGTGGTTGCATAATTTGTTGCCCAACGGACTTGGCAGGCGACATCTGATAAGCTACAGTTCATCTTTTCACAGGGTAATGCTTGAAACAATCCACATGCACCTATACTGTTTATGGCGCGTGGGTTCCAGCTACTTTCTTTAAAACCGATGTACTCTACAGCGTACCAAGCGTCGCCAACTCCTAAGTCTACTAAGGTGGCTTGTGCTATATCTTTTGGTTCACTACTTGGTGGTAGTTTCTCCGTCTCGACCACTGGTAATGGCGCTGGTGTAGGTGCTTCACTCGTTATGGTTGGTTGCACTACTTCCGTTGCTACTACTTCTTGGACTTTCGTCTGTGTTGCTTGGGTCGAATTGTTAATGTGTGACGGAGTTGCGTTTACCTTTGGCATTGATATAAATATCAGTACCGCAAGTGCTATAAATAGCTTCATTGCTTCCCCTTTGTTAAATACCTTCCCTTACAAACCTCACGTTTGTTTAGGCAGACTTGCCAAGCTACTGTTACGCTATTGCGTAGTTGTGTATCGCTGTGGTAGTTCTGTTTGTAGTTTGTCCTCGTCAGAAAACACACTACAAAATAAAACCGCCGCATCTCTCGATGCGACGGTTATTTGTAGAATATTTTCTACCGATAACTATTGTTTACTACTTGGAGCCTTGACGGGGGATTGAACCCCGGACCTCTTCCTTACCATGGTTAGGGTTAAAGCCCTATCTGTTAGCTTGGATTTAGTTGCTCCAGATCGTAAGACGACGCATCTGAGTTGTTGATTGTTAAACTCTTTCAAGTTCGATTAACATTCAAGTTAATATCTACATAATACACGCTTATTATGTTTATGTCAATAGTTTAATGCTTATCTTTTAGACCGTGTGGTACTTTTTATACTCCTCTTGTAAACGTGGGTTTGAAACATGTAAGTACATACCCGTGGTGGCTATTGATGAGTGGCCCATAAGTGTTTGAAGGTTATGAATTGCTATACCTTTTTGGGCTAAATCAGTAGCAAACGAATGTCTTAAAGTATGTGGTGTAATTTTTTGGGTAAATCCGCCCTTGTTTCTTGCTTCTACAAATATACGCTCTATACCAGACTTATTCATTCGTTGCTTAGATATACGCTGAATAAAAAGTGCCGGGTGGTTGTCTACTCGTGTTTTAAGATAAAGTTCAATGGCGGTGGCTGTACGTTGGTCATAGAAGCAAAGACGTAACTTATTGCCTTTACCTATTATAGTAAACTTTCCTTCGTGTAATTGATCTCTGTTTAATTGAGTAAGCTCAGATACTCTTATACCGCTTGAATATAGTAACGATACAATAGCTTTAGCTCGCTTGTGTGAGCAGGTTTGAATAAGTTTAGATACTTGTTCGGGAGTAATCCAGCTTGGTATGGTGTTTTCCCTCTTAGGTAGTGGTATTTCGTCTACATCTATACAAGATACTTTGATTTTACGCATGTGTACTACTACGCAGCGCAACTTAATAATGTAAGCTCTTATAGTATTCTGGCTCTTGCCTTCTTTCTCCATTAGTTCTTTCCATTGTCTTATATGTTCAAAAGTAAGTGATTCTATAGGTATCTCACCACAAGTTTTAAGTAATGATTTAAGCGCAGTAAAATGCATCTCAGCCGTTCGGCTAGATTGATTCTTGAACGATATAATCTGGTAGTAAGAAGCAAAAGCCTCACTAATCAACATAGAATCCTCATTTACTTAAACACTTAATTTGACAATTAAAAGTTACGAAGCAACTAAGAACGGATCACTTCTTTATGAAATAACCTTTTTTTTATGTTTTTATATTAGTGATTTCGTTTACATTATGTGATATTTGTCACATTAAATCAATACAAATCTTCCCTGCTAGTAACCTAAGCAGGTAAAGCCCTCTAACCTATACAACATAAAGCAACGTCTCTAAGGATTCGTGCAGTAAGTCCATTCTTATAGCTATACATCAGCCTAAGCCTATATAGTCCTATAGATGGGGAATACAAATCACATCTCTTTCACCCTGATTTCCGTAGTATCACTTCTATTTTTAAATACAAAGCAGTAAAAGACCGTTAATTTTAGGAACGGTCAAACTATCTATATTAAAACAAAAATCCCTGCTCATAATAAAATGCTAATTAAAGCCGTATGTATGAAGCGGTACTAATGAATATGTTTAGAAAACTAAACTATCGCACTACCCTGATGCGTGTTGTATAGGTTTTTAAACTAAGTTATTTGAATTGTCCACAAATACTTAGCGCATTTGTAGTGTGTTTTCTGACGAGTACCTACATTGTAGCATACTAAGGGTAAAATTAAAAGAGCATGGTGCGTCGTCTAAACTCACATGCTCTTTTATGTATATATTGTAACACAAGTATGCCTGTTATTCAACGTTATTTATGTACGTCTGTTATATATACTGTACCGTCTTTAATCTTACTGATCGTACCGGTAACTACCTGACCATTCCAATAAGTCTGTATTACGTCTTTGATTTTTAATTCAATCATCGTAGCGTTCCATAAGTAGTAACTCGTTAATATCTTCTTCTAGTTGTAGGTCAAGTATTTCAAGTTCTTCCTGTATGCGCTCCATAAGTTCACGGTTTTCAGGTATTGCATAGCCAAAGTGCTTATCCGTAAGTAGAACGTAAGCATTAGAAAACACAAGTAACCATAGCGATCTAACTTTATATAATAGTTTCATTCTATATCCCCGTCTAATAATGTTTCAATGTCACCTGATTGGTCTTTTAAATAGTGTTCAAAGTCTGGTTCAGTTGGTTCTGGTCTGTAGAATACAGCAAACTCACCAGAATTGTGCATATACATAGCAACATTATTAAAGTTTTCGTCTCCTAATATATGTCGCCAGATAAAAGCACCTAGTCTTCTATCCCTTTGGTCTATACGGTTAAAGATGTGGTCTACTTCTTTATATTTGTCACTGTGTATGTAAAGCTCTGTGTTATCTCCGTCACAATATAGTTCTTCTGGGCCTCGTTCTGATTCTACTCTGATTGTAAAATTAGCTTCACTCATTGAATATCCTTTCAAAATCTTCTATGGCTTTTAAGTGTTCGTTCATGGCATTTAGGGCAATATCTATACCACACTCGTGCATCACTCTCGTTGCAATAAGCCATCCTGCACGCTCCCACTTTCCTCTAGCTTCATAAAGAGGATCGAGTATATGGTCGGGTAACATCTCTTGGTTTAGTTCACTCATAAAATGGTTTACTCACAGTCTGCCCCAGATGAATAACCTTCGTAGCGGGTCGGCGGGACACTATCCAACCTGCGAAGAGGTCAAAGGCGGTTGTGTTATTCGGTAGGTGGTTATCATCTTCTAAATCATTTAGTCGGTACCACATGTAATCTTCTTGACAGTGAGGTGGATAGCTAGGGTATTCGGGGTCGTTTTCTATCTGTTGGATAAGATGCGAAGCAACACGCCTTAGCAAAGCTTCTGTGTCGGGCATAACATCCCTGCCATCTGGGAATTGACTATTATAGAGTGGAGTGTTTTCTCGGTTCATAACTTACTCCTTAATGTGTATAGGTAACTTACCTGGTCGAGTGCTTCTTCTATAGCCATTTCTAGTAATTCTTTAGCTGTAAAATCTTTATGTAAAAGTGTCTTATGTTCTTCTGCACCCTTAGTAAACTTTGCTCGGTGTTCTTTAATAAAGCTCATTTGTATCTCTGCTAAGTGGCTATTCTGTTCGTCCGTCATATACTTTGTACCTTGTTTAAAACAGCAAAATCACCAAAGTATTTCTTGGCTGCATTATTATATGCAATTGCTGCCTTTTCTTTAGATGTGTAGCAACCAAGACTTATTTTTATGTAATCAACTTTAATGTTGGCTACCCATTTTTCGGTGTCTTTTCTAAACCAAACCCCTCTATACCCAGAAGTATTGTTTTTCTGCATACTAATGTTTCGTGCATTATCTTTTGCATTAACAAACCTTAGATTAGAGCGCCTATTGTCTAGCTTATCTCTATTAATGTGGTCTACGACCTGACCCTTGATAGGCTTACCCATTATTACGTGGTGCAAAGTTTTTCCCTTGCCTTTTGTTGGATAGCCACGCAAACCCAGAGACCAATTATGATTTTCTATCAGTGCAACATCTTTAGTATCAACAAGGGCATACCCATACTTTGCGTCTAAACCTAATGGAATCTTTGCTTTATCACCTTCAATAATTGCCTTTCGCCTTTGCTGTACGGATTTCATGTCTAGGTCTTGCCCACGCCAAAATCGCATAGAATGGGTCTTACAGTAGCCATAGCCACCATTTTTAGGGTTATTGCATGTTATATGTTTACACTGTGATAAAATCATAGTGGTCTCCTTTGTTGCTTTAGACGGTGATGAGGAGACTATTTTTTTTAGTCTCTTACCTTCTATTATAGCACAATTACCCCTGTTATTCATTCAAATACCCATACTTCTTTTCCCATTCGTAAGGTTGTGTACCGTCCCACTCCATACCGTCAAAGTAGGCTTTGCCGTCAACAACATCAATAGTTATGTTTTCGTACCTACCCTGCCCATAATCTCTATGCCAAAGGAAGCTATTTACATGACCCTGGTTATGGTAAGAAACAGGTTCGTTAAAGTCGTCTACGGCACTAGCATATCCAGGCACGGGTGAACTGTTAATACACGAACTACCTAGTATCATGTAGAAAAGCTGTTGTCCTTCTCTTGTGGTGCGCTTAATCTGAGCCTCGCCATGATTATGCCAACGTATCACATTTATAGTTGGGTTAAGTTCGGCCTCTCTATATACGGCGTTCCTGCCTGTAATACTTCCATGTTTCCATAGAACCTGTGCGTATCCTTCGTCACCAGTAATAATATCTCCGTGTGGATAGCCACTCTTTACATCTATACCTAGTTCGCCCAGTCTAGCCATGCTTGGGTATGTCCATGCAGGGTAATCCTCGCCTGGTCTGTAGAAGTTATAAAACTCAGGTAATTCTTTTAACACTCGTTTGCGGGGTCTGTCTGTGTGATTACTCGCTACTTCGGAATGTACCGTTGTACCGCCATGTTTTTCGTTAGGATTGTCTGCGACTAGCTGTGAATAAAAATCGTGAATCCACTGCATTGCTAGAGTCATTGACCCATTGAAGTGGTCACTGTCGGCAGGAAAGCGACTACTGCCTGAAAAATCCCCAAAATCGCCGCCGTTTATAGTCCTATTTGGCAAATAGTGGGCGTTCATCTGTAGTATGATGCGGTGCATTTCTACGTTATGAAGTGGCACTACCTTAGTTTCGACTGTTCTAGGGTTTCTGATTAGCCTAAACTCTACTTGTCCGTCGCCATAGCCCATCACTTCGTCGTAGCCAATATCTTGTTTTCTACGCCTTTTAGTAGGTCTGATAATAGACGACTCTACTTGTGGGAATAAATCGTCAACAGTTTTGTTCTCGGAGTAGTCATACCCATGATTAGTTGTGGTTTCCCATTCCTCGGTAGTTTTATTAAACGCTGATACTTCCCAAGTCTTATACAAGCGACCTGTTGGTTCTTGGTTTGGGCCTAGTTCTTGTTCCATTTTT
>Ga0194035_1001010_pt1 | contig 15415 bp, 13 predicted proteins | sample JunL2320m_MetaG_FD_148680 | JGI IMG/M metagenome (GOLD analysis project Ga0194035, IMG submission 148680) | Anoxic zone freshwater microbial communities from boreal shield lake in IISD Experimental Lakes Area, Ontario, Canada - Jun2016-L239-20m | ecosystem: Environmental > Aquatic > Freshwater >...
CAAGGCGACGCTTCGACATCCCCCAGCATGCAGGTCAGCCCCTATGCCGATGACCTGCGACATGCCATTCCGATGACGCGAGACACCCCATTCCGATGTGCTGAGCCAGGACACTGTCAGCCCGACCGTGAAAGGCCTACTGCCACAAGAGATTGTGGCAGTAGGCCTTTCTTGTTTGCTCAGTCTCGCTCTCCGGCGGCAACATCGTTGTTCACTGACAGTTGGGCTTAGGGGGTGAGTGCTTGGTGCTGCATGTGGCAGCACCAAGCACTCACGTCACAAGTTTGCTGGTCTATCGCTGTTGCGCTCGGGCCATGTGTTGGCGATATTCGCCGCCTATCCGTGGCGCCAAATGAGATGGGTAGAGCATGTCAGTGAGAATTCGACGATTTACCAGTGTCACGGATGTGCCTGAGTTCATCGACGCGTGGGCTCGGGTGCATGCCGGGCACGCCGAACTGTGTCCCGATGGCAGCCCGTGCCGAGCCAGGATCGACACCCGTTGGTTGCAGAGCGTCGACGATCCCACGGTCGTGGTCATCATTACCGAAGGCTGGACGCCCGAACGCTGGGCTGCCTTCTTCGCCTGCGAGAACGCTCAGACCATTCGTAATGGCGACGACGCGCTGGCGCAGCATTACGACAAACTCGAATATGAGCTCTTCGACGAAGTGTGGTCTGGCACCTATCACTAGCTTGGCTCACGACGGCTCACCCTCACTCGACCCGGAGGTGGGCCGTCGTCATGTGCACCCTCGTCCAGTCGCGACCCCGGAGGCTGATTGGGCCCGGCCGCGCCGCGAGGGTGCTACCTGTTCCATCCTGAACTCGCTAGATTAAGAGCAATTGCCGCTAAATGGCGGCGTTGACCAGGGGAACGCGTATGACGGTTCTTGATGCGCGGGCTGAAACGAATCGAGTGCGGCGCTGGATCGGGACACACAAGTTGATCACAGTCGCCTTGCTCGTCGTCCTTGCCGCGCTCATCGTCACGCCCATTCTTGTGATCCATTCACAACGGGTTGCGTTAGAGCGAGCGTGTAGCAGGAGAGGTCAGGCGGTTGACCTTTCTGGCTGCAGCCTGATCGGCGCGGACCTGACTGCAGCAAAGTTGACCCACGCAAACTTGACTCATGCTGACCTTGCTGCTGCGGACCTGACTGCCACGGACCTTGGTAACGCGAACTTGAGCGGCGCAAACCTAGCTGGCGCGAACCTCACCCGCGCGAACTTGAGCGGCGCCAACCTCACGGGTGCGGACCTGAACGGTGCGGACCTGAGCGGCGATTACTACACGGACCTCACCGGTGCGAACCTCACCGGTGCGAACCTGACCGGTACGGACCTGAAGCGTGTCTACTACGCGGGCACGACCTGTCCGGATGCGACCAACTCAGATGACCACGGCCTGACATGTTCGGGCCACGTCGGAGGCGCATAGCTGCTGCCAGGAATCCCGGGCAAACGATGAGCACCGCACTAGAGGTGTCAACCCAGCGGCACGTTGTGGGACACCCAGACCGAGGAGCGCGGATTTTCGAGAAGGGGCCAGAGTCGCATTCATAGCGGTCGGCCGAAATGGGCAACCGAGCCATCGCCGCAGGATGAAACGCCGCCCTGGAATCGGTGTGGCTCGCCTCATAATCTCCAGCCGACTCAGCCTGATGTTCACGCTCACTCGATATCTGAGCTAGCGCCCTCGCGATTTGTACAAGCCAAAAAAACTGGAAGCCCCGGGAAATATCCCGAGGCTTCCAGCCAGACCGAGGGCAATAGCCCAGTAATGATCAAGCGCAACTGCTACCTTTCCATGGCCGTTTCTTCGGCCGCCTTTGGTGCCATCATGCCGGCGAGAGTGGTGTGCAGATAGCCAGCGCAGCACCCGATGATCAGCGCAACGACAACTGAGATCCAGACCCAGATTGAAGGTACGGTGCCAAAGCCCGTGACGATCCAGTAGAAGACGATTGAGGCAAAGCCGCCGAACCCAGCTGGCACATACCAAAGGTCGCCAACCGCCATGCCAAGAACCAAGAAGAAGGCCAGCACAGCCGCGACAAGAGAGAGTCCGGAACTGCTTGGCATACTCGCCACGCTAGGCGCGAGTGCGATGAGAAGGAAACCGAAGATACTGCCGATAACCGATCCGCCTAGGGATTTGCTGAAGCCGGGCTTACCGGCGCCCGCTGCGAAGTAGAAGCCCCAGGAGATGAAGGCTGCGGGAGTAACCCAGCCGAAGTTGGCAATTCCGAGGTTCACGTTGCTCGCGAACATCACCCACACGAAGACCAAGACACCGGTCACAATAGATAATGGCAGAAGCCCTTTGATCTTTTCTGACATCGGACTTTCCTCTCAGCTGGAGAGTCAGGATTGACTCTTATGTCATCTGGATAGCACTTTTGGCCGCTCAGATATCTAAATAGCCGCTTAGTTCCCTTCGGCGTGTCGTTGTTACCCGTCGTCTGAATTTCGCCAATTCGAGTGCTACTGATTCGTCATAAGCGTGAATGACGTTCGACTGCATCAGGTGACAGTGCGCCCTCGAGCCCGCCGACTTCAGCGGTCGCCAACATCAATCTCTTGGAGATGTGGCCTTGACGTTGCAAGCGTGTAACGACTTCGGGGGCAAGTGCCGCAACATCGTTGACACCCCCATGGCTGAGCACTACTTTCCGAGTAATCAAGTTTTGAAATGACGTTCATATATGTGAATGAGGGGCACCATGGCTACCGAAATGGGTTTCAACCGCAGGCTTCGCCGGATCACTGCTGTAGCAGCGGGATCTGTTCTGCTTGCCAGCGTGGCGGCATGTTCGTCGGGCGGCAGCACTCCAGCAAGCACCGCGTCCGGATCCGCGCCTGCTGCGTTGGTCAAGGTCTCCATGGGTATCAACCCGTGGATCGGTTACGCGCCCTGGTACATCGCGCAGGAGAAGGGCTTCTTCGCCGCCCACGGCCTTGAGGTCGATCTGGTCAGCTTCGGTACCGACGCCGACCGTAACGCCGCGATCATCGCCGGCAAGACCGACGTTTCCAACGTCGACGCCGGACGCATCGTGCAGTGGGCCGAGCAGGGCAAGCCAGCGGTTCCGCTGCTACTCGAAGACGCATCCGTGGGCGCCGACGCGATCCTGTCCTCGCCCGATATCACCACCCCACAGCAGATCATCGGTAAGGACGTTGCCTACGAATACGGCACCACGAGCGAGCTGCTGTTCCGTTACTTCCTCAACGCCAACAACATCACCATCGACCAGGTCAAGACCACTAACGTCCCAGCTGCTGACGCCGGGACGTTGTTGATCGCTGGCAAGACTCCTGTGGTCGGCACCTACGAGCCCTACATCAGTGCGGCAACCAGCGGTGCAAATGGCGCCAAGGCGCACGTGTTGTTCGGCAGTGACAAGGCGCCGGGCCTGATCGCGGACTTCCTGACCGCTAACAAGGACTGGCTAGCCACGCACGCCACCGAAGCTCGTGAGCTCATCGCGGCCTGGAACGACTCGATGAACTACTTCGCGAGCAACCGCGATGACGCCATCGCGATCATGGCCAAGGGCGACGGGGCCAAGCCCGAAGAACTCACCTCGACCCTTGCCGGGGTCAAGCTATACACGGTGCCCGAGAACGTCTCGATGTTTGACTCCGGTGAAATGGCTGCCAACTTCAAGGGCATCTCCGACACCTTGATCTTGATGGGCAACATCAAGAGCCCGGTCGAACTCTCGCAAGCCGGCGACTTCTCCTACCTGAAGTAGCGCGATCATGACGACCGGCTTGGATCCCACGGTGACGCCGGACGGCTCGACAAGTTCAGGGCAGGGCCTGCGACGTAAACGTCGCAGGCCCTACGCCCTGTACGAATCGATTCCGACCAAGCATTACGTGAGCATCGCGCTCATATCGTTTGCCGCTCTACTCGCCCTCTGGTCGGCGGCGAGCTATGGCGGCTGGGTGCAGAACCTCTTCCTCCCAACTCCGACCCAGGTCTGGCAATCCGCGGTCACGTGGGCGTCCGACGGCACTATGTGGGATGACGTCAGGATCAGCGTCACGCGCATCCTGCTCGGCTTCGTTCTTTCCACCGTTGTTGCGGTGCCCGTGGGCGTGCTCATGGGTGTCAACAAGCGCATTGAGGCGGCTGTCGAGCCACCAGTGGACTTCATTCGCTACATGCCTGCGGTGGCATTCATCCCGCTCACGCTCATCTGGTTCGGCACAACCGAGACTCAGAAGATCGTGATCTTATTCATCGGCGTCTTCTTCCAAGAAGTGCTGCTCATCATGGATAACGTGAAGAACGTGCCACGACCGTTCGTCGACATGGCCTACACACTCGGCATCGGGCAAGTGAAGACGATCATGAAGGTTGTTGTGCCGTCGTCGCTTCCGGGCATCGTCGACACGTTGCGAATCTGTATGGGCTGGGCCTGGACTTATCTTGTGGTTGTTGAACTTGTGGGCGCCAACAGCGGCCTGGGCTTTCGCATCCAGTCGGCTCAGCGATACCTCGACACTCCACAGATTCTGATCGGCATCGTCGTGATCGGAATCCTGGGTCTTGGATTCGACTTCGCGTTCAAGGCGATCTATCGCTGGTCGTTCCCTTATCTCTCACCCCAGGGAAGGTAGACATGTCCGACCTGTTGGTGATCGATCACCTGTCGAAGAGCTTCCCCAAGAAGAAGTCTGACAACCTCCTAGTCCTTGACGACATCAACGTGCATCTGGCCGAGGGCGAGTTCATGGCCTTGCTCGGCGCCTCTGGCTGTGGCAAGTCGACCCTGCTTCGGATCGTCGCCGGACTCGAGCAGCCAACCTCCGGCGGAGTGTGGCTCGACGGGCACGAACTCGTCGGCCCCGGACGAGACCGCGGCATGGTGTTCCAGGCGTACACGCTCTATCCCTGGTTGAGCGCGCTGAAGAATGTTGAGTTCGCGCTCTCCGATCGGCCGGCACGCGAGCGCACTGACACCGCCCGCGAGTACCTCGATGTCGTGGGCCTAGCCGAGTTCGCCGACCACTACCCATCGCAACTGTCGGGCGGCATGCAGCAGCGTGTCGCCATCGCACGCGCGCTGGCACTTCGGCCACGCATCCTGCTGATGGACGAGCCCTTCGGCGCACTCGACGCCCAGACCCGTGGCGTCATGCAGGAACTGCTCCTTTCTATCTGGGAGCGCGACCGGCTCTCGGTGCTCTTCGTGACGCACGACGTTGAGGAATCACTCATCCTGTCTGATCGCGTGTGTGTTCTGGCCTCACGCCCCGGCCGGGTGAAGGAAATCGTTGAGGTCACGTTGCCTCGGCCTCGGATGTTTGGCCTGCAAGACACCGTGGAGTTTCGCGATCTCAAGCACCACGTGCACTCACTGATCCATGACGAAGCCGTGCGAGCGACCGGGCTCGAGGCCGTCCTCGCTCGTGGTAAACGACCATGAGCGAGGTCAGCAATCGGTCGGTAGCGCGGGCGCTGACCATAGTGGGGCTGCTGGCTAAGGCGGTACAACCCTTGGGGCTCAAGGAAATCGCCGATAGCCTCAGCATTCCCCGCAGCAGCGCGCTCAGTCTGCTGCGAGCCCTTCGGGATCAAGACTTTGTTGCCTGTGATGACCAGGGCCGCTACTCGATCGGCCTTGGCTGCTTTGAGGCTGGAGCCTCGTACGCACGATCGATGACGCCGGCGCGAGCCGCCGAGGATCAACTCCGGCAGTTGACCAATACTCATCGAGTCACGTCGCACTTTGCGGTGCTGGAAGGCTCGGAGGTTGTCTACATCGCCAAGCAGGATCCCCCCGATCTTGGGGTTCGGCTAGCTAGTTCCATCGGTGCTCGGCTACCCGCTGCTGGCACCGCCGTTGGCAAAGCGATCCTTGCGCAAGGCAACGCCAATTCCCTGTCTCAGCCACGAGATGCGGCTCTTCGCCTCGAACTCGAGCTCACCTTGAGCCGCGGCTATGCCGTCGATGACGGGCAGACAGCCAGCGGCATCCTGTGCGTGGCCGCCCCGGTGTTCTCCGATCGAGGATGTGTTGGCGCGATTGGCGTGAGCTATCTGCCGCAGATCTCACATGACCTGACCGTGATCGCAGCATCGGTGGTTGAAGTCGCCGCACTTGTCTCATCACGTTTGGGCGCCCGATCGGGTGCTCGCGGGGTCGCCTGATGATTACCCACACTGACGCACTACTGCTCGAGCAGGACCTCACCTTAAGTTTGGGGCAGCGAGAGCTCACCCAGCCGGTTGCTGGGCAGGCGCTGCTTCGGCTCGAATGGGCCGGTGTTTGCGGCTCTGATCTACACGTCATCAGGACCGGCGACTGGGTCAACACCTGGCCCGCCACACTCGGACACGAGGCAGTTGGTGTGGTCCTGGACTGCCCCGGGGGAGAGTTCGTTGTCGGCACGCGTGTGGTTGTTGATTCGCGCGTACCGTGTGGCGACTGCCACGGCTGCACTCAGTCCGCAAATCTGTGCGAGCGGCTCGCCTGGGTGGGCGAGATCGTGCCCGGCGGCTTTGAGCGGCATGCAGTGCTTGACGTCGCTCTGCTGCACGCTTGCCCTGAGGGGCTTGAGGCCGAAATCGCGGTGCTCGCGGAACCTCTGGCAGTGGCCATGCATGCGGTCAATCGTGCCGGTCGGCTCCCGGAGTCAGTGCTGCTCATCGGCTACGGACCGATCGGGGCACTCGTGCACTCCGAGATCACAAGGCGCTCGCCGCACATCAACGTTCTAGTGCGCGAGCCCAACCCGATGCGCCTTGAGCTTGCCCTCGCCCTCGGGGCCCGAAGTTATGAGCCGAGTCATCCCATGCGCATGCCGCTGGTAGTTGATGCCGCTGGTTACGCCACGTCGGTTGCCGATTCCATCGATCTGGTCAGCAACGGTGGCACTGTCCTCGTCGTCGCAATTCCGCATCAGCCGATTACGTTAGATGGCCAGGGAATCGTCGAGAGATCGTTGAACATCATCGGCTGCAACGGTTTTGCCGACGAGCTTCCGATCGCAATGGCCGCACTCGACGCCAATCCTGATCGCTATCGGCCGCTGATCACCGAGGCTGTGCTGCTCGAGGATCTCGTTGCTCGGTTGAGCGACATCGCATCACGGCCTCCTGCGGGGAAGATCGTGGTGCGGCTGTGACCGCGATTGGTGACCTCGCGGCACGACGTGTCGTTGGCCTGCCCACCTACCGCCCCGGCAAGCCCTCGACCGGTTCGGCCGCAGGCAAGCTTTCATCCAACGAGTCGCCCCTCGGGGCGGGCCCAAGTGTCAGCGACGCACTGCGCGCTGCCGCTGGCCACCCTCATCGCTATCCCGACGACTCCGCCACCAGGCACCGGCTTGCGGCGGAGTTGGGCGTGACCCAATCCCAACTTTTGCTGACAAATGGCAGTGATGAGCTCTGCTATCTGATCGCGCAGATGTTCCTTGCACCGGGCAAGCGCGCGGTGCTCGGTGACCCTTGCTACGCCATCGATAACACGGTCTCGCTGCTCTCCGGTGCTGATGTCGTGCGAGTTCCGTTGGTGCGGGGTGCCCACGACCTCCGCGCGATGGCTGCTGCGGCTATCGACGCGAGTGCGCTGTGGCTGCCGTCGCCGCACAATCCAACTGGAGTAGCCGTATCGCACGGCGAGCTCGTGCTGTTCCTGCGCGAGGTGCCAGCCGATTGCCTCGTGGTCCTTGATCAGGCCTACCACGCGTTCTCTTCACCTGGCACCTCGCCCGATGTCGCGGCCTTGCTGGCGCAGTTCCCGAATCTGCTGGTGCAGCGCACGATGTCCAAGGATTGGGCGCTCGCCGGCCTACGTGTCGGATATGCGATCGCGGCACCAGAGATCATCGGTCCGTTGTCTGCTATCCGACCCCCGTTCAGTGTCAACTCGTTCGCGCTCGCCGGGCTTAGTGCGGCTGTCGGCCAACCTGCTTGGCAGGCCATGTCAGTGGCACGAGTGCGCGAGGGCCGGGCTCTACTACAGGCAGAGCTCGACTCGCTGGGGGTCGAGTACTACCCGAGCGAAGCCAACTTCGTGCTCGTACACATTGACCACTCGGAGTTGGCACCGTACTTGCTCGAAGCCGGCCTATCGGTGCGATCCGGCGCCGACTTGGGCATGCCTGGGTGGATTCGGATCACCATCGGCTGGGCACCCACCATGGCCACCTTGATTGACGCACTTCGAAAGTTTTCATCCGCAGTCCCGAACAACGGTTAAGGATCACTAGATGTCTGTTACCAACCCGATTCGCATCATCGGCACCTGGGAGGACTTGACTCCCGACCAGCGCGTTGTCGCTGTTGCCCGTGGCACTGACAAGATCTTCGATCCGGAGTTGCAAGAGAACATTCGCAAACTCATCGAGCAGGTGCGGCTCGAGGGCGATGCAGCGGTGATCCGTGCGCTCAAAGAGTTCGACGGATGCGACATCGGCTCGAAGAGCCTGAAGGTCAGCGATGAAGAGTACGAATTGGCGCGACGTGAGATCAGCCCTGAGCTGATGGCAGCCATCACGGACGCGATCGATCACGTACGCCGGTTCAACGAGCAGATTTGTGAGCGCGGTGACTGGAGTTTTGAAAGTGAGCCGGGCCTCATGGTCGGCGAGAAGGTCACCGCCATCGCCAGCGCTGGGCTGTTCGTCCCCAGTGGCAAGGGTTCCTACCCGTCCGTCGCGATCCAACTCGCGACCCCAGCTGTGGTCGCGGGGGTTCGCGAGATCGTCATCGTCGTTCCGCCCATTCCGGGTACCGACGGGGTGGTGGATCCTGCGGTTCTCGTCGTGGCGCAGGAGTTAGGGCTCCAAGGCCGGGTCTATCGGGTCAATGGTCCGGCTGGTATTGCGGCACTGGCCTTCGGCACCGAGACGATTCCCAAGGTACGCAAGGTGGTTGGGCCTGGCAGCCCCGCCGTGGCGTGTGCCCAGATCGAGGTGCAGCGCTATGGAACGGTCACGAACATGCTCCTCGGGCCAAGCGAAAGCTTGATCCTCGCCGACGACAGCGCCGACCCAAGGCTGCTTGCCGCCGATCTGCTCAATGAGGCAGAGCACGGCCCTGACTCGTCGTCGATCTTGGTCACGACGAGTCGCGAGCTGCTTGAAGCTGCACAGCTTGAGGTATCTCGACAGGTCGAGTTGCTACCCGAGCCGCGTCGCTCGTATGCCCTTACTTCCCTTGGGGTCAATGGGGGTGCGATTCTCGCTGGGTCCATCGAGGCTGCTGCCGCAGCCGCAAATGCATACGCGCCTGAGCACATGCAGATTGCGGTGCGCGACGAAGAGGCTGTGCTCAATCTCCTCGAAGACGCAGGCGAGATCCTCATCGGCCAGTTCACTACCGTCTCCGCGGCGAACTTCGTGATCGGCTGCCCAGCCTCTTTGCCGACCAGTGGATTCGCGAAGGTCAGCAGCGGAATCACGGCCGACGCATTCCGTAAGCGCACGGCGGTGGCGAAGTCCGATCTGCGCGCGCTCAAGAGAATGAGCGGCACAGTGCTGGCCTTCACTGCGCATGAAGGCTTCCCGGCTCACGGCGCCGCGATCACGGCCCGGTTGACTATCGAGGACTCCTCGATCTGAGATGGCCGCTGCCGCAACGATTCGATCTCTCGTGCTCGCGCGTCAGTTCGATGAGGCGTCCGAGCATGTCGCCCGACTCGTTGAGTCGCTGACCGGTTCATGTGTCGTCAGCATCGACTTCACCTCCGATGAGTATTCGCTCAACTCAGTGAGCGGCCGCGTGCGCTACGCAGATGGCGACATGCACTTCTTTAAGTTCCATGTTGAGGAAGGTGAAGAAGGCAACGTGGGGGAGTACTACCGGGCACAGGTACTCGCCGATGCGGGGCTTCCGGTTGAAGTGCCGGTGGCTGTATCGCCGGTGCCGGGCGAGCAGTTCGTACTCTACGAGGTGCGCACCGAGCCACGTATGGTTGACGTCTGCCTTGATCTCGAACGGGCAGCAGGGCCGCAGGCTTTACTCCCCGACGATCTGCACGCGGCACGCGAGGTGCTCGATCAGCGCATTGGCGATGTGCTGGTGCGCACAGTGCGCAGCCCCGTCGGTGCCGAAGCAGTCGACTCGTCACTGCATCAGTTGTTCCATCATCGGCTCACGACCCCGGCGGGTGAGTTTCCCGGCGGGCGTTACGCGTCGTGGTACCTGCCCGATTCCACGTGGAACGACCTGAGTGCACGACTGTGGAAGGTCAATGGTGTGACTTACGGGTCAACGTTGCTCGAACTTGTTGAGAGCGCGCAGGTAAACATGGATCCGCGGGGATTCGCGCAGCAAGCGGTGGCCACCGCACACGGAGATGATCATCACGGCAATGTGTGGGTGATCAAAGGTGATGAAGGCACTGAACTGCGCTTGTTCGATCCAGCTTTTGCCGGCTCGGGAGTGCCCGCGCTCCTCGCCTTGATCAAGCCCACGTTCCACAACGTCTTCGCACATCCGAATTGGCTGTATCACCCAGGTGAAATAGATCTGGGCTCCATCGAGGTTGATCAGGTGGCTGCACTCGTCAGCCTCACCGATGCGATTGAGCTCTCGCCATTACGTCGACAGGTACTCGACAGCATTGTGAGCCACGCCTGGATACCTCTTCTTTCGCAGTTGAAATCGGCCGGGCAGCTGCCACCGAATTGGCGCCAGATCGTCCGCAGCGGGTTGTTCCTCTGCCCGTTCCTCGTCACCAATCTCGTCTCGCCTGACCGGCCCGAACTCGTGCGAATCCTCGGACTTGGGCATGCTGTCACCATGGGTAGCGAACCATCATCAGGTACCGATCCGTTGACAGAGGCTCTCGACCTTCTGCAACGCGAAATCGGTGATTGATCATGAAGCTCAGCGAATTGCGCAGCACCGTGCACCTACGCGCGTTCGACACCGATCGGGTCGCACGTGTACTGGCTCGCTCGCACAGCATCGGTGATCTTCGGCGTGAGGCTCAGCGGGCGTTGCCAGCGTCGGTATTTGACTATGTCGAGGGGGGAGCCGACGAAGAGGCGACCGTGCTTGCCAACGTCGCTGCCTTCCGGTCTCGCCAGTTCCAGCCACGATCACTGCACGACGTGTCGCAGGTCGACACGTCGTCCTCGATTTTCGGGCGTCCCACGTCACTGCCCCTTGGCCTAGCGCCTACCGGGTACACGCGCATGATGCACCCGCGTGGCGAGATGGCCGTGGCACGGGCTGCTGCGACCAAGCAGGTTCCGTATGTGCTCTCGACCGTGTCGACCACCACACTCGAAGACGTCGCGGCCGTGGCCCAGGCCGACACGTGGTTGCAGATCTACCTGCTTCGCGAACGCCGGTACACCTGGAACATGCTCGATCGCGCTGCGGCATCGGGCATTGACGTCATCGAATTCTCAGTTGATACCGCTGTTTCGGGCCGACGAGTTCGCGACCTGCGCAACGGCCTCACTATCCCGCCGAGCATATCGGCGTCAACGTTGATCGACATCGGCATGCATCCCCGTTACTGGACCTCGATGATGCGCGCCCCGGTCTTGGCCTTCGCGAACCTCGCCGACCTTGATGTGCCGGGTAACACCATCTCTGACATCACAGCCCAGTTCGACGACGCTCTCACCTGGAGTGATCTGGAAGCGGTCCGGGCTCGCTGGCCCGGACGCCTCGTCGTGAAGGGGCCGCTTAGTGCCGACGACGCGTTGCGAGCCAAAGAGGTGGGCGTCGATGGGATTCACCTTTCCAATCACGGGGGGCGGCAGCTAGATCGATGCGTGCCTACGTTGGACTTGGTGGCGCCGGTGCGGGATGCCATCGGCCCAGAGACCACGGTCATCGTCGACTCAGGTATCAGACACGGGATGGACATCGCAGTGGCGCTTGCGACGGGGGCCGACTTCGTGATGTGTGGACGCCCGTATCTCTATGGTGTTGCGGCGGCGGGCGAGCGAGGGGTCACGCACGCGATCGATATTCTCGGCAACGAATTTCGACGGACGCTGCAACTCCTTGGCGTCTCCTCGATCGCCGAGCTCAAGGCGAACGCCGACCACTTGATAACTCGGAAGGACTGAGCCATGTCACAGCCACGACGTCGCATTGTGATATCTGGCGCTAGCAGCGGCATTGGCTTTGCGGTGGCCACCAGGCTGTGCGCGACCGACGATGTGTGGCTCATGGGCTCATCGCCGGACAGCGCTCGGGCCGCCTTAGAGCGCCTCGGGTCGATGGGGCTGCGGGCCGCTGGAGCTAGCGGGGTCGATGTTGCCGACGAGGCAGCTGTCGACGCAGCAATTGCCCAAGCCGCTGAGGCGATGTCGGGCTTGGACGGAGTGTTCGTCAATGCTGGAATGGACGGCCAGGCCGAGCCCGCGAGTGGGCTCGATGTCGCGGGGTTTCGACGCTTACTTGATGTCAATGTGATCGGCGCGTTCAACGTCGCGCGCAGTGTGCTCACTCGTCTTACCCGGCCCGGCACCATCGTGTTCAACGCCTCGGCCAATGCAGTGCGTCCGGAGGCCAACTTCCTTGATTACAACGCAAGCAAGGCCGCGGTGCTGAGCATGGCCAAGACGATGGCCCTCGAGCTCGGGCACGAGGGGGTCACCGTGATCTGTCTGTGCCCCGGGTATTTCCCCACGCGGATGACCCAGGAATACCTCGATGACGAGTCCACTCGCGACGAGCTCTTGGGGCTCATCCCAGCCGGCCGATTCGGCGAATTGACCGAGGCCGGTGAAGTAGTGGACTTCCTTCTCTCGTCATCAGCGCGGTTCATGACCGGCAGTGTTGTCAACCTCGATGGTGGCCGCAGCATCTAGTTCTAGCAGGCCTTCTCGGCCACGTCCGAGATGTGTGGGGCTCGCGCAGTCGTCCTCGATCGATCGCTCCCGATACCGCCGGGTAGTCAGGCCTCACCCATTTGGCCCAGTGCGCGGCTCCTCAAACGGGTGGTCTTGAAGCCGACTAGTTAGCGTCGGCGGCGCCATCCCAAGGCGGCTGTGCTGCAGACTGGCGGGCTGTTGCCACCGCCTGAGCCAGACCCGTAGTGATCTAGATGCGGTCGCGTGGATGAGATCACTGCGGCTGCATTACTGCGCGCCCCGTACGGGCGTGACGGCGAGGTCGGTGAGGGCGAAGTCAGCGCTACAAGAGAGTGCGCTGATTGTGGTTAGTGCCCGGCCTCGGCCGATCGGTGCGCGGGCTTGGGCGAACGTGATAGCGAGCGCACGTGCCCTCGCTGCTTGGTTCATGGGTCGCACCATGAAGGCCACATCAGGAGGTCGTAAGCCCAAAAACTCAACGAGCGCAGGCTCTTTTGGTCTCGATACGAACGCATCACTTGCCCCCGAGAAGGTGGAAGGCGCACCACATCGCCGCCGAACCTTGTTCAGAACGACACCTGACCTGAGCGTGGAACAGACACACTCGTGCTCGTCACCGCAGGACCTTGGCGTGTGGGTGCGGTCACAAGCCTGTGACCGGAGAGCCTCGGCGAGCGAGTGTGCATGGCTCGTTGCCACGCCGTTGGCGTGTTCGCGACGGACTTTCGAGAGATTCTTACGGCGGTAAGCCAGGCCCGGGGCCACCTCATCCGGTGGGGTTCAGGCTGGTGTGCATTAGCTTCAGGCAAGTCGCGAGCATGTTGAATCCATGTGAGCGAACTGTGTGGGCACACGCAGACCAATAGGAAAACTTGAGCCTTCCAGGTTGGTTAGCGGTTGATAAGGCTGGGAGCCTGAAGGGCTTAGGAAACGTGTGATCCTGCCGGATCGTTCTTGATTGGGCGAATAATCAATGCACGGTCTGGAATCGGAGCTCGCCTTGTCTAGGCTTATTCGTGGGCTGTTTGCTCGCATTGTTGCGGGCCTTATCACCGCGAGCCTGATCGCCGCTACCGCCCTTGTAGCGATCGCCGCCCCAGCTTCAGCGCTTCCTCCCTCCCAGACTGTGCTCTATGTGGTGCCCAACAACCTTGCGGTCGCTTATGGCGGGGCGGCGCCAGCGGCCTACCCGCTGACGTACTACTCGGATTCGGCTCCCACGACCGAAGTCGTGTCACCGAACATCACGGGCACTGCGCCGGCCTGCACGAGTACCTACGTGGCAATGGCGCAGGTCGCGTCGCCGGTGCAGATCACGTGTTCGGGTGGTTCCGATGCTGCCTACCTGTTCGATACGACCGCAACTGCGGCGCTCACGATCGGCGGGGCACGAGTAGCAGCCGGCGGTTACCACTCGTGTGCGGTGTTGGCTACCGGCGCGGCGCAGTGCTGGGGTTACAACGGTTCCGGCCAGTTGGGCGACGGAACGACCAGCAACTCGAACTTGCCTGTGACGGTGTCCACGATTACCACTGCCGTGTCGGTGACTGCGGGCTATCAACACTCGTGCGCAGTGTTGTCTTCGGGGAAGGTCTGGTGTTGGGGCTGGAACGGCGATGGCCAGGGCCAGTTGGGCAATAACTCCACTGCAAACGCTTCGGCTCCGGTACAGGTCACGGGTCTGCCCGCCACTGATCCGGCGTTGTCGGTGGTCGCGGGATATGCGCATACGTGTGCGTTGTTGGCTTCCGGGTTGGTGTACTGCTGGGGCGGTAACTGGTTAGGCCAGCTCGGTAACGGTGGTTGGGATCAGTCCACCACTGCGGTGCAGGTGTCGGGGATCACTGATGCGGTCTCGATCTCGGCGGGGGATTACCACTCGTGTGCGGTGTTGGCCTCAGGGCAAATTAAGTGTTGGGGTTACAACGGGTTCGGCCAGTTGGGTGATGGCACCACCGGCACTTCCAATGTTGCGGTCCTCGTGGTCGGGCTCTCTGGTGCGGCCGTTGGGGTTGCTACCGGTGCCGACTTCTCGTGTGCTGCGCTCGCTACTGGTGCCGTGCAGTGCTGGGGTGCTAACTCGTATGGCCAGTTGGGTGACGGGACGACCAGCGAGTCGCACGTTCCTGTGACGGTATTGGCTAGCGCCGTAGTGCCCCTGACAGGAGTTGCGTCGCTGTCGGCCGGGGGCAGGTATGCCTGTGCGGTGTTGTCTTCGGGTGGGGTGGACTGTTGGGGCCACAACCCCAATGGCGAGTTGGGTGATGGCACAACCACTGATAGCTCCAGCCCGGCGACTGTGTCCTTGCCGGCTGGTGTGACTGCGGCGTCGGTCTCGGCTGGCGGTTACCACGCGTGTGCGGCGCTGACCTCGGGTGCTGTCCTGTGCTGGGGTGACAACGCTTATGGGGGGTTGGGCGATGGGACCACGACCCAGAGTCTTAGCCCGGTGCTCGTGCTGCCGGGTGTGGAGACGCTGTCGGCCACCTTGTATGTGGTTCCTGATGCGCAGTCGGTGACTTACGGGGATGCGGCGCCCGCGTACTCGTTGAAGTACTACGCGGACTCGGATCACACAAGTGAGGTCGTGAGCCCATCGTTGACTACG
>Ga0194035_1001011_pt1 | contig 15386 bp, 14 predicted proteins | sample JunL2320m_MetaG_FD_148680 | JGI IMG/M metagenome (GOLD analysis project Ga0194035, IMG submission 148680) | Anoxic zone freshwater microbial communities from boreal shield lake in IISD Experimental Lakes Area, Ontario, Canada - Jun2016-L239-20m | ecosystem: Environmental > Aquatic > Freshwater >...
GTGGGAGGCGATCCCGGTCATCCTCGACGAGTTCGAGAAGGATCCGGCGATCCGCGTCGTCGTCGTCACCGGCGCCGGCGACAAGGCCTTCGTCTCGGGCGCTGACATCTCGGAATTCGAGAAGGCGCGCAATACGCCCGAGCAGGTCGCCTACTACGACAAGATCGGAGAGGTTGCGAACGCCCGGCTCGTCAAGTGCTCCAAGCCGACGATTGCCCGCATCCGCGGCTACTGTATCGGCGGAGGGCTCGCGGTGTCGCTGAACTGCGATATCCGCATAGCCTCCGACATCAGCAAGTTCGGCGTACCGGCAGCGCGTCTCGGCCTCGGCTACCGCGCGAGCGGCCTGAAGATCCTGACGGACCTGGTCGGCCCCTCACATGCCAAGGAGATCTTCTTCACGGCGCGGCACTTCTCTGCTCAGGAGGCGTTCGGCATGGGCCTGATGACTCGCGTCGTGCCCGATGCCGAGCTCGACTCCTATGTCGACAACTACTGCAAACTGATCGGCGAGAATGCGCCACTCACCGTGCATGCCGCCAAGCGCACCATCGAGGAGCTGACCCGGCTCGACGGCAAGCCCGACTTCGCCCGTCTCAGCGGGTTAGTGAAGGAGTGCTTTGACTCCGACGACTACAAGGAAGGCCGTACCGCGTTCATGGAAAAGCGCCGGCCGGTGTTCAAGGGACGTTAGGTGATCGGACGCTAAGGAGGCGGCCATGGCGGTTTTGACCCAGGAACAGCGCGACGCCTTCTGGCGCGATGGCTATCTCGTGGCCGGAGAGGCCGTTACATCTGCCCAGCTCGCCGCCCTCAAGGCGGAGATTTCTTCCTGGGTCGAGCAGAGCAGGGCCCATTCGGCCCCCTTCGGGCCGCCGACGATCGACGGCCGGCCACGCTACGACATGGGTGTCGAGCATACCGCGGAAAAGCCGGCGCTGCGGCGGATCAACAATCCGTCTGACATCTCCGACTCCTACCGCGACGTCATGCTCGATGCGCGCATGGTGGATATGGTGGCGGAATTGGTCGGTCCGAACCTGAAATTCCACCACTGCAAGATCAACCTGAAGCTGCCAGGGGCCAAGACCGAGGTGTCCTACCATCAGGACTTCTCCTACACGCCGCATACCAACGACGACATCGTGACGGCCTTGCTGTTCCTTGACGATATCGACGAAGGCAACGGCGCACTCACCGTCGTGCCGGGCTCGCACAAGGGACCGGTGCTGTCGCTGTTCGACGGCGATCGGTTCACAGGCGCGGTGGCGGCTGATGAGGAGAAGAAGGCGCTAGCGCAGTCGGTGCCGTGCTTCGGCAAGGCCGGCAGCGTCTGCCTCATGCACACGAGGCTGTTGCACGGCTCCGCTGCCAACGGATCGGACAAGTCGCGCGGCCTCTATATCTGTGTCTATACCGCCGCCGATGCCGTGCCGATCGCGCGCAACCCGATGCCGAGCCTCAACGAAGGCCGCATCGTGCGCGGTACGGAAGCGAAATTCGCGCGGCTGAAGGAAGGACTAGTCGAATTGCCGAAGCAGCCCAAGACCGCCTCGTTCTTCACCGTGATCGGACAGGACTCCAAACAGGCAGCGGAGTGAACGATCCGTTTCCGGCGGTCGTCGAGGCATCGGCGACCGGCGAAATCGCCGACCTGTTCGCCGACATCCGCGCCACGGTGGGCGTGCGCGTGGTCAATCTGGTGTGGCGTCACCTCGCGACCATCGAGGGGGCGTTGCCGTGGGCCTGGAGCGCCGTGAAGCCGCTCTACCTGGCCGGCATGCCGGACGAGGCGGCACGGGACTTCCGCAAAACCATGGTCATTCCGCAACTCGCCACGCTTGCCGGTGATCAGCCGGCCAGCGTCGATGCAGTGCTGGCAAGCTATGACCATTCGAACACCATCAACTTGTTTGCCTTGGGTGCCCTTGTCGCCTGGCTGCGCGGCGAAGCGACAGAAGCGGTGGCGCCCGCTGGCGGGCCGCGACTGTCGGCGCCCGATGTGACGCTGCCGCCCCTGGCATCGGAGACCGACGTGTCGCCACGGACCTGGGCGCTGGTGTTGCGCCTCAACCGCTTCGGCGACTCGCGACAGCTCATCCTGGCCAGCATGTATCGCCATCTCGCCCACTCGCCGGCCTTTCTGGGCAAGGTCGAGGCGGTGCTGCAATCGGTGCAAGCCGATGGCTCGCTCGACCGTGCCATCGCCGACAACCGCGCCGCCGCACGGCAGGCAGCAAGGGCGCTCGCACGAGCCATCTCGGCTACCCGTCCCGCGTCGGCGGACAGGATCGAGACCGGCGTAGCAGCCTTCGTCGATCACGCCATCGGCAAAATGGTGACGGTCTGTCGGGCCATCCGTGTCGCCCGGGGCACTGCCCTGTAGCTCAGTCCGCCGCAGCCTTGCGACTGCGCGCCTGGTTCAACAACCACTCCCGCATGGCGCCCTCCATGGTCGTGAATACGGCACCGCCCTCGATCAGGCGCTGGATCAGCCGCTCCAGCATCATCATGCGATGGCCGCGGCCGATCACGTGCGGGTGGAAGGTGTAGGTCAGAATCCCGAAGTCGCAGACCCGGGTCATGTAGGTGTAGTCGTCGACGAAGTTTTCGAGCACGCCCGAGGCATTCATCAGGCCCTGCTGCACCGAGCCGTTGGGAAGCCGCATGTATTCGAAGTGCGGGAAGTCGTCGAGCGACCAGCTGATTGGCATCTCGACCAGCTTGGTCTCGCGGCCGCGTACGAACGGTTTCAGTAGCTCGGCGACGTCGCCCTGACGGGCGTAGTAGCAGTCGTAGTCATGGCCCATCATCGAGCTGTCGTACTGGATGCCGTGCTTCAGCAGCAGTTCGATCGAGTGGGGCGAGAGATCCCACGCGGGTGAGCGGTAGCCGCGCGCGAACTGTCCGCTGATTCGCTTGATCGACTCGTTGCCGCGCACGATCTCCTCTTCTTCCTCGTCGCGGGAGAGCGTGACGGGCAGACGATGGGTCCAGCCGTGATGGGCGAGTTCGTGGCCCGCCTCGACATAGGGCATCACCGCCTCCGGTGTGCTGTCGATCGTATGGCCGGGCGTGAAGAAGGTGGCTTTTACGCCGTAGTGCGCAAGCAGTGTCATGAGGCGGGGAATGACCACCATATCGTACTCGCCGCGCGAGATCGCCGTCGGCGATGTCATCCCGCGTGCAATGAAGCCGGAGAGGTGGTCGTGATCGAAAGTCAGGCAGACAATGTGGCGCGGCATGTGGCGGTCTCCCGTCGATGTCTCTGGGCGGTGCCCAGAAGCTTAGGCAGATTTGTTGCCTTCGCCCACGGGAGCCTGCATGATCCCTCCAAATATAAGCACGATAAAGAGTGCAATGTAGGGAGGGTTCATGATGGGTGCGTCTGCCCAGCGCGCTGATGTGCGGGAGGGCGACAACCAGCTCGTGGTCAAAGGGGTGTCCAAGCGGTTCGGCGGCGTGACCGCCGTCCAGGACGTTTCCCTCGAAGTCCCGCGCGGCAGCATCGTTTCCATCATCGGCCCCAACGGCGCGGGCAAGACGTCGCTGCTCAACATGATTTCGGGCTTCTACAAGCCCGACACTGGCCAAGTGATTCTCGAAGGCCAGGACATCACCCAGAAGAAGCCGAGCGATGTTGCCGCGCTGGGTATCGCCCGGACCTTTCAGAACATCGCCCTGTTCAGCGGCCTTACCGTCCTCGACAATCTCATGCTCGGCCGCCACGTCCTGATGAAGTCGGGCGTGCTGTCGAGTGTCATCTATTGGGGCATGGCGCAGAAAGAGGACATCGCCCATCGCGAGGCGGTCGAGGAAATCATCGAATTCCTGAAGCTGCAGGATCTGCGCAAGCAGCCGACTTCGGCGCTGGCCTATGGCCTGCGCAAGCGTGTCGAGCTGGGGCGGGCGCTGGCGTCGGAGCCGAAGGTCCTGCTGCTCGACGAGCCGATGGGCGGCATGAACCAGGACGAGAAGGAGGACATGGCCCGCTACGTCCTGGATGTGAACCAGGAGCGCGGCGTGACCGTCGTCCTGATCGAACATGACATGGGCGTGGTCATGGATATCTCCGACAGGGTCGTCGTGCTCGATCGCGGGCGCGGCATCGCCGTCGGCACGCCGGAAGAAGTCCAACGCAATCCCAAAGTCGTCGAGGCCTATCTCGGCAAGAGCAAGGGCGGGGGCGGAGCATGAGTGCGGATAGTTCCCTTGGCATGACGACACTGCCGAAGTTGCTGCAGCGCAATGCCGAAATCGATCCGGAGGGCGCCGGTATCCGCGAGAAGACGCGCGGTGTCTGGCAGACCTATAGCTGGGCGGCCTACCGCGACAACGTGCGGGATTTCGCGCTCGGATTGGCGTCGCTCGGCTTCACGCGCGGCGACAAGCTGTCGGTGATCGGCGACAACCGGCCGCAACTCTACTTCGCGCAACTCTCGTCGCAGGTGCTGGGCGGAGTGTCGGTGCCGGTCTACCAGGATTCGATCGCCTCGGAGCTGGTCTATGTGCTGAGCCACGCCGAGACCTCGGTCATCGTCGCCGAAGACCAGGAGCAGGTCGACAAGGCGCTGTCGCTCAAGGACAAGCTGCCCCGGCTGCGCATGATCGTGTTCGACGATCCGCGCGGCCTGTGGGCCTACGACGACCCGATGCTGCGATCCTTTGCCAGCGTCCTCGAGGCCGGGCGCGTTTTCGGCGCCGCAAACCCGGGTTTCTATGAGACCGAGCTCGCCAAGGGCGAAGCCGACGACACGGCGATGATCGCCTACACCTCGGGAACCACGGGCACGCCGAAAGGCGCGATGCTCAGTCATCGCAACATGGTGGCGGCCGCCCAGGCGTTCATGGAAGTGAACGCAGTCAAGCAAGGGGACAATTGGCTGTCTTACCTGCCGATGGCCTGGGTGGGCGACGCTGCCTTCACCTTGGGTATGGCGCTGGCGGCGCGGCTGACGGCCAATTGCCCGGAAAATCCCGAAACCGTGCAGCGCGACCTGCGTGAGCTCGGGCCCAATGCCATGCTGGCGCCACCCCGCATCTGGGAGAACATGCTGACCCAGATGCAGATCAAGGGCGGCGACGCGACGCCCTTCAAGCGCCGCATCTTCGACTTCTTCCGCGGCCTCGCCGAACGCTGCGAACTCGATCGGTCCGACGGCAAGGCATTGTCGATGGTCGACCGGCTGGGCCTCGCGCTGGGCGAGGTGCTGGTCTACGGCCCGGTGCGCGACCAGCTCGGGCTGCGCAATGCGCGCTGGTGCTACACCGGCGGGGCGCCGCTCGGTCCCGACACCTATCGATTCTTCCGCTCCTTCGGCATCAACCTGAAGCAGGTCTATGGCGCCACGGAAGCCTCGGCGATGATCTCCTGCCAGCCCGATTCCGAGGCCAACCCCAACACCGTCGGCCGGCCGATCCCGCACATCGACGTCAAGATCGACGACCGCGGCGAGGTCCTGCTGAAGGGGCCGAACGTCTTCGTCGGCTATTTTAAACAGGAAGAGGCGACGCGGGACACGATGACGTCGGACGGCTGGCTGAAGACCGGCGATGCCGGCTTCTTCGACAAGCAGGGTCACCTCGTCATCATCGACCGCGCCAAGGATGTCGGGAAGCTCGCTGACGGTTCGGCCTTCGCGCCGCAGTTCATCGAGAACAAGCTGAAGTTCAGCCCGTTCATCCGCGAGGCCGTGGCCTTCGGCGACCAAAGGCCGTTCGTGGCGGCGATGATCGCCGTCGACATCCAGACGGCGGGCACCTGGGCCGAGAAGCGCGGCATCGCCTACACCAGCTTCATGGATCTCAGCCGCAAGCCCGAGGTGGCGGCCCTGATCGGGACCGAGATCGCCAAGGCCAATGCCACGTTGCCCGACGTGCAGCAGGTCAAGCGCTTCCTGCTGCTGAACAAGGAACTCGACGCCGACGACGCCGAGATGACGCGCACGCGCAAGGTGCGGCGCCGGTTCGTGGCCGAAAAGTACGCCAACGTCATCGAGGCGTTCTACGGCGGCGAGAACGAGGTCGATGTCACCATGGAGATCACCTTCGAGGACGGCCGCAAGTCGACCCTGAACTCGACCATCGCCATCCACGACATAACGCCGGGCGAGCCCGCCCGGCGGGCGGCCTGAGGGAGCAGCGATGTCCGAGGACCTGGAATTCGCCTTCTCGCTGCTGCTGAACGGCGCCTCGATCGGGCTGATGTATGCGCTGATCGCGCTCGGCTTCGTGCTGGTCTACAAGGCGACCGACGCCATCAACTTCGCGCAGGGCGAGTTCGTCATGCTGGCGGGGCTGATCGTGGCGATGCTGCTGTCCTTCGTGGGCATGCCGCTGATCGTGGCCGTCGTGGTGACACTTGCCGTGATGGTGGGCTTCGGCTTCGGGCTGGAGCGCGTTGTCCTGCGGCCGCTGCTCGGGCGCCCCGTCGTTGCCGTGATCATGGCCACCATCGGCCTGGCCGCCATCCTGCGGGGCGTGGGCCCCGTGGTGTTCGGCAGCGAGACCCGGGCCTTGACGCTTCCCATAGGCGATGAGCCGATCGTCCTGGGACCCGCCAGCCTGCCGCCCATCCAGGTCGTGGGTGCCGTGGTGGCGATCACCTTATTCCTGGCGTTCAGCTGGTTCTTCAAGAAGAGCCGGATGGGTGTCGCCATGCGCGCGGTGGCCGACAACCAGCAGGTGGCGCAGGCGATGGGCATCAACGTCGAGCGTTACTTCGCGTTGGCCTGGGCGATGGCCGGCGTCGTGTCGGCGCTAGGCGGCATCGTCTGGGGCAGCATGCTGGGCGTCGACGTGCACCTGGCGCTGGTCGGCTTGAAAGTGTTCCCGGTGGTGATTCTGGGCGGGCTCGATTCGATTGGCGGTGCGCTGGTGGGCGGCTTGATCATCGGCATCGTGGAAAGCCTCGCCGCCGGCTATCTCGATCCCTATGTCGGCGGCGGCACCAAGGACTTCGCGCCCTATGTGCTTATGATCCTCGTGCTCATGATCCGGCCCTACGGCATCTTCGGCAAACGCAAGATCGAGCGCGTGTAGGCTCATGTTTCACCGAGAGTCTGGAATCTTCAAGACGACCTACAGCGCCGACATGGCGCTCTATCCGCTGCCGATCGCAAAATGGACGGTTGCGATTCTGGCGCTGATCTTCGTGGTGATCGTGCCACTCACGGTCCACGAATATTATCTCTCGATCCTCAATCTGATCTTCATCGCCGTCGTGGGCGCGCTCGGGCTCAACATTCTCGTGGGCTACACCGGACAGATCTCGATCGGCCATGCCGCCTTCATGTCGGTCGGCGCCTATACCGCGGCCAATCTCGCCGTAAGGCTCGATCTGCCGTTCTGGATCACGCTCCCGGCAGGCGGGCTCATGGCGGCAGCGATCGGTGTCGTCGTCGGCATGCCGAGCCTCCGTATCAAGGGGCTTTATCTGGCGATCGCCACCCTGGCCGGCCAGCTCATCATCGAATGGACCATCAACCACGTGCCGGCCATCTCGGGCGGCGCCCAGGCGTCGATCCAGGTCGAACGGCCGAGCCTGTTCGGTGTCAGCTTCAACACCCAGGGCCATCTCTATTTCTTTCTGCTGTTCTTCGCCGTTCTGGCGATCGTGGCGACGCTCAACCTGGTGCGCAGCCGCATCGGCCGGGCGTTCGTGGCGGTCCGCGACCAGGATATCGCGGCCGAAATCATCGGCATCGACATCTATCGCTACAAGCTGCTGGCCTTCGCGATTTCATCCTTCTACGCCGGCGTCTGCGGCGTGCTCTACACCTACTATTTCGGTATCGCCAATTACGAGCAGTTTCAGCTCATCGTCTCGATCGACTACCTCGCCATGATCATCATCGGTGGGCTGGGCTCCGTGCTTGGTTCCATCCTTGGGGCGGTTTTCGTGACCTTGCTGCCGATCGTGATCCGTATTCTGATGGAGAACGTCGGGTCTCTGTTCTTCACCACGGCTGAAATGGCGAACGTGATCTCCGGCCTGCGGCTGGGCGTGTTCGGTGGCCTGATCATCTTTTTCCTGATCGTCGAGCCCGAGGGGCTCAACCGATTGTGGCGGAATATCCGGAGCTATTTCCGGGTTTGGCCCTTCTCCTACTAGGGTGGGGCATCACGACGAAGCGAAGGGAGGAACCCATGACGAGGTTCGTTAGGAGTTGGCTGGGAATCGCGGCAACGACCGCGACCCTGGCGTTCGGCGGAGGCCAGGCCTTCGCGCAGAAGGAACTGGTGTTCGGCCTGCAGTGCGACCGGACCGGGCCGACGGCGACCGTCGGCGTCTATCTGTGCCCCGGCTATCATGACTACATCGCCCTGGTGAACAGCAAGGGCGGAGTCGAGGGCTACAAGATCAAGGTCATCGAGATCGACAACGAGTACAAGGTGCCGCCCGCGATGGAAGCGCACGAGCGCTTCAAGAAGGAGGGTGCCGTCCTCGAAGGCCTCTATGGCACGCCGCAGACCGCCGCGCTTTCCAAGAAGCTCGACGAAGACAAGATCCTGGGCACGTCGCCCGGCTTCGGCACGGCAGCAGCAGCCGATGGCAAGCGCTTTCCCTATACCTTCCCGATCGCGGCCAGCTACTGGTCGCAGGCCGGCGCTGCAGTGGCATTCGCCAAGGAGAAGCTGGGCGGCAATCTCAAGGGCAAGAAGATCGCCTATCTTTTCTATGACAATCCGGCGGGCAAGGAGCCGCTGCCCATCCTCGAGGACCTCGCCAAGCAGGAAGGCTTCGAGATGCGGACCTTTGCCGTGCCGGCGCCCGGTGTCGAGATGGGCGCACAGGTGCTGGATATCACCGGCCGCTTCAAGCCGGACTTCGTCATCACCCATCTGTTCGGACGTGCCCCTTCGGTCTCGATCAAGGAGCTGAAGGGTAAGGGCTATCCGCTCAGCAAGGTGATCGCCTTCGTGTGGGGCAGTGCCGAGGCCGACATCATCGCGGCCGGCGGCATGGGCGTCGCGGAAGGCTACAACACCATCCAGTTCGCCGGCGTCGGCAAGGAGTTCCAAGTCCTGAAGGACATCGAAGCCATGTACAAGGCGCAAGGCAAGGCCGCGCCCAAGGAAATGGACTCGACCGTCTACTACAACCGCGGTGTCCTCATCGCGGCCTTGCATGTCGAGGCGACGCGCAATGCCATCAAGGCCAAGGGTGGCGCGACGCCCACCTCGGAGGAGGTCAAGAACGGCATGGAAGCAATCAAGGGCTTCACCCTGGGCGGCCTGGTGCCGCCGATGGAGATCACCGCGGCCGACCACGAGGGCGGCGGCTGGGTCCAGATCTGGACGGTCAAGGGCGGCAAGCTCGTCAAGGACAAGGACTGGTTCCAGGGTTATCGCGAGATCATCAAGAAACACCTCGCGGCGGAAGCCTCGAAATCCTGAACGAAAGAACGGGCGGGCGGCGGGAAACCGCCGCCCGACATCCAATGCTGTCGATCAACAACATCGAAGTCGTCTACGATCGCGTGATCCTCGTCCTGAAGGGGGTGTCGATCGACGTGCGCGAAGGCGCCATCACGACCCTGCTGGGGGCCAACGGTGCCGGCAAGACGACGACGCTGAAGGCGATCTCGGGCGTGCTGCACAGCGAGCGCGGCGAGGTCACCAAGGGCACGATCCAGATCGGCGACCGGCGCATCGACGGCATGCGTGCCCACGACGTCACACGGCTCGGCCTCGCCCAGGTATTCGAGGGCCGGCGCGTATTCGAACACCTGACAACGGAGGAGAACCTGATCGCCGGCGGCCACGTCCAGAAGGCCGCCAGTTCGGTGAAGCAGGGCATCGAGATGGTCTACACATACTTCCCGCGGCTTCGCGAGCGGCGGCACCAGCAGTCCGGCTACCTGTCGGGCGGTGAACAGCAGATGCTGGCGATCGGCCGGGCATTGATGAGCCAACCCAAGGTCGTTCTGCTGGACGAGCCGTCGCTCGGTCTGGCGCCCATGCTGGTCGAGGAAATCTTCGGCATCGTCAGCCGCCTGGTGCAGCAGGAGAAACTCTCGGTTCTCCTGGTCGAGCAGAACGCGAACATGGCGCTTGCCGTGGCCGATCACGGCTATGTCATGGAAAACGGCCGCATCGTGCTCGAGGGGCCGGCCGACAAACTGCGCGACAATTCCGACATCAAGGAATTCTACCTCGGCCTCAATGAGGGCGGGGCGCGCAAATCCTACCGCGACACGAAGCATTACAAGCGACGCAAGCGCTGGCTATCCTAGCCTGGACAGGCATCTGCCCTGATGCCTTGATCGCAGGACAGGAGACGAGACATGGATGACATCGAGCGACTGCAGGGCATGATCGGGGCGGCGAAGCGGATCGTGGCCTTCACCGGTGCGGGCATTTCGACCGAATCGGGAATTCCCGATTTCCGTTCTCCAGGCGGCATCTGGACGAAGTACAAGCCGATCTACTTCGACGATTTCATGTCGTCCGACGAAATGCGCCGGGAGTCGTGGCGCCGCAAGTTCGCGACCGATGAAACGATGCTCAAGGCCGAACCCAATGCCGGTCACCGGGCGCTGGCCAAGCTGATAGAGCAGGGCCGCATGAGCGCCATCATCACCCAGAACGTCGACGGCCTGCATCAGCGCTCGGGCGTTCCGGATGCCAAGGTGATCGAACTGCACGGCAACGCGACTTACGCGAGCTGCCTCGACTGTGGCCACCGCCATGGCCTCGATCCGATTCGCCGAGCGTTTCTCGATGGCGGCAAGCTGCCGCTTTGCGACAAATGCGAGGGCATCGTGAAGACAGCCACCATCTCATTCGGGCAGGCGATGCCCGAGATCCAGATGGCGCGTGCCCAGGACGAGACACTGGCCTGCGATCTCTTCATCGTGCTCGGCAGCTCCCTCGTCGTCTATCCAGCGGCCGGATTTCCCGGCGTGGCCAAGCGCAAGGGCGCGAAATTGGTCATCGTCAATCGAGATCCGACCGACCAGGACGATGGTGCGGATCTCGTCATTCATGCCGAGATCGGCCCGACCATGAGCCGCGCGATCGGCGTCAATTGACGGGTCATCGTTGCGACGCGCGACTGGACGCGGTTTAATCGTCGCAAGCCAGGGAGGGTCGCCATGTTGATCAATCGCAGGGCCGTAGTGCTCGGCGGCCTCGGCGGGGGCTTGGCCGGTGGACTGCCGGCCAATGCCCAGGACATAACGTTTTTTCGCATCGGCACCGGCGGTACGGCCGGGACGTATTTTCCGATCGGCGGCCTGATCGCCAATGCCATTTCGAACCCGCCGGGATCGCGCGCCTGCGCCGATGGAGGGTCGTGCGGCGTTCCGGGCCTGGTGGCGACGACGGTCGCCTCCAACGGGTCGGTCGCCAATGTCGCCGCAATCGCCAGCGGCAGCATGCAGTCGGCCTTCATCCAGTCGGACGTAGCATTCTGGGGATATACCGGTACTGGAATCTACGAAGGCCGGGCGAAAGTCGATTCTCTGCGCGCCATCGCCAACCTCTATCCGGAGAGCTTCCAGCTGGTGGCCAGCAAGGGCGCCGGCATCAAGACGATCAAGGATCTCAAGGGCAAGCGCGTGTCGCTGGACGAGCCCGGTTCGGGAACGCTCGTCGACGCACGGCTCATTTTCGCCGCCTACGGCCTCACCGAGAAAGACGTCAAGGCCGAGTACCTGAAGCCGCAGCAGGCCGCCGACAAGCTCAAGGACGGCACCCTCGATGCCTTCTTCAACGTCAGCGGCTGGCCGCAGGGAGCGATCTCCGACTTGGCCGCCACGACCGGGATTGATCTCGTGCCGATCGATGGCCCGGAAGCCGAAGCCTTGATCAAGAAGTACAGCTTCTTCGGCACGGACGAGATTCCCGATGGCGCCTACAAGAATGTTGCCGGCGTAAAGACGGTCAGTGTGAACGCGATTTGGGTGACCTCTTCGAAATTGCCCGATCTGCTGATCTACGCCGTTACGGCGGCGCTCTGGAATTCCAGCACGCGCAAGCTGCTCGACTCGGGGCATGCCAAGGGCAGGGTGATCAAGCTGGACACGGCGCTGGACGGCCTGGGAATTCCGCTGCATGCCGGTGCCGAGAAATTCTACAAGGAAAAAGGCCTGATCAAGTAAGGGTCGGGCAGGGAGAGACAGGCAAATGCGGCTGAAGGGTAAGATCTGCGTCGTCACGGCGGCGGGGCAGGGGATCGGTGCGGCCACGGCCCGCGCTTTCGCCAGGGAAGGCGCCACAGTCTGGGCAACCGACTTGGATGCAGCGAAGCTGGAGACGCTCGCCGGTGTTCCCGGCATCAAGTCCCAAAAGCTCGACGTGCTCGACAAGAGCGCGATCACCGCACTCGCCGGGCAGACCGGGGCCATCGACGTCCTGTTCAATTGTGCCGGCTTCGTCCATCACGGATCCATCCTGGAGGCCACGGACGAGCAATGGCGGTTTGCCTTCGATCTCAACGTGCGCAGCATGTTCTGGACCATCCAGGCTTTTCTGCCAGGGATGCTCGGTAAGGGTGGTGGCTCGATCGTCAACATGTCGTCCGCCGCCTCGTCGGTTAAGGGGGCGGCGCTAAGGTTCGTCTATGGAACGACCAAGGCAGCCGTGGTCGGCCTCACCAAGTCGGTTGCCGTGGACTATGTGAGCAAGGGCATCCGCTGCAATGCTATCTGCCCTGGTACGGTCCAGACGCCGTCGTTGGACGAGCGGATCGGGGCGCTGGGCGGGGGAGCGGATGCCAAGCAGTTCTTCCTGCAGCGACAGCCCGCCGGCCGCTTCGGCTCGGCCGAGGAGATCGCGGCACTCGCGGTCTACCTTGCCAGCGACGAAGCGGGATTCACCACCGGCACCGTGAACGTCGTCGACGGGGGCTGGAGCGTCTGACCATGGAGATGTCCGCCATCGCGGCGCTGGCACCGGTCATCCCGGTGCTGACGATCGAGCGGCAGGCTGACGCCGTGCCCTTGGCGCGGGCGCTCGTTCGTGGAGGCCTCCGGGTCCTCGAGATCACCCTCAGGACCGGGGGGGCGCTGGAAGCGCTGCGGGCCATCGCCAGCGAAGTTCCCGATGCCGTGGTCGGCGCAGGGACGGTGCTGAATGCACGTCAACTCGATCAGGCCCGGCAAGCCGGCGCCCGGTTTGTCGTCAGCCCGGGCTGCACGCCCGCCCTCGCGACCGCGGCGTCGGCCTCGGGCCTGGCGCTTCTGCCCGGCGTCCAGACCGTGTCGGAGGCCATGGCGCTCGTCGAAAGGGGGTTCACCCTGCTGAAGTTCTTCCCGGCCGAAACCGCGGGTGGCCTGGACTGGCTGAAGGCGGTCGCGGCCCCACTGGCTGGGCTGCGCTTCTGCCCGACAGGCGGGATCGGTCCCGGCAACGCCGCGTCCTACCTGTCGCTTGCCAACGTGGCCTGCGTCGGCGGTTCCTGGGTGGCGCCGAAGGATGCGGTGGCTGCCGAGGACTGGCCACAGATCGAGCGGCTTGCCGCCGCAGCCGCGACGCTCAAACGACCCTAGCGCTGGTGCGGGAAAGATGCTTCAAGGTAGGTTAAGGAGTTCGGTCTGACCCTATGAAGAAAATAGCGTTTCTAGCGGTTTTACTGGCTTTGGCTGTCGCCGAGTCGGCCCGGGCGGACGCCGTTCTGGTTCTGAATTCCGAAGAAGCCTCCTACAGCATCTTGAGCCGCAGCGGCCGGGTCGAACTGGCCCGTCTGCCGGTTGGCCGCGAGCCGCATCACCTCCTGCTGACACCCGACGGCAAGGACGTGCTGGTCGGCTCGACGGCCACCAACGAACTCCTGGTGCTCGACGCAAAGACGGGCGAGCGGCGCCGTGTCGTGCGCGACATCATCGACCCCTATCACATGGGCTTCAGCCCGAACGGCAAGTGGTTCGTCACCGCAGCCTACCGGCTCGACCATGTCGATATCTACCGCGCCGACGACTTCAAGCTTGCCGGCCGCATCTTCATCGATGGCCTGCCCAGCCACATGACGTTCGACGCCGACTCCAAGACGGTGTTCGTCACGCTTCAACAGACCGGACGGGTCGTGGCCTTTGACCTGCAGACCCAGGCGATCAAATGGAACGTCAAGGTCGGCGAGGCACCGGCGGGTATCTTGATGTTGCCCGATGACAAGCGTCTGCTCGTGGCCCTGACTGGAGCAGACGGACTGGTTGTCCTCGATCCGAAGGACGGCTCGACGACCGGTACCCTGCAAACCGGCAAGGGCGCGCACAATTTCTGGCCGAAAGGCGATGGTCGTCACTACTTCCTGAGCAATCGCGTTGAAGGCACGGTCTCGCTGATCGATACCCAGGACATGAAAGTCGTCGGAACCGTCCGCGTTCCCGGCGGCCCGGACTGCATGGACATCACGCCCGATGGCAAGGAATTGTGGGTGACCCAGCGGTTCCTGCGCCGCATTGCGGTGGTGGATATCGAGCAGATGAAAGTGGTCGCCTCGATTCCCGTCGGCAAGTCGCCGCACGGCGTTCTCATGCTCAAGTCTGGCGCGGCGGGGACCGCCGGGGCACCGGTGCGTGCGGCGTCGACGGCGAGCGAACAAAAATAGCGAGCGCACCGATGCGCCAGCTCATCGACATTTGGATCGGTGCCCAGACCTGGATCTTCGAGAGCTTCGTAAGCCCGGTCCTCTTCCGGTTCGGCCTGATGGAATGGTTTGAGCCGGCCTTCAATGCCGTGGAGATCGTAATGCTCGGGGTCGTGCAGATCCTGGTCATCGCCGTCGGCATGCGGTTCTTCGAACGCCGCTGGCCCCTGGAGAAGTGGCCGAACGACAATCTCGTCGCCGTGGATCGCGTCTATACGGTGCTGAACAAGCTCGGCATCGTCCCGCTCGCCGTCTTCATGGTGACCTATCCCATCTCCAACGAGATCGAGCATCTTGTGCGGGCCTGGGGGTATGCGCCACCGCGGCTCGAGCGCATGTTGCCGTGGCTGCACGACAGCGCGCTGGCGTCGTTCCTCGTCTATTTCATCCTCTATGATTTCGCCGCCTACTGGCTGCACCGGGCGCAGCACAGGTTCGGCTGGTGGTGGGCTCTGCACAGCCTGCACCACAGCCAGCGCCAGGTGACAGTCTGGAGCGACGACCGCAACCACATCGTCGACGATCTGTTGATGACGTTGGCGCTGGTGGTTTTTGCCCAGTTCGTGGGCGTCCAGCCTGACGATTACATCATGATCCTCATGATCGGCCGCCTCGTCGAAAGCTGGTCGCATGCCAATGTCGACGTGAGCTTCGGTCGGGTCGGCGAGAGGCTGCTCGTGGGTCCTCGATTCCATCGCCTCCATCACGCCATGGCCGGCCCCGACGAACGCCACATCCACGATCACAATTTCGCGCCGGTGTTCCCGATCTGGGACATCATGTTCGGCACGGC
>Ga0194035_1001012_pt1 | contig 15377 bp, 13 predicted proteins | sample JunL2320m_MetaG_FD_148680 | JGI IMG/M metagenome (GOLD analysis project Ga0194035, IMG submission 148680) | Anoxic zone freshwater microbial communities from boreal shield lake in IISD Experimental Lakes Area, Ontario, Canada - Jun2016-L239-20m | ecosystem: Environmental > Aquatic > Freshwater >...
CCCTTGTCCAGTCCCCCTTGTCCAGTCCCCCTTGACAGGCCTACCCGCTCTGTGTAGACTCCCTGTACATGGCCACCGGCAAGCACTCCGATCCGACGCCCGAAACGACACGGAACACCGATGCGTTCCTGGCTTGGCTCGAGGATGTTCCTGACCCCCAAGAGCGGTATCGGCGGGCTACAGAAGAGCTCGCCGAGCACCAGGTGGCCGTGGAGCGGCTGTCAGCAGTTCGGGCCCATGCGGCGGCCGATGCCTACGACCTCGGCACATCGGTGCGTGGTCTGGCCGAGCAGCTCGGTGTGAGCCCGTCCAGGGTGCACCAGTTGATCCAAGAAGCAAAGGCCCAACCCTCCAAGACGGAGGAAGGCAAGCGGCGGCGAGCGGGTCGCCAGAAGGGAAGTTCCTGATGAAGACAGCAACGACGAAGGGGAAGGCGGAACAGAAGGTGACGAAGAACGTGACGAAGAACGAAACGAAGAACGTGACGAAGAACCAGGAGGGGTCAGTGGACAAGTCCGTGCAGCAGCCGGTGAAGAAGACCGCCAAAAAGGTGGTCAAGAAGACCGTGAAAGCCGACGCCGCTGACCAGACGACTCTGGTGGTGCTGGTAGTCGACCGCAGCGGCTCCATGACGTCGATCAAGGAAGATATGGAGGGCGGCATCAAGACTCTGCTCGAGGAACAGAGCCAAGTGGCTGGCACCTGTCTGGTCACGCTGGCCCAGTTCGACAGTGAGTACGAGTTGGTGGCCGATGCCACACCCATCGCCGAGCTGGCCGACTACCTGCTCATCCCTCGGGGCAGCACCGCCCTCTTGGATGCCATCGGCCGCACCATCGGCCAAGTGGAGAGTCGACTCAAGGGGCTGGCGCCTGATGATCAGCCGGATCATGTGCTGTTCGCCGTCATCACCGACGGCATGGAGAACGCCAGCAGCGAGTGGACCCGTTCCAAGGTCATGAAGTCGGTCAAGGCCAAGGTGGCCGGTGGGTGGGACTTCATGTTCCTCGGGGCGAACCAGGACGCCATCGAAGAGGGTGCACACATGGGGTTCGCCGCAGAGACGGCGCTCACCTTCGAACCGTCATCCGAAGGAATCAAAGAGGCATGGTCTTCAGTGTCCATGTCCATGGGCAAGATGCGCCGAGGCGAGGCCAGCGCCCTCGAGTTCACCGAGGAAGATCGTAAGGCGGCATCGGGTCAGTGACCAGACGGTCACCGAGCTACAACGCGGCGTGTCCAACCACTTGATGCGAACCGTCGAGGCAGGGGTGACGGACCACAAGACCAGGTAGCGCAGACCTGGAGATCCGGACCCTCGGGCCGGGTCTCTTGGGCCCTCAGACCGATTCGGTGGCGACCAGCATCCACTCCTCGAACTTTTCGAAGCGGTCCTTCCCTCGATCCTTGGCTGTGTACATGGCCCGATCGGCATGGGACATCAGTTCGTCGAGCGTGATCCCCGGCTCCGAAAAAGAGAAGCCGATGCTCACCGTGGCCGACACTGTGGTTCTCCCGATGACCATGGGTTGGCGGCACTCGTCCAAGATGCGTTCGGCCAGAGCGAAGACTTCACCGGGATGGTCGAAGTCCTCGACGATCACCCCGAACTCGTCGCCACCGAGCCGAGCCGCGGTGTCTGCCTTGCGGATGTTGCCCACCAGCACCGCCCCCATCGACCGGAGCAAGGCATCGCCCACGGCGTGCCCGAAACGGTCGTTGGCTTCCTTCAGCCCATCCATGTCGAGGAACAGCGCAGCCAGTTGGTCACGCGACCGCTCCGTCCGTTCCAAGGCATGGGTCAGTCGGTTCTGAAAGAGGGCTCGGTTTCCAAGCCCGGTGAGCGAATCATGGAACGCCTGATACGACAGTTCTTCCTCGAGCCGCATCCGATCCGTGATGTCGTGGCCGGTTATGACGTAGCCCCCGACCGACGGATCATCGACCAGGTTCACGACGGCCAACTCGAAGGGGACTGATGCCGAGCCCATCTTGCGGCTGAGGTTGACGCATACCGTCACCGGAGCGATGGACCTCGACCCTTGGGCGCTTCGTGCAAGCGCCGTCTCCAGCGCATGTCGATCGCCATGTTCCACCAGGTGCGCCAGCGGCCGTCCTTCCACCAGTTCAGGATCGTGGCCGAGCAGGCGCGACAGCGCACCCGAGCAGGACATGACGGTGCCATCAGGTGCTACCAGCATGGTGACCACGGCTGCGTTCTGCACTACGGCCCGAAACCGTGCGTCCTGGTTGTGCGCCAACTCGAAGCGGCGCCGATCGGTCAAGTCACGGAGGCTCAGCAGCACACACCCGGTATCGAACCAGGTGATCGGGGACCCCTTCATCTCCACCAACCGCCAGCCGTCGGGTGTGCGCAGACGCACCTCGATCGGGGCCCCGACCTCCTTGTCTTGGATGCTGACCAACGACAAAAGGACGAAGTGGAGATCCTCGGGATGGACGAAGTCGAGGCCGGACATCCCTACCGATTCGCCAATAGAGCGACCGAACATCCGCTCGGTGCTGGCGTTCGCCCAGCGCACATCCCCAGTGGCATCGACCACCAGAACAGCATCGGGGAGATCGCGCAGCATCCTGGTCAGATCGTCGTCACCAACTGCTTCGACCTGGCGAATCCGTGGTCCGAGGACTGGTTCTCCCATAGTGGGTTCATCGGCCCCCCAGCGTGCACCTTGAGTAGCAGGATGCCCGAGCCAAGTACCGTTGGTCCATGACCACCGAACACCGAACCCTGGCCGGATCCGATGTCACGATCCCCTTGCTGGGCGTGGGCACCTGGGCCTGGGGCGACTCGTCGACCTGGGGCATGGGCAGCTATGACACCGATCTCACCCGGGACTCGATCCGTGAGGCCTGGGACGCATCGGTCGATTCCGGTGCCGCCTTCTTCGACTCGGCTGAGGTCTACGGAAGTGGGGAGAGCGAACGGATCATCGGAACGTTGCTGGCCGACGACCCCAAGCGTGCGACTGGCTCGGTAATCGCCACCAAGTTCATGCCGTCACCCTGGAAGCTCAACGTGCAACGCGCGCTCCTGGCATCGCTGCGGGCATCGCTGGGCCGGCTCGGGCTCGAGTCGGTCGACCTCTACCAGATCCATGGCCCCATCAGCCTTCGATCGCACGCCGCCCTGGCCGGTGCCCTGGCCGCCGCCCACGGTGAGGGATTGGTAAAAGCGGTCGGCGTGTCGAACTACTCCATCAAGGAGACCCGCTCGATGGCAGCCGCACTGCAGCAACATGGCATGCGCCTGGCCACCAACCAGATCGAATTTTCGTTACTGCGTCGCTCCCCCGAAACCAGCGGACTGTTGGCCGCTTGCGCTGAACTCGGCGTACTGCCTCTGGCGTACTCCCCTATCGGACAGGGCCGACTCACCGGCAAATATTCCGCCGCCAACCCTCCCCCGGGAAAGCGCAACTTCTCGAACCACCCGATGGAGGTGGTCGACGGCATCGTCGCCGAGCTCCGCAGCATCGGCGAGGCTCGGGGTGGCAAGCTCCCCAGTCAGGTCGCACTCAACTGGGTGATGGCCAAGGGCGCAGTGCCCATCCCCGGGGCCAAGAACCGGCACCAGGCGGAGGAAAATGCGGGAGCCCTCGGATGGACCCTGGACGGGGAGGAGCTCGACCGACTCGACCGAGCGGCCCTGCCCGGGCTGCGCAGCCTACAGAACCGGTTCTGGCAGCACGGCTGAAGGCAGCCGCCTGGCGGGTTTGATCGGCCCCGTCGCGCCTACCCCCTCGCCTCTACCCCCTCGCTCCGCATCGGCAGTCCTCCCCTGACCCGCGCCTCCCTGAACAGGGATCTTCCCCTCGGACTGGGTCCCTGAGTTCAAGTTCGTGCCTCATTGCGCCGAACGTAGAAGAGCCCCCGGCGCGCGGTGTGGCGCGACAAGGGGACGATGTCGGAACATGGCCAACGTCACACAGCCCGACCCTGACGATATGGTGCTCGGCCCGCCTCGGGTCGGCGCGCCTCGGGTCGGAGCGTCTCGTCTCCGCCTCGGCCCGACCAGCCTGGCCTACCTGATCGGTCCCGTGGCCTACCTGGCCATCTTGGCGCTCATGCAGTTCCACTACGTGTCTCGCCAGTCCTCCTTGGTGTGGCTCGGCATCTTCATCGCCATCCCTGTCAGCAACCTGATGGTCGACCGCGTCTATGCCACCCATCTCACCGTGGCCACGTTCCATCTCCGAGTAGCTACCCAGGTCGCCGCCGTCACCGCCGTCATCTACCTGTCGGGTTGGGGCCCGGTGCTGTGGGGCGCCTACGCCTTCATCGCCCTCGAGGACATCGCCGTGGGTGGTTCGTGGGCTTGGCGGCCGGTAGCCCTGTGGAGCCTCTTGGGTATGGCCGTCGGGGAGCTGTGTATTTCGCACGAATGGGTGCCCTCCATGCTCTCGTTCTCTCAATCGACCGCCCTGACTCTGATGGGTGTCATCGTCTTGTTCTTCGTGATCCGCATGGCCGGGGCCATCATCGAGCAGAAAGAGGCCGCCGAAGTTGCCGTCCGTCGAAGTGAGGACCGGTTCCGGTCCCTGATCCAGAACTCGTCCGACGTGACCATGATCGTGGATGCCGATGGGCTCTACCGCTACGTCTCTCCGGCGGCCAAGGAGCTCCTCGGCTACGAGCCTGCCGCCATGCTCGGGACCACGGCCACCGACTACGTGCACCCGTCGGACTGGGATCTGCTCCGCCGAGTGCTCGGACCTGCCTTCCAAGCCTCTTCGGACACGGCCATCATCGAGTTCCGGATGCTGCGCCAGGACGGGACCGTACGCGATGTCGAAGCCATCATCTCTAACCAGATCACCCGTCCATCGGTGGCTGGATACGTGACCAATGTGCGCGACGTCACCGAGCGCAAGAAGTTCGAGGAACTGCTCTCCCATCGTGCCCTTCACGACCCGTTGACCGGCCTGGCCAACCGCCAACTCATCTTGGACCGTGCCGACCAGATGCTCGTGCGGGCTCGTCGCAAGGGCGAACCGGTGGCCGCTTTCTACGTGGACCTCGACAACTTCAAGGATGCCAACGATTCGCTCGGCCATGCCGCCGGCGACCGCCTGCTCCAGGCCGTGGCCAGCCGACTGGTCGGCCTGCTGCGCTCGAGCGATACCGTCGGTCGACTCGGAGGTGACGAGTTCGTCATCTTGGCTGAAGGGGTATCGCTGGCCGAGGGACCGGATTCGATCGCGGAACGCATACGTCAGGTTCTTCGACCTCCTTTCTTCGTAGAAGGGTTCGAGACTCTCCCCATCAACGTGTCAGCCAGCGTCGGGATCGCCTCGGGCGACCGCGTGTCGGCCCTCGACCTACTGCGCGACGCCGATATCGCTCTCTATCGGGCCAAGGCGGCCGGCCGGGACCAGGCCATCGAGTTCGAGGAGTCAATGCACCTGGCCGCCAGCGAGCGCCTCACCCTTAGAGCTGAACTCGACTCTGCCCTGGCCGCCGGGGAGTTCCGCCTGCTCTACCAGCCCATCTTCGATCTCGAACGCGCACAGCTGCGCGGGGTCGAGGCGCTGATCCGCTGGGAGCACCCGACCAAGGGCACGCTCGGCCCGGACCAGTTCGTCCCGGTGCTCGAGGACAGCGGCGACATCGTCGCTGTCGGCCGGTGGGTCCTCGGTGAGGCGTGCAGACAGCTGGCTCTCTGGCGAGCCGGTGGCTACGACCTGACCATGTCGGTCAACGTCTCCATGCGCCAACTCGAGTCCAACGAGTTCGTCGATGACGTGGGCCGGACGCTCTTGACCCATGGCCTCTCCCCTAGCTCGCTCATCATCGAGATCACCGAATCCGTCCTGATGAAGGACGCCAACGCCACCGTTGCTCGCCTCCACCGGTTGAAGGATCTTGGAGTTCTCCTTTCTATCGACGACTTCGGAACCGGCTACTCGTCGCTGGCCTATCTGCGACAGTTTCCGGTCGACATCTTGAAGATCGACCGGTCGTTCGTGTCGGAGATGACCATCTCGCCGGATGCTGCCGCATTGGTGCACACGCTGGTGGAACTCGGTCACACACTGGGCCTGACGACCCTGGCCGAGGGCATCGAGCACGCCGAGCAGTTCGAAGGTCTCCGCAATGAGCGATGTGACCACGGCCAGGGATACCTATTTTCGCGGCCCGTGCCCGCCTCAGGGATCGAGCATCTCATGGTGGAGACGCTTAGCCACGGACTACTGCTCCCCAACGGAGCCGCGCGCTCCTATTCCTTGTAGGAATGGGGACTCCGCTAGGTCGCCGAGGCTCGGGTCGTTAGGTCTCTGGGCGACTGATCCCGGCCTAGGGTGGCCTGTGGCCCTGGAACCTCCGACGCCGGCCGTGGACGCTGGCGACACTGTCGGTGGTGGCTGGGTACTCGGTCTGATTCGGGCCTGCCACTTCCAACCCACTCTGGCCGTGACGGCCATGACCACCGGTTTGGCCGTGCTGGCCGGCCGAGGAGCCCTCGGTTGCCTGGCCGTGGCCGTGGCTGTGCTGGCTGGCCAGCTCTCCACCGGATGGAGCAACGACTGGTTCGATGCCGGCCGTGACATCGCCACTGGGCGGATGGACAAGCCCATTGTGTCCGGCGCCGTCAGCATGGGCATGGTGCGGGCGGCTGCCTGCACGGCCCTGGTGGCGGCAGTTCCTTTGTCCCTGCTGTCCGGATGGCGGGCGGCCATCGTCCATCTGGTAGCGATCGCGTCAGCCTGGGCCTACAACCTCGGAATCAAGGCCACGGTGGCCAGCCCGCTCCCCTACGCCCTCTCCTTCGGGCTCCTCCCGGCCTTCGTCACCCTCGGGCTGCCCGGCCATCCTTGGCCTCGTCCGGCCATCATGCTTGCCACTGCGCTGCTCGGTATCGGCGCCCACTTCATCAACACCCTGGCTGACCGGGAGGACGATGCCCAGTCCGGTATCGCCGGCCTCCCCCAACGCATGACCGCGCGCGACGCGCTGCTCACTGGAGTGGTGCTGATGACATCGTGTGCTGTCGTGATCTGGATGCTGGGGGGCAGTGCCCGAGGGGTCCAGTCGGCGCTGCTTGCTGCATCCTTGGCGGCTGCCGCCATGGTCGTCTTCACCACCCTTCGGTCAAAACCCCGGGCTGCGTGGTCGTGGACGTTGGTGACCGTCGTCACCTGTCTGCTGATGTTCGCCGTGTCGCGCCCATCGCTGGTGGCTGGCTGATCCCGCCCATCGACTGGGCTCGTGCACATTCTGCAACCGAGTTAGCGTGTTGTCAGGACCTTCGCCTCTGCCGGCGGTGCCGTCCGATCCTTACCATGGGGAGTGAGGAATCCTTCCGGATTCCAATGGAGGCGCCCTTGCGATTACCCACCGGTTTCCCGTTCTGAGGGCGGGTGGCGAGGGATCGACGGGTGGTCACCCGTAGGCCCAGGTTCGTCGTGGACATGCAGCTCGAAGTCGGAGCGATGTCAAGACAGGAACGTCCCCAGTTCCCTGGTAGCCACTCCCCACCACTGCCTGCTCTCCGAAGTCATACAGAGTCGAGCGCCCGGTCCCATGGTTGTGGGGCGGGCGCTGGCTCGCGTCACGGGGAACTCGCGTAGACGGCGGCCGGCTCGGTTGGCTACCGTGCAGCCATGCCACCGGCTGTGTCACGGGAATCCACGTTGCGAGCACCGCTTCGGCTTCCGACCGCGTCGAGCTGTTTGTGATGTCGTCGTCGGTAGTTGCTTCCCTCGAAGGAAAGGTGGCGATCGTCACCGGTGCCGCCCGCGGGATCGGTGCCACCACCGCCGTGCACCTTGCCGCACTCGGAGCCAGGGTCGCAGTCACCGACCGCGACGCTGATGGTGCCCGAGCGGTGGCCGAGCAGATCAATGGTCAGGGCGACGAGGCCATCGGGCTGACCTGCGACGTGTCCGATGCCCCGTCCGTGGAAGCGATGGTCCGTGAGGTCCATACCCGCTTCGGGGGCGTCGATCTACTCGACCACAACGCTGCCTATACGGACTTCCGCACCGACCTAGGGGCCGAGGATGTCGACCTCGACACGTGGGACCGGGTCATGGCGACCAATACCACCGGTGGGCTGGTGCTGATCCGCCAGGTCATCCCCCTGATGCGGGCCAGGGGAGGGGGCTCTATCGTGCTGATCTCCTCGGGGTCGGCGTCCATCGGCGAGCACCGGCGAGTCGCCTATGGCGTGTCCAAGGCAGCCATCGAGCAGCTGGGCCGCCATGTGGCTGCCCGCTACGGCCGAGATGGGATCCGGTGCAACATGATCGCCCCCGGTTTCATCCTCACCGACACGGCGGCCCGGGGCGTCCCCGAAGCCGGCAGGGTTCGCCTCGCCGAGCAGAACCCACTCGGCCGACTGGGTACACCCGAAGATGTAGCGGCCGTCGTCGGCTTCCTCTTGTCCGACAGTGCTGGCTTCATCAACGGCCAAGTCGTGCGGGTAGACGGCGGGCTCACCATCAGCCCCCGACTGGCCGGCCTCGAATGACCCGTGCCTCCGATCGGGTTCCCGGTGACTCGGGCCGAGGCGCCCATCCGTTGCTGTTAGGGCCGGCTGAGGTCCGACGCTCAGCCGACGATGTGGACGCCGGCTGGCTGACCACGGTCCTGGGGTCCCAAGGACTCCTTCCCCGAGATGCCGCTGTCATCAGTTTCTCCCCCGAACCCGTCGGCACCGGACAGATGTCCGACACGGTCCGTTTCAATTTGCGCACGGAGCCAGCCGGTATCGGCCCAGCCAGCGTGGTGGGGAAGTTCGCGTCTCTGGACACCATGAGTCACGCCACCGGAAAGATCATGCGGGCCTACGAGGTCGAAGTGCGCTTCTACATCGAGGTGGCGCCACGGGTGGGGACCCGCCTGCCCCGGGTGCTGTTTGCCGCGCTCGATCCCGACGAGGCATGGTTCACCCTCCTGCTCGAGGACGTGCACAACGCCACCCAGGGCGACGAGATCGACGGATGCGATGCCACCGTCGCCGCTGCGGCGATCGGGCAGATGGCCGCCCTCCACGCCCCGTGCTGGGGAGACACTGACCTGGCACGGCGGGAGTGGATCAATCGGGCCACCCCGGCAGGCGAGGAGTTCACCGCGGCGATCGTTGCCGGGGTCTTACCGGGCTTCCTCAGTCGATACCGGGACCGGCTGGCGCCAGATCACATCGAAGTGCTCGAGTCCTTCATGCCCCACCTCAGCTCCTGGATGACGAGGGAGCGAGGTCCGCGGACGATCGTCCATGCCGACTTCCGCCTGGACAACCTCCTGTTCACCCCCGACCGTCCCGATCCGGTGGTGGTCGACTTCCAGACCATCAACTGGGGAATGGGCGCCTACGACCTGGCGTACTTCATCGGAGGCAGTCTGGAGCCCGAGGTGCGCAGGCCCGCACAGGACGAGCTCATCGCTGGCTATTACGAGGCACTTGTCGACCGGGGCGTCGAGGGCTACTCGCTCGAGTCGCTGGTGGCGGACTACCGCACGGAGTGCTTCGGCGGACTGATGATGGGAGTCGGGGCCTCGATGATGGTCAAGCAGACCGACCGGGGAGACCGGATGTTCCTGGCCAGTGTGTCTCGTCACGCTCAGCAAGCACTCGACCTCGATGCCCTAGCGGTGCTCGAGGACCTCTAAAGGGGATCGCCGGTCGGTCACGATGCTGTCTGGTAGTCGAGGTATTCGGTCCACGTCTGGCCACGGCGCATCAGTGAGCGATCGAGGCCGTCCGGCGCTTGGCCATCTTGATCAGCAACTCCTCGGCACCCACACCGCGTGACCGGCTACCAGATCATGTCCCTGGCCGATCCGGTCCAGTTGACCGACCGGATCTTCTCCAAGACACCACCGTCGATGGGCAGTGCCCATGTGTCTTGGAACCACACCACGGTGAGCTCTGAGAAGTCCCCACCCCCAGACACGGGCTGCAGTGATTCGAAACGCGCCCGGACGGCCATCCGAGGTAGGAGCGAGTATGCATCCTCTCCAGAGTCCGGCCCGCCCGTACCGGCCGGCCGCGTCTGATCGGGCGTGATCAGGACCGCTCGCCGTCCTCCGACTGCGGCGCTCACCATGATGTGGTCAATCAGGCTGGCATTGAGCCGTTCGGTCGGCAGTCCGTCGAGCAGGCCGTCGTAGACCAGCCACTGATCGATCTCCTTGAGCCAGATCGTATGCCCGTCATCGAGCACGGTGTCCATGTCGTTATCTCCCATATGGGGAAACCTACGAGGGGGGTGTGACACCCTATGGGGGGCTTCCCGGATAGGGCAGAAGAGGGCCGCACATCTAGCCGTGTAGGCACGTCGTTCGTCCTAGTTCCCCAGTTCAGCGTCTTTTTTTAGGGAACACACGTTCGTATGCTGAGCTCGTTGTTCTGTGTTCGATGGATTGGAATTCCAGTCCGAAATAATAACTACATTCTTGTAGTTCAACACTCCCTGATACGGCCGCTTGGTCGCTCATCCCCTTGGGTCACGGCCGCACGAAATTTGGCGCGCTACACCATTGGTTTATGTTCGAGGATGAGCCACTAATCGCTAGGGAGAACCAAGGGCTTGGGTGCCCCATGTTGGATGCGCTCCCTCATCGCCACATCGTGGACGGGGACGCCCTCATCGATACTGCCGGCGCCTGCGTAGTGACGCGGGCCAGCAAACGGCCACCGGCCACCGGCCACCGGCCACGCCCAATCTGTCCATCAGCTACCTCGCGGCCGGGCGGGTCGGCCCCATTCGTGCCGAAGCGGCGGCCTTGCGAATCGGGCGGCACCACGGGGTATGAAATGTGCGCGTGTACGACGTCGGCACGGTCGATCGGCTCATCGCTACCGCTACGGTAACGATCAACTTCTTGGATGGATCGAACTTTGCCCAAATGTCTGCCTGACGGTCCGATTGGAACTGGGCAGTTATCGGATTGCCAGGCCCTATTGTCCCCGCTGGAGTCGACGTCAGTCGATTTCTAAGCCCTCTAACCACGGTGGTGCAGACACATCTCCCGGTAAGGTCCCCCCTCCCGGGCACCGTCACATCCCCCACCTACAATGGGGCTGCCTCCGGGGACCGCCTGCACGGCACAAGGACTCCGGAAAGCGCACTGGTGAGTCTCGCTCGTGACGCACCGCTCTCGGCCCGACTTGGGTCAGTTGCTCCGCTCGAGGATGTCAGCCTCGACTCCCTCTCGACCGACGATCACAGAAGGCAGGCCAGATGACGACGTACGACATCATCGGCGACATCCACGGATGCGCTCCCGAACTTGAGGGACTGCTGTCTGCACTCGGCTACGAGCAGACCGACGGCGCCTATCGACGCCCCGGCCATCAGGCCATCTTCGTGGGCGACCTCATCGACCGTGGGGACACGCAGGTCAAGGTGGTCAGCATCGTCCGGGCCATGCACGAGGCGGGCTCGGCCCAGGTCATCATGGGCAACCACGAGTTCAACGCCATCTCGTACGCCACACGCAACCCTGCCGACCCGGACGACTTCATGCGCACCCACAAGGGCCGCAAGGGTGGCCACAACACGCACCAGCATCGCCACTTCCTCGAACAGGTGACCGAAGGCTCCAACCTGCACGACGAGATCATCACCTGGTTCCGGACTCTGCCGCTCTATCTGGAACTTGGTGATCTCCGGATCGCCCACGCCTGCTGGCATCAGGACTCGCTCGCCGTTCTGGACTCCTGGGTAGCACCAGGCACACCGGTCAGCGATGCCTTCATCATCGAGGCCAACTTGCCTGGGACGCCCGCCTTCAACGCGGTCGAAGTGGTGTTGAAGGGACCCGAAATGGAGTTGTCCGAGGAGCAGGCCTGGCGCGACCCAGAGGGTTCACCACGGCGCACAGCCCGTATCAGGTGGTGGGACGACTCAGCCACATCGATGCGCCAGATTGCCATGATCCCCCAGGACTCATTAACCCCAGACGACGATCCCCACCCAGGACTTCCCGATCTCCCGTATGGAGAAGCCGACGCCTACCGTTACCGGGATCCGGTTCCGGTCTTCTTTGGCCACTACTGGTTCAACGAGACCCCGACGGTTACCGCCGACAACGCTGTCTGCGTCGACTACAGCGCGGTGCGACCAGGCGGCTCACTCGTCGCCTACCGGTGGACCGGATCGGGACCACTGGACGACTCCTGTTTCATCGCCTTCCCTTCCACTGCGAGGGAAGTAGACGACCACTTGGCCTCTGATCTACAGGCGTGAGTCGACGGCCTGGTCAGTCCACCCGACGAGGTGACGACACGGCCTCCAACATGGCGCTAGCCCCTACTGCCAGTGCCGTGCACCCGTCGTCGTCGAGCACCGACAGCAACTCGGCCATCTTGCGTTCGGTGGCCTGCTCGACCGCCTCCTTGGCTGCAATGACCTCGGGGGTCTCTGCCACCATGTCGCCATCACCGAACCCGTGCAGCCGGAAGTAGCCGTCACCCTGGTCAAACTGACAGGCCACCGCATTGGACATCCCGGCGGCCACGACCGCGTCACGGTGGACCCCGCCACGCAGCTCGCGCAGGATGACCGCACTCATGTAGGCAGCGGCTGCCGGTTCGGCTGGTTCCGGGGCAGCCCGGTACCCATCGGCCAACGCCCACGATCCGGTCGGCAGTGCACTGATCACCGTGCTCGCCGCTACCTGGAACTCGGGGAGGATGGTTCCGCTCAGTCCTCCGAAGGTGGCCAGCGCGTAGTCGTCCGCCGAGGCCAGATGGGCCGCCAGGATGGCGTCCGGGTCGGCCATCGCTCGGCCTGCCGTCACCACCCCGCTGATCATCCCCGTCTTGAAGAAGAAGAACTCATCGTCCACCTCTTCTGGACTGAGCGCGCCAAGGACCCCGCCACGACCGGCGGCGTACAGGGTCACTACGTCGATCCCGATCTCCTCGGCCCGGGCGGAGGCCTCGGGAGAGAAGTAAAAGGCGGCGCCCACGGTCCCTAGGGGTGCGGCGATGGCGGATGCGGCGTCGAGTGGCTCCATGCCCGGCACACTAGCGATCCAGAGGGGTGCGGCGCCCGGGCTAACTTGGAACAGTTTCGTCCTCGACTGGAGTGTGCCCGATGGTGACGTCCGTCCATGATCTCGACCTGCCGTCCATCGACATCGCCGGGATGGAGCGCGAAGACGCACTCTCCATGCTGGACAAGGCGCGCCAGCAGCACTGGCTGGCCCGGACACCGCTCGGCTACTCGATCAGCCGCCGCGAGGACTGTGTGTCGCTGCTGCGCGACAAGCGCTTCCACAACGCCCTGTCGCTGCTGCGCCAAATCAATGGCCTCGAACCCAACGAGGCCGAAGACGAGCGCCGCAAGTCCATCCTGGCCATGGAAGGTGCCGACCACGCCCGCCTCCGCCGCCTAGTGGCGCCGGCCTTCACTCCCCAAGCCGCCGATCGTCTGCGCCCGTTCATGCGCCAAGTCGTAGGCGACCTGGTCGATGCCTTCGCTGAGCCCGGCCGCTGCGAGGTAGTGGCTGACCTGTGCGAGCCCTACCCCATCCCCATCATCTGTGAGCTGCTGGGGGCCCCGAAAGAGGATTGGCGGCAGTTCTCGGCCTGGGCCACCGACATCTTCCGGATCTTCAACCAGAACCTGGCCGAGGATCTTCCGCTGATCGAAGCGGCCGATGCCGCCCTCGAGGCCTACCTGGTCGAGCTCATCACGGAACGGCGGAGGGCTCCGAAAGATGATCTCCTAAGCGCGCTCATCGCCATCGAAGAAGCCGGGGACCGGCTGTCCAACGACGAGCTCGTGTCCATGGCCGTAGCCGTACTGATGGCCGGGACCGATACCACCCGTAACCAGTTGGCCTGTTGTCTGGCCCTGTTCGCCGAGCACCCTGACCAGTGGGCCCTGTTGGCGGCACAACCCGAACTCGTCCCCCGTGCCGTGGAGGAGTCCATGCGCTACCTCGGTGCCGTCCGGGGCACGGTGCGATGGGCTCCCGAGGACATCGTCTTCAACGACGTGCTCTTCCCTCAGGGGACGCTGGTGTTCGTCTCGCTGGCGTCAGCCAACCGTGACACTCTCTCCTACCTAGAGCCCGAGACCTTCGACATCACCCGGGAGCGGGGCACCCAGCAGATGACGTTCGGCTCGGGAATCCACCACTGCATGGGGGCGGCACTGGCCCGAGCTGAGCTGCAAGAGTCCCTCACCCTGCTGGCCCGCCGGATGCCCGACCTCGCGGTGGACGGTCCCGTCGAGTGGAAGCCGACCACGTTCGGAATTTGGGGCCCGGCCCGGCTACCCCTGCGCTTCACTCCTGCCGGCTAAGGCGGTCCGGCTGAGGCGCTCCGGCTGAGGCGCTCCGGCTGAGGCGCTCCGGCTAAGGCTCAGAGATCAGCCAGCCGGGGCACGACCTGCTGGCCCAGTTGCGTCACCCACGCCACCGGATCCTCCACCAGCGGCATCACCTCGACCAGATCGATCCCCAACGCCGCATACTGCTCCATGCTGGCCAGGAATCCGTCCACGTCACCCATCGGGTCGGCCATGGCCAGGATCGTGCGCTGGATCTCGGCTGGATCGCGCTCGGCGTCGTCGCAGTGGCGGTCGAGAACCTGGAGTTTGTGGGCCACCTCGTCCAGATCGGTGGCGAACAGATTGCAAGCGTCGGCGTAGCGGGCCACCAGACGGAGGGTCTTCCGCTCGCCGCTGCCGCCGACCAGGATGCGGGGGCCGGGACTCGAGACCGGCGGCGGCGAGCAGATGGTCTCGGCCAGCTGGTAGTAGGTGCCCTCGTAAGGGCCGTCGTCGTCACTCCACATCTGATGGCAGATCTGCAGGGTCTCCTCTAGCCGCTCGAACCGCTCCGACAGTGGTGGGAACGGCACCCCGTATCCAAGATGCTCGGCCTCGTACCAAGCCGCCCCTATACCGAGCTGCGCCCGGCCGCTCGACACCACGTCAAGGGTGGTAACGATCTTGGCCAACAGTCCGGGATGGCGATACGTGACCCCGGTCACCAACAGGCCGAGTCTGATCCGCTCGGTCCGTCCAGCCAAGAAGCCGAGGGAGGTATAGCCCTCGAGCATGGGTTCGGTCCTCTTGGCGAACTCCTCCATTTGGAAGTAGTGGTCCATCAGAGTGAAGGTCGTACAGCCGGCATCTTCGGCGGCCCGGGCCGTGTCCGACAGCACCGGACCGAGCGCGGCGGCTCCTCCGGGCAGGGTGAAGTTGGCGAAGTGGATTCCGAGTTCCATGGTGCTCCTTAGTGTCCGGCCGTTGGGTCTGGTCTTGGGGTCAGGTCGATCGGTGGGCTGTTCTGCCACAGTAGGTGGGGCCGTGCTGGTGGACTATCCCTCGGTGCCGGCGTCCCCTGCCCCGTCGAGCACGGCGAGGATCTCATCGCCCCATCGCTCGAGC